>Ga0075420_100003143_pt1 | contig 14378 bp, 12 predicted proteins | sample SoiMetdeltSBSDD4_FD_75296 | JGI IMG/M metagenome (GOLD analysis project Ga0075420, IMG submission 75296) | Bulk soil microbial communities from a Populus tree surrounding site in Tennessee, USA - Soil MetaG P. deltoides SBSDD4 | ecosystem: Environmental > Terrestrial > Soil > Tree plantation... | reverse complement strand
GAGACCGTCAAACAGCATCTCATGTCCCTCGGTGTATCCGAGACGGCGATTCGGACCGTCAGTCTGGGCGAGGAAGGTGCCCTGTGTATCGACAACAGCGACACGTGCCGTCGCACGAATCGAAGAGTGCACTTAGAGCTACGGAGAATCGGTCAGGAACACATGGTGATTCCAGCCATTGCCCCACCGGCTGTCATGGACACGGTCCCGGACTCCGTAGACGGCATCTCCCAGACCGACGACTCCCCGGTTGCGGAAGACAGCCTGCTTGAGTCCACCACCGCTTCTCCCGAATCGGTTCCTGCTCCTCCGGTCGAACAGTCCATTCTGCAACCTGCGCCTCAATAGGCAGAATGGACCAGCCCGCGTGAAGGCTCCCTTCACGCGGGTATCTCGCCGCGCAAACCATCACCCATTCGTCCAAACATTGAGGTCACTATGCCATACATGCGATCCAAGTCACGTACCTTCGATGCCACAGGTCACATTTGTCGTGTCATATTCGCTCCACTGCTCATGCTCGGCTTTCTGTGCCTCGTTTCTCCACAGTCTCACCCTGCGCGGGCGGCAGAACATCTCTCGACCAGCGTCATTCCAACCGTCGGCATCCAAGAGGTCACGGAAGGCACCCTGCTCTTCAGAACCACCCAGCCAGGCAGATTCATTCCCGCCCCGACGTTAAAAACGGACGTGACCATTGACGTCACCGGTATCATTGCTCGCACATCAGTTCGTCAGGAGTTCACCAATCCGAGCCGTGAGAAAGACGATTGGGCTGAAGGCATCTATGTCTTCCCCCTTCCGGAAACGGCGGCGGTCGATCATCTCCGCATGACCGTCGGGGAACGGATCATCGAGGGTCAGATCAAGGAGCGGACTGAGGCCAAGAAGGTTTACGAGCAGGCTAAACAGGACGGGAAACGCACCAGTCTGATCGAACAAGAGCGGCCCAATATCTTTACCACCTCGGTGGCCAACATCGGGCCCGGCGAACGAATCACGGTTGAAATCGAATACCAGGAAACGATCCGGTACGACAGCGGGCAGTTTCAGCTCAGATTTCCCATGGTGGTCGGGCCACGCTATATCCCCGGCACTCCTGTCATCGTTGAGGAGGAGCGTCCCAAAGGAGCCGGCACGAGCCTGGACACGGACCGTGTCTCGGATGCCTCACGCATCACACCGCCAGTACAGAAACCAGGACCTCGTCCGGTCAACCCTGTCAGTCTCTCGTTGACTCTTACTGCCGGATTTCCTCTGGCCAAGCTGGAATCGCTTTCGCATGCCATTCTCGTCATTGAGGATCCTGACGGGCGATCTCATGTCACACTCCGCAAAGACACCGTCCCTGCGGATCGCGACTTTCAACTTACCTGGCAACCGGCTCCCGGCATGGAACCTATCGCGACGGTCTTGACCGAGCAACAAGACGGCGAGACCTATGCCCTGTTGATGCTGATGCCTCCGGACCGGCAAAACGAGGCGATCCCGAAGATTCCACGAGATGTGACCTTCATCATCGATACGTCCGGTTCGATGGCCGGCCAATCGATCGAGCAGGCCAAAGCCTCTTTGACGCTGGCACTCTCACGGCTGACTACCCGGGATCGCTTCAACATCCTCCAGTTCAACAATCGGGTGCGTTCGCTCTTTTCAGACCTTCAACCTGTGACAGCCGCCTCGATCAAGAAGGCCGTCCGGTACGCAGACCACCTGAGCGCCGATGGGGGAACCGAGATACTTCCCGCATTGCGGCAGGCGTTGAAAGGCTCAGCAGACCCTCACCGGCTGCAGCAAGTGATTCTGCTCACCGATGGACAAATCGGCAATGAAGAAGAATTGTTCGAACTGCTGCACCATCGGCTGGGTACCAGACGAGTCTTCACGGTCGGGATCGGCTCCGCTCCCAATAGCCACCTGATGCGGAAAACCGCCGAACTCGGCCGGGGTACGTTCACCTACATCGGCAATACGGCAGAGGTGAAGGACAAGCTGGATGGTCTTTTTAGAAAGCTTGAGCGACCTGTGCTGAGCGACCTGCGCTTCGACCAGACTGGATGGACCGGGATCGAGCAGTACCCCTCACGGATCGCCGATCTATATGAAGGAGCACCGGTGATCGTCGCAGCCAAGGCCCGTTCGCTCCCGGAACACACCGTGCTCCATGGGCGGATCGGGGCGAGCCCCTGGTCGTTGCCTGTTTCCATGAAACAGGCAACGGCGCGGAGCGGCTTGTCAGTCCATTGGGCAAGGCAAAAGATTTCGGCTCTTATGGATGAGGCGGTCGCCGGGGGATCGGAGGACAGCATTCGCAAAGCCGTGCTTGATGTGGCATTGGCTCATCATCTCGTCAGCAAGTATACGAGTTTAGTAGCGGTCGATATGACGCCGGCCAGACCAACGGATAAGCCGCTGACCGATCATGTATTGGCAACCAATCTGGCTCACGGCCAGGACTACCACGCGATCTTCGGCTTGCCGCGAACAGCCACCAGTGGTCCGATACATCTGTTGCTTGGAATAAGCCTCCTCGTTACGTTTTGGATGGTTTGGCTCGTGAAGAGCCGGTTTGCGTGACCCAGGTGTTCACGCAGAAAAGGATGCTGACCAGCGTCCTGATGTGTCTACTGGCAACTGGCCTGTGGCAGACAGGCGAAGGACTGTGGATCCATGCGAAGGCCCAGCTCGCACAGTTTCTGCTGGAACGGGCCTGGGATCGCGCTGTTGCTGGCGAACCAGCGCCAAAACCATGGCCCTGGTCCGACACCCAGCCCATCGCCCGCTTACGAGTGATCCGTCCCAGCATCGATCTCATTGTACTGGCGAATGCGAGTGGCCGCACGCTCGCATTCGGCCCCGCCTATCTCTCGTCAAGTACACCACCAGGTGGAAGAGGAACCACGATCCTGACGGGACATCGTGACACCCATTTTGCCTTTCTCCTCAGATTGCAACCAACCGACGAAATATTGATGGAGACACCAGATCGCCGACAACATCGCTATATCGTTCGTGAGGTGTCGATCGTCGACGGCAGAACGACGATCATCCGATCGGACGGAATGCCACAACTGGCGTTGGTGACCTGTTACCCATTTGACGCCATCATGCCGGGTGGACCATTGCGCTTTGTCGTCATCGCAGACCTGAAGGCATAACGGCATTCGACAAAGCCTTGTCGTCGGTCGCTGAAATCTTGGTCGCCGGCGTCACGACTACGTAGAGGCAACGAAGGAAGCAGACCTGTCGGACACGCGCGACGGTAGACATGGCTTTGACTTCACCGATGTGCTATGAGTAATTCTGTAACGCCCGCAAGAAACTCACGAAAGAGAAATGTCTATGCGTTGTGGTTGCAACTTGCTTGATGGGGTTCATCGCCCTGGTCGGCACCATGACAATCATGCCCCTCGTATGATGAGGAATCGGTCATCGCGGAGGAGCACGGTCGGCTACGCCATCACTCCAGGCATACAATGATCTGACGTGGACCATGGGTGTCACAAGCATTCTGGACCCCTCTTCCTGCCATGGCATATCAACCCATAGAGAACTACGGGATCATCGGCAACATGCGCACGACCGCGTTGGTGGGACGCAACGGTTCCATCGATTGGTTCTGTTTTCCTCACTTTGACTCACCGAGTATCTTCGCCGCCATCCTGGACGATCGTAAAGGTGGCCGCTTCCACATCGAACCGCTTCAGGATCACGTTACCCACAAGCAATTTTACTGGCCCGACACGAACATCTTGATCACCCGATTCCTCTCTCCTGAAGGTGTCGGAGAGATCGAGGACTTCATGCCGGCCGGGATGGGAAGCGGATCTGGGTGGCACCATCAATTGATCCGACGTGTCAGGGTGGTGCGTGGTCGCATCACATTTCGCCTCACCTGCCATCCTGCCTTTAACTATGCGCGCACCCCCCATGAGACGCAGTTGCACCCTCATGGAGCCGGTTTTTGCACCGACGCACTCAGCATGGCACTTGCCACGGACCTCCCGCTCAAGCTGGATGGACATGGCGTGACGGCCGACTTCACCCTCCAACAGGGGGAGACCACCGTCTGTGTCTTGAGAGAGATGATCGCCGGACAGAACTGCGGTGCGGCGGTCTCGGACGAGCAAACCAAGGATCTGTTCGAAACGACCGTCACGTTCTGGCGGGATTGGCTTTCTCATTGCAATTACGTCGGCCGTTGGCGGGAAATGGTCACCCGATCGGCACTTGTCCTCAAACTCCTGACGTTTGAGCCGACCGGCGCCATTGTCGCCGCGGCCACATGCAGTCTGCCTGAACAGATCGGTGGGGTACGCAATTGGGATTACCGCTACACGTGGATCAGAGATGCCGCCTTTACCATATACGGGCTGCTCCGGATCGGATTCACTCGCGAAGCCGCGGCCTTCATGGATTGGTTGGAAAAACGGTCCCACGATCGTAGTGCTGCACCCGGTCCGCTGCAGATCGTCTACGGTATCGACGGGCGTACCGATCTGACCGAACACGAACTCGATCACCTCGAGGGCTATAAGGGCTCGCGCCCCGTTCGAATCGGCAACGGCGCATTTCATCACCTGCAACTCGATATCTACGGCGAACTCCTGGATTCGATTTACCTCTTCAACAAGTACGGCAACCCCATTTCCTATGACGGGTGGTCGCATATTCGCCGGGTCCTGGATTGGCTGTGCGACAACTGGAATCAGCCGGATGAGGGCATCTGGGAGGTCCGAGGCGGCAGGCGCCACTTTGTGTATTCCAGAATGATGTCATGGGTGGCCATGGATCGCGGGTTGCGTCTCGCCAACAAACGATCGTTTCCAACCGACCATCTACGATGGCTTCGCGTTCGAGACGAGATTTACGAGGAAATCATGGCCAAAGGCTGGAACTCGTCCCGACAGGCCTTCGTGCAGTTTTACGGAAGCGATTCATTGGACGCATCGAACCTCCTCATGCCGCTGGTGTTTTTCCTGTCTCCTACCGACCCACGGATGCTGAAAACGCTTGAGGCGATCAACCGGCCTGTCAGAGAGGGCGGCCTGGTGTCCGACGGACTCGTCTATCGATACGACGCCGCCAAAGGCACCGATGGCTTGGACGGAACAGAAGGCACATTCAATATGTGCAGTTTCTGGCTGGTGGAAGCGTTGACGCGCGCAGGCCGGATCGATCGGCGCAAAATGGACGAAGCGCAACTCCTATTTGAGCGCATGCTCGGCTATGCCAACCATCTCGGTCTCTACGCCGAGGAAACAGGCGACAGCGGGGAGGCGCTGGGGAATTTCCCTCAAGCTTTCACCCACCTCGCATTGATCAGTGCCGCGTTCAACCTTGATCGCGCCCTCGGAAACAAGCCTTAGATCCAAGCTGGGATTGTTCCGCTCGAGAAAAATCGCTTGGGCATAGTAAGTGTGATGCTCTTGTCTCAACAAGCGGTATAGCGGCCAGGGCGATTATACGCTGCGAGAGCTTGAGAAGGATGATTGCCACAAGCTGCAGCGGTCTTTTATGATAGCGAGAAATGCCAGCCTTCCTCATCCTCATCTGTGACGAAAGCGAATGGTATGGCGCCTGATCACGCTGCAACGGCCATTTCTCCCCAACCAGCCACCTCCATGTCGGGGAAACTTCTGGTCCTGGGACTATTTCTTCTCGCCGTCGGGGCTTTTTTCTATTTTGATCTGAAGACATATCTTTCGCTGGAGGCCATCAGGACGCATCGTGACCGTCTTCTCGAATTCACTCAGACATACTATGCCTTGTCCGTCGTGGCCTTCATTCTGATATATATCGTTCAGACCGCCTGCTCCCTACCGGGCGCCACGTTAATGACCCTGCTTGGAGGGTTTCTCTTCGGAAGTGTGCTGGGCATGCTCTACGTCAATGCAGGGGCGACGATCGGGGCCACACTCGCCTTTCTCGCTTCGCGCTTCCTGTTTCACGATTGGGTCCAGCATAAATTCGGTGATCGCCTGGCTGCGTTTCAGGCAGGCTTCTCCCGGAACGCGTTCTGGTATCTGCTGACATTGCGTCTCATTCCGCTGTTTCCCTTTTTTCTCGTCAACCTGTTGTCCGGCCTAACCAACGTAAAGACTCGGACCTACATCGCCGCGACCGCGCTTGGCATCATCCCCGGGAGTTTTGTCTATACCTTTGCCGGCCGCCAGTTGGGGACGATTAATTCCGTGGCAGAAATTGCTTCGCCTGGTGTCCTGCTGGCATTGAGCTTCCTAGGACTTCTGAGTCTCAGCTCGGTGCTGTATCGAAAATTTACTGGGCGACAATAGCGCCAGGTGAGGATCGCCCCAATGTTGCGAGCTGCCACCAAACTTTTTGCCGGCATAGCCCTCATTGCCGGCCTTGTATACCTCTATTACACAGAGATCAAACCAGTCGTTATTTTTGGTCTCCGTTCAGATTATGCCCATGCCATTCCGTTTCAGAAAGTTCCCGAGGGACTCACGAGCCTGCGGGCTGAATCCTGCGGGGAATGCCACCGTGAAATTTACGATGAATGGAAGACAAGCATTCACGCTCATGCCTATCAAGATCCCTTTTTCCAGGCCTATTGGAAAAAGGATAAACAGGTGTGGGTCTGCCTGAACTGTCATACCCCCTTGGAGAATCAGCAAGCGACTCTGATTAAAGATATTCCTCGTGGTCGGGTGGAGAAGTCCCCGCAGGAGCCCAATCCTCATTACGATCCGGAGTACCAGAAAGAAGGCGTGACTTGCGCCGCCTGTCACGTTCGGGAGGGGATGATTATTGGTCCGTTCGACGATTCAGCGGCGCCGCATCCTACTAAATTTGATCCATCATTCCGAACCACTGAGGTCTGTTACCGCTGTCACAACGTCCTCTCCGGTCCCGCGCAGTTCTACAACGTCGGCCCATGCGGCACCTATGCGGAATACGAAGGCAAATTTTTCATGAAGGAACGAGGGTTCATTTGTCAAAGTTGCCACATGCCCGAAATCACGCGTCCGGTCGCCACCAATAGTCCCATCCGGCAAGGTCGCCGGCACCTCTGGCGCGGCGGCCATGATCCGGACATGGTGAAACGGGCCGTGGCAATTCAGGTAGCGGCAAACCCACCGGAACCCAAGCCGGGAGAGCAGGTGGAAGTGACGCTGACGCTCATCAATGCCGGCGCAGGCCACAAATTACCGACCGGCGATCCCGATCGTCACTTTACCGTCGAGTTTGAAGTGGAAGATCGGAACAATCAGGTCTTGCTGAGTCAGAAGAACACCATGGGACGTTGGATCATGTGGCAACCGGCGATTGTGGAAGTCTATGACAATCGTTTGCTGCCGTTGGCCAGTCGTGATTATACATTCGCCTACCGATTGCCCCAAGAGATCGACGGACTACGACTCAAGGCCCGAGTGCGCTATCACATCCAGACTGAGAAGCAACATCAGATGCTGATACAGAAATACGGCCTCACGGCGAATGACCCGTACAATTTTACCGTGTATGAGCGAGAAGTGCCGTTGAGCGGAAATCTTGCGGCGAGTTTCAGCGACGGACCTGACCCGCGACTCGGATGCCTCGCACCGGAACATGACGGGAAACCAGGAGAGGGCGTTCCGGCGGGATAGTCGCCTGAGATTGTCGTTCCTCAACCGATGCATCACCATATCATTGAACGACATGCTGCTGGTTGCGGCAGTTGCTCAGTCATCCTTTTGCACCTTCTCACCGAAATCCTTGCCCTTGCCCTGCTACGGGACGCCTGACCAGATCCCTCCGGTGCACTTACGCGGCCGTTTTTTGCTCACCGCCTATTTCAAAGTAACCGAATGTCGTGCGCCGCCGGCACAATTATTTCCCTCCCGCAAGAGATCTATGCAGAGGAGGACGGCTGGTGTTCACACATATCTAAAACACATGCGGGAGCCAGATTATGAGAAATGCTAATTATCACGCCAACTTAAGGAGATATAGAATCATATTACTAATTCTCATCTTCAGTGTGGAAGTCTGACGGTCAAACGTCTTATAACTAGGCATTCAGACCGGAGTTAGAGGTGTGCCTGGGCACTCAACGTGCGAAAAATCATTACACAAGCCACAAAAGGAATGATGACATGGAATCACTAAAAGAGTTGGTCGACTATGGAGTGATAGGCCTTTTGATCCTACTCAGCGTCTGGGCCGTCGCAGTCGCGATGGAACGGTGGATCTTCTTCAGAAAAATTGATCTTCGCCAGTTTCAGAATGTGCAGGAATTTGAAATCGCGCTGACCAAACGTCTGGTCGTGATCGGGACTGTAGCAGCCAATGCGCCATATATCGGCTTGCTTGGCACAGTGCTCGGTATCATGTTGACGTTCCATACCATGGGCACATCGGGAACCATGGCTGTCCAAACCATTATGATCGGTCTGAGTCTGGCGTTGAAGGCAACGGCTGTCGGTCTGCTGGTCGCGATCCCCTGTGTGGTCCTCAACAACATACTGCGCCGGCAAGTGAACATATTGATCACGCGCTTCAAGGTGCTGCATGGAGCGTGAACTCAACGAGATCAATGTCATTCCGCTGGTGGATGTCATGCTGGTGCTATTGGTCATCGTCTTGACCACGGCAACCTTCATCACGACCGGACAAATTCCCGTCGAGTTGGCCAAGGCCAAGGAAGCAGGCGACCGGAAAGACGTGCCGCTCGTGATCACGATCACCGCCGATGGAGGTCTGTACATCAACGACCAACCGGTTCGCCCCGAGGGATTGAAAGGAATCCTTTCGCCGCATCCCAAGGAGTCTTTGGTTCTCGTGCGAGCCGATAAAGAAACCGTCCTGGAGCGGTTTGTCGGGGTGGTCGATGAGGTCCGTGGTATGGGGTTCCGGCAGGTTAGTCTTGAAGTGGTCCGATCATGAGCACCGACGGTCAACGGGAGGTTCTCCTTCCCTTGCCATTTCATATCGCTTGGATTAAGCGGGAAACCTTTCATTTCATGAGCACGTCATTAACCAGGAGGCACCGCATGACCACACGATCCAATCTGCTTCGACATCTGATTCTTTCCGGTTCTGCTCTGGCTCTGATGTTCAGCCTGACAGGTCCGGGCGTGTGGGCGCAGCATAATGGAGAAAAGTCGTTCCACGCGATGGTGACGGACGCGAAAGGCGTCGAGACGGATCTCAAGAACGTGCAATTCTATTGGGAAGAGAAGGTCAGTGAAACCGCCTTCATCCCGCATGAACTGAAGCACCTTCCCGTGAAACGGGGAACCGCGACGGTCAATATCAAGTTTGACGGCATCAAGCACATCGACGTCAAGCCGGGACCTGAGAAGTCACTGCCGATCCTCAATGTGACGCTCGCCAACGGCAAGACCGGTGAATTTCCTCTGGCGATCGATGGGAGCTTCAAGGGAGAGTCGGATTTTGGACAAGTCGAACTCCCGGTCCACGGCCTGAAAAAACTTGAATTCAAGTAACCGAGGCACCGCCACAGCGCTCGACGTTTTCTATGGGTAGGAGCTGTGAATGCCACTCCCTTGCCTATTGTCTCTGCTTTTGCGCTGTCTCGCCGAGTCGTTTCAATTCTGTCTCAGCGCTCGAACGAATAGCCGCTTCATCCTCGCGAGTAAAGGTGGCGAGAACCGCTCTATATAATTCCCGCGCCTCTTCCATTTGGTTCTGTTTCTCGTAGTTAGCGGCAGCTTCCCTCATAAGAGTCGCGGCTGTGCCCCGTTCACTACGCTGGAACCCTAGCGCCTCCCTCCGAAAATCAGGTGACGAGGACGTACTCATCAGGCGATCGTATTGGTCGGTATGCGCGAGCAAATCTCTTGCCGCCTGCACTTTCGCTTCCGGCGATGATTCGAAATTCACGCGGTTCATGATGGTAAGGCCTTCGTCGACAGTCTGCTTGAGCGGGCTAGAAGGGGTTGCACAACTGAAGAAGGAAAGGGTGAGTCCGAGGAGGAAGATGATATACATCGAATACCTCCTTGTGTGAGCATGCTCAACGAAGATAGCGTACCGAAAGAATGGCTCCGGTTTTGAGCCATGCGGCGTACTTCTAAGTTTACTGTGGCTACTGAGGTTAACGGGCATATCGGTGGGCGCTTTGAATAACACGGCGCCGCATATTAGCACAGAGTCAACCTGTCGCGATGCCTGGGGCACCGTGGGTCCATAGATTGCATTCCGATAACCAGATCCGGAAGGCCAAGAACAGAAGCCGCATCGAATATAGAACCAGAATCGCAGACACCATCGCACGACACTGACCGTTCAGAATGATCTGTTCCATCAGCCCTAAAGCTGGAGGACTCTATCGTGGCAAGATTACGCGCCGCTCTTCCCATTGTCATTCTCGCAACTGCGTCAGCATTCCCTCAATCATGCACTCTACGGGCGCAGAATTGTGGAGAAGACAGGGCCTTAGCGGCCAGCCTTCAAGCCCGGCTGAATGACTGGCCCTCTCTCGCACGTTATCGCGACGCGAACGCTCAGCTTTCTCCGCCGGCCAAGGACGAAGCTCGAGTGGTCTTCCTCGGCGATTCCATCACGGACTCATGGGACAGTCCAGGATCTGGAGGATTCTTTCCCGGCAAGCCCTACATCAATCGCGGCATCAGTTCCCAGACAACCTCTCAAATGCTCATCCGCTTTCGGCCTGATGTGATTGCTTTACAGCCGAGCGTGGTCGTGATCCTGGCAGGCACAAACGACATTGCAGGCGTGACAGGACCGACCACACTCCGGGCCATTGAAGACAATCTCCGTTCCATGGCCGAACTGGCCCGCGCCAACGACATTCGCGTGGTTTTAGCTTCGCTTCTCCCTACCAACGATTATGAACGGGATAAAAATGGCAGGCAGATCATTCACAGCACGAACAGGCCACCTGATCAAATCAAAGCCCTCAATGAATGGATACAAGCCTATGCAATGGAACACGATCACACCTATCTCGATTACTATTCAGCCATGGTCGATGAAAAGGGGGCCCTGCAACAAGAATTGACCGATGATGGAATCCACGCAACCGAGAACGGTTATGCGGTGATGGCCCCGTTAGCCGAGCAAGCGATCGCAACAGCCAGAAAGAAGAGGTCATAGAATCAAAAGCACTACCGACTTGGATCTGCCACCCTGACTTGGTGTGAGTCCTACGTCTAAGCCTGATCGTTCCTCATCAGACACCGTTTCAGAGGAAACAACGTTATGGTGCTATCCATCCGCGGTACTTTTATGGTATTTCGACGTGCCCAAAAAGTTGACGACAGTATTGGGGGTGTCATTCGTGGCCATTCAGTCTCCCTCTCAGATCAGCGAGATTCTACGCAAGCGTGATTTTATCGCCCTCCGTCAGGCTCTCAACAATTGGAGTCCGTCTGCCGTGCGCCGCGCCATGGATGGTCTTTCGATGGAAGACCAAATGGTCGTATTGCGCATCCTTCCTCGGGATCTCGCCGCCCAGGTCTTTGAGCTATTGGATCTGCCCGGCCAAGAACAATTGCTGAAAGCGATGGGGCAGGAAGAGCTGGCCGGATTGCTCAACAATATGGCGCCGGATGACCGCACTCTCCTGCTTGAAGAGTTGCCGGCGAATATGACCAAGCAGTTGCTGGCACAATTGACGCCAACAGAACGAGCCGTTGCGGTCTCGCTGCTTGGGTATCCAGAAGACAGCATTGGCCGCCTGATGACGCCGGATTACATCGCCGTGAGACAACAATGGTCCTTGCAATATACCTTGGAATACATCAGGGAGCACGGACAGGACAGCGAAACGCTCACGCTGGTCTATGTGGTGAATGAGCAGGGAGTGTTGATTGACGACGTTCATATCCGTTCGTTGCTCCTCGCTCCGCCGCAGCATACGATAGCGGATTTGATGGATACACAGTTTGTGGCGCTAAAAGCCACCGACGATCAAGAGACCGCAATCGGGATTTTTGAACGAGAGCATCGTACAGCTCTGCCGGTGACCGACTCGTCGGGGATCTTGATCGGCATCATCACGATCGATGACGTACTCCGCGTCGCGGAAGCGGCGGCGACGGAAGATATCCAGAAAATCGGCGGGACTGCTGCACTGCACGAACCCTACATTCTCATCGGCCTACGACGGATGATCTCCAAGCGTGCAGGGTGGCTGGTCGTGTTGTTTCTCGGCGAACTGTTTACCGCCACGGCGATGGGATTTTTTGAGAAGGAGATCGAGAAGGCGGTCGTGCTCGCCCTCTTTGTCCCGCTCATCATCTCAAGCGGAGGAAATTCGGGGTCGCAAGCCTCGACCCTGGTTGTCCGCGCCCTAGCTATCGGAGAGATCGGGCTGCGCGATTGGTGGCGAGTCATGCGGCGCGAGTTCATCACGGGCTTTGCGTTGGGTTCGATCCTCGGGACGATCGGGTTCTTGCGCATCGCCCTGTGGTCCTTGTTCGGTGATCTGTATGGACCGCACTGGCTGCTCGTGGCCCTGACTGTCGCGATTTCGTTGGTGGGCGTGGTGATCTGGGGAGCGCTGTCCGGCTCACTGTTGCCATTTGTCCTGCGTCGGCTCGGCTTCGACCCAGCGGTCTCGTCCGCTCCATTTGTTGCGACCCTCGTGGATGTGACGGGCTTGGTGATTTACTTCAGTGTCGCGTATCTGATTATGCGTGGGACTTTGTTGTGACGATCTCCGGCCACTCGCCGATGCACGGCGACAAGTCTGCGATCCTGTGGAAGTGGACAAGATGGTTACGCGTTACTTCGCAATGGTGATACTCGGAACGCCGACGCGGGGAACCTCTGTGACAGTCATTTGGAACAGCAAGTACAGAAGTTGGAAGGCCTCCCGGTTCCATCGCGCAAGCGGGCCATCGGTCCTCACGGCGTAATAGGTTCCGTGAGACTTAATAGCGAGATCAGCCCCCGACGGACTGTGATCCGACATGACCATCTCCATGGTATACACAGGGTTTTCTTCGACGTCTGGAGTTAACGCATCTTTCTCCACGTGGTATTCGCGGTCTTCGCCCAATGACCTGGCGAGAAAGTGCAGCATAGCGTTGAAGCTCCGAAGTCGAAAATACCCCTTCATCGGATACTCCCCTCCAAAATGTCCTGGACGGATGTCGAAGGACACATCGTTGACGTGCTCCTCTTCGGTCTCCTCGCTCAATCGGGCCCTTTCCTCCGACGAGAGTGAATCGGGATCATAATTGGTAATTCGAATGCGTCCTGTGACCTTTTTCTGGAGGGCGTACGTGTTGTCCCGTTGATTGTAGGTCACGAGATATTCCTTCTCCAATGCTTGAAAACCGTCCGCAGTCACGGAGTTGGCCGGAATCGTCCAGCGCCGATCGAACGTAAGCGGTTCGGCATAGAGTTGGTTCTTGTCCTGAATCGCTGAGAGATGCAGTACTACGCGACGAAACCTCTCATACCCCGACCGATCGCCCGGCGTGTTGCGGAACGCCATGTCCTTTCCGTTCTGTTTAATTCGCAGCTCCTGCGCCATCAGTCGCAGCAAAAGATCGATATCGAACCGCTGTCGAAGCAGAAGGATGAGCTTGCTCTCGCTGAACGGGCTGAGGAGTCGCTTGGCGAACTCTTCCCCTTCGATGGGTGCGATGCTGATCGTCGGGTTCTCGGAGACGCTGCCGCCGAAGAGAGGCACCAACGTTCTGCCGGCGTCGCCGGTGAGTGCGGGAGTAGCACCGGCAGTGACACGGAAATCAAATGTAGCGGCGATGTTCGCCACCCCGGTAAAGTGGATGGGCTGATGATGCTGTGCACGAGCGATGTTGATCAGGAGTTGTTTGGCAACGGCATCAGTCACCGCGTCGTCGTACGCCACAACCGCGCGATTCAAGGTGATCGGAGACAGGCAGCCCGACATCATCAGTCCACAGAGCACGGCAAGGGCATGAATTCTGGTTCTCATAGGGAACGGCATCTATGATCTGGGGAAAGTGTGTTGATACGGTTGCGTACCAATCGCAACAGAACTCGCTTAGGAAGGCCGACGACATGCCCACGTAGCATAGAGAACTATTAACAAGCACGCCCCTAATGAAAGACAATTTGTCATGATTTATATAACAGAGGTCGTAAGAAGGCGATAGGTAAAATTGAAAGAATCAGACCACGATATGGCTTCGACACACGCGCCGAGCAAAGAATCGGCCAATAGATCGAATTTTCCACTGAGGGCACCCATCCGATGTTCTTCTACTGGAGCCTATATGTCTCTCGATAGTATCGTCCTATTTATCGGCGCGGTATTACTCGCCGGGCTCATTGGGTGGCTGCTAATGATCCATTACTCACCACGGAGCACAGCTGTCTGAAAGAAGAAGGTACCTAACCACCGGCCTATGGTTTCCAAGGTGGTCTGAGTGAGTTCCGTCCGGTCTGAG
>Ga0075420_100003141_pt1 | contig 14382 bp, 6 predicted proteins | sample SoiMetdeltSBSDD4_FD_75296 | JGI IMG/M metagenome (GOLD analysis project Ga0075420, IMG submission 75296) | Bulk soil microbial communities from a Populus tree surrounding site in Tennessee, USA - Soil MetaG P. deltoides SBSDD4 | ecosystem: Environmental > Terrestrial > Soil > Tree plantation... | reverse complement strand
AGTGGGACCGTCTGATAGAGAGCGTTCCGGGGCATGTTCGGCGCGGGCCCCGATTCTAGCAGAGCACCTTCAATGGGCGATGGGCGATGGGCGTATATCATTGCCATCCGGGTCCCCTTTACATGCCAGCACCTGTCATCGCGATTGCGATCTTCGTGGCCGTGTTCGCGGTCGCGACACTGCGCAAGGTGCACCTGGGCATCCTGATGTTCCCCACCGCGTGCGCCGTTGGCGTCCTGCTGGCGGGTATGCCGCTGAGGGAGGTCGTGGGCGGCTTTCCTCTGAACATCATGGTGCTGCTGGCAGGTGTCACCTATTTCTTCGGCATTGCACAGGTCAACGGCACCATAGACCGCCTGATTGGCACCGTCGTCGCCCACGCTGGCTCCCGCCCAGTCGTGTTGCCCTTCGTTTTCTTTGGCCTGGCCGGTGCCGTGGCAGCAATGGGTTCGCCTCAAGGCGGGCTGGTGCTGGCGCCGGTTGGTATGCCGGTCGCCAGGCGGTCGGGCATGGACCCCGTGTTGATGTCGGTCGCGATCAATGCGGGCATTAGCTCCGGGGGGTTTGCGCCCACGAGTCTCTTTGGCATCGTGAGCTATCGGATCGCGCGAGAGGCCGGTATCGATCTGAACCCGTTCACCCTCCTGGCCGTGGTCACACTCGCGAACCTCGCGCTGGTCATTGCCGCGCTCGTCATGTTCGGGAAGCACCGTGGGCGTGCGATCAATGTGGACGGCCTCCGATCAGCCGGAACGAGCACGACGGCCACGACGAGCACGACGCCAGCCACCTTTGACGTCGTGTCCGTCGCGCCGTCGTGCTCGTCGCGACAGCCGTCAGCGTCGTCCCGGCAAGATCACCCAGTCGAAATGACCTCTGCTGCGGCTCTTGAGGGCGTAAGAACAGTAACCGCGCCGCGGCTCAGGCTCGAACGTCACCACATCGCAACGATGGCGTGCATGATTGGGCTCGTCGTCAGCGTGATCGCGTGCGCGGCGTCGGGGATCGATCCTGACATCGGCGTGATCGCGTTCGGGTTCGGGGCTTTATTGGCGCTCATCGACCCGAAGTTCGGGGCGCTTGCAATCCCCAAGATCGATTGGTCGACGATCTTCATGGTCGGTGGCATCGTCACGTTCGTTGGCGTGCTGCAGAAGATGGGCTCCGTCAATCTGCTCGGGCACTCGGCCATGAACGTCGGCACCCCTCTCGTGGCCGCACTGCTCATCTGCGCTATAGCCGGACTGGTCTCGGCCTTCGCATCAACTACCGGCATTCTCGCGGCCTTGGTTCCGCTGGCTGTGCCGCTGGCGACATCAGGTGACATCGCAGGCTGGGCGCTGATCTGCGCGTTGGGCGCATGCGCCTCGATCGTCGATGTGTCGCCGTTCTCCACGACCGGGGCGACGCTGATTGCTTCGGCTGCAGAGGACGAGCGGCCCCGACTGAGAGTGTTGTTGACGCGATGGGGAATGTCGATGGTCGTCGTCGGTCCGGTCGTCCTCGTGCCTCTCCTCGTGATCCTGAGCAGGTTGATGTAGCGTCCGCCTTTAGGCGGACCAACGACGGTCCGGTAGTGTCCGCCTTTAGGCGGACCAACGAAGTCCAGTAGAATGACGCGCCCCCTATGAAACATCCTGCGGCGAGCCCGGCGGACGCCCCGCTCGACTGGTGCGCGGTCCTCGAGTCGGAATACGAGGCCCTCTACGGCGCGAAACCGGCCGGGTTGCCGACCGACGATCTGGAACGGCTCAAAGCACTCCATCTCCTCATTCATCAGCGCCGGCCCACAGCGCTGTGCCTCTCCGGCGGCGGAATCCGCAGCGCAACCTTCGGACTGGGAGTGCTTCAGGCGCTCGCGCGCACCGGAGTGCTTGGCAAGCTCGATTACCTCTCCACGGTGTCGGGCGGCGGCTACGTCGGCGGCTGGCTGACATCGTGGCTGCACCGCGACGGTCGCGACGAGGTGATGCGCGGTCTGGATCCCGCGCAGGTTGGCGCGATGCGCGGCGATGAGGCACGCTTCTCCCCTGTCAATCGGCTGCGGGCGACCTGCCGCTACCTCGCGCCCCAGGGCGGCCTGGTGTCCGCCGACCTCTGGACGCTGTTCGCGACGATGGGGCGGAACCTCCTGCTCAACTGGCTGGTGCTGCTGCCGCTCATCGCCGCGGTGCTGCTGGCTCCGCGCATCTACCTGGCGATGGTGTCGATCATCGATCAGAACGTCATGGCCCCACCGGGCACAGCCTGCCTGCCGACCGACGCCGCGCCCTTCTGGCTCGCACTGCTCGCCCTGACGATGTTCTTGGTCGCGATCGGCTACGTCGTCATGAACTTCGTCGGTCGCGGCGACAGCTGGTCGCAGCGGCGGTTTCTGTCGTTCGTGGTTGGGCCAACGATTGTCGGCACGGTCGCACTCACGCTGTTCTGGTCGGCGTACCCCTGCGAACCTGACGAAGCCGCTGCACTCTTCGCATCAGCGGTGGTTCCGGCGGCCGGCTGGCTGATCATCGGCGCGTTGGCGCGGCCCCGGCTGCGCACCGCCGTGCCAACGATCGCGGCCGCCGCGATCACGGCCGCGGCACTGATCTGGGCTGTCGACTGGAGCTCCGATACCCCGCTACGCGTGGAAGTGGTGGCCGGCATCGTGCTGTTGCTGATCGGAGCGGCGGCACTCAATCAGGTGCTCGACACGGGCAGCCTTCTGACCGATCGCGCGGTCCGGATGCGTGCCGGCGCGCGCACAGTGGCGGCTTCGCTCATCGCCGGGCCGATCATCGGTTTCGGCACCTACTGGTTCGCACACAACTACTTCTACTTCGGCGAGCCGTTGGGCGAGTCCTACGCGGTGTTCGCCGTGCCGGGGATCCTCGGCCTGATGCTGCTGTCGAACACCACGTTTCTGGGCCTGGCGAGCAGCGAGCTCACCGACGCTGCGCTGGAGTGGTGGAACCGTTTCGCGGCGTGGCTGTCGATTGCCGGGATCCTCTGGATGGCGGCTGGTATGCTCGTCTTCTACCTCGCCGACCTCGTGGAGATGGCCGTGCAGGCCGCCGGGGCGGCATTGCAACTCGATCATCTGACGTCGTCGACGATGGTCACCATCCTCATTCCCCTGGTCAGTTCGCTCGCGGGCCTCGCCGCGCGAACTGGCGGCGTGGCGGGCCGGCCTTCCAGGCTGCGGCTGATCCTGCAGCGCATCGCCCTCCCGCTCACCATCGTCGTGCTGCTCGCCACGGTGGCGTGGTTCAACGCGTGGGCGCTTCGCGGGTTCACGCCGCCCGACCCGAGCCGGGAGAGCGCGCAGCTGGACGACGTGCTCAAGTTCGCTGCGTTTTTACTCGCCCTGGGACTGCTCGTGAGCCGGTTCGTGCCCGTCAACCGTTTCTCACTCCATGGCATGTACCGCCAGCGCCTCGTGAGAACGTTTCTCGGTGCCTCGCATGCCGATCGAAAGCCGAACGCCTTCACGGGGTTCGATCCCTCGGACGACCTGCGGGTCCACGATTTGTCGGACGTGCGCCCGCTGCAGGTGATCAACGCTACGCTGAACAACGTCGCAGACACCAAGTACGGACGGAACGAGAGCAAAGCGTTCGCGTTCACGTTCTCCCCTCTGCACGTTGGAAGCTCGGCGCTCAGCTACCGTCAGTCATCCAAGTACGGATCGGATGGAGGCGGACCCGCCACCGGCCTGTCGCTGGGAACGGCGCTCGCAGTGTCTGGAGCGGCCGCGAGTCCTGCACTGGGCATGTACTCGTCCAAGGCCCGCGCGTTCCTGCTGACCCTTGCGAACGCGCGGCTCGGTCTCTGGTTCGGCAACCCGAGCGATGACGACACGTGGCAGCGAAGCGATCCCGCGCTCGGCGTGGGCCCGTTCGTCCGTGAGTTGCTCGGACTCGAGACCGACACGAACCCATACGTCTACTTGTCGGACGGGGGGCATTTCGAGAATCTCGGCCTGTGGTCGATGGTGGTCCGCCGGTGCGGCGTGATCATCGTCTCCGACGCCGGCTGCGATCCGGACTACACGTTTGCGGACCTGTCGAACGCACTGCGAAGGATTCGGATCGACCTCGGGATCCCCATCGAATTCGGCGCGATCGACATGACTCGGGCTGGCCAGGGCGTGAGCAACGTCCACGCCGTGCTCGGAACGATTCACTATAGTGCAGTGGACGGCGCCGGCGCGCCGCCGGGCCAACTGCTGTACGTCAAGGCGACGCTGTCAGGCGACGAGTCGGTCGACATCCGCAACTTTGCCGCGCTGCACCCGGTGTTTCCTCACGATCCGACCGGCAACCAGTTCTTCGCCGAGGATCGCTTCGAGAGTTACCGCGCCCTCGGCTATCACAGCATCATGTCGGTGGCCGGACCGCTGGTTGATGGGGACGCGTGGGATCTCTGCGCAGCCGCGGCGCGCGTGAGCGACTCTCTTTTGGGAGTTGGGAGTTGGTCGTTGGGAGTTGATTTCGAAGGAGATCGTAGATGACGTTCGTCGACGAAGAAGTCGACCCGGTTGGTCTCGAGCGAAAGAGCCCGACCGAAGCGGCGGACATCGATGAAATCGTCCGCGGCATACTGGCGATCCAGGCACAGGCCGCAAAGGACGAAAAACGGCCGCTCTCTCGCGGCACGCACGCGAAGGGCATCTGCGTGCGCGCGGAGTTCGAGGTCTTCGATCTCCGCCAGGCTCCGGGAGACCCCGCACACGCCGCTCGTTTGGCGCAAGGCATCTTCGGAGCGCCTGGAAAATATCCGGCCACAGTGCGATTCGCCAACGCCGATGGCGGCCACCGCCAGGACCGCTTGGCGGATGTCCGGGCGATGTCGTTCTCGATTGACACGACAGCGGCGGCTCTCCCGGGAGTGACGCGCCTCGACTTTTCGATGAACAGCGCGACAACTTTCCCGATCAACGACGCACATGCGTTCGCGGTGGCCGTGCGCGTGCTGTCGGCTCGAGGCCTGCGCGCGAAGTGGAAGGCGTTCAGATCGCTGACCCGCAGCGATTTCGCCAGCCTGCTGCGCACGATCCGCCTCGGGGGCAAGCAGAAACGAGGCTCGCCGCGGCTGCCGTACCAGCAGCTTCGATTTTGGAGCACGGTCCCATTCCGTCACGGTGCTCGCGACGCCATCAAGTATTCGGCCATTCCCGAACAGAACCCGGCGCGCCCCCTCCAACCGGGTCCCAACCGGCTGCAGGACGAGCTCGTGCGGCACGTCAACGAAGACACGCAGATGAGCGAGTTCGCGTTCGCCCTGCAGTTCCTCGAGCCGTCACGCATGACATATCGCGGGCAAACGCAGGAACCGGCCTTCTGGGTGGAGAACGCCGACATCGAGTGGAACGAACGCGAGTCCCCGTTTCACGTCGTGGCGCGGCTGCGGCTGCTGCCGAGGTCCGTGCTGCCGCCTGCCGAATCCGAAACCTTCTCGATCGACGTGACGGAGCACTCGACGCCGGAGTCGCGGCCGATCGGCAGCATCAACCGCGCGCGCTGGCACGCTGAATCGAAAAGCAGGGCCGCCCGCCTCGCTCAACCGGTCGCGGCAAGTGCGTGGACACCGGCCGAGCGTCGTCCAAATCTCGCCTGGACGGCGATGGGTATCGCCGCCCTGGTGTTCGCCGCGGCGCTCGGTTGGGCGCTCTGGCCCGTCACGAGAGATCTTCCCGAGCGGCTGCAATATCCGCCGACGCCGCTCGGCACAAATGGACTCACTGCTGAAGAGCGTCAGCAGTACTACCATCTGAGCGAAGGCGGCGAGGCATTTCCAATCGCCTGGCTGCTCGCGCTCGAGCAGGTGGTAACGGACGCGGACGGACGCCTGACCTACCGGCCATTCCTCGAGAACGTCGAACGCTTCGGACTCCTCCCGGATCCGCCGAGCCGCTACAACCCCTACGGCCTGCCGGTCGGCGTCACTGCCGGTTACGGCAAGCTGACCGGGCAGCAGATGATGGGCCTGAACTGCACGGCATGCCACGTCGGCGAGCTGCACTTCAATGGACGAGCGTTCCGTGTGGACGGCGGTCCATCGATGGCGTACATCAACCAGTTCATCAAAGCGATCGTCGACGAGGCAACTGCAACGGCGGAAAACAGGCAGCGCCGTTTGCGCTTCCTGAATCGCTGGCGCCGCGTTCAACTCGTGCCGCTCCCGGACTACCCAGTCGTCCATCAGGCCGCCGCGGGTCCCGCGCCGCCGAATGACACCTCCGAGGTCCTCGACGCCGGAGAGCCTGGGATGGTGAGACGCGTGCTCGCCGGACTGCGCATGGCGATCGCGAACCGGTCACTGTTGATGGACAAGCTGCACGGCTTCGGCGCGATGAAGCTGGTTGTCCAGGCGCAGCCGCTCGGCACCGAGGACGGTTACGGGCGCAACGACGCGTTCGGCATCGGACGCAACGAGCTGTTCGGGGCGTACAAGAGCGCTGACTTCACCGAGGGCATCAACGTGCTTCCGGCCGACGCGCCGGTCAGCTTTCCGCACCTCTGGGGCATGGCGCGGACGTCGTGGTTCCAGTGGGGCGTGAACACCAACTCGGTCATCGAGCGCAACATCGGTCAGGCGCTCGGAGTGGGCGCGACGATGCAGCCCGACAAGGGCTACACGAGCACCGTCCGCGTCGACAATCTGCACGCGATGGAGGAGTTGCAGTACAAGCTCACGTCACCGGTGTGGCCGGCGGATTTGCTCGGACCGATCGATCGCGCGCGCGCCGAGCGCGGGAAGAAAATGTTCGATCGCACGTGCGCGCTCTGTCACGAGACGTACGGAAAGACCGGCGTGCTGAACGAGTATCAGTTGTTCGCGCTCGATGTGGTGGGAACGGATCCTGGCGCCGCGATCAATTTCGAACGCACGGTCATGACGGCCGAGGGTCCGAAGCCGTTCGGGACAGCGGCATTCGAGATCGTCAAGAAGGTCAAGGCGGCCTACTACACGGAGCACAACATTCCGCCCGACGTGCAGGCGATCTGGGAGTCACGGGCGACACGCCCGACGGCCGAGTACCGGACGCCGCTGCTCGACTACGCAAAGTTCTACGACACGCGCAATCACGGCATCTATCGCGCGAAGACGCTCAAGGGGATCTGGGCAACGGCGCCGTTCCTGCACAACGGGTCAGTGCCGAGCGTCTACGATCTCCTGCACCCCGCCGATCAACGTCCACGCACGTTCAAGCTGGGCACGAAGGAATACGATCCGGCGAAACTCGGGTACGTCGTCGACGGTCCGCGCTTCCTGACGCCGCCAGGCATGAAGCCGTTCGCCTACGACACCAGATTCATCGGCAACTGGAACTCGGGTCACGAATGGTGGTTCTATCCTGATCTCGACGACGAGGTCAGATACGACATCATCGAGTTCCTGAAAACCTTCGACGATGTGAACTATCCGGGCGATTACCAGTTCGAGCGCCCGGCCAGCCTGCCGGACAACGTGCGGATGAAGAAGGCGCTGCCGCAGAAATAGGGTCATCTACCCCACCGGCTCCCCTTGCTTACCGAGCGGAGTGGCGTTATGCTGCGCTCGGTAACCGAGGACACGAATGAGCAAACCGCAGGATCTCGTCCAGGGCACGCTCGATCTTCTGCTGCTGAAGATCCTGGCGCTCGAACCGATGAACGGCCACGCGATCAGTCAGCGCCTCAAGCAGGTGTCGGGCGAAGTGCTCCAGGTGAGCGACGGCTCGCTCTATCCCGCGCTCCACAAGCTCGAGCAGGAGGGCTGGGTCACGGCGACGTGGCGGACCACCGAGAACAACCGCAGAGCGAAGTTCTACGCACTGAGCCGGTTGGGGCGCCGCCATCTCGACCGGGAAGCGGAGAATTGGGCGCGGCTGTCTGCGGCCATCACTCACGTCGTCAAACTTCGCTCTGCGTGAGGAGCAGCCATGCGCCTCGACCACTGGTTCTACTCACTGCCGCTCAAGTGGCGCTCGCTTTTCAGACGTAACGACGTCGAGCGCGATCTCGACGATGAGATCCGGTATCACCTGGAGCAGCAAGTGGACGAGCTGACGGCGATGGGCGTCGATCGAGACGAGGCGATGCGCCAGGTTCGGAAACGGTTCGGCGGGATCGAAATCGCCAAGGAACGCTGCCGCGACGCCCGCGGCGTCAGCGGAGTTGAGAACCTGCTGCGTGACGTGCGCTATGCCGTGCGCGTGTTGCTCCGACAGCCGGCGTTTGCAACCATCGCGATCCTCACGCTCGCGCTGGGCATCGGCGCCAACACCGCGGTATTCAGCCTCGTCGACGGCATCCTGTTCGCGCCGCTTCCGTACGCCGCTCCCGAACAGCTCGTCAGCGTCAAGGCCAGCTATCCGAACGGCGCATTTGCTGCGATGCGCGAGGAGATTAGGAGCCTCGATGTCGCCGCGTTCGCCGATGGCAAGAGCTTGACGCTTTCGGGTGCGGAGGAACCGATACGCGTGGCCGGCGCGCGAGTATCCGCCGAATTGCTCTCCATTCTTGGCGTGCAACCGGCCCTGGGCCGATGGTTCCGACCAGGAGAAGATGTGGTGCCAGACGACGGCGTTGTCGTCCTGAGTCACGATCTGTGGGTGAGGCGCTTCAGAAGCGATCCGGCGATAGTGGGACGCTTCGTTCAGCTCGACGGTGCGCAGCGCGAGGTAGTCGGCGTCATGCCAGCGTCGTTCCAGTTTCCGTCCTCGCGAACCGACGTCTGGATTCCGCTCGGTCTCGACTCGCGAAACACCAAGACGTACTGGGCCGGTGACTTCATGCCGATCGTTGGCCGCCTGCACGCCGGCACGACGCTCGCCCAAGCAACAGCCGACCTCCGCCTTTTCCAGTCGAGAATCGGCCCGCGTTTTCCCTGGCGGATGCCGGCGGACTGGAACACGCAGATCGTCGTTACCCCGCTCAGCGACGCACTTGTCGGCGGCCTCAAGACGCGCCTCGGGATCCTCTATGGTGCCGTGGCCCTGGTGCTGGTGATTGCCTGCGCAAACGTGGCGAACCTCAGCTTGTCGCGCGCGGCAGCGCGTCAGCACGAGATCGGCGTTCGAACCGCTATCGGCGCGTCTCCGCGTCGAATCGCTCGCCAGCTCCTGACCGAGAGCATCGTCCTCGCAGGCCTTGGCGGCATCGCCGGCGTCTTTGTCGCCGCGTTGGCGTTGTCGTTTCTCAAGATTGTTCTGCCGCCGGACACGCCGCGGCTGTTCGAGACGCACGTAAGTGTCCGCGCCGTCCTCTACACAGGCATCATCTCCATTCTGACTGGCTGTGCCTTCGGCCTCGCACCGGCCGGAACTGCGCTGCGGTTCCGGCTCAGAAGCGTGCTCGACTCAGGCGGGCGAACCGGCGGCTCGGCCTTGACCACGCCGGTCCGATCAGCTCTCGCGGTCGCGCAAGTCGCTTGCGCCATGTTGCTGGTGATTGCGGCTGGGCTCCTGATCAGAAGTCTGTGGTCTTTGTGGCGGGTCGATCCCGGCTTCCGGCCGGAGGGGGTCGTCGAGACGCGGATAAGTCCTTCGCAGTCAACGTGTGAATCGCGCGAACGATGCCTCGCCTTCTACCACGAGCTCGACGATCGGATCCGGAGCGAGCGCGGCGTGGAAGCATCCGCTCTGATCAATACGCTGCCGCTCACGGGCGCCGGCGCCAAGCGATCACTGGCTATCGAGGGCTATGCCGTTCCCGCGTCTGAAGCGGCTCCGCTCTTTTCGCTGAACGTGGTCACCCCGGGTTATTTCGAGACGATGACGATTCCGATCCTGGCCGGCCGGAGCTTCACCCGAGCCGACATCAACGGAGCGCCCGTCGTCGTGATCGACGCGTCGACTGCGCGTCGGTTCTGGAACGACGAGAGTCCCGTCCATCGCCGAGTGCGTTTCATCGGCGAGGAGCAGTGGCGGACCGTCGTCGGAGTCGTGGCCGACGTGCAGGCTTACCGTCTCTTGCAGACCATTCCCGAGTACATGAAAGGAACGGTCTACGTGCCGTACTCGAGCCATGGCACGCAGGAAGATGGACGCGTGCCCGCAGACATGACGCTTGTCGCACGCACGGCGTTCAACACCAGCCAATTCGAGGCGTTCGTCCGTCGAGCCCTCCCGACGGGTGCCCAGGAAGTCGTCGTGAGTGCGGTCCGGCCGGTGCAGTTCGTCATCGACGACGCGGTCGCGACCCCTGCGGCGACGACGTCACTGCTGGCATCAATGGCCGCCCTCGCGCTCGTGCTGGGATGCATCGGGGTCTACGGCGTGCTCTCGTTCCTGGTCTCGCGGCAGACCCGAGACCTTGGTATCCGGTTCGCGCTCGGCGCCCGGCGACGTGACGTGTTCTGGCTTGTGCTCAAGGAAGGCGCAACGCTTTGTCTCGCAGGGATCGTGCTTGGCGTCGTCGCGGCCATGGCCACGACCCGCTGGATTGCGAGCGAACTGCACGGTATCGGCCACCTCGATCCAACCACCTACGTCGTGGTGTCAATGATCATGTGCGTCGTGACGTTTCTCGCCTGCTACGTCCCCACGCGTCGCGCGATGCGCGTCGACCCCCTAACGGTCCTCAGAGATCAGTAGAAGCTATCTCATAAACCTGACGCTCGTTCCAAGGTGCGAGCGAGCCGTGCGAGCGAGCCACGCGACCGGAGCGCGCCGACGAAGCGGCGCGCGAGGGCGCGTGTCGGGGAGTCCGAGGGGCGAAGCCCCTCGGATAAGACTAGAGCGCGGGCGCGTCAAGGCCCGCGGCGGCTTGTCGGTAGGTGCACAATGTGCGGTTGAAGTATCTTGTCCGGGCCGTGAGGTCTCGAGTGAAGCGTTCTGCTATCTGGCCCGCCCTTGTGGCCGCCGGTGCGTTCTCAGTCATCCCACTGGTCGTGCGTACCGTCCACCTTCGGGCGACGAGCCCACAAAGCCAGCAGCAGACCTCCGCTAACAGAGCGCTCGAGCGGCTGCCCGACGGCATTCGTCTGGAGACCGCAGGCGGATTCCTCACTCTTCAGGTCAGGACCGACAGTATTGTCCGCGTCACATTCGCGAGGGAGCGCACGTTCCGCGCCAATCAGATGGTTGTGGCACCGGACGGAACGCCAGAGGCCGCGGCGTTGAATCCGTTCAGCAGCGCCGCGCAAGCGCGACGTCCGGTTCCGACCCCGCGCTGGAGCCTGACGTCGGACGCGCGGACGATCACCGTCGCGACCGCAAGGCTCCGCGCGATCGTCAACCGGTCGGACGGCGCGGTCAGCTTTGCCGATTCCACCGGCACGATCGTTCTGGCGGAAGCATCAGGTGGGCACCGGCTGACTCCGGCCGTCGTGCAGGGCGAAGAGACATTTCACGTGCAGCAGCTCTGGCAGGCTCGTGGCGATGAATCCCTGTACGGTCTTGGCCAGCGCCAGGAAGGCAAGCTGAACGTCAAGGGATACGACTTCGATCTCTGGCAGCGCAATACCGTTGTGCACGTGCCGATGTTCGTCTCCAGCCGCGGCTACGGCGTGCTGTGGGACAACACCGCGCCCTCACGATTTGGCGACCTCCGTCCGTTCGAGCCGATTCCCGCGACGAACCTGCTGGACGTGTCTAAGCAGGAGGGCGGACTCGATTGGGAAGGACAGCTCATCGCGCCCGTCACCGGAGACTACCAGTTCCAGGCGTATTCCAATGGGACAACGCGCGTCTGGCTGGATGACGTGCCGCAGATCGATCACTACAAACAGAACTGGGCAACCGATTATGACCAGTTCAAGGCGCAGCTCGTCGCGGGACAGCGATACCGCCTGAAAGTCACGAACAGTACGGGGGACACCCTCCGCTTCTCGTGGAAGACGCCGGCGCCCGAAGCGGCGACGTCGATGTGGTCGGAGGTCGGCGACGCAATCGACTATTACTTTATCTACGGACCGGAGGTCGATCAGGTCATCGCCGGGTATCGTGCGCTGACCGGCCGCGCGTCGCTCCTGCCGGCGTGGGCATTCGGTCTCTGGCAGTCAAAGAACAAGTACGAGACGCAGGCCGAAGTACTCGAAACCCTGGCGCAATTCCGCCGCCGCGACATCCCGCTCGACGTCATCGTCCAGGACTGGCAGTACTGGCCGATCGATCGATGGGGCGACCACGAGTTCGAAGCGTCGCGCTATCCGGATCCCACCGCGATGATCAAGGCCATCCACGATCGGAATGCGCGCTTCATGATCTCCGTCTGGGGCAAGTTCTATCCGGCCACCGAGAACTTCAAGGCGATGCGCGCGATCGACGCGCTGTATTCGACGACCCTCGACGATCGGACGCGCGACTGGCTGAACCAAGAGTACGCCTTCTACGACGTGTTCAAGCCGGCCGCCCGGAAGCTGTTCTGGGACCAGGTCAACCGGGCGCTGTTCAGCCGCGGCGTCGACGCCTGGTGGATGGACGCGACCGAGCCGGACCTGGTCCAGCCGTCGCCGCCGACGCTCGAGTCATTGCGCCGCAGCGTGAATCGAACCGCAATCGGCACGGCGTCACGAGTGATGAACGCGTACCCCTTGCTGAACAGCGAGGCGGTGTACGACGGCCAACGGTCGGTGGCGCCAGACCAGCGCGTGTTCATACTGACGCGCTCAGGCTTCGCCGGCATTCAGAGATACGCGACCGTGACCTGGTCCGGCGACATCACATCCACGTTCTCGACGCTGCGGAAGCAAATCACGGCCGGCCTCGGGTTCTCGATATCGGGAACGCCGTACTGGACGAGCGATACGGGCGGCTACACGATGGAGCCTCGTCTCGCGCGCGCGAAGGACGGCGACGCGCTGGACGAGTGGCGCGAGCTCAACGCGCGATGGTTCCAGTTCAGCACGTTCTGCCCCATCCTGCGGGTCCACGGCACGGACCGCCCCCGTGAGATGTGGAACATCGGCGACGAGACGACCGCCGTGTACCGGACGCAGTTGAAGTTCGACCGGTTGCGCTACGCGCTGTTCCCGTATATCTACTCACTGGCGGGCGCGGTCACGCACGACGGTTATTCGATCATGCGGCCGCTGGTCATGGACTTCAGAAACGACCTCGAGGCTCGGGACGTCACCGATCAGTTCATGTTCGGCCCGGCATTCCTGGTGAACCCCGTGACCGAGTACAAGGCGAGAAGCCGCCAGGTCTATCTGCCGGCTGGCACGTGGTACGACTTCTGGACCGGCAAGCGCTTCGCTGGCGGCGCGACAGTCAACGCGGATGCGCCCTTCGAGAGCATCCCGCTCTTCGTGCGCGCCGGTTCGATCGTGCCAGTGGGACCGGATCAGCAGTACATCGGCGAGAAGCCTCGCGACGAGTTGACGCTGTACGTGTACGCCGGCCGCAGCGGCGAGTTCTCTCTGTACGAGGACGACGGACACACCTACGGATACGAGCGAAGGCAGTTCTCCCGCATCAGGCTGTCATGGGACGATGTGGCGCGAACGCTGACCATCGGCGGACGCGTCGGGACGTTTCCGGGGATGCGCGTGTCGCGCAGGTTCACCGTAGTGCTAGTGGCGCCCGACAGGTCTGTGGGGTACGCGGGGATGCAGAGCGGACAGCGCGTGGTGCGATACACCGGACAAAGCGTCCGGGTCGTGTTCTAGGAGACAACCTTGGGTGGACCGATGCGGATTCCGAGCACCCGCACGGTGATGATGCGATTCGCAGGCCTCGCGGCTGCGGTGGCAGGAGTAACCGCCGTCCTGATCTGCGTCGCCGGTCCACGCGCGCGTGCGCAGAGCCAGGCCGTGAGTGCCCTGGCGTCGAGAATTGACCCGTACGTCGACAAGCAGCGGATCGTGGTGATGACCGACATCGCCAACGAGCCGGACGACCAGATGTCGATGGTCCGGTTCCTCGTCTACAGCAACCAGTTCGACGTCGAGGGGCTCGTCGCGACAACGTCCACCTGGATGAAGAGTCGCGTGCGGCCCGACGTGCTTCAGACACTCGTCTCGGCGTACAACGAAGTCCGGCCCACGCTGAGTCAGCACGAGCCGGGGTTTCCGACCGCGGATGCGTTGAGGGCGGTGATCACTACAGGGCAGCCTGGTTACGGCATGGCCGCGGTCGGTCCCAACGAGATGACGCCCGGCGCCACGCTCATCCTCACGGCCGCAGAGAGGAATGACCCGCGTCCGCTGTGGGTGCTCTCATGGGGCGGCGCCAATACGCTCGCCCAGGCACTGATCCACGCCAGGGCCACATGGTCGGCCGCGCAGCTCGACACGCTCGTGGCAAAACTCCGCGTCTACGCGATCTCCGATCAGGACGACGCGGGGCCGTGGCTTCGCCGAGAATTCCCGGCGTTGCACTACATCGGCATCCCGTCAACCCAGGATGGCGATCAGTACTACCTCGCGACGTGGACTGGCATCAGCGGCGACCGCTTCTACAAGAACGCCGCC
>Ga0075420_100003136_pt1 | contig 14395 bp, 11 predicted proteins | sample SoiMetdeltSBSDD4_FD_75296 | JGI IMG/M metagenome (GOLD analysis project Ga0075420, IMG submission 75296) | Bulk soil microbial communities from a Populus tree surrounding site in Tennessee, USA - Soil MetaG P. deltoides SBSDD4 | ecosystem: Environmental > Terrestrial > Soil > Tree plantation... | reverse complement strand
ACGGTCACAGTCCGCGCCTGATAGTCGACTTCGACCGCCGCGGCGCCGCAGACGCACACCTTGCCCATCTGCCGTGCCACGAGCGCCGCGTGTGATGACACGCCGCCGCGCGCCGTGAGGATGCCTTCCGCGGCGATCATCCCGCGGAGATCTTCCGGCGACGTCTCCACGCGCACGAGCAGAACCTTCTCACCACGATCCGCCGCCACGACGGCGCGATCGGCGTTCAGATAAATCTGACCGGATGCCGCACCGGGACCAGCGGGAAGTCCTGTGGCGATCGCCTTGGCCTTGGCAACTTCCGCGGTGTCGAACACCGGTGCGAGTAGCTGGTCGAGCTGATCCGCGGGATTCCGCATCACCGCCGTCTTCCAGTCGATCAGCTTCTCCTTGTACATGTCCATCGAGAACTTGAGCGCCGCCATCGCCGTGCGCTTGCCGTTGCGCGTCTGCAGCATGTAGACGACGCCGTCCTCGATCGTGAACTCGAAGTCCTGGACGTCCTTGAAGTGCTTCTCGAGCGTCTGGCGGATGCGCTCCAGTTCGGCGTAGGCCTTTGGCATTTCTTTCTTCAACTCGGCAACCGGTTCGGGCGTCCGCACTCCGGCGACGACGTCCTCGCCCTGGGCGTTGATGAGGAACTCGCCGTAGAACTCCTTGACGCCGTTCGCCGGGTTGCGCGTGAACGCCACACCCGATCCCGACTGGTCGCCGGTATTGCCGTACACCATTGCCTGGACGTTGACCGCGGTGCCCCATTCAGTCGGGATGTTGTACTTGCGCCGATAGACAATCGCGCGATCGTTCATCCACGATCCGAACACCGCGCCGACGGCGCCCATCAGCTGATCCCACGGCGAATCCGGAAACTGCTTGCCAGCGCGCTCCTTCACGAGCGCCTTGAACCGCTTCACCAGCTCCTTCAGATCGTCGACGGTCAGCTTCGTGTCCTCGACGTCGTGGTGATACCGATCGTGCTTCAGGCGTTCGATCACGGTTTCAAACGGCTCGTGATCTTCATCGGGACGCTTCTGCACGCCAAGGACGACATCGCCGTACATCTGCACGAAGCGGCGGTAGCAGTCCCATGCAAACCGCGGGTTGTTGGTCTTCGTCGCCAGCGCCTCGACCGTCTGATTGTTGAGACCGAGGTTGAGGATCGTGTCCATCATGCCCGGCATCGAATCACGCGCGCCCGAACGGACCGAGACCAGCAGCGGATTCTTCAGGTCGCCGAACCTCTTGCCGGTCTGCTGCTCGATCGAGGCAACGCCGGCTTCCATCTGCGCGCGCAGCGCAGGCGGATACGAACGCTTGTTCGCGTAGTAGAAGGTGCAGACGTCAGTGCTGATCGTGAATCCCGGCGGCACGGGCAGCCCGATACGGCACATCTCGGCAAGGTTGGCGCCCTTGCCCCCGAGCAGCGGCTTCATCGAACCGTTGCCATCCGTTTTGCGGCCGAACAGGTAGACGTATTTCTGGGATCCGGATTTCGGGCTTCGGGACCCGGACGTTTTCGATGATGCCCTGCGGGCGTTCGACTTCGATGCCTTGCGAGCGAGCTTCTTAGCCATTCGACTGCTTTACTCCGTTTGAGGAACGATTTCCGAAATGTCTGCGAGTTCGAGAATCAGGTCGCGCAAATCCGCCATCAGGCGCAGCCGCGCCGTGCGAAGCCGCTCGTCGTCCGCCATGACGAACACCTCCGTGAAGAATCGATCGACGACCGGCCGCAGCGCCGCGATCTCGGTGAAGGCCTGCCGATAGTCTGCCTTCTGCGCTGCCTCAGCGATCTTCGGTCGCCGTGCGTCGAGCTCAGCCAGCAGCGCCTGCTCCGCTGGTTCCGTCAAAGCCCCGCGGTCGAGAGGCGCATTGGACTTGAGCTCGCGCGCGATGTTCTTGACGCGCTTGAAGAGCACGGCGAGCGCCTGGAAGTCTTCCGACGTCCTCATGCGCTGCAATGCGGCCGCAATGCGGCGCGCGCGCAGCGGACGGACATCGCCTGGCGCGGCAGTTGCGCCGCGCACGACTTCAGTCGGGTTGCCGCGTTGCTCGAGCGCGTAGCGGACGCGCTCCTGCGCAAACGTCAGCACCTCGTCCTCGACGGACGTTCCGCCTCCACCTTCGAAGGGCTTGTTCGCAGCAGCCACGAGATCTCTCAAGCCGATCTCGCGATCGACCTCAGCCAGCTCGGGCAAGTCCATCAGAATCCGAACGACGCCATGCATCTGACGACGAAGGCCGAACGGATCGCGCGAGCCCGTCGCTTTCTCACCGGCATTGGCCAGGCCCACGACCGTGTCGAGCTTGTCGGCCAGCGAGACGGCCGCCCATACCACCGCCGCCTGCCCAAGGTGTGCTTTCGTCGGCGGCGCGTCGGCTTCCACGCCGATCGGCAGGTAGTGATGGTAGATGGCCTTCCACACCTGCTCGGGCAGCCCTTCCTCGCGCGCGTAGATGCCGCCCATCGTTCCCTGCAACTCAGGGAACTCGAACACCATGTCGCTCGTCAGATCGGCCTTCGCTAATCTGGCTGCCTGCGATGCCGCAGCAGCGATCGCCGGCCCGCCGAGCGCTTCCGACGCAATCCAGCCCGCGAGCTTCTCGATGCGCTCCGCCTTATCGCGATAGCTGCCAAGCTTCTTGTGAAAGACGACCGTGTGCAGGCGATCGAGACGGGATTCCAGGGTGTGCTTTCGGTCCGACTCCCAGAAGAACCGCGCATCCCTCAGCCGCGCTGCGACGACGCGCTCGGCATTCTTGGCGATCAAACGCTCGTTCGTCGGCTGAGTGTTGACGACCGCCAGAAATGCTTCCTTCAGGTTTCCTTGATCCGTGACGACGGGGAACCAGTGCTGATGGTGCACGAGCGTCGTCGCCAGCACTTCTTCCGGGAGCACGAGGAATCCTGCGTCGAAGAAGCCGGCAATCACGGACGGGTACTCGACGAGATCCGCAACCTCCTCGAGGAGACCTGCGTGTTCCTTGAGCTGGACGCGTCCGCCGAGTCGCCGCGCGTGATTCTCGAGTTCCCTCGCAATCCGGTCTCGCCGCTCGTCGTGATCGAGGACAACGAAGTGCTCCGACAACTTGGCCTGATACTCGTCGAAGCTGCGGACTTTGATCGAGCGCCCGGCGCGGCCACTGGTCGCGAGGAAGCGATGCCCGTAGGTGACGGCGCCAGATTCGACATCCTGCACTTGCGAGCTGCTGGCCAGCGGCGATCGAGCAATCGTGAACGGCACCACTCGACCGCCGTACAGAAACAGCAGCCAGCGAATCGGCCGGCCGAACAACAACTCGCCCTTGCCGTCGTCCAGCCGAGCGTCCCAGTGCATCTGCTTGGGGAACGGAAGATCGCGCAAAACGCCACCGAGGATATCGGGCAGCGTGTCCACGGCACTCCGGCCGCGCACGTGCTTCTGAAACGCGAGGTATTCGCCCTTGGGCGTCTGCGCTCGCGTCAGTTGTTCGAAGGAGACGCCCTGCTTCTTCGCAAATCCCAGGCCCGCCGGCGTTGGCTGGCCATCCTTACCAACGGCAGCCGAGACCGGAGGACCGGTGATCGTTTCATCGAGGTCCTCCTGACGCTCGGCGATCCCTGCCACGCGCGCCGTCAGACGACGGGGCGTACTGAAAGTCTCGATCGCGGCGCCGGGAGCAATCCGGAATTCTTTCAGTCGCGCCTCGAGCCGATCCTTGAGGTGCCGGTTCAAGTTCGGCATCCAGGCGGCTGGGATTTCCTCGAGGCCGACTTCGATGAGGAGCTCCCTATCCATTTTTTTCCTTTTGCGCTGGGGTCCCACCCCCAGCGCCTGCCAGCGCTCGCCCTCGCTCGCGCCGCTGCTCAGCAGCCACGGGGCAACCCTCCGTCCTGGTCGTCAATCCCCGCCCACGCTTTCGCAATCGCCACGGCCAGCTGCCGCACGCGCAGGATGTAGGCCATCCGCTCGGTGACGCCAATGCCGCCGCTCGCGTCGAGCAGATTGAACATGTGGGAGCACTTCAGACAGTACTCGTGCGCCGGCAGGACCAACCCGGACCGGAGCAGGGTCTGCGCGAGCCGGTAGTACTCCTCGAACAGGTTGCGGTGCAACGCGTGCAGTTCCGCGATCGGCATGTCGATGTCGCGGCCGAACGCGTACTTCGACTGCTCGACTTCATCGCGGTGCCGCACGTCGCGGTACTTCACGCCGGGCGCCCATTCCAGATCGAAGACGTTGTCGACGTCCTGCAGCGCCATCGTGATCCGCTCGATGCCGTACGTTAGCTCGACTGACACGGGCGACAGATCGATGCCGCCGGCCTGCTGAAAGTACGTGAACTGCGTGATCTCCTGGCCGTCGAAGAGCACCTGCCAGCCGATCCCCCAGGCGCCGAGGGTTGGCGATTCCCAGTTGTCTTCCTCGAAGCGCACGTCGTGGGTTCGCAAATCGATGCCGCACGCCTCGAGACTCTGCAGGTAAAGCTGCTGCACGTCGTCTGGCGCCGGCTTGAGAATGACTTGGAATTGCTGGTGCTTGAACAGGCGGTTCGGGTTCTCGCCAAAACGGCCGTCGGCCGGCCGGCGCGAAGGCTGAACGTAGGCGACGTTCCAGTGGTCCGGCCCGAGCACACGAAGAAACGTCTCCGGATGCATCGTGCCGGCGCCCATTTCGATGTCGTGCGGCTGTTGAAGCAGGCAGCCACGCGATGCCCAGAACTCGGACAGCTTGAAGATCAGTTGTTGCAGCGTGACCATGCGGACCGACTTAACGGGCGTGGCGCATTTCGCGCAAGACCCTGGCGGATTTCAGCTCCTTCTCCAGATGCAGATTAATGAGCCGCCGGTGCGCGGTCTCCAGTTCCCTGGAGGCCGAGGCCGGCAGAGTCAGTTGGTCCAAGCGCTCCGGCGCCGTGGCGCCCGCTAGCGCGAGAAATCGGATCGCAGCCGCTGACATCTCGGTGCCGCCGCCCGATGGCGCACAACGCCGGCACACAAACATGTGCGCTCGCGGCGGCATCAGCGCACCAGCTGTGAGCACGCCCGCGCAATCGAAACACGCAAGGGCGGGATACACGCCCTGCAACCGCAGCAGCCAGTACTCGAAATACCTCGCGAGCTTGTCGACCGGCGCGCCCCCGGCAAGCGCATCAATCATCGACGCGCCAAGCCGAAACAGCCGCTCGTCGGCGTGGGCTTCGGGCGCCCACTCGTCAATCAACTCAGCGAAGTACCCAACATACCCGAGCGCGTCACCCGTTGCCGCAAGCGGCGATCGAACCGGATCGACGTAGTTCAGCCTGACCAGGTCCCGCTGTTCGCGCTCGTAATACGCCACCTCACCGCGCGTCATCGGCTCGAGCGCCCCGACATACCGCGACCGCGGACGCCTGGCGCCCTTGGCCACCCCGCGCTTCTTCCCCCGATCCCTCGTCAGAAAGACAACAATCCGATCCGCCTCCCCAAGCTTGTAGGTGCGCAGGATCAGCGCGTCTGACTTGTACACAGGCATGCAAAAGTCGTTAGTCGCTCGTCGTTCGTCGTTAGTCAGTCGTGAGTCGCCAAACAGTCATTTTATCCTGCGACGGCGAGATATTTGATGAACAAGGCTCCCAGGCCGAGGAACGACAGAAATCCAAAAACGTCCGTCAGCGTCGTGATGAACACCGATGATGCCAGAGCCGGATCGACCTTCAGGGCGCGCAGCGCCAGCGGTATCAGCGTACCGGCAATGGCCGCAACGAACATGTTGATGACCATCGCGAGCCCAAGAATGGCACCGAGGAACGGGTTGCCCTGCATCAGCCACACCACACCGGCGCCGACGATGCCACAGACGACGCCGTTGCCGATGCCGACAGCGGCTTCCTTGAGCAGGGCCTTACGGGTGTTGCGCCACGTCAGCTCGCCCAGAGCAATACCGCGCACGATGACCGCCAGCGTCTGTGTTGCCGCGTTGCCTCCCATGCCGGCCACAACAGGCATGAAGACGGCCAGCGAGGTGACGACGCCAATGGTGCCCTCAAACAGTTTCACGACGGAGGCTGCAATGAACGCGGTCGCGAGGTTTACCACCAGCCACGGGAGCCGTTTCCTCAACGAATCGCTTGGCGCGGTGAACACGCGATCGTCGCTGGCCAGACCGGCCAGGCGGTAGACGTCCTCAGTCGCCTCGTCCTTGATGACGTCGATTACGTCATCCACCGTAATGACGCCGACGAGCTTGTTTTCTTCGTCAACGACTGGAATCGCCAGGAGGTTGTACGAGGCAACCAGGCGGGCGACTTCTTCCTGATTGATGTCAACGCGGACGCTGATCAAATCAGTCGTCATGATCCGCTTCAGCGGCGTCTCGGGCCGCACCAGCAGCAGGCGCCGCAGCGAAACGACGCCGACCAGATGCCGGCGGGCGTCGATGACGTAGAGGTAGAAAACCATCTCGACGTCTCTCGATGCCTGCAGCGCGGTGATCGCCTCGGCAGCCGTCAGGTCCTCCGACAGCGCGAAGACCTTCGGGTTCATGATGCGGCCCGCGGTCTTCTCCGGATAGTCGAGCAGTTCGCCGACGTCCGCACTGGCCGGCTTCTTCTGCATCAACTCGAGCACCGACGACGCTAAGTCCTCAGGCAGGTGATCGATGATCGACGCCACGTCGTCGGACGGCAGTTCCTGCGTCAGCTTGACGATTTCTTCCGGCGGCCGGCCGGCGAGGAGCGACGCCCCGACTTCCGGGCCCAACTCGCTCAGGGCTTCCATCGCGAGACGGCTATTCCGTTCGAGGAGTAGCGAAAAGACGGACTGGCGATCCTTGTCCGGCAACTCGGCCAGGAGCTGGGCGAGGTCGGCCGGGTACTGCTTCTGAAGCAGATTGACGAGGTTCGCCATGGCACCCATGCGCAGGAGGCGCTTGACGGAATCGAGCACGACGTCGAGCTTGCGCTGGGGCATAGTAACTGCCCAATGTAACACGACTTACGGGGGGTTCTACACTTCAGGTTCTACACGGCGGGTTCTACGCGGCGGGTTCTACACGTTGGGTTCTACACGTTGGGTTCTACACGTTGGGTTCGACACGTCAGGTTCTACACGTCGGGTTCGACACGACGGGTTCGACACGACGGGTTCTACACGTTGGGTTCGGCGGGTTCTACACCCCCCCATGCCAAAACGGGTTGTCTACAACGGCGTCGAGATGATGCAGTGTGAGCACGATGGCGACGAGCAGCGGGATGGGGACGGCTGGTGACCTGTTTAGCCGCAACGCAGATCCCCTGTAGATCGCGCTGACGTATGGAACCCGCCGTGTCGAACCCAACGCGTAGAACCCGTCGTGTAGAACCCGCCGTGTAGAACCCAACGTGTAGAACCCGTCGTGTAGCACCCGTCGTGTACGTGAATCTCGGCCGCGGCAGGGAAGAGAGAGGATCTGCCGTGACCGGGCCACGCTATCCGCTGGAGCTATTGCTCTTGCGGGATCTGGCGGCGGATAACGGACTCCCTGAAGGTGTAATCCGGCGGCACCTCGAACAGCGACTTGTGGGGCTCGGCCTGGACGACGTTCGTGAGGCGGTAGTTGGTGTCGCCGCTCCGCGGATCGCTGTGCTTCGTCATCACGAGGACTTGCAGGTCCTCGGAGACCCACTGCTCGGACACCACGTTGATAGGCTTGTCGTTACCAATCATGCCGGCTGGAATTACCGTCGTCGAACGAGTGCCGGTCGCAAGCACGCCTTCGATGACCTGCTGGCCGAGATCTGCGGTGACTGCCTCGGCTCCTCCAGGAGTCCGCATCATCGTGGAGCCTGACGGAACTTCGGCCGGGTAGACAATCATTTCGCGCCGGCCGCCTCGCCCACCAGGTCCAGGAGCAGCGGCGGCTACGGCCGTCTTTTCTGTCTCTGCCCTGCGCTCGGCTTCGACGGACCGCGATTCGACGCGCGGCGTGCCTGACTCTACTCTGCCGGCCGCAAATCCTCCCCGGCCTGATGCCATGACCATGCTCCGGTACGCCGTCTTCGTGGCGGGATTCAGCGTGTACTGCGACTCCCCTACCGGATCGCTAATGCTGATCGCTGTGACCTCCCCGTTCGTGTTGAGGGTCTCGCGCCGAGTCCGCCCTTCGCTGTCGCGATAGATGCGGGTCACGCTTTTTCGCGAGATGCGATTGCCGTCTCCCAGGATCTGCAGTGTTTCGGTGACGGCTTCAGCTGAGTACGGCGCTCCTTTCACGAAGCGGGACTCCACGCCGATGCGGGCACGCTCGAGCTGCAGTCCGACTTCAAGGGCGGCTCGCTCGCTCGGAGCGATAGGCTGTACCACTTGCTGTGCAGCCACCGGGACAACCAGCGTTAGCGTGCCGATCGCGATTGCGGTGATGTGCTTCATATCTGACTCCTCAACGTCCGGTTACTGATTCGGCTGAAGTCGAGCGCTGTTTACGAGACGAATGGCGCGTGCCTGCCCGTCTTGCCCCACCAATAGGTCTGCTTCGACCGCCGGCCGGCGCGCGTCGTGCGCGATCTCCAACCCGTACGCCGGCAGCGACGTCACCGGAAGCTCCATTCGAACGATCTCGCCGCTCTCGAAGGGCGGCAGGTTTGCGGCCGCGGGCAGCATCACGAAGCCTTCGGCGGCAACGAACCGCGACGGCCGAGGCCGCAGATTTCTATGCGGCCGGGTTTTCGTCACCGCTGCATCAGCTCTCGATTGCAGGGGCACAGTCGCAGGTTTACTCGCTTGCGTGATGGGCCCAGGCGACGGATCACGTGCCGTGCGAGCCAGCTGCGGCTGCTCAACCGTTCGATTCTCGGCACCCGACCTCGACAGCCACAAACCAGCACCAACCAGCAGCACCGCCGCCGCTGCCATCGGGATCCATGCCCTGACGGCTGCCCGCCTCGCCGGCCGCTGACGCTCGCGGAATGCTTCAATGAGTGACTGTTCGAGCTCGGATGATCCCAGGTTGCGCGACGCGTCACTCGCCAGCGCTCGCAATCCGGCGCTCAACTCTCGTTCGCGCTCCAGACGCACCGCGCACGCCCGGCAGTGGGCGACGTGTGTTTCAACCGCCGCCGCAGTGCCAACGCCGACCTCCTGACCGCGACCGGTCTCGACGATCGCCTCGCGCAACGCGTCACAGCTCATGCCAGATTCCTTGCGCTGCGGACAATGCGCAGCGCCTGATTGACGCCCGAAGCCGACTGTTGGGGCTTCTCCTTCTCCGAGGGCGTGGTCAACTTTCTCGTGAGGAGCGCCCGTCCGCGATGCAGCCGCGACCGCACCGTCCCCACGGCACATCCAATCGCCGTAGCGGCATCGGCATAACTCAATTCCTGGAGATCACAGAGCACTACGGCCTCGCGATAGCGCAGCGGCAGCGTCAGGACCGCGTCGCGCAAGGCCTCGAGCCGCTCGGCGCGGGTCAGATCTCCCAGCGGATCGTCGTCGGTAGCAAGCCGTGCGTCCATGTCCGGATCGTCCGTGCCGAGGTCGAGCGACTGCAGGGGCCGGTCGCGCTCGAGCCTCCGACGAACGTGATTTCGCGCGATCCCGCAGAGCCAGGCCGTCACCGTCGCGCGTCCCGGCTCGAACCGGCACGCGTCCCGCATCACCGCCAAGAACGTCTCCTGGGTCACATCGTCTGCAATCGCCGGTGACGCGGTCATGTGCAGCGCGAACCGGTAGACATCCCCTTGACGCCGGCGAAACAGCGCCGTGAACGCGTCGGCGTCGCCGGTGGCGATGCGGCCAAGCAACTGGTCATCGGGGGGCGCGTCGGAGTGCATGTGCCGTTAACGACGTCGACAACTGCTATTCCGTTGGAACGGCCGAAAAGTTCCCGAAGTGGGGTCTGACCCCAATCCGCGGGGTCTGACCCCAATCGCCGGCGTCTCACCCCACTCAGCGGCGTTTTTTGGGACGGGAACGGGGGACGCCGAGCTCGTCCAGGGTCCGCTCGTCGTTGCGCCAGTCGGGATTAACCTTGACCCGCAGGTCGAGAAAAACCCTGGTGTCGAAGAAGCGCTCGAGATCCTGGCGCGCCTCTGTGCCGATCCGCTTGATCATCTCGCCACCGCGGCCGATGACGATCGGCTTCTGCGATTCCTGCTCGACGAAGATCGTGCAGTAGATCTTCAGCAACTCGTCCCTGGTGGACTCGTCGAACAGGTCGACACCGACAGCCGTAGAAAACGGCAGCTCCGCCCGGGTATGCAACAGGACCTTCTCGCGCACCATTTCCGCGGCAAGCGCACGCTCGGGCTGATCGGTTAGAAAATCGGCGGGGTAAATAGGTTCCGCTTCAGGCATGTGCTCGAGCAGTACGGACTCGAGCCGATCGATTCCGTCCCCGGCCGTTGCCGATACCGGCACGATCGCGGCAAACGGATGCCACCGGCTGGCGCGTTCCATCACCGGCAGCAGCTTCGGCTTGGAGACGAGATCGATCTTGTTCAGGACCAGCACCACCGGCTGACGGACATTCTTCAGCAGGCCAGAGACATACTCGTCTCCCCGCCCGAGCGATGCTGACGCGTCGACAACCAACGCGACTACGTCGACCTCGCGGAGCGTCTCGACCGCAGCATCCACCATCCGCACGTTCATACGGTGCAGGGGACGATGAATCCCTGGCGTATCGACGAACACAATCTGCCCGTCCTCGTACGTCTTTGCGCCGACGATGCGGTTGCGCGTGGTTTGAGGCTTGTCTGAGACGATAGCGATCTTGACGCCGACGAGGCGATTGAGCAGCGTCGACTTGCCGGCGTTCGGCCGGCCGATGAGGGAGGCGAACCCCGCGCGCATGGTGGCTGACTAGCGGCGCTCGACTGGCGCTTCCTGCGCCGGACGGAAACGCACCTTGTGGATTCGGCGGCGTTCGGCTTCGAGCACTTCGACGAGGAGGCCATCCAGCTCGAACGTCTCGCCGACCTGCGGCACGCGGCCGACACGGGTCAACACGTAACCACCAACGGTCTCGAACCCTTCCGGCTCGATCCCGACGTTGAGCCGGTCGCGGACCTCGTCAATGCTGGCCTTCGCGCTGAAAACCCACGAGCCGTTGCCCTCGTCAATGACCGGTTCGGTCTCGACGTCGTACTCATCACGAATCTCACCAACAATTTCCTCGAGGAGATCCTCGAGCGTAACGAGGCCGGCGGTGCCGCCGTACTCGTCGACAACGATCGCCATCTGCACCTGTTTGCGTTGGAACTCCTTGAGCAAATCCGGCACACGCTTGGTTTCGGGGACGAACGCGACCGGCCGTATCAGCGTCTCGATGGAACCGCTGCCAGACGACTCGCTGGTCAGCACGAGATCCTTGACGTACACAACGCCGAGGATGTTGTCGAGGTTTTCCTTGAACACCGGGATTCGCGAGTACTCCTGCTCGCGGAACAGCGCGCGCAACTGGTCGAGCGTGGCGTCCGCCGGGATCGCAACGATGTCGGGACGGGGCGTCATGACCTCGCGTACGAGGGTGCCGCCGAAATCGACGATCGACTGCAATAGCTTCTGCTCGTCGCGCTCGATGAGCGACTGATCTTCACCGGCTTCGGGCTGCGCTGCCTCACCCGGCGCTTCCTCCTGTCCGTTGGTGGTCGCGGCCGCCTCGCGCTCGCGGCGGCTCTCGACTATCAGCCGGACGAGCGTACCGGTGAGCGGATGCAAGAAGCGCGCAGCGAAGTCGAACGGCGGCAGGAGCACCGCCAGCACCTTCTCGGGGTTGCGACGAACGATCAAGAGCGGCAGCACGTGCTCGAACAGCAGGATGAAGACCGCCACGAATAACAGCAGCATCCCGATCGAGGACAGCCCCTGCGAACCGGTGAGCACGGCGAGCACGACGGTCGCCAGCGAAAAGATCAGGCCGAGCATGAGCCGTGCTGGCACGAACAGCTGAATGGGATCGTCGAGATAAAAGCCGAGCCGATCGTCGCGGCCGCCCCGCTCGACCGCGAGCCGCAGCGACAACCGCATGAGCGCACTGAAGCCCATCTCGATGATGCCCACGTAGATCGCGGCAAGCGCCAGAAGCAGAAGCAGCGCGATCATGAATGGGCATGCCCCGAGCGAACGCGAAGGGCCCGCTCGATCAAGCCGGACGTCAGGCCGCCGGCGCGCCGCAGCCGCCGCTCGACGCGCTCCATTCGGCCGCGGTCGCGCGGCGAGTGATGGTCGTAGCCGAGGAGGTGCAGGAGCCCGTGAAGCGAGAGAACGCGCAGCTCGTGCTGAACCGAATGCCCTGCCACTCTCGCCTGACGTGCGGCTACGCCCGAGGCAATCACGATGTCCCCGAGCGGGGATTCGCTTATCGCGGTCCGCGGTCCGCGGTCCGCGGGGAACGAGAGCACGTCGGTCACTTTGTCCTGGCGGCGATACTGTCGATTCAGCGCGCGAATGCGTGCGTCGCTCACGAGCGCTACGGCCACGTCGCCCGCCGCGCGTGCTGGCGCAATCGCCGACAGCCATGCCGCCAGGCCACCGTCGCGCACGGGGCGTCCGCGGCCGTCGGTTACCGTCACGCGCAGGCGTTTACTGTCGGGATCCACCGTAGGACTCGTAGGCCTTCACGATCTGCTGTACGAGCTGATGCCGGACAACGTCGCGCTCGTCGAAGTGCACAAATGCAATCCCTTCGATATTGCCCACGACTTTCATGGCCTCGACCAGGCCAGACGGACGCCCGGACGGCAGGTCGATCTGCGTGATGTCGCCTGTCACGACCGCCTTAGACCCGAATCCGAGGCGCGTCAGGAACATCTTCATTTGCTCCGAGGTCGTGTTCTGCGCCTCGTCCAGGATGACGAATGCATCGTTCAGCGTCCGGCCGCGCATGAACGCGATCGGCGCGACCTCGATCGTGCCGCGTTCGAGCAGCCGCTCGACGCGTTCGAGGTCGATCATGTCGTAGAGCGCGTCGTAGAGCGGCCGGAGGTAGGGGTTGACCTTCTCCTGCAGATCGCCGGGCAGAAATCCCAGCTTCTCGCCGGCTTCGACGGCCGGACGCGCCAGGATGATCCGGCTGATCCGCTTGGCAAGCAGATAGGACACGGCTTGCGCCATCGCGAGATAGGTTTTCCCCGTTCCCGCGGGGCCGATGCCGAACACGATGTCGTGCTTGTCGATGGCGTCGAGATACTTTCGCTGGTTGACGCTCTTCGGCAGGATCTGCCGCTTTCCCGACGCGCGTGGCGCGCCGCGAAGGAAGTACTCGGCGAGTTCGACCTGGTCATCCTGCGCGACGAGTTGGGCGGCGGTTTTGACGTCGCCCTTGGCGAGCTTGTAGCCGCCGCGCAGGAGCCCAGCGAGCTGATCGAGCACCCGCTCAGCGCGCGCGACGTCGGCTGCATCTCCTTCCACGATCACCTCGTGACCGCTGGTCCGCGTGCGGACGTTGAACAGCGTCTCCAGGTGTTTCAGGTTCTCGTCGTAGCTCCCGAACAGCGACTCGACGCCTTCGTCGGGAATCACGATTTTGCGGGTGGCAGTGGCGGACGGTATAGCGCTAACTCCTTGACACAGTGGGCATTATCGATTTCAGCCCATACTGATCTTAGCACGACCGGGTTTCGCGTCACTTTTGCCCTGTCCGTGGGTCCGGCGTGAGGTGCAGTTCGCGGAGTTGTCGCGGGCTCACTGTCGACGGCGCCCCGGCCATCAAGTCGACCGCCTGGGCCGTTTTCGGAAACGCGATGACCTCGCGAATAGAGTTCTCTCCGCAGAGGATCGCAACGGTGCGGTCGAGGCCAATCGCGATGCCGCCATGCGGCGGCGTGCCGAACTCGAGCGCTTCGAGGAAGAACCCGAATCGCAGCTTCGCCTCTTCGTCTGAAATCTGCAGCAGCTTGAAGATCAACCGCTGCAGCGCTTGGTCATGGATTCGGATGCTGCCGCCGGCAATCTCGCTGCCGTTCAGCACGAGGTCGTACGCACGCGCTCTCGCCTGCCCAGGATTTGTTTGAAGCAATCCCGCATCGCTTTCGAGCGGCGCCGTGAACGGGTGGTGCATGAATTCGTGCCGCTGTTCCTCTTCGATCCACTCGAACATCGGGAAATCGACGACCCAGAGGAACTCGAACTTTGACGGATCCAGAAGATTCTCACGGCGCGCGAGTTGAAGCCGAAGCGTGCCGAGCAGCCTCGACACGGGATCATGTTTCCCCGCCGCCATCAACAGCAGGTCCGCCGGGCCAGCCTTGGCGGTGTCGAGCGCACGCCGAATCGCGGCTTCACCGGCAAACTTCAATGCCGGGCTCGTGATCGTCCCCTCAACGGCGCGCGCCCAGACAAGACCGGCAGCACCAAGTTGCTTTGCCTGCTCGACCACTTCGTCCAGCTCACGCCGCGAGTAGCGGGCCGCCCCGGGCACGACAAATCCACGCACTTCCCCGCCCTCGTCGATAGCGC
>Ga0075420_100003132_pt1 | contig 14405 bp, 9 predicted proteins | sample SoiMetdeltSBSDD4_FD_75296 | JGI IMG/M metagenome (GOLD analysis project Ga0075420, IMG submission 75296) | Bulk soil microbial communities from a Populus tree surrounding site in Tennessee, USA - Soil MetaG P. deltoides SBSDD4 | ecosystem: Environmental > Terrestrial > Soil > Tree plantation... | reverse complement strand
ACTCGGTACAGAGAGATGGAACAATCAAGAAGGAGTGTGCGCACATGGCAGAGTTCGCGACGGCAATCAGGACGAACGAGGTACCCGTCGGTGGGATCACCGCTGTCGACGTGAACGGCAGGCGGATCGCCGTCACCAATGTTGGCGGCAATTACTACGCGTTTGACGACGAGTGCACGCACGAGCAGTGCTCGCTCGCCGAATATGGCGAAATGGCAGGGACGACGCTGACGTGTACGTGCCACGGCTCTGAGTTCGACGTGGCGACCGGAAGGGTGCTCGCCCCTCCGGCGCAAACGCCGCTCACGGTGTACCGCACCCTGGTCGAGGGCGACGCGCTCAAGATCGAGGTCTGATGCCCAACGCGTACGTGATTGTTGGTGCGAGCCTCGCGGGTGCGACGGCCGCAGTCACGCTGCGCCAGGAGGGCGCCGACGGGACGATCACGTTGATCGGCGCCGAGAAAAAACCCCCGTACGAACGCCCGCCGTTGTCGAAAGCGTACTTGCGCGGCGAGACGCCGTTCGAAAACGCGCTGGTACGTCCGCCAGCCTTCTACGCAGAAGAGGGAATCGAGACGATCTTCGGCTGCCGAGCGCTGCGAATCGATGCCTCGGGTCGTGTCGTCGAGCTCGACGACGGTCGTCGCGTGCCGTTCGATCGGCTGCTCATTGCGACGGGCGGACGAAATCGGCGCTTCTCGGTTGCCGGGGCCGATCTCGACGGCATCTACAGCCTTCGAACGGTTCAGGACGCGGATCGGATTCGGATGGAGACAACTGCCGGTCGTCGGGTTGTGGTGGTCGGCATGGGTTTCATCGGCTCGGAAGTGGCGGCGTCACTCCGGCAGAAAGACCTGGATGTCGTCGCGATCGAGCCATCGAAGACGCCGCTTGCTCGGGTCCTGGGCGAAGACGTCGGACAGTGTCTCGCAGATCTGCATCGCGCGCACGGCGTCCGAACTGTTTTCGAGGACACGGTGGTTGCATTCGAGGGCACCAGCCGCGTCGAGCGGGTCCTGACCAAGGGAGGCCGGCGGCTCGACTGCGATTTCGTCGTCGTCGGCATCGGCATCGATCCGGTGGTGGACGTGCTCGACGGCAGCGGCATTCACGTCGACAACGGCGTCCTCGTCGATGAGTACTGCCAGACCAACGTGAGCGGCATCTACGCAGCAGGTGACGTGGCGAATCACTATCATCCGCTCTTCAAGCGGCGGATCCGGGTCGAGCACTGGCAAAACGCGATCAAGCAGGGTACCGCTGCCGCGCGGAACATGCTCGGACGGCATGTCGCGTACGACGAGGTTCACTGGTTCTGGTCGGACCAGTACGACGCGAACCTGCAGTACGCCGGATTCCACAGCGCGTGGGAACAGCTCGTGGTGCGCGGGCGTCTTGGCTCGGACGGCTTTCTGGCCTGCTACGTCAACGAGGGTCGAATCGATGCGGCCGTCGCGCTCAACCGCGCGAAGGATCTGCGTCGAGTGATGCCGCTCATCAAGGCTCGGCGTCCCGTTGATCTCGACCAGCTGCGCGACGAAAGCGTGGACTTGCGTTCGCTGCTTGCCAGCTCGTAGCCGGTTCCGGCTGTTTTACGGACTCAGCAGCGTCTTGAACGCCCGACGCTCGTCCATCGGGCGGTCGCCCTCCGCGACCTGATCGTCTACTTCTGACTACACGTTCGATCGGCCTCGGATGTAAGATCGGCCGCCGAACGTGCCTGCTTCGTAGACCGCCGTCCATTGTCACGCCCCGCGTGATGCGGGAGGAGGGAACCGTGCACATTCGTCGGACCTTCCCGATGGCATCCATTGCGCTCGTTTCCCTACTCTTGCCCATAGCCGTCGATGCCCAAACGTCGCTCAGCGGGAGCATTGCTGGGGTTGTCCGGGACCAGTCCGGCGGCGTGCTGCCGGGTGTGACGGTGGAGGCGTCGAGTCAGGCGCTGATTGAACGGACACGTGTTGTGATCACTGACGATCAGGGTGTGTACCGAATCGTCGGCCTCGTTCCAGGCGTCTATACCGTCACGTTCTCACTAACCGGTTTCGGCACCATACGCCGCGAGGGTGTCGAGTTGACGACCGGTTTTACTGCTCAAGTCAATGCCGACCTTCGCGTCGGGGGCATCGAAGAGACGCTCGTGGTCTCCGGTGCCGCGCCGCTTGTGGACACGCAGAATGTCATCTCGCGCACGGTGCTCTCCGCGACCGTACTGGATCAGCTTCCCGTAACGAAGACGATCAGGAGCTACGCGCCGCTCGTCGTCGGTGCCACGATGGCGGCGACCAGCCAGGACGTTGCCGGCAATCGTGGTGAGGCGAACACGCAGATTGGCATTCACGGAAGCCGCGGCGCGGACATGCTGTATACCGTCAACGGTCTTCGCCCCGCGAGCATGATGAATCAGGGTGGAGGCAGCCGAACGTTTTCGATCAATGCTGCGGCCGCGCAAGAGATCACGTTTCAGACGGGAGGTATTTCAGCCGAAAGCGAGACGGGCGGCGTCACGATGAACGTCGTGCCGAAGGAGGGCGGCAATAGCTTCACAGCGTATCTGAGTGTCAGCTTCGCAAACTCCGCATTGCAGAGCGTCAACGCAACGCCCGAGCTGCTCGACCGCGGCCTCATCCCGCCGCTGAAGACGCGTCGCATCTACGACATAAACCCCGCGGTCGGCGGCCGCATCCTCAGAGATCGTCTCTGGTTCTTTGCGTCGCGGCGGCAGTGGGACAGTCAGTCGCCGAGTCCCACCCCTGGGAATTATCAGAACAAGACGCAGGGCACGTTTGGGTACACGCCCGACTTTGACCGCCCGTTCTTCCGGAGGAACCCGCGGAGCAGCAATCTGCTTCGGCTGACGCTCCAGGCGACTGAGAAGCAGAAATTGACCATCGGAAACGACCTGCAGCGCAACTGCAACTGTCCGCAGATCGCAGCCAACGCCGCACCGGAGGCGCAGGGCTACCACGTGTACCAGGAGAACTTCCTCGACAGTGCGTGGACGTATACGGCCACGAGCCGGCTGCTATTTGAGGCGGCGGTAGCGAATTACCAGGCGAGCTATGACTACGACCCTGTGGAAGGAATGAATTTCACGCCGAATGAGATTGGCGTGACCGAGCTCGCGACCGGTTACCGATTCAACTCGCGTGCGACCGCGACCAACACGGACGGCGGGTATGGAACCATCACGCACAATCAGGGAAACGGCCGCTTTTCGGGTTCGTACGTTACCGGGTCACACTCGTTCAAGACCGGTCTGTTCCTGCAGCTCGGGGTCAGACATCACAGTTCGTTCATGATCGGCGATCGCGCGTACACGGTGCGCAATGGACAACCCACCCAGGTGACGATCTTTGCTTCCCCCGCCGTGAACGACAACCAGATGGTGAACCTAGGACTCTTTACGCAGGACCAGTGGACGTTGCAGAGAGTCACGCTCAACCTCGGCGTTCGATTCGATTACCTCAATGCATGGGATCCCGAGCAATCGGTTCCTGCGGGTAGCTTTGTGGCGGCGCGGACGTACCCCGAAGCCAGGGATCTTCCCAACTTCAAGGACCTCAGTCCACGACTGGGTGCTGCAATTGATTTGTTCGGAAATGGACGGACCGCAGCAAAAATGTCGCTTGGCCGCTATGCGACGCTCATCGGCCCCAACCTTGCGCAGATCTGGCATCCGGCGAATCAGCAGGTAAACAGCGCGAATCGCACATGGGCCGATACGAACGGCAACTTCGTGCCTGATTGCGACCTCGTACTGCCCGCTGCCAACGGCGAATGCGGCCCGTTGTCGAACGCGCGGTTCGGGCAGCCGACGAACTCGACTCGGCTGGGCGCCGATGCGTTCACCGGATTCGGCAATCGCAGCTATAACTGGCAGGGATCGGTCTCCGTCCAGCACGAGCTGCGTCCTGGGCTATCGCTGAACGTCGGCTACTTCCGTACGTGGTACGGGAACTTCATGGTGACGGACAATCTCGCCCTTGCACCCGCCGACTTCTCGCGTTATTGCGTCACTGGACCGTCACATGTCGACCTTCCGGGTGGCGGGGGAGCGCAGATTTGCGATCTCTACGACATCGACCCGGGAAAGTTCGGCCTGGCCGACAACCTCGTGACGCTGTCATCGAACTACGGGAAGCAGAGCGACGTGTACAACGGCGTCGATGTCACGATGAATTTGCAGTTCGGCCAGGGTGGGTTGCTCAACGGCGGGATCAGCACCGGACGCACCGTCACGGACAATTGCGCCGCCTTGGTTGATTCGCCCGAACGGCGTTTCTGCCGGGTGACGCTGCCATTCGCCGGCCAGACACAGGTGAAGGTTTCGGGCGCGTATCCGCTCCCGTGGTGGGACATCCAGGCCAGTGCGACGTATCAGGACTTGCCAGGCATTCCCATCACGGCCAGTTACGTGGCCAGCAATGCCGAAATCAGGCCTTCGCTCGGACGCAACCTGGGCGCGTGCGGTGCGGCTGCCACATGTAACGCCACAACGACGGTCGAGTTGATTGAGCCGAACACCATGCGAGAAGGTCGAATCAGGCAGCTCGATCTCCGTTTCTCGAAGATATTGCGGTTCGGTAGGTACCGCGTGCAGGGGAATTTCGACGCCTACAACGCGCTGAACGCGAGCCCGATTCTGGCGATCAATACGCGCTCCGGTACATCTTGGCGCCAGCCAACGGAGATACTCGCGGCGCGCACGTTCAAGCTCGGCGGGACGCTCAGCTTTTGACGGATTCGTGACGTGCCCCGGCAACGATTCTCATCGTTCGGGCACTTCGATCAGGACAATGTCGGAATGATCCTGGATCTGCTCCAGCACAATCTCGCGGCCGTCGGCGGAGATGTCGAAGTCGCGGACATGAAAGTCTGAAGGAAAGTTCGTGAGTTGACGCTCGGCGCCGGTTTCGAGATCGATCAGCCAAAGATTCTTGTAGCGGATCTCTCCGCGCAGCACCACGATGGATCGTCGTCCCCCCATGAAAGTCAGATGCCTCGCGCCGCGCGTTAGTGTGAGGTCCGGCAGAGCATACGCGCTGCCGTCCGCATTGGCCGCCTTGACCGGAAATGTCGTCCCGATGTCGGGACCCGAATAGAGAATCATCTTCCCGTCGGGAGACCACGCCGGATCAACGGAGTATTCCTCCATCAGGCGCGCCGGTGAGCGGGCGTCTACGGGTACGTTGAAGAGACGCGGCACCCTGTCGACCACCGCGGCCACCGTAATCGATTGGCCATCCGGCGCCCAGGCTGGCCCACCTTGCAATTCCAAAGAGCTCGAGACGACGCGAACGTCCGAGCCATCCAGATTCGCGACGTACAGGAGCGTTTGTCCGCTGCGTCTGACGGTAAACGCGATACGGCGTCCGTCACGTGCGATGGCAGGGCCTCCAACGATGCGGCTCTCCGGCGCGCTCCATACCTCGGTAGCGAGATCGCTCGCCAGCATCCAGATGCTGTCGGTGGTGCCCTTGGAGGTGACGTAGAGCAGAAAACCGGCCCCGAGTCGTGGAGAGGAACCGTTGCCCGTTGTCAGTGAGATGGGGCGGGACTTCGACAGGTCGGCCTGCTCGGCCGTCACCGGCAGGCGCCACAGCGTGCTCTTCGTGGTTGCGAGCGTCGCGACCATACGCCGGCCATCCGCGCTTGCCGCGAGCGATGTGTACCGGTCGATACCAAGGCTCAGTCGTTGTGGCACGCGTCCGTCGACGTCGAGACTGTGGAGCCACGGTCCGCCCCCTTCCTGGTCGCCCGCCAGGTACATCAGCGTCTTCGTGTTCAGGAACACGGGGTGTGTGACGACCGCGTCGTGATGAGTAATCCGTTCGGGAGCTCCTCCAGCTGGGCTCATGCGCCAGATGTCCATCCGATCGGGCACCGAACCCTGGACGAAGTAGATAAATCTCCGGTCCGGCGACCAGAGTTGAAAGTGAGCGTGGAGGCCGGGAGGCGCTGAAAAAATCTCGCGTGGCTCCGACGTCTTGCCCGAATCGCGAACGAATGTCGGATCGCCGGGCCCCGGTGTGTGATAGACCAGGCGCCCGTCCTCCGACCAGTCAAATTCTGCGACGCCGTCCAGATACGGGCGCGCCGGGCCACCCAGCACAGGCAGTCCCCAGACGCTGATTTCCTGAGGGGAACCGCCGAGCTTCCTTGCCCAGAAAGTAACCAGAGTTCCGTCGGGCGAGAAGCTAAGGGTCCGGACCGAGGGATTCACGACGTCATGCACCGATCCACGGGTGAGGTTCTGAAACCGGCCTGAGCCGACCTCTGTCACCCATATATCCATGCGTCCATCGCGATCCGACTGAAAGGCGGCGAGTCTGCCGTCACGAGACAACGCCGCCGCCTGTTCGATTCCGTCGAAATCGGTCAGCTGCAGGAAGCGGCCGTTCGCCACAGGATTATCAACACGGTCCGCGCCGGCCTGAAATTGCCATGCGGCGACGCCGAGGGCGAGAGCCGCACAAACTGCGGTCATCGGCCACAACCACGACGCTCGGCCGGCTGCAGGGCCCGCACCACTGTCACTCGCTTCCTCGACCGGCGCAGGCTGCCGATTCCTGGCCCACGCGTCGAGCTCGGTCCTGAAGGCATAAACCGACCCGAGCTTGTCGTGGATGTGACGATGCACGGGCATGCCTTCGCGCTTCTCCCAACGCTGCACGGTTGTGGCGTCCCGCTTCATGTAGGCGGCGATTTCTTTCCAGGAATCAAGGCGGTCGTCTGGCGTGCGCTCGACAGGAGCTGGCGAAGGCGGAAGAGAGGTGTCGGCCATGGTGCCGTGCGGCTGACCCGGAGATATCGAAGAGACGGGATTGTAGCGCCGCCCTGAACCTGCGGCAATCGACGGTATTCGACGGCACAGGAACAATTTCGGGCGATACCGCGGATTGCTGCTTGAGACAGGGATTCCACGCGCCCTAGTGTTCGCGCGTCGGCATTTTCCCGTTCTATCCAGTTGGGAGGGCTCCTATGCGCAGACTCATGACGATTTTCCTCGCCGCTGCGTGTGCAATGCAGGTTCATGTCGCTGCCGCGCAGGACGTGACCGGTTCCCTGATCGGGACCGTCGAGGACGCCCAGGGGGGCGTTCTCCGGGGTGCCGTAGCTCGTGTGAGTTCCCCGGCTCTGATTGGCGGTGCACAGACGGCCACCACCAACGACAAGGGGCAGTTGCGCTTTCCAGCTCTGCCGCCCGGCCTGTACGCGCTCGACGTCGAGGCGCAGGGATTCGGGGCCTACCACGAAGAGGGGATTCGGATCGGGGTCGGCGCCACCATCGAGCGAAGCGTGACGCTGACCGTGGCGGGTCTGCAGGAGTCGGTCCTGGTGGAAAGCGCGGGCTCACGTATCGAAGCCCGCGGGAGCGGATTCGAGACCCGCTTCGGCCCGGAAGACATCAGGGCGATTCCGGTCCGGCGGTTCAGCATGTTCGATTTCATTCGCGCGGCGCCTGGCGTGTCGCCCACCTCGCCCGGAAGTGTGTCGACCAACAGTGTTTCGGCGTTCGGTTCCGGTACCAATGAGAACGTGTTTCTCATCGACGGGACGAACTTTACCTGCCCATGCAGCGGTGAGGCGCGATCCGAGCCCGGCGTGGACTTCATCCAGGAGGTGCAAGTCCAGTCTGTCGGGGCCTCGGCCGAGTTCGGCAACATGCAGGGCGCCGTGGTCAATGTGGTGACACGACAGGGCAGTGACCGCTTTCTTTATGACGCGTCGTACTACGGGCAGACCGCCGGTTTGACCAGTCAGCCGGTGAAACTCACATACCCCGGTCCCGAGCAGCTTCGAAGCGGATACGAACGCGTCAGGTACCGTGACGCGACAACAAACCTCGGCGGACCTATTGTTCGTGACCGGCTGTGGTTCTTTGCCGGGTATCAGCATTTGCGCGACTACGACAGTCAGCCGGGCACCGACCCCGCATTCCCGAGAACGTACGAGCAGGACAAGATCTTCGCGAAGCTCACCTGGCGGCTGGCGCCCGGCTGGCAATTGCTCCAAAGCTTTCACGACGAGTTCTGGGTCAACCCGGAGCTACCGACGCGCGTGAGACCGTTTGAAGCGACACAGCGCCGGCACGCGTCGGTTCCCGCAATGACGTTCGGCCACCTCACGCACACGTTGTCCTCCAACACTGTGTGGGACGTCCGCGTCGGGCGATTCGTGTTTGACCGCGAGGACGACACAAGCACGGGTAATGTGACGATTCCAAGCAGGTTCGATCGGGTGACTGGCGTGTTCAGCGACGCGCCCCAGACGTTCGGCGGACTCACGCTCATTCGTACCACGAGTAAGGGAACCATCAATCACTACCGGCCGGATATGTTGGGCGCCGATCACCAGTTGAGGTTCGGCGGACAGTTCGAAAAAGGGGAGCACCACCTGTCGTCAATTATTCCGACCGGTGTTAGGTACGTGGAGAGCAGCGGCCAGCCGTTTCAGGCTATCTCGAGCGACCCATCAATCACAGGTGGCGTGTTTTTCACGACTTCGGGGTTCGTGAGCGACGCCATCACCGTAGGCAATCTGCTGACAGTCAACGCCGGAGTGCGATTCGACCACACCCGTGCGATCAGCCAGGACCTGCCGAAGCTCGATGTCCAAGGCCGTGAGACCGACACCATCGTCGAGGGCCTGGGTACGTTGTACACGTGGAACGTCTGGTCGCCGCGCCTGGGCGTCACCATGAAGCTCACCAGCGATGGCCGGACGATGCTTCGTGCAAGCTACGGCCGGTTCAACCAGGGCGTCCTCACGGGGGAACTGTCCCCGATTCATCCGGCGGCCACGCCGACCACCACGATGGCATACAACGCGGCGACGGGCGGCTACACGACTCTCGTATCGGTGGTCGATCCGAAGCGGAATCTCGAACTCGACCCTCGGACGCGATCTCCGCGTACGGACGAGTACTCCATCGGCGTCGACCGCGAGCTCGGGCGACAGCTCGCGGTCGCGATGGCATACGTTCGGAAGAACGGTAGTCGCTTCATCGGTTGGACCGACGTCGGCGGGCAGTATCGGGAAGAGGTCCGCTCGTTGCCGGACGGCCGCAGCGTGCCGGTGTACGTGATTACCAACTCCACAGCCGATCGCCGATTCCTGTTGACCAATCCTGATGGCTATTCGCTCACCTACAACGGAGTTGTGATGGCAGTCGAGAAGCGACGGTCTGATGGCTGGCAGGCGTTTGGTTCGTATACGTGGTCGAGGGCTTCCGGGCTCCAAGTCTCCAGCGCAGCGACCGCCGCGGGACCGCAGGTCAGCACCATTGCCGGCACGCCCTTCCTCACGTTCGGACAAGATCCAAACAGCCTTACGAACGCCCGCGGCCGGTTGCCAAACGATCGACCGCACATGCTGCGAGCGATGGGCAGCGTTGAAGTGCCCCGGACGGGGTTCGTCCTCGCGGCTAACGTGCAGCATTTCAGCGGAAAGCCGTGGGCGGCGAGCGCGCAGATCACGCTGCCTCAGAGCGATCAACGCATCCTGCTCGAGCCGCGCGGCTCCCGGCGGCTGTCATCGCAAACACTGGTCGATCTCCGGCTTTCGAGAGCAATTTCGCTGGGCGGTTCCACACGCGTGGAATTGCTGGTGGACGTGCTGAATGCGTTCAATGACACCGCGGAGGAGGGGCTGGTCACCGACAACCTGTACAGCCCGACATTCGGGCAGTCGGTCTCGTTCATTGATCCGCGTCGCGCAATGATTGGCGTGAGGCTGAACCTGGGCCAGTGATGACGACGCTTCTCGGCCGGACCGGATCTGGCGAACACTCACGGCCGGTCTCGTCCGTCTAGCTCCGCGAACAACGTTTAGGCGACCGACGCGCTCAACGACTCGGATGGATGCCCGGTCCATCCTGGCGGGGCGAACGATCGTCGTCCGATTGTCAGAAACGAGATACCTGCGGCGACACACAGCAGACCCGCAATCCAGAACGCGAACTGGTAGTCGCCCAGCATTGTCCGGATTGCCCCTGCGCCGAATGCGGCCATCGACGCGCCGAGCTGGTGGCTCGCGCCGATCCATCCGTAAATCACGCCCGTGTTTTCCCGGCCGAACGCCTCATTGGTGAGACGCACGGTGGGCGGCACGGTGGCAATCCAGTCGAGACCGTAGAACACCGCGAACCATGCGAGCCCTCCGGCGCCTTCCTGCAGCGTAAAAGGAAGGAAGAGCAACGAGATGCCGCGCAGCGTGTAATACGAGAACAGCAGATGGCGAGGGGAATAGCGGTCTGTGAGCCAGCCCGATGCTGTCGTGCCGATGATGTCGAAGATCCCCATCATGGCGAGGAGCCGCGCCGACCGGACTTCCGCAATCCCGTAGTCGTGGCACGCGGCGATCAAGTGAGTGCCAATGAGCCCGTTCGTACTTGCGCCGCACACGAAGAACGTTCCGGCGAGTATCCAAAACGGACGTGAACGGACCGCATGGCGCAAGGCTTCGACGGGTGCCATGACGCGCACTGGCGAGGCGTTTTCGGCGAGTCGGCTCTGGCCGTACGGCAGGAGCCCGAGGTCCTCGGGCCGATCGCGCATGAAGAAGTAGACGATCCCGAACACGACAGCCGCGGCGCCTGAAACCACCAGGGCGGCAGCGCGCCACCCGCTTTCCGCAACGAGCGACGCGAGCAATGGCAAGAACACGAGCTGTCCGGTCGCGTTGGCCGCCGACAGGATGCCCAGCACCAGGCCGCGACGCTCGTCGAACCAGCGGCTCGCGATGATGGCCGCGAGCACCATCGACGTCACTCCCGTCCCGGTGCCGACGAGCACGCCCCACAGCAGGGTGAACTGCCACTGCGTCTGCATGCGTGTGGTGAGTGCCACCGATACCGCCAGCAGCGCCACGGCGCCGAGGACGACCCGACGAAGCCCCCAGCGGTCCATGACCGACGCGGCAAACGGACCGATCAGCCCGAACAGTGCGATGTTGATTGCAACCGCTGCCGAAATGGCGGTGCGGCTCCATCCAAACTCGCCTTCGAGCGAGATCATGAGGACACCGGGCGTCGCGCGGACGCCAGCGGTCACCAGGAGAACGCCAAATGTGACGAGCGCGACGATCCACGCGTAATGAATCCGATTGGTCATCAGCTACAAAACTGATTGTCGTCGAGTTCGTGCGAAGTTGTCGATTCTCGATCGGTTCTGGGCAGGTGGTCTCGGTCCGGCTGAAGCCGGACATTACGTATCGGCGGTCACGCTCGCGCGCAAAGTTGCCGGCTCGAAGACAGAGTGGCACACTGTCGCACCGAGGAGTGAATCATGCAGAGCACAATCTGGACACGCTGCGCTGTGGGAGTGTTCGTGTTGGCGTCCGCTGCGTTCGGCACCGCACAGCAGACCGCGAACGATACCTCACCTCTGGTGCTACCCGGTCACCGCTACGATCTGCCGGCCACCCTCATCACAGCTGCACAGATCGAGGCGCACAAGAAGAACATGGTCGCCGCCAAGAATGACGATGTCCCGATGAACATGGTCAAGGCGGGTGGTGGGAGCGACAAGCATCAGTTCGGCATCAGCGTGGTCACCCGCAACAAGGGACAGAAGAACCCGAACTTCGCCGTCCACGACGATGTGGCGGAAGTGTATTACGTGATCGAGGGCAGGGGCCGCATGAAGCTGGGCGGGAAGATCACGGATTGGAAGCGGCGCCCGGTGAGTGCAGGCAACGGCAGAGGAAGCGCGGGCACGACGGCAGTCGGATCGAAGGACGTCACGATAGCGAAGGGCGATGTCCTCATCATTCCGGCCGGGACCCCGCACAAGTGGGAAGACGCCGAGGAGTTCACGAGTTATGTCGTCGTCCGGGTCGATCCGGACGGTGTCGCGCCCTTGATGGAGCTCGGAACGGCGAAATTCACCGATTGACCCGGCAGGTCGCGATCAGAGGAGAAAGAACATGACGAAAAAGCTGGTCTTTCGTGCGCTCCTGGTTGTCATGACGGGCCTCTCGCTGCACGACCTGGTCGGGTTGGCGCAGGGCGCGATGACGCCGCCCGGCACGTTCATCGCGTCGGCCCGCTGGAAGAAGATGCTCGACGACGATAAACCCGAACTCGGGATCGTCGCGGGTCAGGCTGCCCGAATCGTGCCGCCCTTCGTCATCCGGCGCCGGGTGGAAGGACCGAACAACGCGAGCGTCCACACGAAGGAAGGTGACGGCGCGGACGTGACGGAGGTGTACTACATCCTCGACGGCGGTGGCACGTACACGACCGGCGGATCGATGCCCGATCCCAAGAACCGGACGGCGGGGATCAAGGGCGGCGTCACCAACGACATCAAGCCGGGCGACGTCATCGTGATCCCGCCAGGCACGGCTCACTGGTTCAGCAAGATCAACGGGCACGTCACGTACATCGAGGCACGTTTCCCTGGCAGCCTGACGGCACCACCCGCCAGGTAAGCCCGACCGGAGTGCCCGATGCACGTCGCTCCAGTCGACATTCTCCTCATCGTCATTTACTGCGCGTTTGTCCTCGCCATCGGCTTCCGCCTGCGGCGGCAGATGGTGGGGAGCTCGGAGTTCTTCATGGCCGGCCGCTCGATGCCGGCGTGGGTGGCCGGCGTGGCGTTCTTGTCAGCCAATCTCGGAGCTCAGGAAATGATCGGCATGGCAGCGAGCGGCGCGAAATACGGCATCCTCACGAGCCACTTCTATTGGGTGGGAGCTATCCCGGCGATGGCATTCGTCGGCGTGTTCATGATGCCGTTCTACTACGGGTCGCGGGCCCGCAGCGTTCCGGAATATCTGAAGCTGCGGTTCGATGAGAAGACGCGCGGCTTCAACGCGCTGACCTTCGCTGGCATGACGGTGTTTTCGTCGGGCATCAGCATGTACGCGATGGGCGCGCTCCTCGCGCTGCTGCTCGGGTGGAACATCCACGCGAGCATCGTGGTGTCGGCCGCCATTGTGCTGGTGTATATCTCGCTTGGGGGCCTGACCAGCGCCATCTACAACGAGGTGCTGCAGTTCTTTCTCATCGTCTTCGGCTTCATGCCCGTCGCGTACCTCGGCCTTCGCGACGCGGGCGGATGGGAGGGACTCGCTGCGCGCGTCCCCGACACATTCGTGCACGCGTGGTCGAACCTGGGGCAGGCCGACGCGAATCCGATGGGCATCGAGTGGTTCGGGATGGTGATGGGCCTCGGCTTCGTTCTGTCTTTCGGGTACTGGTGCACGGACTTCCTGGTCGTGCAGCGTGCCATGGCTGCCGACTCGATGAATGCCGCGCGCCGGACCCCCCTTATCGCCGCAATGCCCAAGATGCTGTTTCCGTTCCTGGTGATCGTGCCAGGGATCGCCGCGCTTGGGCTCACACTGCATCCGGCCGCAGGCACTGCGCCGCTGCTGCCGACGCTCGCTGACGGCACCTACGACTACAACATGGCGCTACCGATGATGATGTCGCGTTACTACCCGGCGGGTTTGCTTGGCCTCGGCCTGACGGCGCTGCTCGCGAGTTTCATGTCCGGGATGGCCGGCAATGTCACCGCGTTCAACACGGTCTGGACGTTCGACATCTACCAGAGCTACATCCGGCCAGGTCAGAGCGACGCCCATTACCTCTGGATGGGCCGAATGGCCACGTTGTTTGGAGTGCTCGTCAGCATCGCGACCGCGTATGCAGCGATGCGCTTCAACAACATCATGGACATGCTGCAACTGGTGTTCTCATTCGTGAATGCACCGCTCTTTGCGACGTTTCTCCTCGGCATGTTCTGGAAGCGGACCACCGGGCACGGCGCCTTCGCGGGCCTGGTCGCCGGGACCGGCGCGGCGGCAGTGCACTACGAGCTCACGGGCGTGGCCGGCGCCGCATCGCTTTTCCCGAAGCTCGCGATCGTGCATGCGTACCCGTCCGACATGGCTCAGAACTTCTGGGGCGCCATCGTCGCTTGGACGACGTGCTTCGTTGTCACTGCGGGCGTCAGCCTGCTGACCGCCCCTAAGGCGGATTCTGACCTGCGCGGCCTTGTCTATGGGCTGGCGGAGCGCCCAGCGAGAAGCGACGCGGGATGGCACCAGCGTCCCGCGGTGCTCGCAGCGGTTGTCCTCACGCTTACACTGGCATTGAACATCCTGTTCTGGTAACCAGCCAAGGGCTTCGCTCCTAATATCCTTCAATGACGATGGGAGGGATGTGAGCCCTTGGCTGGTTGGCAGTCTCTCTTTGGCGCGTTCCGCGCGCCAAAGGACCGCTATGCGAGTCATAATGAGCACAAATTCACCAACGAGCCACATAGCGGTCCTATGCACCTCGACCTGCGATATCCGATTGGCCTGCTGCTCACCACGTACGGCGCGATCCTCGCGTTCGAAGGCGCGGTGTCTCGGGCGACGGTCCTCGACCTCAACGTGAACTTG
>Ga0075420_100003130_pt1 | contig 14408 bp, 10 predicted proteins | sample SoiMetdeltSBSDD4_FD_75296 | JGI IMG/M metagenome (GOLD analysis project Ga0075420, IMG submission 75296) | Bulk soil microbial communities from a Populus tree surrounding site in Tennessee, USA - Soil MetaG P. deltoides SBSDD4 | ecosystem: Environmental > Terrestrial > Soil > Tree plantation... | reverse complement strand
GAGCCGGAGGACCTGGAGTACCTCGACGGCGGTCAGTCGATGATCGCGCACTTCAACCCTCTGCACATGCACGGCTTCGACCAACGAGCGCTTGTGCGCATGCTCGCTGCCAACGGCTTCGAGGTGGTGTTCGTGAAGGGCCGGGGCGCAAGTCATCTGTGCTTGGCCCGTTTGAACGACCACGCGACGCGGTCGTCGATGTCGGACGCCGAGCGAACGGTACGCCTGGCCCGCCTGGAAGCTGCACGCGATCGAGCTGTTTTGAAGATGCCGGCGGCTATGCGGGGACGGGTGGCGGGCTCGTGGAGCGGCGCGATTGGTCGGGCTTTGGAAGCAGGCGATGTCGAGTTCGATTCCAAAGGGCATCTCCGGTTCGTCGCGGCGAATCGCAGACGTCGGTACGTCGAAACAGACGAAGAGTGATCGTGTCAGCGATCCTGTCGCCGTCTTTGGCCTTAACCACGAAGTGAGGGATCAGTAGCAAGGTATGCGGAAAGTGTGTGTCGTTATCGGGTCTCGCGCCAATTACAGCAGCATCAAGTCCGTGATGACCGCCGTTCGAGCCCACCCTGATCTGCAGTTGCAGCTCATCGTCGGGGCATCGGCATTGCTCGATCGTTTTGGTTCGGTCGTGGACGTCATCGAGCAGGACGGGTTCAGCCCCGATGCGAAGGTAACGATGATCGTCGAAGGCGAGACGCCAGCGACGATGGCCAAGTCAACGGGACTCGGCCTCCTGGAGCTGCCCACAGTCTTCGAGATCCTCAAGCCCGACGTGGTCATCAGCGTTGGTGATCGGTTCGAGACGATGGCGACCGCCGTCGCGGCCGCCTACATGAACATTGCGGTTGCGCACACGATGGGCGGTGAGATCAGTGGAACGATCGACGAGAGCATCCGACACGCGGTGACCAAGCTTGCCCACATCCACTTCCCGGCCAACCGTTTGGCGGCTGACCGGATTGTCCGGATGGGCGAGGACCCCTCAACGGTGCACGTCGTGGGCTGTCCGCGTATCGATCTGGTCGCCGAGATCCTCGGGTCGGGGGCAGGCCTTGCTTCGACGGAGTTCCTGGAGCGCGAGGGAGCCGGGGCACAGATTCGTCTTGACGAGCCCTTCCTCCTCGTCAGTCAGCACCCGGTCACCACCGAGTACGGTACCGGCGAAGCGCAGATCGTCGAAACACTGATGGCCCTCGAGGCTCTGAAAATGCCGACGATCATGTTGTGGCCGAATGCGGATGCCGGCTCTGAGGACATCTCGCGGGGCATGCGGAAGTTCAGGGAGCATCATCGTCCCGATTACATTCGCTTCTATAAGAATTTTCCGATCTCCACTTACGTGCAGTTGATGGCGAGCTGTGCCTGTGCGATAGGAAACTCGAGTGCGCCACTTCGTGAGGGGTCGTTCATCGGAGTGCCCGCGGTAAACATTGGTACGCGGCAGACCGGGAGGGATCGCGGCGCGAACGTCGTTGAAGTCGCATGCGATCGGAACGAGATCGTAAGCGCGGTCAAGGCTCAGATCGCGCACGGGCGCTACCCATCTGACGCGCTTTATGGAGACGGAGGCGCTGGCCTCCGGATCGCGGATGTTCTGGCGCATGCGCCAATACGTCTTCAGAAACGGCTGCACTACCAGTGAGCGTTCAGGTGCTCGGCATCATTCCCGCCAGGGGAGGATCGAAGGGGATTTCCGGAAAGAACCTCGTGTCGGTTGGGGGACGACCGCTGCTGGCCTATACCGCCGATGCCGCACATGCCAGTCGCCGCCTGTCGCGGACGATTGTCACGACGGATGATGAGACGATTGCGCAGGCGGCGCGCGACCTTCGGATCGAAGTACCGTTCATGCGCCCAGACACCTTAGCAGGCGACGATACACCCATGTTGCCCGTCGTACAGCACGCACTTCGCGCCATGCGTGCGCACGAAATCGATGCGGACGTGGTTGTGCTTCTGCAGCCGACGTCGCCCCTGCGACGGGGAGAGCACATCGATAGCGCGATCGAGCTCCTCGCCGAGACAGGAGCAGACTCGGTCGTGTCGGTGGTTGACGTCCCTCATCAGTTCAATCCGGTGTCTGTGCTGTCGCTCGATGGCGACAGGCTGCGGCCTTTCCTTGATACGGCGCCGACCACGAGGCGGCAGGACAAGCCGCCGGCGCTGGCTCGTAATGGTCCCGCCGTGCTCGCGGTACGTGCCGCGGTGATCGAAGGTGGTTCCCTGTACGGACAGGACTCGCGTCCGCTGATGATGGCTCCGGAAGACTCGATTGACGTCGACACGCTGTTCGACTTGCATCTGGTCGAGCTGCTGCTTCGCGAAAGGCAGGCAGGGTAGCCGTGCAGATTCAGTACAGGCGCGTTGAAGAGTACCGTCCGGTCGACATCGCTCGCCTCCGACCTGGAGGTTCGTATAAGGCGCTCATTGAACAGCGAACGCACCCGATCGACGAACTCGTCGCGCGTTTCGGCCGAATTCCCGAGGAACTGCTCCACGAGCGCCCGTGTCCGACGTGTGGCAGTACGGAGAGCCGTCCCGAGCTGGAAAAAGATCACATGGTCATCGTGCGCTGCAGTGCGTGCGATCTTGTCTATGTGAACCCCACGTTCGACGAGTCCCACTATCAGCAGGTGTACGCGTCCGCGGCATATCAGAACATCGTGCGCGATCTCGGAATCAGCAGTCACGAATACCGAGTGGAACGGTTCGGTCGAGAGCGGGTCGATCTGATGTCGGCGCACCTGCGTCAGCTTGACCGACCACCGCGCTACCTCGACATCGGCTGCAGCACCGGCTTCGTCGTAGAGGCCGCACGTAGTCAGGGATGGGATGCCGTCGGAATAGACCTGAACCCGTCCGCTGTGGATTACGGTCGCAGTCGTGGTCTCGATCTCCGTGAGAGTTCGTTGGAGGACGCCGGATTTGAGGCGGGTTCCTTCGACGCAGTCTCGCTCTTCGACGTCATCGAGCATCTCTTCGACCCGGTTCGAACTCTCAAGGCGAGCGTGAAGCTTCTTGCACCGGGGGGGATCCTCTTTGTCTACGTGCCGAACTACGATTCGGCTTCGCGTCTGTTGATGGGCCAGCACGCGCACTTCATCTGGCCAACGCACCATCTGAACTACTACACGCCTCAAACCGTGACCGACCTGATGCGGAGGCTTGATCTGACGCCCCAACTCGTGGTCACCGAAGGCCTCGATATCGAGGACTATCTCTGGTACCGCCGAGAGGTGCTCGGCAAGGCTGACGATGGCATTACAGAGATTGCGGGGGTCGTGCAGTTCCTCGCCAACGCCGGCGCGTACGGCAAGAACCTTCGGGTGATCGCGCGCAAGTGAAGATCCTGTTCTCCGCGCTGCATTTTGCGAACCTCCGCAACTACGAGTCGGTTGTCAGACTCCTTGCTGAGCGGGGGCACCGCGTGCATCTCATCGCCGAGGAGCCGGAGACTTTCGGCGGACAGGCACTGGTGGAGCGCTTGGCGGCCGAGCATCCGACCGTTAGCTGGGGCTGGGCGCCGTCCCCGTCGGAGGAGCCCTGGTTTTCCTTTGCGCAGAAAGTCCGATTTGCCCTCGAGTACGTTCGGTTCCTGGGTCCCGAGTACGCCCAGGCGCAGAAACTGCGCATGCGAAATATCATGCGAGTGCCCAGGGTCGTGCGCTGGGTATGCGCAGGTATCGGCTGGACGGGGATTGGACAGCGGGCCATCCTTCGTGTTCTGAAATGGCTCGAACGACACATCCCACTCAGCCGCGACGTGGAAGCCTTTCTTGCCGCTCAGCGTCCCGACGTCCTTCTACTGACGTCGTTGACGGTAGCCCGATCCACTGAGGTTCACCAGCTCAAGGCGGCGCGCGCTCTCGGCATCAGAAGTGCGGCGTGCATTCTGAGTTGGGACCATCTGTCGAGCAAGGCGCTCCTGCACATTGCGCCCGATCGCACTCTCGTCTGGAACGACACCCAAAAGACGGAAGCGGTTCACCTGCATGGCTTGCCTGCGGAGAGCATTGCGGTGACGGGGGCTCAGTGTTACGACCAATGGTTCGATCGACGTCCCGGCCGTACTCGAGAGGAGTTCTGCGCGTCGGTCGGGCTGGACCCTGCGCGTCGGTTCGTGCTGTACGTCTGCTCGGCGATGAGCCCACTTCCCAATCCTCTGGAACCAGTCTTCGTGCGCGATTGGGTACAGGCCTTGCGGGCGAGTGAAGATCCGGAAGTTCGGGAAGCGGCGCTGCTCATTCGTCCGCACCCGGAGCGAGAGCGCGAATGGCGGGGGATTGATCTCGACGGATTTGAGAACGTCGTTGTCAGTGGGCGCACTCCGATCGACAGCGATGCGAAGGCCGACTATTTCGACGCGCTTTTTTACAGCGACGCCGTGGTCGGGCTATGTACCAGCGCCTTTCTCGAGGCCGCGATTGTCGGCCGGCCCGTACTCACGCTCCTGCTGCCTGCCTTCCGTCTGCACCAGGAGGGGATGGCCCACTTTCGCTATCTTCTGACTGTCGGAGGAGGCCTGCTTCATACAGCGCCGGATCTGGACGCACATATCGGCCAACTTGGTACCGCCATGCGGGGCCGCGGCGCGCGCGACGAACGGAATCAGCGATTCCTGCAAGAGTTCATTCGACCCCGTGGACTGACCGTTCCGGCGACGCCATCATTCGTAGACGCGGTGGAGTCCTTGGTCGAGCACCCACGGCCACGTAGCGCACCATCCACTGCGCCGGCGAGCGCCGAAGCGCGGGTCAGGCGACTCGCGGCGATGACGGTGTCTGGGCTCGGTGCGTGGCTGATGATGGACCTCATCGAGGCGGGGCGCGCGAAATCCGGTCGGGAGTTGGCCGTGCTCAAGGGCGAGCTGATCGCAGCGCAGCAAGCCTATCGACGTGCGAAGCTCGAAAGGGCCAGACAGGTTGCACGCGAGAAGGAAGGACAGCAGCGGTCGAAGAGTTGGGCCAGATGGCGCCGGGGCTTGAGCGCAAGGAAGCTTCTCGCGCGCTTCGCAGGAAGCATGAAGCAGATGTTCGACGCGCGCCAGCCATGAAGGAGCCGTCCACCGCGGCGACGGTTCCCGCTCCACGCGTCGTACTTGGAATGACGCTGTACAACCAGGCGGGGCACTTGCGGGAAGCTACCGAGTCGATCCTCGCCCAGACGTTCAGCGATTTCGCGCTCGTGATGCTCGATGACGGCTCCGAAGACGACACTGAGTCCATGGGGAGGGAGTTCGAACGATCGCAGGAGCGCGTGACGTATTTTCGCCACGCTCAGCGTCAGGGCATGGTGCCGACGTGGCAGGAGGTGTTCCAAAAAGCAACCACGCTCTACCCGTCGGCCGAGTACTTTGCGTGGGTCAGCGATCACGATCGATGGTCGCCGGTCTGGCTGGCCACCCTTGTCGCGAAGCTCGACGTTCATCGCAAGACCGTTCTCATGTATCCGCTGGCTCAGCGCATTAACGAGGCTGGCGATGTGGTGGACAAGGCGCCTCGAACCTTCGATACCGCCGGCCTCAATAACGTTGCCGATCGCTGGGAGAAGTTCTGCTGGGAAGGGTTCGGTTCCGGCGACATGGTCTACGGCCTTGTGCGCGTTGCCGCGTTACGTGCGGCAGGGGTCTTTCGTCCCGTACTCAATCCCGATCGATTGTTGATTGCCGAACTCACACTTCAGGGCCAGATCCGACAGGTGTTAAAGCCTCTCTGGTTCAGGCGCCAGTCAGGCGAGCCAAGTATCGCGCGGCAACGCGCCACTCTTTTCGCAGTCAAACCGCCACCCGGATTTGGACTTCCACCTTCGCTGCAGCATGTCCGTGTGCTGAAGCGAGAGTACGGGGACGCGCGCCCGCCGCGGCCGCAGGTCAACCTGAGCATGTGTGCCTCCTATCTGACGGCGTCCGCGTGGCGCGGCTTCAGAAAGACCGAAACCTCGAAAAGTCTGGGTCGAGGTGTTGACAACGCCCACTTCGTAAAGAAGCTGTTGAAGAAAGCGGTCCGTGTGTCCATCTACCACGCGCTGATCAGCGCGCATGCGCTTGCCGGGCGCCTTCGTCGAACCAAACGCAGGGTGGTGTTCAAGGCCGCGATGCTGGCCTATCGTTTCGGATTGCGCACTCCTCGCAACCAATCGCGAACGCCGTGAAGATTCTGGTCGCGGCTCTCCACGTCGGGTACTACCGGAACCTCGAACCGGTCATGAACGAGTTGGCGTCTCGCGGACACACGCTCTATCTGGGCTCGGAGCGGCACCCGTCGGCCCTCAAGGGCGAGACGATCGTGGACCGGATCGCAGCACGACCGAATGTCACTCAGGGTGACGTGCCAAGGCGCGAGAAGGACTCGTTTTTCCTGATGTCCAAGATCCGCCTCGCGCTCGACTACCTCCGCTATCTCGATCCGGCATACGCGGCCACCAGCGCGCTTCGCCAGCGGGCGGTCGTGCGTACGGCGACTGGCGTGGTGTGGCTACTGAGTCGCTGGCCGTTTTCGCGCGTGAACGGCCGACGATGGCTCCAACGGGTGCTCGATCGGATCGACCACGCCATCGAGCCCAGTCCGGCGATTGAGAAGTTTCTCGATGAGCAGCGGCCCGATGTTCTCCTGGTGACACCCCTCGTGGGCCTCGTCCCGTCGTCCCAGCTCGACCTCCTGCGCAGCGCTCGAGCTCGTGGTATTCCGACCGGCGTGTGCGTGTGGAGTTGGGATCATCTGTCGAGCAAGGCGATTATTCGGGACTGGCCCGACCGTTTGTTCGTCTGGAATGACACACAGAAGGGCGAGGCCATCGACATGCATGGCATCCCCGCCTCGCGCATTGTCGTGACCGGCGCACAGAGCTTCGACCTGTGGTTCGACAGGTTGCCTTCACGTGAGCGGTCAGACTTTGCGAAACAGGTCGGTCTGCCGGATGCGCCCTTTGTCATGTGGGTATGTTCTGCTCTCTTTCCAGGGAGCCCTTCTGAGGCGGAGTTTGTCATGCGGTGGGTGGAGCACCTTCGAGCATCGACGGACCCACGCACACGCGATGTCGCGGTGCTGATTCGACCGCATCCGTCCCGTACCAAGGAATGGGAAGGCGTCGACTGGGCCAGGTTTGGTCGGACTGCGCTGTGGGGTGGCAACCCCATCGACGACCAGAGCCGTGCCGATTACTTTGACTCGCTGTACCACAGCTCCGCGGTCGTGGGGCTCAACACGTCCGCGTTCATCGAAGCCGGGATAGTAGGACGCCCGGTGATGGCGATTCTGCCGGAGGAATTTCGAGCGAATCAGGAAGGGACACTCCACTTCCGGTACCTACAGACGGTTGGCGGTGGTCTGTTAACCACTGCGCGGACCCTCGAGGAGCACGTGCAGCAGCTCTCCCGGATGCTCATCGGACCACCAAGCGACGTCATCGCGCGACAACAGCGTTTCGTCAGCGCATTCGTGCGGCCTCACGGACTCGCGGTCTCAGCGACCAAGGTCATGGCCGACGCGATCGAGGAACTCGCATTGGTGACCCCCGATCCTCTGACACAGGAATCCGGTGCGATCGGACGCCTAGGCCTCACGGCGTTGCGTGCCATAGAGCGCAGCTCCTACGGCCGGCGATTTCTCCTCGATCAGCGGGAAGTGCAATCCAAGAAGCGGCGGGCCCACGAAGAGCGCCGCGCGGTGAGCTGGACGTAGTGGCATAGCGTGCGAATTCTCTTCTTCGCCAGACATTACGCCTATCTCCGGCTCTTCGAGGCGCCGATCGCGGCCCTTGCAGAGCGTGGCCATCACCTGTACCTCGTCGCCGACCGTGAGGAGGACATGGGAGGGAGAGGTCTCGCAGAACGCTTGGCTGCTCGCTATCCAAACGTCACGCTGGCCGTGACTCCCGGTCGTGCGCCCGGACTCTGGGGCGAGTTTGCGCGCCGTCTACGCCTCGGCATCGACTATCTCCGATACCTCGACTCCAGGTACGACGGCACACCGCACCTAACGACCCGTGCGCGCGAACGTGCGCCTCGGGTGGTTGTAACTCTGGCGGAGCGATTCTCGGAGCCGGCAGAGCGACGGCGCCTCGCCGACGTCCTCCGCTCGGTGGAGCGCGGACTTCCACGCGCTCGTCACCTGGAAGACTTCATCCGCGCCCAGCATCCGGACCTTGTGATCATCACCCCGCTCGTCGAGCTGGGCTCGCCGCAAATGGAACATCTGCTCGCGGCCAAGTCGGTCGGCGTCCGGACGATGCTGCCAATTGCGAGCTGGGATCACCTCTCGAGCAAGGCGCTTGTCAGGGTTCTGCCCGATGCCATCGTCGTTTGGAATCCGGTGCAGAAGCGCGAGGCCATCGAGATGCACGGCGTGCCGGAGTCAATCGTGACGGTGACTGGCGCGCAGTGTTACGACCAATGGTTTGGACGGCAGCCGTCGAGGAGCCGAGAGAAATTCTGCTCGCGTGTGGGTTTGAGGAGCGATCGTCCGTATCTCCTCTATCTGTGCTCGTCGCTGTTCCGCGGCACGGCGAACGAGGCGTTGTTTGTGGAGCGGTGGGTGGCGGCCGTGCGTGCCAGTCAGGACCCGCGTCTCAAGGATATTGGCATTCTCATCCGCCCGCATCCGCAGCGTCTCCAGGAGTGGAAGTCGGTCGACCTGACGGGATACGAGAATCTGTCCTTCTGGGGTGCGCATCCTGTTGATGACGATGCCAAGGATGATTACTTCGACTCGATGTACTACGCCGCGAGCGTCGTCGGGTTGAATACCAGCGCGTTTCTCGAGGCCGCAGCGGTCGGCAAGCCCGTCCACACGATTCTGGACGCAGCCATCTCGCCGCAAAACCAGGAGGGAACAATCCACTTCCACTACCTCACGACAGTGGGAGGTGGGCTGCTTCGCGTCGCCAGGTCATTGGACGATCATCTCGCGCAGCTCGCGGGAACGCTTGTCGGCGACGGAGGCGGCGACGTCAAGGCGGAGCGATTCGTCGAAGGTTTCATTCGCCCGTATGGACGGGATGTGGCCGCGACGCCGAAATTCGTTGAAGCCGTAGAACATGTGGGCGCGCTTGCTCCGCCCGTTCCCGAGCACGCGTCCTGGCGGGATCTGGCGTGGCGCGTGCCGGCCTTCCCGGTGGCGCTTCTTCTTCAGTTGATGCTTCGTACGCAGCCCTGGCGGAAAGACACCCGCCGCGTCTGGCGCAAGCGGCTGATGGACGGCCGGCGCCGGGTGTTCATCGAGCTCAAGCAGTTCGCGCAATCGCAACTCGCGGAGAAAGACGATCGGGAAAGGGAGCCACCGCCTCCGACGGCCGTGGCGGCATCGGCATCGGCCTTGACACCCAAGCTCGGTCGTCAGCGCGACCCGGCGAAGAAGCCGATCGGGTGGGACCTGGCTGAAGCGGAAGAGACACGCGAATTCATCACGATGCTGGGGCGCAGCGGTCGGCCGATTGTCCTGGGCCCGTGGTTGTCCGAGACGGGCTTCGAGCTGCTCTACTGGATTCCGTTCCTGGCGTGGGCAAAGACCTATGGCAACTTCGACCCCGCGCAGCTCACGGTCATCTCGCGTGGTGGCGCGGCGTCCTGGTATTCGAGCATCACGTCAAACTACGAAGATATCTTCTCGTTCTACACGCCCGACGAGTTCCGCGGCGGGAATGATGCGCGGATACACGAGCAGGAAGGTCGTCTGAAGCACCTGACGCTTTCGAGCTTCGATCAGGCCATCATCGACAAAGTGTGTGCGAAACGCGGCATCAAGTCTCCTCTCGTGCTGCATCCTTCGCTGATGTATCGCCTGTTCTCACTGTTCTGGTACCAGAAAACCTCGATGGCATTTCTTGAGGCCTACACAAGCTTCGCGGCGCTCAAGCCCGTCGATCTTGGTGTCCTGCGGAGTCAGCTTCCCGATCGCTATGTTGCGGCGAAGTTCTATGGCAATGTCGCCCTTCCGGAGACGCCGGAGAATCGGGCGTTCGTCGCGTCATATCTCGAGGAGCTGACTAGGCACACTGACGTTGTGTTGCTCAACACGGGTCACCGGTTCGATGACCACGAAGATATGCCGAGGGTGAACCGCGCCAGACTTCACACGATCGAGCACCTGATGACGCCAGACACGAACCTCGACGTGCAGACGCGAGTGATCGCCGGTGCGCAGGCGTTTGTCGGCACCTATGGCGGCTTTTCCTATCTGGCGCCCTTTGTTGGAGTGGACACGATGGCGTTCTACTCGCACGTGACGGGATTCCGGTTCGACCACCTCGAGGTTGCCAAGCGTGTCTTCTCGGCACTCAAGCTTGGTGCTTTCGTCGAGCTTGATCTGCGTGCCATGGACCTGTTGAAGCTCGGTCTCGGGGCACGTCTGGGAACGCCTGACACGCTGGCGGCACTTGCCGGCTCGGTTGCCGACCCACACGACGGGCGCCCCGGGAGCTGATGACCGACGTCATCGCGACCCCGGAGTGGCTCAGGCGGATCGGACGGCCTGTCAGGGATGCACGCCGCCATCGGCTCCAACTGGAAGAGGAACGGCGTTTCTGCGAAACAGAATGGAGCATCGAGCGGGAGATAGACGATCTGACCCGCGGCGACCATCCTGTCATCGTGGGGCCCTGGTCGTCCGAGGTCGGTTACGAAGTTCTCTATTGGATCCCATTCCTGCGCTGGGTGAAGGACGCGTTCCGCCTCGATCCCGCTCGAGTCGTGGCCGTGTCGCGCGGAGGGGTGGCCTCGTGGTATCGGGGTGTGGCCGATCGCTACGCCGAAATCTGGAACGAGCTGTCCCCGGACACGTTCGCGGCGCGCATCACGGAGCGCGGCAAGGTCAAGCAGATGGAGGTGTCCGCCTTCGATCGCGAGATCGCGGCGAGCGTCGAGTCGCGCCTCGGACTTTCGGGTGCGCGGGTTCTGCACCCGTCGCTGATGTATCGTCTGTTTTCGCTCTTCTGGTCTGGGAACCGGCCGCTTAGATTCATTGACAGCCACACCCGGTACGAACGCATCGAAGCGCCAGAGATCGTGGTACTGCCTGGGCTGCCGACGAGCTACGTCGCGGTCAAGCTCTACGCCGCCCGGTCGATGCCCGATACGCCAGCCGTGCGAAAGGTGCTGGCGCACCACGTGACGATGCTCGCCGAACAGGTACCGGTTGTCCTGCTTGACACCGGCCTTGTGCTCGATGAGCACGCCGATTACGAGCTCGCGCGCAGCACTCGCGTGATAAGCGCCCGCGAATGGATGACGCCGGAGAATAACCTCGGCGTGCAGACCCAGATCATTGCGCGTTCACGTGGGTTTATCGGCACCTGCGGCAGCGTAGCCTGGCTGGCGCCGATGCTGGGCGTCAACACGTCGGCGCTCTTTGTCGATCCGAAGTGGCTGCACGCGCACCTTGGTGTGGCCCTTCGCGCCGCACATCGGGTCAAAGGCGGGTACTTCGCGGCCGCCGACCTGCGCGGGATTCATCCTCTGGCGGACGCTCTATGACCATCACGCATCCATCGCTCGACGGTCTCGGCCACGGGCGATGCCTGATCATCGGGGAAGTGGCGCTCACTCACGATGGCAGCCTCGGCCTTGCGCACGCGTTCATCGACGCGATTGCCGCCGCCGGCGCCGACGCCGTGAAGTTTCAGACACACATCGCGGCCGCCGAAAGTACGCTGTCAGAGCCGTTTCGGGTGGCTTTCAGTCGACAGGACGCCACGCGATATGCCTACTGGAAGCGCATGGAGTTCAGCGAAGAGCAGTGGGTGGGCCTGGCCACGCACGCACGCGAGCGCGGGCTGCTCTTTCTGTCGTCGGCTTTCTCAGTCGCGGCCGTCGAAATGCTCCAGCGGATCGGCATGCCGCTGTGGAAGGTGGGATCGGGAGAGAGCTTCAACGCTGAGTTGATCGACCGCATGGCCGATACGGGCGCCCCCGTCCTTCTCTCGACGGGAATGAGCACGCTCGGCGACATTGACGCCGCTGTTGCGCGGGTGCGGACCAAGGGCGTCCCAGTTGGTGTCTTCCAGTGCACGACCGCGTATCCATGCCCGCCCGAAAAAATCGGCCTCAACATGCTCGACGTCTACCGGCAGCGGTACGGCTGCTGGGTAGGCCTGTCCGATCACTCGGCTACGATTTTTCCCGGCCTGGCCGCTGCGACCCTTGGCGTGGATTTCATCGAGCTTCACGTCACGCTGTCCCGCGAGATGTTCGGTCCTGACGTGCCGGCATCGGTGACGACGGCCGAATTGAGGCAGATGGTGAACGGCGTGCGCTTCATCGAGCGCATGCACGCGAATCCGGTGGACAAGGACGCCGTCGCGGCGGATGCGGTACCGCTCCGTCGCATCTTCACCCGGAGCATAGTGGCCGCGCGTCCGCTGGCGGCGGGCGCAGTGATTGGCCGTGAGGATCTTCTGCTGAAGAAACCAGGCACCGGGCTGCCGCCGGAACGCCTTAACGAGATCGTGGGCCGCACCCTTCGACGAGCAGTCGAAGCGGATGCGCTGCTCGCGGTGGAAGACATCGAGGGACTGTCGTCGTGACACGAAAGATCTGTGTGGTGGTAACCGCGCGACCGAGCTACTCGCGTATTCGGACGGCGCTCCGCGCGATCCACGAGCACCCGGATCTCGAGCTCCAACTGGTTGTGGCAGCGTCGGCGCTGCTCGACCGCTATGGGAACGCCATCCAGACCATCGAGCGTGACGGGTTCCCTATCGCTGCACGCGTGTACATGGTCGTTGAGGGCGAGAATCTCGTGACCTCCGCCAAATCCACCGGCCTTGGGCTGGTCGAGCTCGCGACGGTATTTGATAACCTCAAGCCTGACGCCGTGGTCACGATTGCCGACCGCTACGAGACGCTCGCAAATGCCGTTGCTGCGTCGTACATGAATATTCCCGTCGTCCACGTACAGGGTGGGGAAGTCACCGGTTCGATTGACGAGAAGGTCCGCCATGCCGTGACCAAGCTCTCCAATCTGCATCTTGTGTCGACCGAGCAGGCGGCCGAACGCGTCCGTCGACTCGGCGAGGACCCGAAGCATGTGGTTGTGACCGGCTGCCCGTCGATCGACATCGCGGCGTCGGTCGCGGCAAGTCCTGCCATGGACTTCGACCCTTTCGAAAAGTATGGAGGGGTCGGGCCGAAGGCGGATTTGTCGGGCGGTTACCTTGTCGTGATGCAGCACCCTGTAACAACCGAGTACGACGAGGCACGTCAGCAGGTAGAGGAAACGCTGTACGCGGTCAAGGATGTGGGACTCCCCGTGCTCTGGTTCTGGCCGAATGTTGACGCCGGCTCCGACGGGACGTCGAAGGGAATTCGAGTCTTCCGAGAGCGCGAAAGCCCGGGCAATTTTCACCTGTTTCGCAACATGGCGCCCGATGACTTCCTGCGTCTGCTGCACCAGGCTACGGCGATCGTAGGTAACTCGAGCGTGGCGATTCGCGAGTGTTCTTACCTTGGCGTACCGGCGGTGAACATCGGTTCCCGGCAGCAGGGGCGTGAGCGTGGCAAGAACGTCATCGATGTCCCGCACGATCGCCTTGCCATAAGCGCGGCGATTGAGACGCATCGTCGGAAAGGGCGAGCGCAGCGCGATCTCCTGTACGGGGACGGCAAGGCTGGTGCGCGGATTGCCGATGTGCTGGCCAAAGCGGAACTCACGGTTGAGAAACGTTTGACCTACTGAGCCTATGACCTCCATCGATCAGGATCGCAACGACCGTATCGCGGCGCTTGGGTATGACTACGTGGCGCAGCCGAAGGAGGTTGTGGAGCGCTGCAACCTGTGCTCCTCGGTGTCGTTCGTTGTGCTGTCGCATCGCGATCGGTACGGGTATCCGGCGCAGGCATACGCCTGCGGCGCGTGCGGGCTTGTGTTCCTGAACCCGCGGATGGACGCACGGGCGTATGGGCGCTTCTACGATGGCGTGTATCGCCCGCTTGTGAGCGCATTTCACGGGCGTCTCATCGATGCGCACACAATTCAGGCCGAGCAGGGCGAGTACGCGGGTGAACGTGCTGAGTTTCTCAGGCCGTTCATCGCGGGCAAGGGTTACAAGACCATGCTCGACATCGGGGGATCGACGGGCGTCGTAGCTAATCGGTTCACACGAGAGTTCGGGCTGGCCGGGACACTCATCGATCCGGCGCCCCTCGAAGTGGAGCAAGCGCAGCGCCTTGGTCTCGAAACGATCACAGGCCTGGTCGAGGAGCACGACTTCGGTGACAGACGCTTCGACGTGGTGATCATCTGTCAGACCGTGGACCACCTGCTGGACGTTGCGGGGACGCTACGGCGGGTGCGGGAGCTGCTGACGCCGACAGGACTGCTGTTTGTGGACATCGTTGATTTCCGAGCCGCATATCTCAGGAACTGGTCGGTCGAAGCGGCGGTGAAAATTGATCACCCCTACTATCTGACCGA
>Ga0075420_100003129_pt1 | contig 14408 bp, 9 predicted proteins | sample SoiMetdeltSBSDD4_FD_75296 | JGI IMG/M metagenome (GOLD analysis project Ga0075420, IMG submission 75296) | Bulk soil microbial communities from a Populus tree surrounding site in Tennessee, USA - Soil MetaG P. deltoides SBSDD4 | ecosystem: Environmental > Terrestrial > Soil > Tree plantation... | reverse complement strand
TGTGGCTCCAACAGAATGAGCGGTCCGTGTCGCATTCAGGCCGCTTCAGGACAAAACGCTCTCCCTTCTCGTTCGCCAGCGAGGATGCTGGCTGACGACTGGAGGGCACATGCGAAGGTTACGACTCGCCGGAACGATCGGACTCTGGGCGCTGCAGGTTCTGTTTGGCGCGCTGTTCGTTCTGCTCGGCACTGGAAAATTCCTCGATCCCACGTGGGCGCGGAACTTCGCGCGATGGGGGTATCCGGACGGTTTCTATATGGTCGTCGGCGTCCTCGAGGCCGTGGGTGGACTTCTGCTGTTCGTTCCACGCCTCGCGTCGTACTCCGCGGCCATGCTCGGAATCATCATGATCGCTGCGTCGTTGACACATTTCGTCCACGGCGAGATGCACCGCGTGGCTCCGCCGTTGATTTACCTGGCCGTGCTGGCGATCGTGGGCATCGCGCGCCGACGCGCTGCGGTTCGACCGGTATCGATGCGTCCGGCGGCACCCGAACTCGGCCCGATGTAAGCTGACCGCGGTGAGCGACGGACGATCGCTGCCGGCATCTTCGGTCTGGCTGACTTCGGCGGGGTGCTTCACAGCCCTTGCGCTGCTGTTCACGAGCCAGGTGTGGGGGGACTACAACTACGCCGGCCGTCCGCTGTCGTGGGGCCTGGCCCTGCTGGTGGCGCTGATCGACTGGGAGTTGTGGACGATCCTCGCTCCTGCCATCGTTCGCCTGAGCGAGCGCGTCGGCTTCTCGCGGAATAGCTGGCGCCTGGCGCTCGCCGTGCACCTTCCGGCAGGCTTCATCGTCGGCGGCCTCAAGCTCGTCATCGAGGGATTCATCGTCAGCCTGATCCTCGGGCCAGGCCGAGGGCCGTTCTCGTTCCTCAAGATCCACCTCACGCTGCTCACGTACTGGGGTATCGTCGCCGCCACGCACGTGGCCCGGCACTACCGCCGTGCGCGCGAGCGGGAGCTGCGCGCCGCTCAGCTCGAGACCGAGCTGGCACGCGCGCAGGTCGAAGCGCTCAAGATGCAGCTCCATCCCCATTTCCTCTTCAACACGCTGAACGCCGTCTCTGGTCTCATGCGCGAGAACGTCGACGCGGCTGACGTCATGCTGTCCAAGCTGGCGGAGTTGTTCCAGCGCACGTTCGAGACCGCCGACATCCAGGAAGTGCCACTCCGCCGCGAGCTCGAGTTCATCGACGCGTACCTGACCATCCAGCGAACCAGATACGGGGAGCGATTACGAATCTCGATGGCGGCCGAGGCAACGGCGAAGGACGCCCTGGTGCCGAGCCTGATTCTTCAGCCTCTGGTGGAGAACGCGATTCGCTACGGTATCGCCGACCAGCCTGGCCCCGGCCGTCTCACTGTGGACGCGCGCGCGGCCGGCGGGCACCTGACGCTCACCGTCACCAACGACGGTCCGCCACTGCCGACCACGATTCGCGAGGGATATGGGATCCGCAACCTGCGCTCGCGTCTGCAGGCGCTCTACGGAACGGGAGCCACGTTCTCGCTGACGCCGAATCCGGGAGGCGGGGCCATCGCTGTGCTCGACCTTCCGCTTGCGCACGAGGACGCTCGATCGTGACCCTCAAGGCCCTTGTCGTCGACGATGAGCCGGTGGCGCGGCGAAAGCTCAAGGCGCTGCTCGAGGGCGAGGCGGTTGTCGAAGTCGTCGGAGAGTGCGAGGACGGGGCCGGCGCCGTCGAGGCAATCAGGCGGCTGCGACCGGACGTGGTGTTTCTCGACGTGCAGATGCCAGGCCTCGACGGGTTCGACGTGATCGACGCGCTCGAGCCACAGGAGCAGCCGGACATCGTCTTCGTCACCGCCTACGATCGCTATGCCGTCCGCGCCTTCGAGACGCACGCCGTCGACTACCTGCTGAAACCGTTCGAGCGCGCGCGGCTGCGCAAGACGATTGAACGCCTCACCACGCGTGCCGGCGGCCGCGACGCCGGCCGCCGCGTGCACGCCGCCGTCGACAGCGTCCGCGCTCATCAGCCGCTGCGGCGCGTGCTCGTGAAGACCACGGGACGGATCTACGCCGTGCGCGTGGAGGACATCGATTCGATCGAGGCCGCCGGCCATTACCTCGAGGTGCACACAGGATCCACGACCCACCTGATCCGAGAATCGATCGGCGCGCTCGAGGCCCGCCTGGACCCCGCGCGCTTCGTTCGCATTCACCGCTCATCAATTGTCAACGTAGACCACATCCGCGAGCTTCAGCCGGCATTCCACGGCGAGTTCGTCGTGACCTTGCACAGTGGCAGGCGATACCGCTGCAGCCGAACGTACGGAGAGAAACTGACCGCCGCAATGTCCAAATGATTCTCGGCACGTAGCACGTCCGCACGTGGCACGTCCGCACGTCGCACGTCGCACGTCGCACGCCGCACGTCGCACGTCGCACGTCGCACGTCAGCACGTACGCACGTGGTACGCTGTCCCCATGATCGAGCTCGTCGCTCTCGACGCGGATGACACGCTCTGGCACAACGAGCCGCTGTATACGACGACGCGGGAGCAATTTCGCGAGCTGCTGGCGAAGTACGAACCGGCGGGGGTCCTGGACGACCGCCTGTACGAGGTCGAGCGTCGTAACCTGCGGCATTTCGGCTACGGCGTCAAAGGCTTCGTACTCTCGCTGATCGAATCGGCGATCGAGATGACCGATGGCCGTCTCGGGACGGCGGATGTAAGCCGGATCATCGAGTGGGGGCGCGAGATGCTCCTGTCCCCCGTCGAACTGCTCGAAGGCGTTCGCGAAGCGGCCGAGGAGCTCGCGGCCGTCTATCCGCTGATTCTGGTCACCAAGGGTGACCTGTTGCACCAGGAAACGAAGCTGGCCAGCTCCGGGCTCGGACACCTTTTCAAGGGCCTCGAAGTGGTATCGGAGAAGGACGAACGGATCTACCGCAATCTGATCGCCCGCCATGGCGTGCAGCCGCATCGATTCGTCATGGTCGGTAACTCGCTGCGTTCAGACATCCTTCCAGCGCTCGAGGCCGGTGCACACGCGGTATACATCCCTTACGAGCTGTCGTGGGTGCACGAGCGCATCTCGCCCGAGGCGATGTCGGCTACCATGCGAAACACGCGCTGCCACCAGATTGCGCAATTTCGTGAACTTCCGGTACTCCTCCAGCGTCTTGAAACCACTACGGGCGCGGTGTAAGCTGCCCGACGGTCTCCATTACAAGGGCTCCGCTGCGCTGCACGCATTGGACCGTCCACGGACAGTCCACGAGTTCGCGTCCCCGCTACGGCGGCGCTCGCTCATGTCTCTAATTTGGTTCGCGGGCGCTGCCCGCTCTCAAGGAGCCTCGCGATGCGAACACGGCTCGTGCTCGCCCTACTCGTCGCCCTCGCACTTCCGGTCGTCACCACCGCACAAACGCAGATCACCACAGGCGTCATCCAGGGGACTGTTGCGGATACCACCGGCGCCAGCATTCCCGGGGTCACCATCGAGGCGCGGAATATAGACACCAACCAGGTTCGAACGCAGGTCACGGAAGGAGACGGCCGGTTCATCTTCCTGCAGCTACCTCCCGGCAACTACCGGGTGACGATCACGCTCACCGGTTTCGCCTCGGTCGTGCAGGAGAACGTGCAGCTGACCGTCGGCCAGTCGGTCACGCTGCCGGTCGTCCTGAAGCCGTCGGGTGTGGCTGAAACAGTGACGGTCACCACGTCGCCCAGCGTGGTCGAATCGACGCGCACCGCGTCAGCGAACACGTTGAACCAGCTGACGGTCGAGACGACGCCGATCCTGGGGAGGAAGTTCGAGGACCTGCTGACGCTGACCCCTGGCGTGAGCGTCGTGCAGGGCCCTGACGGCGACGAGATCACGTTTGCCGGCCAGCGCGGCATCTTCAACAACATCAGCCTGGACGGCGGCGACTACAACAACGGCTTCTTCGGCGAGCAGGCAGGCGGCCAGCGCGCGGCGATCGACATCACGCTCGAAGCGGTCAAGGAGTTCCAGGTGATCGCGACAGGTGCGCCGGCGGAGTTCGGCCGCACGGCCGGTGGCGTCGTGAACGTCATCACCAAGTCCGGCACCAACACGCCTCATGGCAGCGTGTTTTACTTCCAGCGTATGGAGGAATTGACCGGTGAGCTCTCGGACGGCACGAACCTCGAGGGCTTCCATCGCGAGCAGTGGGGCGGCACGTTTGGCGGCCCGATCAAGAAGGACAAGGCGTTTGCCTTCCTCGCGCTCGAAGGGATCAACGGCAATTTCGAGCGGCCAAATCTCGGCAGCCAGCTGGGCGACACCGCCTGTCCGGTGTCGAATCCCACGGTGCAGAGTAACGAAGCGCTGATCAACGGCAACGCCGACTGCCAGCGGGTCGCGCTGCTGAATTTCATGAGCGCGAGAATCGGACAGGATGAGTCGCTGCCGATCAGACATCCGGTGGAGACCGTGGCCCTGCTTGGCAAGGTCGATGTCGTCGCCAATGCGAACAACAACGTGTCGGGATCGTATAACTTCAACCACTCGCGCAAGGAGAACGAGACGTTCGACGTCGCCACGTACGGCACGTCGGCGAACGGCATCGAGGGCGATCCTGCCCGGATCAACATTGCCAACCTGAACTGGTTCACGACGCTGTCGTCCCGGATGCTCAACGAGGCGCACTTCACGTATTCGCGCGAAAAGCGGCCACGCACCGCGGTGCCTTCGAATCTCGCGGCGGATACTGGAATCGGCTTCGTGCCCACGTTCCGTTTCGGCAATCCCTTCTTCCTGCAGCCAAACGTCGACGAGCTGATCTGGCGCACGCAATTCAAGGACAACCTCTCGATCGTCAAGGGCTCGCACACGATCAAGGTCGGCGGCGAGTGGATGCACACGCTCAACGATCAGATCTTCCGTGGATTCTTCACCGGCCGCTATCTGTTCGACAGCGTGTCAGGCTTCCTGCGCTACGCGTCGCCGTCAGCGCCCGGAGGTTTCGGACCGACGACCGTCGCGTGCTCCAACGCCACGAGCAGCTCGTACGTCACGGGCAACGCCTGTCCGGCCGGCATGACCCCCAATGGCGGACCGCTCCTGCTGTATCTGCAGGGTGCGGCGCTCGACGGGCTGGCGACGGACGCCACCGGCGCCTCCAACATCACCAACGACGAGTTCTCGCTGTTCGTCCAGGACCAGTGGCAGCCGCGCAACAACCTGACGATCAACTACGGCCTGCGCTGGGACGCTCAGCTCATGCCGGAGACCGTCGATCCCAGAACGACGGTGTACGGGTCGTTCCTCGACGACCCCACCTTTCCGTCCGATGGCACGATCCCCGACCAATTGGCGATGTTCCAGCCAAGGGGCGGTGTGGCGTGGGACCTCAAGAGCGACGGACGTTCCGTGCTGCGCGCGAGCGCCGGCATCTACTCGGCGCGCCAGAACATGCTGTCGCAGGTCGGGTCGGTGACGACGAACGGCCTTCAGCAGCAGACGCTGTTCGCCAACACGGCCAACTTCACGAGTTTCGGTGCGCCGACGCCGGCCTGGCCGGGAGTCCTGACCCCAGCGCCCGTGGCTCCGGGCCAGTTCCCGCTCTTCAGCGGCGTGCGCGTGTTCCACAGGGATTACAAGAACCCGCGCATCTACACGTACAACGTGGGCTACGAGCAGGAGTTCGCGCCGGATTGGTCGGGATACGCCGACTTCACATGGGCCGAAGGCACCAACCTGACCAGGTTCCTCGACTTCAACCGCGCCAACCCGGTGTGCTGCGATGTCTCGACCGTCACGCAAACCGGCAACAGGTTCGTGTACACCAGGCCGTGGGGCCCGCAGCTCGACGAAGTCATGGTGGCGAACAGCCTCGGCGAGTCACGCTATCGTGGATTGACCCTCGGCATCCGCAAGCGTTACGCCAACGGGTATCAGCTGGAAGCCAACTACGTGCTCGCCAAGGACGAGGACAACGACTCGAACGAACGCGACCCGTTCACGGATCGCAGCCTCAACTTCTTTGATCTCGACAGCGACTGGGGGCCGTCCGATCGGGACATCCGCCACAAGTTCAACGCGTTCGGCTACTTCGGTATGCGCTACGGCATCCAGCTCAACACGCGGGTGCAGGCCCGCAGCGCGCAGCCGATCACCATCGACCCGCGTGTGCTCAACGGCGAAGACCGCGGCCGCAACGGCGAACGGAAGGACAACAAGTTCTTCTCCTTCGACTGGCGCATCCAGCGGCCCTTCAGGTTGGGCGGCGGACGGTACGAGCTGATGCCGATCCTTGAAATGTTCAATACGTTCAACAACGAGAACAACATCAACCCGCTGAGCACGCCGGCGCTGTTCGACTTCAACGGCTTCCTGCGTGTCGGCGTCGGGGATCCACGCCAGGTGCAGCTGGCCGTGAAGTTCTTGTTCTGAGCAAGGCCAGGCTCGCTTGTCGTGGTCCGTAGTTCGTAGCTCGTCGCTCGAAGGTCGAATCGCCAGGTCGAGGTTGTCTGGCGGCCTTCCGATCAACGAGCCACGAACCACGAACTACGGACCACGGTAAGATCGTCAGCCAATGATCGGCCAGCTCGTCTCTCACTACCAGGTCATCGAGCAGCTCGGGCGCGGTGGGATGGGCGTGGTCTATCGCGCCACCGACCTGAAGCTCGGGCGCGAGGTCGCGCTCAAGTTCCTGCCTGACAGCTTTCCTGCGTTGAGCGACGTGCTCGACCGATTTACGCGCGAAGCGCGGTCGGCGGCCGCGCTCAACCATCCGCACATCTGCACGATCTACGAAATCGGCGAGCACGAAGGCCGGCCCTTCATCGCCATGGAGTTGCTCGAGGGGCGCACGCTGGCAGACGAGATCTCGGGCCGGCCGATGCCCATCGGCCACTCGATCGACCTCGGGCTGCAGATCGCGTCAGCTCTCGAAGCCGCCAACACCAAGGCCATCGTCCACCGCGACATCAAGCCGGCGAACATCTTCGTGACTGCCACGGGCATGGCGAAGGTGCTCGACTTCGGGCTGGCCAAATCCGCCAACGCCACCGCCGTCAGGCCTGATGCGGCGACGACGGCCGACAGTGGAAACGTGACGATAGCCGGTTCCACGTTGGGAACCGTGGCGTACATGTCGCCTGAACAGGCGCGCGGGCAGGACATCGACGGTCGAAGCGATGTCTTCTCGCTGGGGCTGGTCCTCTACGAGATGGTCACCGGCCGTCAGGCGTTCTCCGGCGACACGACGGCGGTGATCTTCGACGGCATCCTGAACCGGACGCCGGTTGCGCCATCGTCCATCAACTCCGACGTGCCGCCAGACCTCGAGCGCATCATCGCCAGGTCGATCGAGAAAGATCGCGACCAGCGGTATCAAGGCGCCGGCGAGTTGGCGGCCGACCTGCGCAACCTGAAGAAACGAACCGAGTCGGGCGGGATGCTCGCGACGACCGCCGCCGTCGCGCCAGCAAGCGGCACACAATGGCCGTCGGTGACGACCCAGCCTTCGATTCCTGTGCAACCTGCAACGGCGCCGGGCCGTGCATTTGCCAGCGTGCGGTGGCTCTCGATCGCGGCGGCCGTGCTCGTCGCCGCAGGGATCGCGTGGTGGCAGCTTCGGGGCCCGAGCCAGGCACTCGGCGAAGCCGACGCGATCCTGCTCGCCGACTTCAACAACACGACTGGCGACGCCGTGTTCGACGGCACCCTCAAGCAGGCACTCGCGGTCAAACTCGAAGAGTCGCCGTTTCTGAATGTGGTGTCCGATCAGCGCGTGCGCGAGACGCTGGCCTACATGAACCGGCCGGCCGACACGCCGGTAACCGCCCCGGTCGCCAAGGAGATCTGCCAGCGCCAGGGGATCAAGGCCTCGCTGCTCGGCGACATCGCATCGCTCGGAAACACCTACGTCGTGACGCTGCGCGCTGAAAACTGCCAGACCGGCGACGTGCTGGCGCGGGAACAGGCCACGGCGGCCGGCAAGGACCAGGTGCTGACGGCATTGGGCACTGCGGTCACGTCGATGCGCCGGAAACTCGGCGAGTCGCTGGCCTCGATCGACAGGAACGATCGGCCGATCGAGCAGGCCACGACCTCCTCGCTCGAGGCGTTGAAGGCGTTCAGTCTCGGCGATGAAAAGCGCAACACCAGCGATCAGGGAGCCGTCCCTTTCTTCCGCCGGGCCATCGAGCTTGATCCGGAGTTTGCACTGGCCCACGCGCGTCTGGGAACGGTCTATTCGAATATCGGTCAAGGGGCCCGGGCCATCGAGCATCGCACACGGGCTTACGAGCTGCGCGAACGGGTCAGCGAGCGCGAGCGGTTGTACATTACCGCCCACTACCACAACGGTGTGGCCCGGGATATCAGCAAGGCCCTCGAGACCTACGACATCTGGAAGCAAGCCTATCCGCGGGATGCGGTACCGCACGTCAACAGCGGCCGGCTCTACGCAAACCGCGGTGAAACCGACAAGGCGCTCGAAGCGTTCCTGAAGGCGCTGGAGCTCGAGCCCACGCTCCGCCTCGCCTACACCAACGTCATCGGCACGTATATCGACACGGGCCAGCTCGACAAGGCCCAGGCGATGGTCGAGCGTCAGGTCAAGGTGCTCGGCGAAACACCCGAGACACATGCGCGCCTCTACGACATCGCGGCGCGCAAAGGCGATCGGGCTTCAACCGATCGGCTCGCGGCCATCCTCGAGAACAGTTCGGCCGCTTCCACGTTCCTCGGCAGGCGCGCCGACGAGATGGCCTATTACGGTCGCCTCCGCGAGTCCCGCCAGCTCACCGCGCGGCTCGTGAAGCTCCTCGAGCAGGAGGGATCGAACGAGGGCGTGGGATTCGTCCTCTCGTCTCAGGCGAACACGTCGGCATTCCTCGGCGAGACCGCTTTGGCGCGATTGCAGGCAGCGGCCGTGACCCAGACAACCCTCGACATTGCCGCCAACCTCGCGTTTTGTTTCGCAGCACTCGGTGACGAAACGAATGCCCGACGGTACTTCCGTGAGATTCCGCCCGGCTCGATTCCCGACGCGATCCGTGCCTCGCTCGTCCAGACCTTCGAAGCGGTGCTGGCGATCAGCCGTGGCCGGCCGCAGGAGGCGATCGATCGCCTCAAAGACCTGCCTACTGACGGCAACCAGTCGATGATCGCGAATGCGCTTTACACGCGGGCGCAAGCGCACCGGGCACTGAAGCAGCTGGCCGAAGCGGAACGCGACTATCGTGCGGTCCTGACAAGAGCGAATCCGTTTCCCTTCGCTCTGAACAAACCGCTGTCGCGCGTCGGTCTGGCCCGCACGCTGGCGGCGGCTGGCAATACCGACGCCGCGCGCCGCGAATATCAGGCGTTTCTCGAGTTCTGGAGCGGCGCAGATCAGGACCTCGCGCTCCTTCGAGACGTGAAAACCGAACTGGCGAAGCTGGGAAGCTAGGGACTATTGGCCTGTCACTAGGACGGCCGCGCGCCGTTGGGTACGAGGTGATGGATCGCGGTAATCAGCCGCCTGGCCGGACTGGCGACCGGCAGCACCACGTCGAACGGCAGGCGCTCGCGTCCGTGGCGGATGAATGGATCGATGCGCACGACGGGTATGGCCTGTGCCAGCAGGCGTGAGCAAATGGCCTCTCGCGCGGGCCGGTGATCCGAGAAGACACACGCAGCCGTCAGGTCGCCGGGCAATTCATCGAGAGCCGCGTAGCTGCTGACCCACACCGGTTCGAATCCGCAGAGGCGCAGTACCATCTCGTACCGCGTCCGCAGTTCCTCATCATCGACGACTAGAAGAATTCGGGATTGTTCTTGCAACTCAATCAAGGAGTCTACTGCCGCCGCATCCCTTTCGCAACGATCAATTCCGAAAGATCAGCGTCGAGTTTGTAACAAGCTCGACGATGGCCGAAGGGTTTGCCTGCGCCTATGACACCGAAGGTCTAGACCGTCAGGGTTGCGTCGACCCGCGCTTGACCATCGTGAAGGTCACCTGCGACGGGTGCTGCTTCGAGTGATGCAGCTTGTTCTGGGCCACGACACCCTTGGATTCGTCGTAGTTGTTGCCCCCGGTGTTCAGGTTGCGGTCGAACCGTGGGAAATTGCTGCTCGACACCTCGATCCGGATGCGGTGCCCGGGCGCGAAATAGTTGCTCGTGGTGAGCGGCTGCAGGGTGACCTTGTAGACCTTCCCCGCTTCCATCCATACGAGCGGTTTGTCGTACCCGTCGCGATAACGCATCCGTTGAATCGACTCATCGAGGTTGTATGCGCGGCCGTCGGGGTAGACGTCAAGAACCTTCACGGTGAAGTCGGTGTCCTTCGCGTTCGACGACACGTATAAGGTCGGGGTGATCGGGCCGCTCAGCTCGACGCCTTCCTTGAACGGCTCGGAGGTGTAGACGAGCACGTCCTCGCGCGCCTCGTTCACTTTCTGATCGAACGACCCGGCCTGGACCGCATTGCCAGTGCAGCAGACGTTGCCGCCAACCGACATGACCGGATTCATCGGATCGTAGACGAACGAATCCGGTTTATCCGCTTCAGGCGGCGCTGATCCCAGGACGCCGTCGCCACCCGCCGTGTTCGCGCGGCCACCGCTCGAGAGATACATGGTCAAGGGCTCGGCGCCGCGCGGCGGCCACGTGTCGGACGACTGCCACTTGTTCGAACCCATCGTGAAGTAGGTGACCTTCGGCAGCTTCGCCAGCCGCTCGCTGGCCACGCCTTTCACGAAGCGGTCGAAGAAGCCGTACATGATCTCCTGGTAGTCGAGCCGCGCGTCGCCCATGCTGCGTTCGCCGACAATCGTGTTCTCGGTAGCGCGGGTGTAGGCGCAGTGTCCCACCGGCGCGATGATCGCCCACTGCTGATCGGCGATCTCCTTCGAGGCCGTCTTGCGCACGTGGTTGTACATCGCCAGGTTCGGGCCGACCGACACGTCATACCAGGACATGTACCAAAGGCCCGGCAGCTCGAGCTTCATATCGTCGTGCCACAGGCCGCCCTTGTACCAGGCGGGATCGTTCGGCGCGCGCTGGATCATACGGCCGCCGGTATCGACGGGCATGGCGTCGGCGAAGATGCCCTTCGGCGCGTCTACTGCCTTGAGGATGTCCTGCACGGGCAGGTGCGCCAGCGCTTTCGACCAATCCACCGCGGGCATCTGCGGCGCCAGATCGAACAGCCGTGACGCGCGGATCAGGTCCTCCTGTGAAGCGTCCTTCGGGAACATCGGCCGGACCTGGTTCTGCTGGCCGTAGATCCAGGTGATGAAGAGCATCTGGACAGCGCCGCCGCGATACCAGTTGCCCTGTTCGTAGTAGCCGCCGACGCGGCCGACGCCGGCGCCAAACCCCTGCACGTTCATCGCCGCGAACGCCGGATGCCCGGTCGCCGCGACGCCGGGCTGATACTCGGCGGTCGAGGAGCATCCTGTCGCGCCGACCTTGCCGTTCGACCAGGCCTGCTTCGAGATCCACTCGAGCGCATCATGCCCGTCGGTGCGCGGCGGCCCGAGGATGTCGTAGTTGCCCTCGGAGAAGAAGTGCCCGCGCTCGTTCTGCACGACGTAGGCATAGCCTCGCTTCACCGCCGTCAGCGCCGCCGTCATGTCGGACGGCACGCGGTTGCGGACATCCCAGTAGTTGAAGTTGTATGGCGTCTTGACGAACACCGTCCCGACCTTGCCGGTCGCATTCTTCGGACGATAGATGTCCGTCGCCAGCCTGACGCCGTCACGCATCGGCACCATGACCTTCCGCTCGACGACTGCGAGCGACTGCAGTTCTCGCTCAGTCTCCCAGCGGCGGTCGGCCTGCTCGGATGTCATCGTGCCGCCGCGCTGAGCCAGTATGACCGCGGATGCTGCGGCGACAGAGACACAGATGGCAATCAACAAACGTTCAGCGGCAAACTTCATGAACACTCCTTATGTCGATGCCGATTCTACCTTGAGACACGGACACGCGTGTCAATTCCGCGATAGACTGCCGCCCGTGAATAAGCGCGAGAGTCGCGAGTGTCTCCATGCTTGGCGAGCGAGAGCGTCGGCACTCATTCTTCTGTTTCTGCTCGCGGCCTGCAGCGGTGTTGACCCAGAGTTGCGACCGGACGCCGCGGCGAACCTGACCCGGACCAACGGCATCAATCGTCCTGAGCAGCGCGACAAGCCCTATCTGATTCTGGTGTCATTCGACGGCTTCCGGGCGGATTACCTCGACAGATTCGAGTTGCCCAATTTCAGGCGGATCATGGAGCGTGGCGCGCGCGCACGTGCAATGGTGCCGGTGTTCCCGTCGCTGACGTTCCCCAATCACTACTCGCTCGTGACCGGCTTACACCCTCAGCGACATGGGATCGTCGCGAACTCCTTCTACGATCCGGCGCGCGCTCAGACCTATGCGCTGGGCGATCGGACGGCGGTGGAAGACGGGACCTGGTATCGCGGCGAACCTATCTGGGTCACGGCGGAGCGCCAGGGGATGGTAGCCGCGTGTTATTTCTGGCCTGGTTCGGAGGCGGCCATCAGGGGCATCCGCCCGACCTACTGGAGGACGTACGACGGGGAAGTGGCGAACGCCGCCCGCGTCGACGGCCTGCTCGACTGGCTTCGCCTGCCCGACGAGCGTCGCCCTCACCTCATTACCTTGTACTTCAGCGAAGTGGACACGGCCTCGCACCGCGGACCGCTGGACTCGCCCGCGGTCGAGCAGGCCGCCAACACGGTGGACCAGATGCTGGGCCTGCTGATGACTGGTATCGAGTCGCTGCCGATTCGTGACCGCGTCTACCTCGTCCTGACGTCAGACCACGGGATGATCGAAACCAGCGTGTCCCAGACCGTTCGCCTCGACTCACTGATCGATTCAGGCCAGCTCAAATACGCGTCCGGTGGTCCTGTCGCGAATTTGCATGTGACCGGAGGCCGGACCACCGCGGTCACGGTTCGCAATCAGATCAACGCGCGTCTTCAGCATGGCCGTGCCTATCTCCGCGAGGAGCTCCCCGAGCGCTATCACTACCGCGCCGACCCCCGCGCCGGCGACGTCGTCGTCGTCATGGACGAATCATGGACGATGATGACGTCCGCCACATCGTCATCGGATCGCAAGGTCGAACGGTGGGGCGCACACGGCTGGGATCCCGCGGTCGAAGGCATGCTCGCGCTCTTCATCATTGCCGGTCCAGATATCAGTGCCGGCACAGTCATTCCTGAAGTTCAGAACGTCGATGTCTATCCCCTGATGACCGAGCTGCTCGGCCTGACGCCCGCCGGCAACATCGACGGCAAGCCCGGTGTCATTCGTCGTCAAATCGCCACGCCCGCCCGCTGACCGCCCCGCCCGTCGCACCCCTGGCACCTTGGCACCGTTAGCACCCTTCGCGCACCCTTGGCACCCTGGCACCGCCGGTACCCTGGGCACCCTTCCATTACAAAAGCGCGGTCCCCCAAACTGATTTGTAGCCGCTGGCAGCACCGATCCACCCGAATCTGCCCGGATCGACCGTCACAGGCGCGGTCCTGGAGTTGCAGACCGGAGAGGTTCCCTTGTGTCCCCTGGGTGGCTCGTGGTGTAGAAGTCGAACCTGCGGCGGCCCGCTTGCGAGATGGAGTGCTGGGGATACTGCGCGAGGCCACGCTGCCGGAGGATGTCCGGAGCGGCGGGCCAGGTCACGAACCACAGGCGACAGGACACTGAATCGTGGCGATGGAATTCCGGGACTACGCTGCTAAAGAAACGTCGGCGCTGCTCACGCGGCTGCTGGCCAGCCAGGCAGAGGCTTCGCTGGAACAGATCCGCTCGCTTCGCGAGGCGCTGGATGCGGCGGTCCGTACCGTGGAAACGACCGCTGGCGGCACGCCGCAGATCGAGAAGGATCTGCAGGAACTGATTCGGCGGCTGCATAGCGCCGCGGGCACGGCAGCGCGAGCCGCTGCGCAGAAAGTCCAGGACGAAGCGCGCGGCCTGCTCGACGTCGCGCATCGCGAGCTCGAGACGCAGCGCGCCAGGACCGAAGAGCTCGAGATCTCGCTCGCCGCCGCCAATTCCCAGATTGAATCCCTTCACTCCGAGATCGGCACGCAGGCGGACCGTCTCGACGCGCTGACACGCGACGTCGCGGACGTCCGCGCGGCGCACGACGAGACCGAACTGGCGCGTCAGGATGCGGAGAACGCCCTGCGCGACCAAGCGGACGCACGGGCCGCGGCGGAAGACGACCTCCGCGAGACACGCGGGCTGCTCGATGCGGCGTTGTCGGAGGCCGCACGTCTGGGCGCCCAGCTGGAGATCGAGGCTGCCGAGAACAACCGGCTGATCGGCGATCTGAGCGCCGTCCGCGCCGACCTCCACGCGCTCGAGATCGCTCGAGAAGGGATCGCGACCGAGCGCGACGAGATCGCGATAGCGCGCGACGAGATCGCCATCGCGAGGGATTCCG
>Ga0075420_100003127_pt1 | contig 14411 bp, 17 predicted proteins | sample SoiMetdeltSBSDD4_FD_75296 | JGI IMG/M metagenome (GOLD analysis project Ga0075420, IMG submission 75296) | Bulk soil microbial communities from a Populus tree surrounding site in Tennessee, USA - Soil MetaG P. deltoides SBSDD4 | ecosystem: Environmental > Terrestrial > Soil > Tree plantation... | reverse complement strand
GCGGAGGCGAGCCTCCGCCCGCGACGGGAGCACGCACCGTGGCGGAAGCGGCGTCAGGTCGCTCCAGCGCAGGATCGGCGTGCCGGCCGACGGCGTTTTCGGTCCCGCCACCGAGGCGGCCCTGAAGCGCTGGCAGGCGGCCCACGGCCTGGTGCCCGATGGCGTCGCCGGCCCGCGGACGCGCGAGAAGCTCGGCCTCGGCCCGGGGCCGCTGTTGAAGCGGGGCGGCGGAGGCTCCGGCGGACGGCGCGCCGGGCGCGTTCAGCGCATCGTGCGGGCGGCGAACCGCATCGCACGCGCGCCGTACAAATACGGCGGCGGTCACGGCAGCTACCACGACAGCGGCTACGACTGCTCCGGCTCGATCTCGTACGCGCTGCACTTCGCGGGCCTGCTGCGGACCCCGCTCGACTCGAGCGGCTTCATGAGCTACGGCCTCCCTGGCCGCGGCAGGCACGTGACGATCTACGCCAACTCGGGTCACGCGTTCATGACGGTCGACGGCCGCCGCTTCGACACCAGCGCGATCCGCGAGACGGGCTCGCGCTGGACGAGCACACGGCGCTCGTCCTCCGGCTACGTAGTGCGCCACCCGCCGGGCCTCTAGACCGGCGGCCTGCCTGCGGCGGTCACTGCGAACCAGGTGCCGCCGAACTCCACGATGTCGTTGCAGAGCACCTGGCCGCGCGGGTCGTGCTCGTAGAAGTAGAGCGGTTGGCCCCGGTAGGTCACCTGGCGACGGCTGCCGCGCCGGATCGTGCCGAGCAGTCCGCGCTTCACGCCTTCGCCCGCGCGGGGGCGCGCCTTCGCGAAGAAGGGCGGCCAGGCCACGGCGCAGTCGCCATGGCAGCGGCTCCGCGCCTGGGCGCCGCTTTCGTCGCGCGTGAACGTGTACACGGCTCGGTTGCTGCCGCTGAAGAGGACCGGGCCGAGCTGCGAGTCGCGCAGCGTCAGGAGCGGGCCGCGCACCGCCGAAGCGGTTGGCTCCTGGGCGGGGGCCACCTCCGGCTCGGCCTTGGCCGCCATCGACGGCTTCGTCGAATCGTCGTCGCCGCATCCGGCCAGCAGGGCGGCGATGGCGAGGCTTGTGCTCAGGGGGAGAATCCGTGTCATCAGTCTCCTGTACGACTCCATAGGCAAGCGTTACACGTCCGTGCGGCGAGAGGACCCCCGCATCGGCGCCAGGATTCGCGCGGCGCTCGGCGACGCCCGAAGCGTGGTGAACGTGGGCGCCGGCACCGGCGCCTACGAGCCCGCCGACCTCGCGGTCACGGCCGTCGAGCCCTCCGAGGTCATGATCGCCCAGCGCCCGGAGGGCGCGGCGCCGGTGGTGCGCGCGTTCGCGGAGGAGTTGCCGTTCGAGGACGCCAGCTTCGACGCCGCCATGGTCGTGCTGAGCGACCACCACTGGCGCGACCACGAGCGCGGCCTGTCGGAGCTTCGCCGGGTGGCCCGCCGGGTAGTCCTCTTCACCTGGGAGCCGGCCAGCGCGCTCGAGACCTGGGTCGTGCGCGACTACTTCCCCTGCTTCGTGGAGCTGATCCCCGACGGCTACCGGCTCGCGATGACGATCGAGCGGCTCGGCGGTGGGAGGGAGGAGGTCGTGCCGATCCCGCACGACTGCCTCGACGGCTTCTTCCATGCCTACTGGCGCCGCCCGGAGGCCTACCTCGACCCGGAGGTGCGCGCCGGGATCTCGGCCTTCGCCCTGATGGACCAGCGCTGCGTGAGGGAAGGCCTCGCCCGCCTGGAGCGTGACCTCGCCTCGGGCGAGTGGGCCCGCCGCAACGCGGAGCTGCTCGAGCTCGACGAGCTCGACGGCGGCTACCGGCTGGTGGTGCACGAGCACTGAGGGAACCCGACCGTCCTGCCTAGCCGGGCTAGAGCCCCGGTAGAACAGGACGGTCGCCCAGAGGGGCGCTCGCCGCCATTCTCCACAAAGCCGATCGACTTTTGCTACTTTGCTCGCTCTGTAAAGTCGATTGACAAGGTGGACAATGTGAGGACCCGTAAGCGATTGCTCGCCCCGCTCCTGGCTGCCGTGGCCGTGCTGGCCATGCTGGTGGTGGCGAGTGGCTGCGGCGGCTCGTCGACCGACTCGGCGTCGGCGGGCGAGGAGGGCGGCGGCAAGCTGACGCTCGTCGCCTACTCCACGCCCGAGGAGGCGTACAAGGAGCTGATCCCGGCCTTCAACAAGACGCCGGAGGGCAACGGCGTCGGCTTCAGCCAGTCGTACGCGGCGTCCGGCGAGCAGTCGCGCGCCGTCGAGGGCGGCCTGCCGGCGGACGTCGTCGAGTTCTCGCTCGAGCCTGACATCACCAGGCTCGTGGACGCCGGCCTCGTGGAGAAGGACTGGAACCAGAACGAGTACAAGGGCATGGTCACCGACTCGGTCGTCGTGTTCATGGTCCGCAAGGGCAACCCCAAGAACATCAAGACCTGGGACGACCTCGTGACCGGGGACGTGGAGGTGCTCGAGCCGAACCCGTTCACGTCGGGCGGCGCGAAGTGGAACATCATGGCCGCCTACGGCGCCCAGCTCGAGCAGGGCAAGTCGCCAGAGGAGGCCACGCAGTACCTCGCGGAGCTGTTCAAGAACGTGCCCGTGCTCGACAAGAGCGCGCGTGAGTCGCTCCAGACCTTCTCGAGCGGCAAGGGCGACGTCCTGCTCGGCTACGAGAACGAGGCGATCCTCGCCCAGCAGAAGGGCGAGGAGCTCGACTACATCGTTCCCGACCAGACGCTTCTGATCGAGAACCCGATCGCGGTCGTGAACGAGGCCAAGGACCCGAATCTGGCCCAGTCGTTCGTCGACTTTCTCTACACGCCGGAGGCCCAGGAGATCTTCGTGAGCAAGGGCTATCGCCCGGTCGTGGAGGGCACCGCCGGTGCGGACAAGTTCCCGAAGCCGCCGGGCCTGTTCGACATCACCAAGTTCGGAGGCTGGGACAGGGTCAACAGCGAGTTCTTCGATCCGGAGAAGGGCACGGTGGCGGAGATCTTCCAGTCACAGGGGAAGAGCACTGAGTCGGGCTAGCGCAACCGTCGCCGCACCCCCTCCTGCGGCGCCGGCGAGCCGCGGACCGAGGACGTTTCCCGTCTCGGGGGACGTCCTCGGCCGCGGCATTGCCATGTCGTACCTCAGCATCGTCGCGCTGATCCCGCTCGCGGCGGTGGTGGTGAAGTCGCTCGACAACGGGGCCGACTCGTTCTGGAACGCCATCAGCAGCCCGCAGGCGGTGGCGGCGCTGAAGCTCACGCTGATCGCGTCTGTGGTCGTGGTGGTGATCAACGCGATCGCCGGCACGCTGGTGGCCTGGGTGCTCGTGCGCGACGACTTCCCCGGCAAGGGCATCGTCAACTCCCTGATCGACCTGCCGTTCGCGCTGCCCACGATCGTCGCGGGCCTCACGCTGCTGGCCTTCTACGGGCCGGACAGCCCGGTGGGCGTCAACGTGGCCTACACGAGGGTGTCGGTCGCGATGGCGCTCCTGTTCGTGACGCTCCCGTTCGTCGTGCGCGCGGTGCAGCCGGTGCTGCTCGAGCTCGACCGTGAGATGGAGCAGGCGGCCGAGTCGCTCGGCGCGAGTCGCATCACCGTCTTCCGGCGCATCATTCTGCCCAACCTCGCGCCGGCCATCATCGCCGGCGCCGGCCTGGCATTCGCTCGCGCAATCGGCGAGTTCGGCTCGCTCGTCCTGATCACGGGCAACCTCCCGTTCAAGACGGAGGCCGCGTCGTATTTCATCTTCTCCAGGGTGGAGAGCGACGATCCGGCCGGCGCCGCGGCCGTGTCGGTCGTGCTGCTGGTCGTGGCCCTGGTGGTCCTGCTGGCCTTCGGCTGGCTCTCGAAGAAAGCCCTGCGTCATGAGGAGTAAGTACGCGCTCCGCTTCCTCGCGCTCGGCTACCTGGCGCTGCTGCTCGGCATCCCGGTGGCGCTCGTGTTCGTGAACGCCTTCCAGGACGGGGTCGGCGCCGCCTGGGCCGCCGTGACCACGCCCGAGGCGCAGCACGCCTTCTACCTGACCCTCGTGATGGTGGCCGTGGCCGTGCCCCTGAACACGATCTTCGGCGTGCTCTGCGCGCTCGCCGTGGTGCGGCAGCGCTTCCGCGGCCGGGCGCTGCTGAACGCCCTGGTGGACCTGCCGTTCGCGGTCTCGCCGGTGGTGGTGGGCCTCGCGATGCTGCTGGTCTACGGCCGACGAGACGGGTGGGTCGGTGATTGGTTCGCCGACCAGGGCATCCAGATCATCTTCTCCACGCCCGGGATGATCCTGGCCACGATGTTCGTCTCGCTCCCGTTCGTGGTGCGCGAGGTGATACCGGTGCTCAGGGAGATCGGCACCGAGCAGGAGCAGGCGGCGGCCACGCTCGGCGCCGGTTCGCTCCAGACCTTCTTCCGCGTGACGCTCCCGGCGATCCGCTGGGGCGTGGCCTACGGAGTCGTGCTCACCACGGCACGGGCGCTCGGAGAGTTCGGCGCGGTGAGCATCGTGTCGGGCAAGCTGTCCGGCCAGACGGAGACCGCCACGCTGTTCGTGGAGAACCGCTTCCAGCGCTTTGACGAGACCGGGGCCTACGCGGCCTCGGTGGTGCTGGCGCTGCTGGCGCTCGTGACCCTGCTGGCGATGAATTTAATCAAGCCGAAGGAGGCTCAGGGATGAGCATCGTCGTGGATTCCGTGTCGAAGCGCTTCGGCGAATTCGTGGCCCTGGACGACGTGTCCCTCGAGGTCCGAGACGGCTCCCTGACGGCGCTGCTCGGGCCGAGCGGCGGCGGCAAGTCCACACTGCTGCGCGTGATCGCCGGGCTCGAGACGCCCGACAGCGGCAGGGTCGACATCGCCGGCGAGGACGCCACCGAGAAACCTCCGCAGCGGCGCAACGTGGGCTTCGTCTTTCAGCACTACGCGGCGTTCAAGCACATGACGGTGGCCAAGAACGTGGCCTTCGGCCTCACGATCCGCAAGCGGCCCAAGGAGGAGATCGAGGCGCGCGTGGACGAGCTCCTGAAGCTCGTGCACCTCGACGGCTTCGCGCACCGCTATCCCTCGCAGCTGTCGGGCGGCCAGCGGCAGCGCATGGCGCTCGCGCGCGCTCTCGCGGTGCAGCCGCGGGTGCTGCTGCTCGACGAGCCATTCGGCGCGCTCGACGCCACCGTCCGCAAGGAGCTTCGTGCCTGGCTGCGGCGCCTCCACGACGAGGTCCACGTGACGACCGTGTTCGTCACGCACGACCAGGAGGAGGCGATGGAGGTGGCCGAGCAGATCGTGGTCCTGAACGAGGGACGGATCGAGCAGGTCGGCTCCCCCAAGGCGCTGTACGAGCAGCCGGCGAACGACTTCGTCATGGGCTTCGTCGGGCCAGTCAGCGAGCTGTCGGGCCGCTGGATCCGCCCGCACGACGTGGAGATCCTGCGCGAGCCGACGGACGGCACCGAGGAGGCGATGATCGACCGCATCGTCCACCTCGGCTTCGAGGTCCGCGTGGAGCTGACGCTGGGCGACGGCGAGAAGACGTGGGTCCAGACCACCAAGGGACACGCCCAGGAGCTCGAGCTGACCGACGGCGAGATCGTTTGGCTGCGCCCGAACGAGCCCGCGGATCAGCCGTCAGACGAGCCCGTCCCGGCTTAGCGGCAGACGGTGCCGCTTTCACGTGAGGGCGGCAGTAATGCGGATCCCCGCGATTACGACGGATTGGCCTGCGAGCTCGGCCATAGCGCGTCGTGCAAGCGCCGTAAGAGCTCGCGCAGCGTCGCGAAGTCGCGCCGCCCGAGCACCCGGCTCCAATCATGCTCGATCTGCGCGACGATCTCGCGCGCTGCTTCCTGCGCACGAGCGCCCCTCTCCGTCAGACGGATGAGCTTCGCGCGGCCATCGTCAGGATCGGGAACTCGCTCGACGTAGCCCAGGCGCTCGAGGTCGTTGACGAGGTAGACGACCGTCGGCTTGCTCACCTGGGCGAGCTGCGCGAGCTCGGTGACGCGCGACCCCTGGTCCCTGATGTGCTGTCCGATCGTCCCGTGCGCGGGTCGGAAGTCGGCGAAGCCGCGCTCGGCGAGTCGGTCGCTCACCAGTTCGTTGATCGCGAGTGCCGGGTCGCGCAGGAGGACGCCGAAGTTCGCGGTGCCGGGCCATTGGCGCCGGGGGCTGGAGCGCTGCGGAAGTGTGGGCACTTGACGAGTGCGGCGGATAGTTAGATGATCTACCTAGATCGTTAGATACTCTAACAAGGAGGCCGGACGGTGCGGGCTGGCGAGGTCTACGAGAACAGAGTTCAGGGCGATCGCTTCGTTGTACGGGAAGGGAGCGCGGACACTGAGGGCGAGCGCTTGGTGGGCGACCTCTACGTCCGGCCGGGCGGAAGGGTGGCCGGCAAGCACACGCACGCTTACATCACCGAGCGCTTCGAGGTGCTGTCCGGCACCGTTCGCTTCCACCTCGACGGCCGCGACGAACTGGCCCGGCCGGGGGAGCAGGTCGAGGTTCGACCGGGAGTCGTGCACGACTGGTGGAATGTCGGCGACGACGAGGCGCACGTTTTCGTCGATATTCGCCCGGCCGAGCGCTTTGAGCTGATGATCGAGAACCTCTACGGGCTCGCCAACGACGGCAAGGCCAACGCGAGAGGCGTACCGCGGTTGCTTCCACTAGCGCTGTTCGCAAGGGAGTTCCGCCGCGAGGGCGAGTTCATCAGCCCACCGCGGACCATTCAGCGCCTGCTCTTTAGCGTCCTGGCACCGCTGGCCCGGGCGCGCGGCTACAGAGCGATCAACCCGGAGTACTTGGGCCCTACCGGGAAAGCAGCTGCTCAGTCGATGGTCGAGGAATCACGCGCCCTCTGACCGCGCCTCCCATCTGGTGGGCGGCAGAGGCCGGTCACGCGGCTGCCGCAATGCGCGATTTCCGCCACCGGCGTCCGCAGGACTCGGGGACGCCTGCTGCGCGTCCGAGGCGGTAGCGAGGACCGCCGCGGTGGAGACGGCTCCTCTCGCGCGCGAACGCGAAGTCTCGTGAGCCGCGGCGAGAGCGCAAGCAGGCGATTGGGCAGATGGCAAGCTCGCTCCGCGACACCAGGCGCCGGCGCCGCCCGCGACTATTGTCGGCGGAGCAAGCGCGACTGGCTACGGGAGTCCGGTTCGGCCGGCGCGAGCACGAACATTTCGGCGCTCATCTCAGTGTCCGGATCAACCGCGCTTAGGAAGCCCACGACCCTGCGCTCGACAAGCCCCTCGACCGTCGAGACGAACAGCGTCCTGAGGGACTCCTGGAACGCATGCCGGCTCTGCGCGACCGCGTCGCCGCGGCCATGGTCGCGCAAGGTCTGCTCGCCCTTCCAGAAGCCGCCCTCGAGCAGGCAGACGACCAGATCGTCCGCGATATACGTGCGGGCCTTGGTGGGGCCTTTACCAAAGTGCTCCTTGTACACCTGGACCAGCGAGCGCGAGATCTCTTCGCACAGCTCTCCCCCGGCCACGCGCGACTGCCGCATCGGAGAGTCTGTGTGCGTGCCCGTCATCCGGCCGCCAATCGACGGCGGTCGAACGCTAGCCGGATGAGCTGGCTGCGACTGACGCCAAGCCGGCGACAGGCGCTGGTATCAGCGTCGACGGACTCACGGTCGCCGTCGGCGAGAAACACCGGGCTTCGCGTCCGGGTCAAGAACGTCGCGAGTTCCGACACCACCGCCACTATACCGCAATAGCCATTGCAGCAATAGCTCTTGCTGCAATAGGGGTTGCCAAGCCGCTACGCTTCAACCGACGTCGATCAAATCCAGGGTATGGCTGAAGACGAATTCCTTGAAGCTCTGACGGCGCTCGAGCGCGTTGTCGCTGACCACAGCAGGCGCGTAAGCCTGATCAACAAGCGGATCGCTCAGATCCGCCGCCTGCGCTCGAGAGGCGAGTCGTACGCGGAGATCGTGTCCAGGAAGGACAGCCCACTCATCGTGCAGCTACTGACCGAGAGCTCAATCGAACTCGACACATGCGGAGCCAACGTGCGCCGGGCGGAGGCGCGCGCCCTCTACGCGGAGGGTCTGACGATGGAGCAGATCGCTGAGCGCTTCGGAGTCACGCGGCAACGCGTCTCGGCGCTTCTGCGAAAGGGCCTCGACCCCGCGTAGCGCTAGCGTTGCTGTCGAGCAGGCAGCGGCGGGGCAGCGCCCCTGTGTCGGCGGGGTCGGGGGGCCGTTTCGGAGCCTGACGCCCTGTATCGTCGCCGACTCAATGGGAATCTATGGCGAGCAGGTCCTACCGCGGATCGTGAACGTCGCGTGCGGGATGAAGGTCAACCGCGAGCAGCGGCAACGGGTCTGCGAGGGCCTCCATGGACAGGTCGTCGAGGTGGGCTTCGGGTCGGGACTCAACGTCCCCTTCTATCCCGACGCCGTGAGCAGGGTTGTGGCGATCGAGCCCGCGGACGTCGGCTGGAAGCTCGCCGCCAAGCGCCTCGCGAGCTCGAACGTCCCGGTCGAGCGGTCCGGACTGGATGGCCAGTCCCTCCCCCTCGCCAACGACAGCTGCGACACGGCACTGACGACCTGGACGCTGTGCACGATCCCCGATGTCGAGACCGCACTGCTCGAGCTGCGTCGTGTGCTCAAGCCAGGCGGGGCCCTGCACTTCGTCGAGCACGGGCTGGCGCCCGACGACTCCGTGCGACGTTGGCAGCACCGGCTGGAGCCGATTCAGAAACGCGTCTTCGGCGGCTGCCACCTCACCCGCCCTACGGTCGACCTACTGAAGGGTGCGGGATTCACGATCAGTGAACTCGACGTCTACTACCAGGAGGGCGCGCCGAAGGCGGTCGGCGCCAACTCGCTCGGCGTCGCGAGGGCCCCTTGACGCGGCTGAGCGAGCGGCCGCACGCCCACGGCTCAGACGCCCCCGGCAATCCGCGTCCGAGCGGCTAGCGGCCGCGCGGACGAAAGGAAGAGCCCACCCAGCGATGAGTTCGGCACGACGCGCCGGTCTTTAACTCACAGGTCGGGTACAGACGATCTACGAGCCACCTACGCTGAGGTGGCCCACGCCCAAGGAGGCACACGATGCCCGAGCACAGGACCGGAACCCGCGAGGACTGGCAGGCGGCTCGCGATGAACTTGCGAAGCTCGAGGCCGAGCACGCCAAGCTCGGCCAGAAGGTCACGGAGCAGCGGCGTCAGCTTCCCTGGGTTCCGGTGGAGAAGGAGTACGAGTTCGACACCGAGGACGGGAAGAAGACGCTCGCAGAGCTCTTCGACGGGCGCTCGCAGCTCCTCGCCTACAACATCATGTTCGGGCCCGATTACGAGCTCGGCGCCTGCCCCGGATGCTCGAACCTGGGCGACGAGCTCGACGCGACGCGCGTTCATCTCAACCACCGCGACGTGACGTTGATCTGCTTCTCTCGCGCGCCCATCGATCGGCTCATCTCCTACAAGCAGCGGATGGGCTGGCAGTTCCCATACGTCTCGACCAATGGGACGGAGTTTCCGTTCGACTTCGGGCTCGCTCTCACGCCCGAGCAGGCGCAGCAGATCCCCGAGATCACCGAGATCCTCGGCAACCCCCCGGAATGGCTCCAGGACTGGGGGCAGCAGGTCGGAGCCAAGCTCGAGGACGGCCTCCGCGAGAACCCGAGCTTCATCGCGTTCGCGCGCGACAACGGGACCGTCTACCACACCTACACGGTGTCGGCACCCGATCCGTTCGTAGCCCCGTACAACTCGTTCCTGCTCGAACGAACCCCGAAGGCTCCGCCTGGGGAGCCCCGCGCCTGGCGCAAGGACGAGTACCCGGACTGACGCGCTAGGGGGCGTCGTGGATGTCGTCGACCCAGTGGACCTGCTCGGGGTTCGGCTCCTCGTCCGGCAGGTCCAGGTTCACGACGATGGCCTCCTGACCGCTGCGCGCGACCACGCAGGAGAGCGGCTCGTCCGTGCTGGCGTTGATCTCCTGGTGCGGCACGAAGGGCGGGACGTAGATGAAGTCGCCCGGCCCGGCCTCGGCCATGAACTCGAGCCGCTCGCCCCACCGCATCCGCGCGCGGCCGCTCACGACGTAGATCACGCTCTCGAGCGCGCCGTGGTGATGCGCGCCGGTTTTGGCGTCGGGGTGGATGTCCACCGTGCCGGCCCAGAGCTTCTCGGCGCCGGCGCTCGCGGCTGTGATCGCCGCGGCCCGGTTCATGCCGGGCGTCTGCGGCGTGTTCACGTCGAGCTCGTCGGCATGCACCACGCGAACCCCGTTGAGCCGCCAATCGGATCGCTCTGACTCGGCAGCCATGGGCGAATTATGGCGCGCGTCGAGCGCAGCCGCTAGCGGCGCGACCAAGCGTCTGGCGCCTCGGTCAGGCGCTGTGCCCGGGCGGGCAGGCGGCCGGCCACCACGTCGGCCAGCGTGACCTCGTCGACGACGCTGCGCAGGCTCGCGCGCACGGCTATCCAGGTGGTCCGGAGGTGCTCGGCGGCGCCGTCGTAGGTGAGGTCCTCGGGCGCCTCGCCGCGCACCGACGCCAGCGGGCCGTCCACGGCCCGGATCACCTCGCCCACGGTGACCTTGTCGGGCGTCCGCGCGAGCCAGTAGCCGCCCTCCGCTCCGCGCTGGGAGCGAACGATGCCCGCGTGGCGAAGGTCGATCAGGATGTTCTCGAGGAACTTCAGCGGAATCCCCTGCGCCTGCGCGAGCCGCTCGCCCTTGACCGGGCCCTCGCCGGCCACCGCCAGCTCCAGCAGCGCCCGCACCGCGTAATCGCTCTTGGCCGAGACCTTCACCGGGGCCATTCTGACGATACGCTCGCGCCGTGGACGTGGATGCAATCAAGGAACGCACTCGCCAGATCTGGGGACTCGGCGACTACGGCGCCCTCTCAGAGGCGCTGCGGCCCGCCGCCGAGGCCCTGGCCGACGCCTGCGCGGTCTCGGCCGGCCAGGAGGTGCTCGACGTGGCCGCCGGCGACGGCAACTTCGCGCTTGCGTGCGCGCGCGAGGGCGCCAGCGTGGTCGCCTCGGACCTCTCACCGGGCATGGTCGAGCGCGGGCGCGCCCGCGCGCAGGCCGAGGGCTACGACATCGAGTGGGTCGAGGCCGACGCCGAGGCGCTCCCGTTCGAGGACGCCAGCTTCGACTGCGTCGGCTCCGTGTTCGGCGCCATGATCGCGCCGCGCCCGCGGGTCGTCGCCGAGGAGCTGTTCCGCGTCGTGCGGCCGGGCGGCACCGTCGGGATGACGGCCTGGACGAAGGAGGGCTTCACAGCCGAGCTGTTCGCGCTCGGCCGCAGCTACGCCCCGCCCTCCGACCAGCCGCTGTCGGACGAGTGGTCGATCGAGGAGAACGTGCGCGAGCGCTTCGATGGCCTGGCGGCCCGCTTCGAGCTCGAGCGCCGAACGATCGCGTGGGAGGCGGAGTCGCCCGAGGCGCTGGTGGCGATGCTCGGCACCTCCGCGCCGCCCTGGGTCGCGGCGAAGCAGAACCTGCCGCCGGAGCGCTGGGAGTCGCTGGTGTCCGAGGCACTTGCACTCGCCCAGCGCTGGGCCGGTGACGAGCGCCCGATCCGGCTCGAGAGCGACTACGCCCTGATCGTGGCCCGCAAGCGCGGGTGACCGCCCGCCTGCTGCTCCAGTACGACGGCTCGGACTTCGGTGGCTGGGCGCGCCAGCCGGGCGTCCGCACGGTCCAGGAGACGCTCGAGGAGGCGCTGGCGACCGTGCTCCGCCGACAGGTGACGCTCACCGTCGCGGGCCGCACCGACCGCGGCGTGCACGCGCGCGGGCAGGTGGCGAGCCACGAGCGCGACCCGGCGCCGCTCCGCAACCTGAACGCGCTGCTGCCGCCGGACCTGGCCGTGCTCGCCAGCGAGCCCGCCCCCGATGGCTTCGACGCTCGCCGCGACGCCCGCTCGCGCACCTACCGCTACCGGCTCCACACCCGCAGCGCGCCGAGCCCGTTCGAGCAGCGGCGCGCGCTCTGGTGGCCGCGCCCGCTCGACCGCGAGGCGCTCGACGCCTGCGCGGCCGCGCTCGTCGGCAGCCACGACTTCACGGCCTTCACGCCCACGGAGACCGATCACGTGCGCTTCCAGCGCGATGTCTTCCGCGCCGAGTGGGTCCAGGAGTCGGAGCACGTGCTCGCGTTCTGGATCGAGGCCGACACGTTCATGCGTCACATGGTCCGGGTGCTGGTCGGCACGATGCTGGAGGGGGTCAGTCCGGATCGCTTCGCCGAGCTGCTCGCGGGCCGCCCGCGCTCGGATGCGGGGGCGACGGCGCCGCCGCACGGGCTCTACCTGGAGAGCGTCGCCTACTCTTGAACCGCCTCAAATGAGAGTGCTGCTCACAAACGACGACGGCATCACCGCCACCGGGCTGAACGTGATGAGACGTGCCCTCCTCGAGCTCCCGGACGTGGACCTCGAGGTGATCGCGCCGGGCTCGAACCGCAGCGCAACCGGGCGCGCGGTTACGCTCCGCGACCCGATCTGGGTCGAGGAGATCGAGTTCGGCGACGGCACGACGGGCTTTGCCACCGACGGCACGCCGGTGGACTGCGTGCGCTTCGCCTCGCTCGGGCTGATCGACTCCCCGCCCGAGCTGATCGTGTCCGGGATCAACCACGGCGCGAACCTCGGCGACGACATCACCTACTCCGGGACCGTGGCCGCCGCGCTCGAGGGAATTATGCTCGGCATCCCGGCGCTCGCCGTCTCGCTCGCCGGCGGGCGCGACTTCGAGCCGCTGGCGAAGTTCGTGGCCCGGATCGTGGACGAGCTCGACGAGGTGCCCATGCCCGAGGGAACGCTGCTGAACGTGAACGGCCCCGCCGGTGACGTGAGGGGTGCGTGCGCCTGCCGGCTCGGCAAGCGCGTCTACAACGACAAGATGGAGCTCACCGAGGAGGAGGCGGGCGGCCGGCGCCGCTACCGGCTCTACGGCCAGGAGCCCGGCTACGAACACGAGGACGGCACGGACTTCGCGGCCATCGCCGAGGGCCTGATCGCGGTCACGCCGCTCCATTTCGATCTCACCGACCAGGCCGGTGTGGAGGAGCTCGCGGGCTTCGACCTCGACCGTCTTCTGCGCCCGGCCACAGAGGCCGTTGAGTAAGGCCGTCGACGCCGCGGCGCGGGCCGAGGAGCTGCGGCGTCAGCTCGAGTACCACGGCCACCGCTACTACGTCCTCGACGACCCGGAGATCTCGGACCCGGACTACGACGCGCTGCTGAACGAGCTGCGCGCGCTCGAGGAGGAGCACGAGGAGCTGCGCACGCCGGACTCGCCGACGCAGAGGGTCGGCGGCCAGCCGCTCGACAAGTTCCAGGAGGTGCCCCACCTCCAGCCGATGCTCTCGCTCGCCAACGCGCGCAACCGCGAGGAGCTGGAGGCCTGGGTCCTGCGCAGCGAGCGCTACCTGGCCCGCCAGGGGGTGGAGATGGGCGACGTTCACTTCGTGACGGAGCCGAAGATCGACGGGCTCGCCATCTCGCTCGTCTACGAGAACGGCGTGCTGGTGCGCGGCGCCACGCGCGGGAACGGTGAGGTGGGCGAGGAGGTCACGCAGAACCTGCGCACGATCGGCGCGATCCCGCTGCGCGTGGAGGGCGCGCCGCCGCTGCTCGAGGTGCGGGGCGAGATCTACATGCCGCTGTCCGCGTTCGCACGCCTAAACGAGCAGCGCGCGGCCGCGGGCGAGCCGACCTTCATGAACCCGCGCAACTCCGCCGCCGGCTCGATCCGCCAGCTCGACCCGGCGCTGGCCGCCTCGCGGCCGCTGTCGATGTGGTGCTACGGGATCGGGGAGGTGGAGGGCCTCGAGTTCGACACGCATCACGAGTGGCTCGAGTGGCTGCGCGAGCACGGCTTCCGCGTGAACCGGGACGTGGAGGTGCGCGACACGCTCGAGCAGGTGGTGGCGGCCTGCGAGGAGTGGCAGGAGCGGCGCGACCGGCTCGACTTTGAGATCGACGGCGTGGTCGTGAAGGTGGACGAGCTCGAGCTGCAGCGCCAGCTGGGAGTGGTGGGCCGCGAGCCGCGCGGAGCGATCGCCTGGAAGTTCCCGCCCACCACGGCAACGACCAAGCTGGAGCAGGTGGCCTGGAACGTGGGCCGCACGGGGCACATGGTCCCGTTCGCGGTGCTGGACCCGGTGCAGGTGTCGGGCGTGATCGTGAAGCTCGCGACGCTCCACAACGAGGAGGACCTGCTCCGCAAGGACGTGCGGCCCGGCGACGAGGTGATCGTGATGCGGGCGGGCGACGTGATCCCGCAGGTGGTGTCACCGACCGCGAAAGCGCAGCGCTCGAAGTCCCGAAACGCGCCGCCCTCGGCGCCCGAGCGCTGCCCGGCGTGTGACACGCCAACCATCAAGCCAGAGGGAAGTGTCTGGACGATCTGCCCGAATAGAGCGGGCTGTCCCGGACAGGTCTTCCA
>Ga0075420_100003125_pt1 | contig 14411 bp, 11 predicted proteins | sample SoiMetdeltSBSDD4_FD_75296 | JGI IMG/M metagenome (GOLD analysis project Ga0075420, IMG submission 75296) | Bulk soil microbial communities from a Populus tree surrounding site in Tennessee, USA - Soil MetaG P. deltoides SBSDD4 | ecosystem: Environmental > Terrestrial > Soil > Tree plantation... | reverse complement strand
ACAATGCGAATACTCTCGTTCGGTGCGCTTGTCGGTAGCCTCCTGTACCTCAACGCTTGTGCTTCATCGGATTCGCCGGTTCTTCCGCCGCCCCCTTCGGTTGCAGGGACGAAGCAGCTGCTGGTAGAGCCCAAGGCCGCGAGCGCCTCGGCTTCGGCGGACACCAACATGGCCATCTTGATGAAAAAGATCAAGGCGGACAAGAAATTGCTTGTGGCCAACAATATGGATCTGACGGATGCGGAAGCGAAGCGATTCTGGCCCTTGTACGACTCGTATCAGGAGGAGCTTCAGCAGATCAATCATCGACTTGGCCGCACGATCATGGACTACGCCGACGCGTTGAATAAAGGACCGATTCCGAACGAGACGGCGGAGAAACTGATGAGTGAGGCCCTTGATGTCGAGGAAGCAGAGGTGAACCTGAAGCGATCGTATGCTCAGAAGCTTGACGACGTCTTACCTGCTACGAAGGTCGCGCGCTATGTCCAGATTGAGCACAAGATCCGTGCTGTTGTCAAAAGCGAACTTGCACAGCGGATTCCACTGGTTTATTGACCATTCATGGATCTTGATAAATTCTGCTGAAACAAGTAGTGTCGCCGCTCTTCTTGCTTAGTTATCTATTTCCATCGGATGCTTTAATGCAGTTGGTGGCATAAACTCGCACCTAGCTTGTGTTAGAGATTTTCGTGAGAGGACATAGATGGCTACGTTAAAGACGAACGTTCTCGTCTTTCCTAATAACTCCCCACAATTCCTACCGCGGTGTTGGACCACAAACACAAGAGTGGAAGATCCACATGTACAGTGAATTAAATCTTATTCACTGCATAACAAAAGGTCTCGCTGTGCACCGATCACACTCCATCGACATGTCTAAACATCATCATTCTTGTTCGGCTTTGGAACAGATTTCAGATAGCGATCAGAGAATATTGTGAGCATTCACGTTCTGACTTATAGGGAGAACCTGCATGAAAATGGGCGCGTTCGTTAAAATTCAATCAAGCTGCTTCAGAGGCGTTATCGCCATCGCCGTGGTTTTGTTCGTTATCGTAGCCGAGACGTGGTCACTAGCTGAATCAGATCCCATCTCAAAAGGAAGCAAGGTCTATCTAAGTAAGAAGTGTGCACTCTGTCATGTGATCCAAGGGAAGGGTGGGAAAGGGGGGCCTGATCTCAGTGATATTGGGAAGAAGCGGGATGCTGACTGGTTGAAACGGTTTCTGACAGCCCCGAAAAGCGTTATGCCTAACGCCAAAATGTCTGCCTTCAAAGGAAACTCTGATGAACTTGATAGCCTAGTTGAGTATATGACCTCATTAAAGTGACGCCGTGATGATTACTGCCTGTCACCCCGGTTGAGTAGGAGGACCCTATGGATTCGAATGAGCAATCTCCATCCTCAGCTTCGTCTCGGAAGCTCGCTGGCAGGTACTGGCTCATCGGAATTACGGGTTGTCTGCTAATTGTCGGGCTTATCACACTGACCGATCAATTACGGGCCGTGGAACAATCCTCATCGGTTCGAGGCAGTAAAGATGGTCAGGCGTGTATCGAGTGTCATAAGACACAGAACATCGGTCTGGTGGAGGACTGGCGTCTAGGAGCACATGGGCAAAGAGGCGTGAACTGTGCTGATTGCCACCGAGCTGAAAAGTCAGATCCCGATGCGATGGAGCATTATGGCTTTCTTGTTTCGACCTTGGTGACACCGAAGGATTGTGCTCGATGTCATCAGAAAGAAGTCAATGAACAAAAGGGCAGTCATCATGCCTCCGCTGGCCAAATACTGGCTTCGACCGACAACTTCCTAGGCGAAGTGGTAGGGGGACCTGCAGCGGTGGCCACAGGATGTTGGCAATGCCATGGCTCGACGGTCAAGGTGCTGCCCGGGGGACATCTAGACCCGACGACATGGCCGAACACTGGCATCGGTCGGATCAATCCGGATGGCAGTTGGGGAAGCTGTAGCGCCTGTCACACGCGGCACACGTTTTCAAAAGCGCAAGCGCGTCAACCTCAAACCTGTGGCAAATGCCACCTTGGTCCGGATCATCCGCAGATGGAAATTTACCAGGAATCCAAACATGGGATCTTATACGAAGCGAATAAAGATCGACTCAATCTTGACCGGGATACATGGATTGTTGGCATAGATTATACAGCGGCGCCGACCTGTGCGACGTGCCACATGGGTGCGACACCGACTCAGGCAGTCACGCATGACGTGGGAGAGCGCATTAGCTGGACCCTTCGACCTTCAATTTCTGTCAAACTGAATATGGTCATCTTTGAAGACCTGACGAAAAATGACGTCCCAGAAGGGAAACCGCTTCCCAGAGTTGGAGAAGCGGTCAAGGCTCCGGATGGGACAAGTAAGAAAGTGCAAGCCGTCCTGACGTGGCAAGATCGCCGAGCAGGGATGACGAATGTCTGTCAGCAGTGCCATGCTGATCCCTTCGTGACTGGATTTTACAAGCAATTTGATGACTTCGTCGATTTGTACAATGACAAGTTTGCCCGACCAGCTACGGCGATCGTTCAGGAGCTGACCAAAGCTGGAAAGCTTACCCCTGCACAGTTTGATGACAAGTTGGATTGGATTTACTACGAGCTGTGGCATCACGAGGGAAGGCGTGCGCGTCACGGTGCTTCCATGTCCGCGCCAGACTATGCCTGGTGGCATGGTATGTATGAGGTGGCCAAACACTTCTACCAGAAATTTATCCCCGAAATGAAAGCCATAGCCGGCGAACCGTTAGCCACGCAGCTCCTAGAGAAGCACCTGTATTCGCATCCCGCTCACCGGTGGTACAAAGAGGGGATGACGAAGGAACAGCTGCAGAAAATCCAAGAGTTCTATCGACAGCGATATGGAGAAGCAGAAAAGTAATGTCGGGTCCTCATGACGCTTAGAACCTTGCCGCTCCCCTTCAAGGTGCTGGCGACGTGTTATCTGTTGACCGTTGGAGTGGGATACCTGTTTGCCATTGCCTATCTCTACCTCCTGGATTTCGGACCACACAACCAGCCTCGCGTGAGTGCTGTCCAAGTCGTCATCGACAAGTATTACGGCAAACGGGAAGAGACCCAGTTAGAAGCCGCGCTACATGGGAGCATGTCCGAGCATGTGACGCCTTCCGAGAGGGGTGAGATTATCCAATGGATGAGACGGGGAGCGTCGGAAGCGGAGTTCGCCCGTATTCAGCCGATCCTGAATAAGTCGTGTATAACCTGTCACAGTCCAGAATCCGGGTTGCCGCTCCCTGCACTTACCTCCTATGCCGAAGTTTCCAAATACACCACTGTAGACGTGGGGAAATCGCTCCAAAGTCTGGTGCGGGTTTCCCATATTCATCTCTTCGGCATGAGCTTCATATTCATGTTCACGAGCTTCATCTTCGCCTTCAGCGAGAGATCGTGGGTCCTTCGATCAGTGCTCATCGCCATTCCATTCGTGGCAATCTGGCTCGACATCGGCTCTTGGTGGTTCACAAAATTCAGGCCGCTGTTTGCGTATACGGTGATCGGCGGAGGGGCGTTGATGGGTCTATCACTCGCGGCGCAAATCAGCCTATCGCTTTACGAAATGTGGGTCCCAAGACGTTCCGGAAGATAGAGAACGAACCGATTGCTGATGTGCAAAGTAGAATACGGTGGGGTGACCAGTTGAGCACTCAGAAAGGAGTAATCCTGTGAAGCCATTCACGACGATCACAGTTTGCGTCTTCGCAGCGATTGCAATCGTTCACCTGCTTCGGTTACTCGGTGGCTGGGAGGTCGTGGTGACCGGATTTGTTGTTCCAGTCTGGTGGAGCGCACCAGGATTTTTCATTGCCGGTGGACTGGCGTTAATGGTTTGGCGCGAAGCGGGAACACGACCCGCTTAAACTACTGAATGGCTCAATTTCCGCGGCTTCAGGCCAGATCATTTCCTCAGCCCGTCGTCAGTATCTTTTCCCGCTGATGGTCTTGGCCAGTGAAGTGTAGGGCTGAAGAAGGAGTTGGTGGGCCGTGTAGGGCTCGAACCTACGGCCCGTTTCGTCCTCTCAAGGCTCAGATATCTCATGGCGCGTACGGTCGCAGGCATCAATATACCTCCGAGATAACCTTCCTTCCTTGCAATGTCGCGTGATCGTCGTATTCGCCTTTCGTGGATCGCTTGGGTAGCTTGAGTTTCTCCCGCGGCAGCTTCTTATAAGGGATCAGTGAGAGCAAATGGCTTATGCAGTTGAGGCGAGCCCTTTTCTTGTCATCGGAACGCACGATATGCCAGGGGGCGTGCTTCGTATCGGTGGCCTCCAGCATCCGGTCGCGGGCACGCGAATATTCGTACCATTTCTCACGTGACGGCAAATCCATTGGACTGAGTTTCCACTGACGCAACGGGTCTTCGATACGAGCCTCGAATCGCCGTTCCTGCTCTTGGTTGCTCACCTCGAGCCAATACTTGATCAGGATGATCCCGGCGTCGACGATGTACCTCTCGAATACTGAACAGTGCTCCAGGAAGCCGCGGTATTGCTCTTTCGTACAAAACCCCATCACGTGTTCGACGCCGGCTCGGTTGTACCAACTGCGATCGAAGATCACGATTTCGCCGGCCGCGGGAAAATGCGCCATATAACGCTGGATATACATTTGGCTCTTCTCGCGGTCCGACGGAGCCGGTAACGCCACGACACGGAACACGCGCGGGCTCACGCGTTCAGTGATGGCCCGAATCGTTCCGCCCTTCCCCGCACCGTCGCGACCTTCGAACAATACCATGACACGCAGTGCCTTGTGTTTCACCCAGGCCTGAAGGTGGCACAGGTTGGCCTGAAGTCTACGTAATTCCTTCTCGTATTCTTTTCGCCTGAGTTTGGACTTCCCGCTGCCTTCCTGTCCCTTATCTTTCGTCATTATCTTCTCCTTGGCCTACTGTCTTTCCGTTCACCCGAATGGATAACGCACAGAGATCGAGGAAGACTTTGAGGAATTGTTCCGCATAGGGATGGAAGGCATCGATCACTTCTCCCCAGACACGCGAGAAGCTTTTGGAACCGCCTGCTCCCGCCAGACCTTCAGGGTATGCTCGGCGATCATCCGCTCCTCGTCCGTCGGAATGACCCACGCCGAAACCTGCGAGCCCGGCGTCGAGATGCGCGGGCCGCCCGCGCGGTTGGCGGCCTCGTCCAGTCGGAGACCCAGCCACGCGGCACCTCCGCAGATGCGGGCCCGCATCTCGGGGGAGTTCTCGCTGATGCCGGCCGTGAGGACGACGGCATCGATGCCCTGCATGGCGGCCGCCAGGGCGCCCAGTTCCCGCGCCACGCGGTAGACGAAGTAGTCCAGAGCGAGCCGGGCCCGCGGGTCCTCACTTGCCAGAAGGTCGCGCACGTCGTTACTGATGCCCGAGAGCCCGCGCAGCCCGCTTTCATGGTAGAGGAATCGTTCGAGCTCCTTGGCACCGTACCCCTTTTCAGACACGAGATACAGCAGGACGCCGGGGTCGATCTGGCCGCAGCGCGTCCCCATGGGCAGGCCGTCCAGCCCGGTGAAGGCCATGGTGCTGTCCACACTCCGCCCGCCCTTAATCGCGCACATGCTGGCACCGCTGCCCAAGTGGGCCACCACGACGGATCCGTGGGCAATCTCGGGAGCCACACTGGGGAGGGCGCGCGCGATGTATTCGTAGGACAGGCCGTGGAACCCGTAGCGGCGGACCCCCTCGAGGTAGAGGGCCTCCGGGATGGCGAACCGGTCTGCCACGTCGGGGTGCCCCTGATGAAAACCGGTGTCGAAGCAGGTAACCTGTACAGTGCGGGGGAAGCGCTCTTGGATCGTCCGGATTGGGTGGAGGTTGTAAGGCTGGTGCATCGGAGCGAGCGGGACGAGTCGCTCCAAGGTCGCCAGGATGTCATCGTCCACCGCCACCGGCACCCGGTAAGCGGGACCGCCGTGGGCCACCCGATGCCCGACGGCCACGGGCATCGCCCCATGCAAGTATTCGCGGAGCCAGGCGCCGACGCGTCCCATAGCGACCGCCACGTCGGATATCTCCGCGGAGGAGAACGTCTGATCCACCAGGGGGCGGCCGCAGGCATCGCGTGCCCGCAGGCGCGGGTGGGTACCGATCCCGTCCACCTGACCCTTCAACGTCAGTGCAAGGTCGGATGCCCCTCCGACTCCGTAGACGGAGAACTTGATACTGGAGGAACCGGCGTTGACGACGAGAATGGTATCGGCCATGGCCTACCCGTCCCCCACCCCGGCCAGAGCGGCCCGCGCGTTTGCGTAGAGCGCGGCGACCGCGCACGAGGCCATCCGGGTCCGCTGGTTATCGGCGCGGCTGGTCAGGATGATAGGGACCCGTGCGCCCAGCACGACGCCGGCCCCGTCGGCACGTGAGAGGAACGTCAAGTTCTTTACCAGCATGTTCCCAGCCTCCAGGCCCGGCACCAGCATGATGTCGGGATCGCCGGCTACGGACGAGTCGATTTTCTTGATCCGGGCCGCCTCGGCGCTGATGGCATTATCGAAAGCCAGCGGTCCATCCAGGATTCCGCCGCGGATCTGGCCCCGCTCGGCCATCTTGCAGAGGGCCGCCGCCTCGATGGTGGACGGGATCTTCGGATTGATGGTCTCCACGGCCGAGAGGATGGCCACCTTGGGTCGCTGCCGGCCCAGCGCCACGAAGAAATCGATGGCGTTTTGCAGGATGTCCACTTTGTCTTCGAGGCTTGGAAAGATGTTGATGGCGGCATCGGTGATGGCAAACACCTTGTGGTAGGTAGGGACATCCATCATGAAGACATGGCTGATCCGCCGCGCGGTCCGCAGGCCTGTCTCGCGCTTGACCACCTCGCTCATCAGCTCGTCGGTGTGAAGGCTCCCCTTCATCAGGAGCGTCGCCCGGCCCAGCCGGACCAGCTCGACCGCCCCAGCCGCAGCGGCGTGGCTATGGGGGGCATCGACGATTTCGTAGGGCACGATGTCAAGCCCTGACTCCTTTGCCGCCCGGCGGATCTTCTCGGCCGGGCCCACGAGAATAGGAGTGATGATCCCCGCCTCGGCCGCCTCGACCACGGCGCCGAGCGAGGCATCGTCGCAGGGATGAGCGACCGCCGTCGGGACCGCCGCCATGTCCTTGCAGCGAGCCAATAGTGCTTCATACTTGCCGGTGCCCCGGCGTTCGGTGCTCTCGGTCGTTCCTGTCGTCATGGATTCCTCCTATGCCTCCGGCCGAGGCGCCGGCTCTCCCAGCATGGCCTCGATCCGTGCCAGCCGCTCCGCCCGTTCGCCGCTCATCTCACCGGTCGCCGACACGACAGTCCGGATCGCCGTCAGCGCCTTCGTCCGGGCTTCGGGGTCGTCGGGGAGCATCCTTGGAATCGCGGCCAGCGCGCCGTCCGGGTCGAGCATCAAGGCAAGGAACTGTTCGCGCAGCACCCGCTTGAACTCATCCAGCGTCAGGGCGCCGTGTTTGGCACGCATCTGACGCAACTGATTGAACGCACGCTCGTCCACTCCCGGTCCCGTCATGCCGATGTAGACCATGCTGCGGATCGCCGCTTCGCGCATCCCGCCTTCGGCAACCCGCGCCTTGAGTTCAGCGATCCGCTCCTGGATGAATGCCAGCCGTTCCGGTTCGATCCCCGGCTGCTGACGTGGACTCTCATCCGAGGCGCGCAACCCCACCAGAGCTTGGAGCAGCGGCGTGCTGTAGATCGCCAGGAACATCTGTTCGAGACTGCGATCACGCAGATCGCGCCAGCCGTCGAGCGCCGCGATGATCCCCTCCGAGATCATGGCTTGCACCTGGAGCAGGGGGTTGTCGGGAGAGGCCGGCCGGCGCTGTTGGCGAACCTGCTCGGCGAGCTGGGCGACGTGCCGCATCAGGGGGTTACGGTCTGAAAATAGCTCAAAGGGCAGTTCGGAGGGATGGAGCGCATGGAGCCACTGAGCGGTCTGCTTGCCGGCGAAGGTCCGAACAAACGGTTGCAACAGGGTGCGATACAGGCCGAGATTGATCTCCGACACGCGCCGCACGGTCGCGAACCGGCGTTCGTTCTCCAGGTCGAGAGGGACGATGGCCCGGATGTCATTCAGGGTGCGCCGTTCGAAGCGGACGATCCAGTTGCCGCTGACCAGTTCCGAATGGACCGCGTCCGCGGTCTTGCGGGTCATCACCGCCTCGTACAGGCCAGGCGGCAGCACGTCGATCAGATCGATGTTGGAAGCGAATTCGTCGTGCTCCTTGCGGGCCACGCCACCGGACACGAAGATGCCGAGATGGCCGACGCTCTCGTGAATGGCATAGACGATGGTCTGACCCTGGGCGAGGATATCTTCATCCTTCTGATACAGGTCGCAGATCCAACCGAGGGCCTGCTGCGGCGGGGTGATGTTGTCCCCCTTGGAGCAGAAGCACACGATAGGCGAGCGGATATTCCGCAGGTCGATGCGCACCCCATCGCGGGTGACGATTTCGGCGGTGGCCAGCCGGTTACCGATGAACAGTTGATCGACGATCCACTGCATTTCCTCGGCATTGAGGTTGACATGGCCGCCCCACCATTTCTCGAATTCCAGGAAGCGCGTCCCCTCGGTATCGACCTTGGCCCACACGTTGTAGTTCTTGGTCCAGAGGGTGTTGGCGGGATTGAGATTCTCGAAGTTGGCGACGATATTCGCGCCGTCGAACTTGCCGGCGCCGAGGTCGCTGGTCAGCGCGGTCAGCCAGCTTCCGCCGATGATCCCGCCGGTATATCGCATCGGGTTCTGGCCCTCGATTCCGGCCCAGTAGGACAGCGGCGAGCCGGCGATGATGATCGGCCCGAACAGCTCCGGTCGGATCGCGGCCAGCATCATCACTGCCCAGCCAGCCTGGCAGTTGCCGATCACGCAGGGCTTGCCGTCGGCGTCGGGGTGGAGGGCAATGACCTTCTCCAAGAATACTGCTTCGGCGCGCATAATGTCTTCGATAGTCTGGCCCACCATCGGCTCGGGGGAGAAGCCGACGAAGTAACAGGGATGACCGGCGCGCATCGCCACGCCAAGTTCGCTCTCTGCCTTAAAGCCGCCGATGCCCGGCCCGTGCCCGGCGCGCGGGTCCACCACCACGAATGGCCGTTTCTTCGAGTCGATGACTACCCCTTCCGGCGCCTTGATCCTCACCAGTCCGTAGTTGACCGGCCGGTCGAAGGTCCGCCCGTCCAGCACCTGTTCGAGGTCGAAACTGAGCACGTGCGGTACCGCCTTCGCCTTCTGCGCGCGGTATTGGTCACTGCGCTGCCGCAACACATCCCAGAACAGGATCGTGCGTTGCCAGGCGTCCACCCAGTAGTCCCAGGCGGCTTGCCAGGGGTTCTGCATTGCCGAGGCCGGGGGCTCGGCCGGCTTCCGGTCGGATGCGCCCGGGAGCTTCGAGTTTTGCGAGAGGGTCGGAGTCCTTGTCTGGTAAAGGTCGCTCGAGACTTCGGACCGCGTGCGGCCCTCTGTCGGCATCTGCGTCTTCATATCATCCTTCCTTTCTTCTCGAGGCCAATAGCCCAAATATTTCACCACAGAGCGCGCAATTCATTCATCTAGTTTGAAGAATGGAATTCAGGCTTGGAGGGAGTGGGAGTTTAGCAAGAGATCATGCCCGAAACAAGAACATTATTTCGCAGAGTTCCCGGGAGAAATTGTCTCCCAACCATCAGTTTTTTGAACACTTCGAGTCCGTCCTTTGACCACTTGCAATCACGCTAATTTAGGAAAATTTTCGCCGATCCCCTTCGGCACGATTCTCGATCCAGCCACGCAACGGGAACGAGTTCGAATGGGTGGATGTCTCAGCCGAATTCTATCGGATCGCGCTGCGCTACATGGGCCGCCTTGACACCAAAGACTTTAGAATTTGAAGAAAGCGAGCGGTTTATCGACGGAACACCAGATGGCTGCCTGCCGTATGCACCCGTCTTGACCTCCTGTGACCACTGATGGTAGCCTGCACCGCCTGCTGACACGAAGTTATCAAGAAGAGTCCGCTTCGATGAACCCGGTGGTCTAATCACATGCCCAGCCTGCAATCCGTCCGACGGAAGATCGCCTCCGTTAAGAAAACCCAGAAAATCACGAAAGCCATGAAAATGGTGGCGGCGGCGAAACTCAAACGCACGCAGGACCGCATTCTCGCCGCGCGACCTTACGCCTACAAGATGCGGGATACGATTCGCAACCTCAGCCGGCGTGTCAACCGAGATGCGCATCCCTTGCTCCAAAAGCGAGAGGGCAACCGCATCGTGATCGTCGTCGTCACAAGCGACCGTGGTTTGTGCGGGGCCTTCAACGCCAACATCCTCCGTACGGCGGCCGCGACATTGAAGGAATTCGAAGGCCGCGGCGCACAGGTCGAGGTGGGCGTGATCGGTCGGAAAGGCCGTGACTTTTTTCGACGACGCGCCTGGAAGGTGCGTCGCGAGGTCGTCGACATCTTCGACAAGGTGACCTTTGAGCACGGGATGCTGATGGGCTCTGAGCTTCAAGCTGTCGACGACTATGTAGCAGGTCGAATCGATGCGGTCTATGTCATCTACAATGAGTTCAAATCCGCTATGCAGCAACGGGTCGTTGTTGAAAAGCTCCTGCCGATCGACTGGCTCGTTGAGATCCCGGACATAAAAGCTCTTGATCAACCTACCGAGACCATGTCCGGAGCCTACCTGTACGAACCGAGTGAGGATGAATTGTTGAACGAACTCCTGCACCGTAATTTCCACGTCCAATCGTATCGCATCCTGCTGGAATCATCGGCGGCTGAACAGGGTGCCCGGATGGCGGCCATGGACGGCGCCACGCGGAACGCTGGCGAACTTATTAAGAAATTGACCATCTACTACAACAAGACCAGGCAAGCGGCGATCACCAGGGAACTCATGGATATCGTAGGTGGCGCCGAAGCGTTAAGATAATTGAGCCAAGGCTGGAGTCCCTCGTCCTTCCCTTGAACAACTTGCACCAGCGAGTCGCTGCGCACCAGCGGTGTGAAAGATCCGCATTCTTAGCCGTAACGATCTCTTACAGCATTGTGGCGGTTCCCCCTTGGGCGTTCGATCCTGAGTGTCTGCAGCATCATGACGACCTCAGCGCTCAATGGGGGGATAGCCCGCTGTAACGCCGCGATTATTTCCTGCAAACGACTCTCCGTCAATCTTGGCGACAGTGGCCCGCGGCCCTCATAAGCCGGCATGTAGGGCTGAATGCACGATCACCCCATGAGCCACACACTCACTAGTTATCGTAAAGAGGTCCAATGCTCGACTCACAACGTGCCTGGTCGCTAGCTGTGACCCTCGTATTCGGTCTGGGGTGGCATGGCTGCACGAGCTTACCCGAGACCAGCCGAACAACTGCGGTCCATGACATCAAGTTTGAGGAGAAGCTTTCGGCTGACAATATTCTCGTCCAGCCTGGAGACGAAGTGCGCTGGATCAACTATAGGAAGTCCGCCGTACTGGTCAAAGTTCCCCGACTGGACACTGACAATCTGTCCTGCCAGCGTGGATTCACGAACTGGATGGGGTCGCTCGGAGACGTGGCCCGGTTGGAGGCGAATGAAACCGCTTCCCTGTGCTTCAATAAAACAGGGGTCATCGATTTCGCCGTCCGTGCAGAAACATCGTTGGGTGGCGGAGAGCAGATTCTGCCGGGCATCATCCGGGTAGGCAGCCCGCTCGCGCAGTAGCAGTAAAGGGAGAGCCGCACATATGTGAAATTCCTGCTGCGTCTTAATCGACCTCGGCGAGCAACTTGGGAAAGAGACGACGCATTAAAATCCCCACCTTTGCGGACTTTCGTTTCTAAAGCAGTTTTGTGACCGTTTCACTAAGAAGGTGGAGGAGGCTGTGGGTTAATGGACACTTTGTGATCCGCCTATCTAGGTGCGCTGTGAAAAACGAGCCTCTTTCTTCTTCCCAATTCAGCCAAGAGTACAACCGATGCACGTGAAGCAACTCCTATGAACCCCCTGCTCAAAGAAATCAGTCACCATCCGCTGCTCTGGCTGCTGGCGTTCGTGCCCATGGTGTTGGCAGCCTCGAAGCTCCAACCTCAAGCGCACACGCTGCTCTTCGTGCTGTCCGTGCTGTCCATCGTGCCACTGGCGGCACTGCTGAGTCATGCCACCGAATCCGTAGCGGCCAAGACGGGCGATACGGTTGGCGGACTGCTCAACGCGACGCTGGGAAACTTGACTGAACTGGTCATCGCGATCGCCGCCTTGCGTGCCGGTCAAGCTATGTTGGTGAAGGCGTCCATTGTCGGCGCCATCGTCACCGACGCACTTTTCGTGCTGGGGGTGTCGTTTCTGCTGGGTGGACTCAAACATCATGTCCAGGAATACAATCGGGCCAACGCCCGCCTTCAAGCGGGCCTGCTTTTCCTGGCTACGGTCGCGTTGGTGATTCCTTCGGCGGTCGCTCAAACCAATTTCGCGGCAGGGACGGCGTTCACTCAGAAGCTGAGCCTGGGGCTGGCAGTGTTGCTCCTTGTCGCTTACGGACTGGGCATGGTCTTTTCGCTCAAGACACACCGCGAACTCTTTGCCAGTGCGGAATCCGGCGAGGCTGGTGAAGCGCCGTTACCGATCGGTTTTGCGTTGGCCACGTTGGCTGGCGTGACCGTGCTGATCGCGCTGGTGAGCGAGATTTTTGTCGAATCGGTGCAGAAGGCGGCGGAAGCGTTCGGGATGACCCCGGCGTTCGTAGGCTTCATCATCGTGGCGCTGGTGGGCAGTGCGGGGGAGATGGGCGCGGCGTTTTCCGGCGCGCGCAAGAACCGGCTGAACCTGAGCGTGGGTATCGCCCTGGGGAGCGCTTCACAAATCGCGCTCTTCGTCGCCCCGATGCTGGTCTTACTCAGTTACGTCCTCGGCCCCGCGCCAATGGACCTGCAATTTTGGCCGGGCGCCGTGGTGATGGTACTGATCGCGACGATGACCGTGCAGTTGGTGACCAACAGCGGACGCTCGGCATGGTTCATTGGGGTGTTGGTGCTGATGGTCTATCTGATCTTCGCCATGACGCTTTACCTCTTGCCGCCCCGCTCTCAGTGACGGTGGATAGGTTCGAATCATGGCCGGGAAGCCACTTTACTATCTTTCAGTTTCCTCTGTGGAAGAAGAACCAGATCAGCCCAGAAGCTAACAGGCTGGAGGTTGAAGTATGGGGATGCTCTCCGTGGTCAAGCGCGAAGTCCGGCACGTCGGCGGCATCGCTCTCTATTTGTTCCTTAGTTTTGGCATCTTTACGACGCTCAAGAAACTGGTTCTGGCCAGTTATCAGATCGAGTTCTCAGCCCTCGTGCCGACGGTGATCGGCGCTTTTGCCCTCGCGAAGGTAGTTGTGCTCCTCGACATGACACCCGTCGCCACCCGTCTCGACACCAGACATCCGATCTGGGTGGCCACGCTGTGCAAGACGCTGTTCTATTGCGCCGTCAGCGCCCCCGTCCTATTCACGGAGAGGGTATGGCATGCGTACCGAGGGACCGGGACGCTCGGCGAAGCTGTCTTGGAAGCGTGGGCGCAGGTAGATCTAAACGTCGCGTTGGCCAAAGTCATCACGGTCGGCTTAGTCTTTGGCTGCTACCATCTCTATCACGGAATCGACCGCCGTCTAGGACAAGATAAGCTCTGGCGCATGATCCTCAGCCGGAGATGAGAGAGGCGATGGTGGTTCAGTTCTGTGGGAACCCACGCGGTCGTAAAACGGTCGTATAGCAGACCGATTTTAGAACATTTTCCTATTACTCCATATCACTATCACTCAAATCACCCGCCAACCCGTTGACTCTATAGGTGAAAATGTGTGAATCGCGCGCCAATCTAGCAATTCGAAAATCGGAGCAAATCAAATCCCGCCTTGGCACTATTCAGCCAATCGTCCTAATGAACTGTTCGACGCGCTTTCCACTTCCAAGGCGGCACCGGCTCCTTGTCCACCCATAATCCTTGCGTGCTAAGCGGGCCTCATCAAGCATCCTCCTCATAGGCAATTCCCTGCTTTGTGATATCCCGCCGCTTCCGCCACTTCTTCACTGGGAATGGTGAACTGTTCTAATCAATACGCGATGTTACTCGGAACCGTTTCAAGCCTGCACCTAGCAAGCAGCTAGCAAGTTGCGGTTCATAAACCAGGGTCTTCAGACTGTTTCAAGAAGTCTCTTTCCAGTGATCATGATAGAGGAACGTTCCTTGCGGAAGAAGGCACCGACCAGGAATGTACATTAGGCGATGACTTATCTGTGAAGAGTGCGGTCTACGGGAGGAGCTTTCTGAGATCACCACTTTTGCTCATCGCTGGCGAGGTGCAGGTCTCCGCGATGACACCAGTCGTGACGTCGCGTTCTTTCCGCTCTGCTTGTTCCTCCTCGTGCTG
>Ga0075420_100003124_pt1 | contig 14415 bp, 16 predicted proteins | sample SoiMetdeltSBSDD4_FD_75296 | JGI IMG/M metagenome (GOLD analysis project Ga0075420, IMG submission 75296) | Bulk soil microbial communities from a Populus tree surrounding site in Tennessee, USA - Soil MetaG P. deltoides SBSDD4 | ecosystem: Environmental > Terrestrial > Soil > Tree plantation... | reverse complement strand
ATGCCGGACCCCACTCAACCCGGAACCTCTTCCCTACCCCAGCCCATCTCGTCTTCCTGCCGCGTGCAGCCGGTGAACGACAAGGTCCTCTGTGAACGCTGCGGCGCCGAGATGTTCCGGATGCACGCCGTTTGGCGTTGTCCGCAGTGCCGCTTCAAGACCGACTGCTGCGGATGGTAGGGCTCTGACGGTCCAGGGGGTCTGCCCCAGCTGCCATGGATCCTATTGAGAGCCACATCGATCCGTCCGCGGAGAGCTTCCGCACGAACCTGGCGCGCATGGAGCGGCTCGTTGAGCAGCTGAAGGAGCGGCGCGACAAGGTGCGCGAGGGCGGCGGGCCGCGTTATGTGGAACGCCACCGCGAGCAGGGAAAGCTTCCCGTCCGCGAGCGCATCGATAAGCTGCTCGACACGGACTCGTCGTTTCTCGAGTTGTCTCCCCTTGCCGCGTGGGACCTGTACGAGAACGAGGCGCCCTCCGCCGGCATCGTGACCGGCATCGGTCGCGTCTCGGGCCGCGAGGTCGTAATTGTCGCGAACGACGCGACGGTCAAAGGCGGGACCTACTACCCCATCACCGTCAAGAAGCATCTTCGTGCGCAGGAGATCGCGCTTCAGAATCGCCTGCCATGCGTGTATCTCGTCGACTCGGGCGGTGCATTCCTCCCGCTCCAGGCGGACGTGTTTCCCGATCGCGAGCACTTCGGCCGCATCTTCTTTAACCAGGCGCGAATGTCAGCCGAGCGAATTGCTCAGGTGGCCGTCGTGATGGGGTCGTGCACGGCGGGCGGCGCGTACGTGCCAGCGATGTCAGACGAAACGGTGATCGTCAAAGGTACGGGCACCATCTTTCTCGGCGGACCACCGCTCGTGAAGGCAGCCACTGGCGAGGAAGTGACCGCGGAGGAATTGGGCGGAGCTGACGTCCACACGCGGCTGTCCGGCGTCGCCGACTACTTCGCGGAAGACGACGAGCACGCGCTGCACATTGCGCGGACGATTCTGAGCACGCTCAACACCGTCAAGCGAATCCCCGGCGATGTCATCGCCGCCGAGGATCCTCTCTACGATGCTCGTGAGATCTACGGCATCGTCAACGCCGACACGCGGCAGCCATACGAAGTGCGTGAAATCATCGCGCGCGTCGTGGATGGTTCGCGTTTCGAAGAGTTCAAAGAGCGCTACGGCACCACGCTCGTCACGGGCTTCGCGCGCCTTCACGGGCTGCTGGTCGGGATCATCGCCAACAATGGCGTGCTGTTTTCGGAGTCGGCGCTGAAGGCCACGCATTTCATCGAGCTGTGCAACCTGCGCGGCATCCCGCTCATCTTCCTCCAGAACATCACCGGCTTCATCGTCGGGCGCCAGTACGAACGAGCGGGCATCGCCAAAGACGGCGCCAAGATGGTCCATGCCGTGGCCAATTCGGTCGTGCCGAAGTTCACCGTGATCATCGGTGGCTCATTCGGCGCCGGCAACTACGGCATGGCCGGCCGCGCCTACGAACCCCGGCTGCTCTGGATGTGGCCGAACGCCCGGATCTCCGTCATGGGCGGCGAACAAGCTGCCGGCGTGCTGACGACCGTCAAACGCGATCAACTGGCCCGCGAAGGCAAGAGCCTGTCCGCGGAAGAGGAAGCGTCCATTCGTGCGCCGCTCATCGAGAAGTACGAACGCGAGGGTTCCCCCTACTACTCCACCGCGCGGCTGTGGGACGATGGGATTTTGGATCCGGCCGAGACGAGGCAGGCGCTCGCGCTGGGGCTGTCGGCAGCGTTCAACGCGCCGATTCCCGACCCAAAGTTCGGCGTCTTCCGCATGTAGGAACGTTTCCCATGGCCGTCATCAACACGACCCGGTACGAGGACCAACCCGGTGTCCTGAGGGTCACGCTCACTCGTCCCGCGGTGCGCAATGCCTTCGACGAAGAAGTCATTGCCGCGATCACGGCGCTCGCGCGCGACGCGGCGAAAGATCCCACCCTCCGCGCGATCGTGCTGGCAGGCGAAGGAGCGGTGTTCTGTGCCGGCGCGGATCTCGGCTGGATGATGAAAGCCGTGGCGTACAGCCGTCAGGACAATCTGCGGGACGCTGAAGACCTCGCGCGGATGCTCGAGGCGCTCGATACGCTGCCGGTGCCGCTCATCTCACGCGTTCACGGCGCGGCGCTCGGCGGCGGCGTCGGCCTCGTTGCCGTCAGCGACATCGTCGTCGCCGCGGATACCGCCGTGTTTGCCTTCAGCGAGGCGAAGCTTGGCATCATCCCAGCCGTCATTTCACCGTATGTGCTTGCGAAGATCGGGCACGCGGCTGCGCGCGAGCTGTTTCTGACGGCGGCACGATTCTCGGCCGCGCGGGCGCAATCGATTGGACTCGTCCACAAGGTCGTGCCGGAGCCAAACCTCGATGAGGCCATCGACGGCTACTTACGCGAGCTGCTGACGTCGTCGCCGGCCGCGATCGCTGCCGCGAAGCGGTTGATACGCGAGATCGCCCACCAGCGACCCGATGAAGTGATCGCACTCACAACCGGCCGAATCGCCGAGCAGCGTACGTCGGCCGACGGACAGGAAGGAATGCGCGCCTTTCTCGAGAAGCGGAAACCGCGTTGGGTGAGCGAGTGATCCAGCGCGTTCTCATCGCCAACCGCGGCGAGATCGCCGTTCGAATCGAACGCGCATGCCGTGAGATGGGCATCGAGAGCGTCGCGGTTTACTCGGACGCTGACGTGAATGCGCTGCACGTCCGGATGGCGGATCGTGCGGTCCGCATCGGCCCTGCTCCAGCAATCGAGAGTTATTTGTCGGTCCCCGCGCTCCTCGAGGCCGCACGACACACCAACGCGGACGCGATTCATCCCGGCTACGGATTCCTCTCGGAGCGACGCGAGCTGGCGCGCGCGTGTGAAGCGGCCGGGATCGTGTTCGTCGGTCCGCCGGCCGACGTCATCGAGCGGATGGGGTCGAAGATCGGCGCGCGCGAGCTGATGCGCGCGGCAGGCGTGCCGATCGTTCCTGGAGAAACGCCGCGCGATCAATCCGACGCCGGCGTGCTGGCCGCGGCACATTCCATTGGTTTCCCGGCGCTTGTCAAAGCGTCCGCCGGAGGCGGCGGCAAAGGCATGCGCACGGTCCGGAGCGAGGCCGAAGGGCGTGACCTCGTACCGGCGGCGCGGCGCGAAGCGGTCGCGGCGTTCGGCGACGGGACGTTGTACGTCGAACGATTGATCCAGCGTCCGCGCCACGTCGAGATCCAGGTCTTCGCCGACTCGCACGGCAACGTCGTCCATCTGTTCGAGCGTGAGTGTTCGCTGCAGAGACGGCATCAGAAGGTCATCGAGGAAAGTCCCTCGATGGCGATCACGCCGGCGCTGCGAGCGAGTATGGGTGAGGCGGCCGTGGCCGCGGCACGTGCGGCCGGCTACCGGAATGCCGGCACGATCGAGTTCTTGGTCGAAGGCAGCGGCGATCACGCACGCTTCTACTTCCTCGAGATGAACACGCGGTTGCAGGTCGAGCACCCCGTGACCGAGCTCGTGACCGACGTCGATCTCGTGCGAGCGCAGCTGCTCGTCGCGAGCGGCGAGCGACTGCCGTGGGCGCAGGCCGACCTGGCGCAGCGCGGTCACGCGATCGAATGCCGGGTGTACGCGGAGGATCCCGACGCGGGATTTCTGCCGCAGGCCGGTCCGCTTCTCGTCTATCGCGAGCCATCTGGCCCAGGGATCCGCGTCGATTCAGGTGTGGCCGAGGGCGACGTCGTCGGCGTCAACTACGACCCGCTTCTGGCAAAGCTGATCGCGTTTGGCGAGAACCGCGAGGCCGCGACCGCGCGTGCGCTGGCCGCGCTGCGGGCGTACCCCATCCTCGGCATCCGCAACAACATCCCGTTTCTCGCCAGGCTTCTCGAGCACCCAACATTCCAGGCCGCGCAAGTCCACACCCACCTCATCGACGAGATCCTGCCGGAGCTCACGCAAGCGGCTGACGTACCGGCGGAAGTCTTCGCCGCGGCAGCGATTGCTACGCAGACGAACCAGCGATCGACACCCTCGACGGATGCCCGTTCGACCGTGGATCCGTGGGACACAATCGAACGGTGGGGTCGATGACTCTCACGCTGGTGCACGGCGAGCGGGAGTACAAGGTGGACATCCTCACGGATGGCCTCATCCGCGTTGACGATCGCACCTATGTTGTACGGAGCGAACGCGACGGCATCGTGCGCATCGGCGGACTGACCTTGTGGGTTGCCGCGACGCCTGATGCGCGATGGGTATTCCTCAACGGCCGCGTATTCGAGCTGTCGGTACTACGGCCTCGAGCGCGGCGCCGCGTCGGCCACGACTCATCGCTGAGCGCGCCGATGCCGGCGACGGTCAGGCGCATTGCTGTTGCCGTTGGGGACGTGGTGAAAGCCGGTGACGTCGTGATCGTGCTCGAGGCGATGAAGATGGAACTTCCCATTCGCGCCGCAGAGACGGGCACCGTTCGCGCTATCCATTGCGTGGAGGGAGAGCTGGTGCAGCCTGCCGTTCCGCTGCTCGAGGTCGCAGTCCCGTGACGCTTCCCCGGCGGGTCACGGTCGTCGAAGTGGGACCGCGCGATGGGCTGCAGAACGAGGCCGCCCAGGTCGCACCAGCCGACAAGATCGCGTTCGTTAATCGCTTGTCGGCAGCCGGTTTCTCGACGATCGAGGCGGGCGCGTTCGTCAGTCCGAAGTGGGTACCGCAAATGGCGGATACCGCCCAAGTCTTTGCCGGCATCTCGCGACGTCCCGGAACTCGATACGCTGCGCTCGTTCCCAATCTCGCGGGTCTCGAACGGGCGCACGAGGCTGGCGTGACCGACGTCGCAGTTTTCGCGGCGGCCTCCGAGACTTTCAGCCAAAAGAACATCAATCAGACGATCGCCGGGTCGCTCGACGTGTATCGGGCGGTCTGCGAGCGCGCCTTGTCGATTGGCATGCGTGTGCGGGCTTATGTGTCCACGGCGTTCGGCTGCCCCTTCGCGGGAGACGTCCCTGCATCAAAGGTCGCGGACGTCTCTGCTGCGCTCGTTGAGATGGGCGCGTATGAAGTCGCCGTCAGTGACACGATCGGCATCGCCCATCCCGGCCAGGTCCCTCACGTCGTTGGCGCCGTCGCCGACCGCGTGCCGCTCCAGCAAATTGCGCTGCATTTCCACGACACGCGCGGCACGGCGCTTGCCAATGTCCTCGCCTCGCTCGAACTTGGCGTGACGACCTATGACGCGTCAGCGGGGGGGTTGGGAGGATGTCCGTACGCGCCCGGCGCGACAGGCAACTTGGCGACCGAAGATCTGATCTACATGCTGAACGGTCTTGGCATCGAGACCGGGATCGATCTCGACGCCGTGATTGACGCGTCCCGCTTCATCGAACCGAAGGTCAATCACCGTTTGCCGTCGCGTTATTTCCGCGCCGCGATGAGCGGCACGCGCTAGCTCGCCTGTCGCTCTTGCAGCAACTCGCGCGCGGTATCCGCGAGCTTGTCCGGCATACACGGTTTCTCGAGCACGCGATTACAGCCGATCGCTTGCGCGCCCTGCTCGTGGCGCCGCCCGCCGTAGCCGCTGAGACAAATCACCGGCACCTCGCGCGTGGCAACCTCGCTGCGCATTCGCCGGACCAACTCGAAGCCGTCCATGCCGGGGAGTGAAAAGTCGGTAATGACGAGCGAGGGCACTCGACGCCGCATCGCGTCGAGCGCCTGCTCGCCATCGGCAGCCTCCTGGACGTCGTACGACATCCCGAGGAACTCTGCGTACATCTGTCGCGTGTCTGCGTGATCTTCAACGATCAGCAGGAGGGGACGTTCCGTTACCTGAGGCATGAGCCGTGGGCACCCATGGCCGTTACGCAGGTAGGCCGCGATCAGTATACCTGTTGCTCAGCCAACTCAGGGAATACGAAGCACCTGACCAGGCTTGATCTTGTTTGGATCGCTCAACTGATCCTTGTTCGCCTCGAAGATCTGCATGAACGCGTTCGCGTCGCCCAGTTGTGCCTTCGCGATCGCGCTCAATGTATCACCCGACTTCACGGTGTACGTCTTACCCGCGCCGGCGGCACCGCTCGCCGCGGCGCCGGCACCGGCCGACGGGGCGATCTTGATATCGGCAACGATGTCATTGCCCCACGTCGGAATCGTCTTGATCGCGTTCCAGATCTCCTTGGCGTCGGCCTCGGATTTCACCGTGCCGACGAAATGCAGTTTCCCCTCCTTCTCCTGTGCGCTCCCGTCGAATTTCCCCTTCGCCGTCTGGATGGCGTAGGCGTAAGTGTCTCGTAAGCCCATCTTGAACCTCCACGTACGAGACGGAGTGCAAGTCGCATACCCCGGTCAAGGTTTTTGCGCGACGATCGCGATGCGCTCTCCTTTCGGCGCAACGGCCAGGCGTGTCACACCTTTCAGCCCGATTTGGGCCAAATCCGCGGCGGGTGTCAGGTCGCTCTCGCCGCGCCGCCAGCTGAACAACTTGCCCTGCGCACTCACCAGCAGCATGCCGTCTGGCGTCCACGCCGTATCGACTTCAGTCGCACCTGACGGCGCACGTACTAAGGTGCGCGTTTCACCAGTACCAGGATTCAGTTCGCGAATCGTCAGCACTTCAGGTTGACTTTCACCGGCGCTCTCTCGCGACACAAAACTGATCCCGCCTCCAGGAATTCGTTGAAGAGATCGTCCGATGCCCGTTGCCTTGACCTCCGTCTTTCCGGTACGCGTCTCGGCCAGCTGAAGCGTCGCTGGTTTTCCGAGAACGAACAGCGCAAGCGTGGTCGAATCCGCCCATGCGTGATAGCCGACGGGTTTGACGTCAGGCAGCAGGACTTCCGGATTCTTGCCAGCGATGTCAAACCGCCACAGCCGCTGCGTGCCATCCGCTTCGACGCGAATGGCGGAGATGGAACGTCCGTCTGGCGTGACCGTCGGTGAGTACTCGGACTCCGGCGTATCGGTCAGCTGCGCGATCTGCTGCGTGCGCACGTCGTACCGATAGATGTCGCTGCCCGTTGCCGCGCTGTTTTTCGGATCGGGCTTCCGGCCGCCGCGCACGGATGTAAAAAGGATCGCGCCGCCGTCAGGCGTGAAGGACGGCTGATTGTCGTAGCCGGCATTGTTCGAGATGTTGAGGGGCTTCCCCACGTCGAGCTGACCGCCGCGGATTGTCAGAGACGCCAGAAAGATTTCCGTATCGGGTGGTGCGCTCTGCGTCGCCTGCGCCATCAGAGCCATGCCAAGCAGGACGTATCTCATAGGGCGCGATCCTACACGCACTCGGGGCGACTCCTGTAAGCTTGAAACATGACGGACGCACCAAAGAGCGCTTACGAGCTGGCGATGGAAAAGCTCCGGAAGAAGGACGCCGAAACAGGCGTCGCGGAACAGGTCCTGACCGACGAGCAGCGGGCCGCGATCGCCGAGGCCCGCAGCATCTGCGAGTCGCGCGTGGCCGAGCGCCGCATCATGCACCGTTCCACCATGCTCTCGGTGTTCGATCCGGCGGAGCGGGAGGAGCGCGAGGCCGAGTTGCGGCGCGACTTGGAGCGGTTCACCTCCGATCTCGACGCCAGGATCAAGCGGATCCGCGAGCAATCAGGAGCGAATTCCACCTAACGCGACATGTACTTGACGCCGTTCAGAGGCACGGCAAGAATGGACACGGCCCGGCCGGACACGCCGATGCCGTGCGGGTTGCGGACCGTGGCCTTCTGACAGAACTGAATGGGAAACGTCATCGCGTTTCGACGCCCGAACGACATGCACGACCAGCGGCGAGGGCCGGATCGTCGCAGCACACGCCGTGGCGGCCGCCGCGACGGCGACCAGAAGGGCTTCGCCCCGCTCGTGCTCATCGTCGATGACAACGTTGACAGCGCGGCCCGCTGCGAGGCGATCCTGGCCCGCCTGCACTTTGCGGTGGCGCCGACCCGGAGCATCGACGAGGCCGGCCGTGTCATGGACGCCCTTCGTCCGGACATCATCGTGGCCCGCATCGCGGACGCCGCGGCCCTGCGCCGCGCCACAGCCGCGGACCTGCCAATCATCCTGCTGAACGACGACCTGCTGGATCCCGAGAAACTGATCGAAGAGATTCGCCTCGAGTTGCGAGCGCACCGCTCGAAATAGATCCCCTGAGCCCTGCGCCCTGAGCCCGTTTCGGCGCCCCCTGCGCCTTCACGGGTATGCGATTCCCTATCCCACTGTTCGTTGTCACGACGCTATCGACGGCCGGGATAACGCTCGCCGCCGCAACCCCGGCGTGGTCTCAAACGCGGCCGCTGCCGAGTCCGCTCGCACGGATCGACACCACGGTCGTCGTTGGCTGGCTGAACGCGAACAAAGCCGAGTTGGACGAGTACGACAACTGGTACAGCACGGCTTCGGCAGGCGGCGCCGTCGGCTGGTACTGGACCGATCACCTCAAGACCGAGCTGGAGTACTTCGTCAGCTCCGAGGTCGACCGCGACGTGTACACCTTCACGCAGCAGGGCCCACTGTCGATCAACCGCGAGTCCAGGTTTCAGTTTGGCACGCGACGCCTGGCCATCGGCCAGCACTACCAGTTCATGCGCAACGTGACGTTCCACCCCTACATCGCCGCGGGGCTCGATGTGAACTGGGAATCGATCGCGCGCGAGGATGGAGAGGAGCGCATCTTCGACACGAACGCACGGCTTTCGCGAACCGGCGCGCCGCCGGAGCGTTTTCCCAAGCGCACCGAAAGGCATACCCGGCCCTTTGCAGGGTTCGGCTTCAAGGCGTACATGTCGCCCCGCTCGTACTTTCGCACCGATTTGAAGTTCGTCATCGATGGCGGCGTTGAGGAAGTGATGACGCGCTTCGGTATCGGGATCGATTTCTGACAGCTACGGACATGGAGACGTTATGAAGAAGCTCATTGCGTTCATTCTGGTTCTCGGGCTGACCGCGCCGGGGTGCGCAACTGCTCAGCGGCCGCGCTTCCAGGAGCAACCCAAGGCGGCGCAGTCCGAATCGATGCAATCGGCGCGCGAGCGCGAGCTCCTCGCCGAGTTCGCCCGTCAGCTGCCGGCCGGAGCGCGGGTGCGCGTGTCGGATACCAACCGGCGGGTGATCCGCGGCACGCTCATCAAGGCGACTGACACCGCTGTGGTGATTCAGCCGCGCGGGCGGGTTCCCGAGCCGATTGTCGAAGTGCCGTTCACGAACCTGGTCGCGCTCGAACAGGAGCAGCCGAGCTCGGGAGCAAGTGTCGGACGGGCCATCGCCATCGGCGCCGGCGCAGGTGCCGCCGCTGCGCTCGGCGTCATCCTCATTCTCGTCGCCACGCTGGGTGACTAAGGGTCAGCGGCGGCGGAACTCTGCCGCTGCCATCTCGATCAGCTCTTCGTCGTTGCGGTGTGTGGCGGACGAGATCTCCAGCCGCTGGCGGATCCGCGCGGCAAGCTCGCGTGCCGTGCGATGTCGAGCGAAGTCCGGCAGATCGTTCCGGCGTGCGAGGAATGTCTCGATGACTTCGATTTCCTCGACGCTCAATCGCCGGGCACCCAGGTTCGAGGCCTCGGACATCTCGGCGGGCATCGCCGCGCGCTGCAGTTGTTGTTCGTGCACGACGACTGTTCCAGCCACGAGATCGCCGAGTCGCTGGTTTCTCGCCGTGAAGAAGATCGACAGCACGCCAACCGCATAGATTCCCGGCATCTGATCCACGATTCGCAGCAGGTTCCGCAAGATTGCCGTAAAGGGCGTGATCGGCTGTCCTGAAGTAGAGATCACGCGGATGCCGAGGACGCGCTTACCAGGCGTCTGCCCCACCCACATCGATTCGAACGCTGCGTAATAGCCGTAGTACAGCAGGAACGCGACGAAGATGAGGACGGCGGCAGTCCACGTCGCGAGCGAGGCAAATCCCGTCGATCGCAGCCAGAGCGCGCCAAGTCCGATCAGCCCCAGTACCAGGAACCCGGCGAGTTGCAGCAGCGTGTCGATCGTGATGGCAAGAAAACGGCTGCCCGCGCCGGCGAGCGGGAACTCCAGCGCAATTTGCTCCGGTGTGTCGATGGTAAGCTTTTCCGGTGGCGTCACCGGCACTCTCCTCACGCTGGATCGAGAAGCGGAAAGCCCACTGGACGAGACTCGAACAACTTCTGTCGCTCGGGCAGCAGGACGTCTCGCGCCTGACGCACGAGCAGCTGCGCGAGTTGGCGCTATTGTATCGTCAGACCGCGGCGGACCTTTCGACCGCGCGCGAGCATCGCGTCGACGCGCAGCTCGCTGCCTACCTCAATCAGCTGCTCGGCCGCGCCCACAACTTGATTTATTCCGGTCGCGCGCCGCGCTCCGGCGGGATCCTGACCTTTTACACGCGGACCTTCCCGCAAGTCTTTCGCGAGACGTGGCGATACACGCTGGCCGCAACCATGCTCTTTCTCGTGGGTGCTGCCGCCGGGACGGCGGTGTCGATCGCCGATCCCGGCTTTCAACGTTTCATCCTCGGCGGCGAGATGATGGACACGATCGAGCGGCGCCAGATGTGGACGCACGGCATCCTCGCCGTCAAGCCGCTGGCGTCGAGCGCCATTACCACGAATAACCTGAGCGTCTCGTTTGCCGCGTTCGCGATGGGCATCACCGCCGGCCTGGGCACGGCGTGGATCATGACCTTCAACGGCGTGCTGATCGGCGTGATCACCGTCGCCTGCGTGCGCGCCGGCCTCGGCCTGTCGCTGTGGAGCTTCGTCGCACCGCACGGCGCCCTGGAGTTGCCCGCCATCTTTATCGCCGGCGGCGCAGGGCTCATCCTCGGCCGCGGCCTCTTGAACCCCGGAACCCTGCCGCGTCGCGACGCACTCGCGGATGCCGGCCGCCGCTCGATTCGCCTGCTGCTCGGCGTGATTCCGTTGCTGCTCGTCGCCGGGCTAATCGAGGGATTCATCTCGCCCGTTCCGATCGCGCCGTCAACAAAGTTCGTAATCGGCGGATCGATGTTCGTGTTACTCGTGCTCTACCTGCTCGGGGGTGGACGGGGGGACACTGAGATCGGGATCCGCGGTCCGCGGTCCGCGGTCCGCGGTCCGAGGGTTCTGGATGTCACCTCCGTCCTGTGATTTCACGGTTCGAACTTTGCGCCCTTCCGGACCCCGGATCCCGGACCCCGGACCCCGACTGGATCGCACCTACAACAGCCCCCGCTCCTTTACTTCCAAGTACCGATCCACCAATCCGCCGGACAACTCCTCCGGCGACGTCTCGACAACCAATGCGCCGCGCTGGCGGAGGCCGTGCAACAGCGCGTCGCGGCGATCGAGCGTTTCCTGCGCTGACATCACGCGATACATCTCGGACGCCGAGGCCGGTGTGGCGCGCGCGAGGGCCGTCACCTCGGGCTGTCGCAGCACGGCGAAGAGAACGACGTGCGCCGGCGCCATGCGCAAGGCGTGCTCAATGACATCTGGAATCCCGGCCGTCTCGGCGACATCCGTCAGCCAGACGATGAGCGAGCGGCGTTTCTGCGCGGCGAGCACGGCGGCTGCGGCCGTGCCGTGATCGGCCTCGACGGCGTCAGCTCGCACCGTCGCCAACGCTTCAACAAGCCCGCGAAGATGGCCGGCGCCGCGCCCCGGCGCCACCCTGTGCTGCAGGCGTCGTCCGTACGCTAGCAAACCAACGCGATCGCCGGAGGCGAGTGCGACCTGCGCCAATGTCAGGGCCGCTGTGACGGTCGAGTCCAACATCGTGTGCGAGCCGACCCGCGCGCGAAGCAGGCGGCCCGCGTCGACCAGCAGCCAGAGCGTTTGACTGCGCTCGGGTTGATAAACTTTCGTGACGAGTTTGCCGCGCCGGGCCGACGCGCTCCACGCCACGTCGCGCTGTTCGTCGCCCGGACGATAGTCGCGCAAGCTGTCGAACTCGCGGCCGGCGCCAAAACGCTTCGCACGGCGCTTCTCAATCGCGATTTGCCGGCTGCGTATCAGGTACATGGCCTGACGTCGTCCTTCCTGCAAGCTCGGATACACGCGCACCGTTTGTTCGAGCGTGGCGACGCCCCAGCGCTCGACGAGCCCCCAACGATCGCGCCACTGGAGCGCGACGACGCCCATTGCCGCGTCGCCTCGCTCTCTGGGCGAGACGCTGTAAGTCGCGACACCAGAATCGCCCGCCGGCGCATGCAGCGTCAGCTCCGGGAGGTCGCGCCGAAGTTGTGCGCTCACGTAGTCGGCAGCTCGCACGTCGAGCCCGACGCGTCCGCGATTCTGAATCGAAACCTGGACCGTGGCCGGCAATCCAAGGGTCAACGCCGACGTCCACGTGCGGGTGACGATGAGGTCCTTAGGCAGCGGCAGCCGTCGCAAGTTGACGAACACGGAGAGGAGAACGACCGCGTTCCACACGACGAGCAGCAGCAGGGCGCGACGATCGATCCACGCTGGTCCGATCCAGAGCAGACCGGCGGCGAGAAACAGGATTGTGCGAGGCGTCAAGCCGAACGCTGCGCGTCGTGCGGGCTGTGCAGCGCGGTCGATCGGCGGCGGCGCCAGGCGCGGAGCAATCACTTGGGTACTTCTACGGCGGCAAGGATGTCGGCCGTGACCTGATCCGGTGTCAGACCTTCGAGGTCCGCCTCCGGCTTCAATATCAGTCGATGGCGAAACACCGGTACCGCAGCACGCTTGACGTCGTCCGGCAGGAGATAGTCCCGCCCGTCCATTGCCGCCATTGCCTTCGACAACTGCATCAGGTGGACGGCGCCACGAGGGCTGACGCCCAACGTCAACGACGGCCACTCGCGGGTGCGACGGGTGACCGCAGCGATGTACGCGAAGAGCGGCGCTTCAACCGCGACGGCGCCCACTTCACGACGCGCCGCAGCCATCTGCTCGGGATCGAGTGGCGCCAACTGAACGTCGTCGATCGCGCGCGCATCGAAGCCCCGGTGATGCCGTTCGAGAATCGCCTCTTCCTCGCCGGACTCGCGATCCGGGTAGCCGACTCGAACCTTGACGAGAAACCGATCCAACTCCGCCTCTGGCAACGGATAGGTCCCCTCGAACTCGACGGGGTTCTGCGTCGCGAAGACCGTGAACGCATTGGACAGGCGATGGCTGGTACCGTCGATCGTGACTTGACGCTCCTCCATCGCCTCGAGCAACGCCGCCTGCGTCCGCGGCGGCATCCGGTTGATTTCGTCGACCAACAGCAAATCCGTGAACACCGGTCCGTGATGCAGCGTAAAAGTGCTGGTGCTCAGGTTGAACACGTTCGATCCCACGATGTCGGCGGGCATCAGATCGGGCGTGCATTGCACGCGCTGGAATTGCAGTCCCATGATGCGTGACAGCGTGCGAACGGCGAGCGTCTTTGCCAGCCCCGGCACGCCTTCGAGCAACGCATGGCCGTTGCACACAATCGTCAGCAGCAGCAAATCCATCATGTCTGCCTGGCCGACGATCACCTTCGCGAGCTCTTGGCGGGCCTGCCCCGTAACCTGTTCGAGTGTGGACATCAGTTTTTTCTCTGGCGCTGAACGGCCTGGGCTTTTGTCGCGAGCATCTGCAAATCGGCCACGACGGCGAGCGCTTCGGAGGTAGGTACCGCTGAATCCATTGACGCGTCGTGCGCTCGCTTCATCACCGTCGACACGTCTGGCCCGAGCGACAGGCGCTCCCCGGCAACACGCGCAAGTTGGTCGTCCGGTGTCGACGATGGCAAGCCGGCGGCATCGAGCAGCTGCCGCCGGACGCGATTACGAACGGTTGCAACCGCCGCGTGCGCGGCCCGGGCCCGCTCGTACAAACCGCCCATGGTGTCGATGAACTCGAGCGGCGACGTCCGCGGTTCGGTCACCAGCGCGCGAACGGGTCTGCTGCGTCGCGTGAACGTAAAGAGCGCCAAGCCGGCAATGCCAGCCAGCTGCAGCAACGCAAACGGGATCGGCGTACCCGACAGGTACGACCACAGCGATCGTGTATGGCCGTGATAGAACTCGTCCCAGACCACGGTCCGACCGCCCGCTGGTCCGATTGAGTTGATGAGCAGTTCGACGTGACCAGGATCGGCAATTCCGCCGTTCATGAGTGGACCAGCGCCGGCCCACCACATAACGTGGCCCTTGTCGAATCGCCCCGCGAGCACCGCAGGGTCATCGTAGGTGCCGTACACCGGAATGAACGGCGATTCGACTGGCAGCTTCGCACCGGCCGATGGCAATTCGACCTCTGGCGCGCCAGCCGTCAACACGCCAGGCAATGCCGCGTGCTGCTTGCGTGGATGCAAGGCTCGCGTCCCGATTCGTTTGGGCAGCTCCGGCAGAAACCACGTCGTCTCGGCACCGGCAATCAACAGCCGGCCGCCGCGATTCAGAAAACTCCGAAGCGCGCGCGCGTCCTGATCCGACGGCCGCGCCGACGGCTG
>Ga0075420_100003122_pt1 | contig 14421 bp, 14 predicted proteins | sample SoiMetdeltSBSDD4_FD_75296 | JGI IMG/M metagenome (GOLD analysis project Ga0075420, IMG submission 75296) | Bulk soil microbial communities from a Populus tree surrounding site in Tennessee, USA - Soil MetaG P. deltoides SBSDD4 | ecosystem: Environmental > Terrestrial > Soil > Tree plantation... | reverse complement strand
CGGTAGTGAGCGGCGAGGGCGGCGGTCAGGCGCGGGAGAGGCTCGCTCATGCCCGAGACGATGAAGCCGGCCGTGCCGTGCCGCTAGGGCGGGATATCGCCGAGACACTCGCCAGGGTTTACGGCCGCCATTGATGCGCGCGCGGAATGTCACGTCGAGAGGCGACGCAGACGCTCGCGGACCCACGTCGCCAGGACAGCCCCACTCACTCGCAGCAGGACGCCACGGATAGCGACGAATGCGTGGGTTCTCTACAATGACGCATGCGAATAGGACTCGCCCGCCACTTCCTCGTCCCGCACAGGCTATCCGAGCCACTCGATGCCGAAGGCTTCACCAAATGGATCGCCTGGTACGATGAGGCGGAAGGTGAGATCGTCGACGTGCCGGCCGGCACAGACACGTGGGATCGGTGTTACTGCAGCGATCTCCGGCGTGCGTGCGCGACCGCGGAGCGACTCTACTCTGGGACCATCGAGCGAACGCCGCTGCTGAGGGAAGTACCGTTCGCCCCGATGTTTCGAGGGAAGCTCCGCCTGCCGCTCTTCGTCTGGCAGACAATGGCTCGCGCTGGTTGGCTCCTGGGCGTCACTCAGCCCGAAGCGCGCCGTCACAGCATCGCGCGGGCGCGCGCGTTTCTCGACCAGGTGTGCGCGAAACACGACGGCGACAACGTGCTCGTCGTAGGGCACGGCTTCCTCATGCAGATGCTCGCGCGCGACCTCGAGCGCCGCGGATTCCGCGGACGTGTGCCCATACGACCGCGTGGCGGAACGATCTACGTGTTCGAGAAGCCCTGACGAGCTTCGTCCCACGCCGCGAGCACACGACGCACCTTCTCGCGCGAGCACTCACCCATGAGCGCGATCTGAATCCAGTTCCGCCGCTGCAGGTACCCGCTCCGATAGTTGAGCGCGAAGCCGCGAGCGCGCAGCACATCGCCCAGCTCCATCGACGACTCGCCGTCGCCTAACGCGATGGTGACGATCCCCGGCGCGGCGAAGGCGTCCGGTGCGACGAGCGTCAGCCCGCGCGCACGAAGCTCCTGCCGGAGCCACGGCGCCAACCGCGCCACGTCGCCGAATCGACCACGGGCGAGCGTGCGCCGCGCAGCGACGGCGAGCGCACGCACCAGGTTCGACGATTGCGTGAACGGCACCGAGTCGGCCTCGGCGTACAACGCGAGGTCCAGGTACCGTGGCAACCGCGGATGCTGCGCCAACCCGCCGCGATGGAACACCATCGCGAGCCCGGGAAGCGACGCGATCCCCTTTCCGCTCACCGCCGTCGCGAGCTGGAGGCGACTGGCGTCCACCGGCACGGTGCCGACCGCGCTCACGCAGTCCGCCGCCACGTCGATGCCACGCTCACTCGCCTGGGTGACGAGGTAGCTCACATCATTCAGCACACCGGTCGATGTCTCGAGATGGACGAGCCACACCCAGCGAGCGCCCGGATGTCGTCCGAGCGCGCGGTCGATCTCGGCACGGTCGATCGGTATGCCCCACCGGTACCGTTCGGCGTCGAACACGAGTCCCGCGCGTGTCGCATGGTCGATGAGCCGCTCCCCGAATTCGCCGTTCGCGAGCACCAGTCCCGGTGCGCCCAGTCGTGACAGCTGGCCGGCCACGACGTCGTTCGCGAGCGTCCCGGAGCCGAGGAGGATCTCGACGTTCGACGCTCCCACGATCGCGCACAGCGTCTCCTTCACCCGCGCGAGCTCGGTGAGGAACGCCGTGTCGCGATGCGAGACCGGAGGTGTCGAGAGTGCAGCGAGGACATCGGGGTGAACGTCCACCGGACCCGGGAGGAAGCTGACGGCAGCGGGTGGAGCGGCCGTGCGTGCGGCGCGTGTGAACGGTACGCGGAGCTCGCGCAGCGCCTCGATCGTGATGTACATCGGCTGGTACGGCGCGTCGGCACTCCCCACGAGCGGGCCGAACGGGATGAACCCGAGGTGGTCGTACAGCTGTCGCTGTCGCACTGTCCCCGAGATCACGGCGCCCGCGAACCCCTTCTCCACAACCCATCTCACCAGCTCGCCCATGAGTCCGCGGAAGATCGGTCCGCCGCGGTGACCGGGAGCGATCGCGAGCAGCCGAATCTCGCAGAAGCGGCGGCCGGGCGGCAGCCAGTCGTCGACGTTAGGCAGCTTCGCGTCGAGCGACCAGGGCCGCGCGCCGCGAACGGCGACCATGCCAAGTACCTCTTCAGCGCGCCGGCAGATGAAGTACGTGTTCTCGCCATCGAACTTGTCGACGAGTCGGCGCGTCTGGTTGACCTGATGCTGCGGAATCTCCTCGACGAACGTCTGATAGTTCAGCCGATGGATCTGCTCGAGCTCCCACGGTTCGGTTGCAGCCTTGTACACGAGCGGCTCGAGGGCCGTTGTCATTGGACGGTCTCCGCGAACGCCGCGCGCCGACGTGCGTCAGCGCGTGGATGATGGGCGAGAAGCACGATGGCCACTCCAACGGTCGCGAGCACCACCACCTGCCAACCACGATCGAGAATCAGAAGCGAAAGCGGCGCGACCGCGAGCGCGAGCAGCCCGCTGAAAGTGAAACGTCTCGTGATGAGCAGGACAATGAGCCCCAGTCCCAGTGTCAGCGAGGCAGCCATGATGTCCGCCGTGAGGAATCCACCGAGTGCCGATGCGACGCCCTTGCCCCCGCGAAACCCGAGCTGGACCGGCCACACGTGTCCGACAATTACGGCCACGAGAGCCACCCAGACAGCCCACTCGTCCAGCAGCAGCGCGCGGCCAACGAGCACCGCAGCGGCTGCCTTGGCCGCATCGAAGAGCAGGGTAACTCCGGCCGCAAGCCGGCCGTGAGCCCGCGCGACGTTGCGCGCGCCCGCGTTACCGCTCCCCGTACGACGAATGTCGCTGCCGTCACGGAGTCGCGCGACGTAATAGCCCGCGACGATACAGCCGAGGAGATAGCTGAGAGCGATGACGGCGAGAAGTCGAAACACGCGATAATTCGGCGCGATAATGCCGCTTGGGTCAAGGTGCGCAAGCGGTCCCGGCACGGCGCAGCGCCCATCCAGCGGCCAGCCCAACCACCGCTCCGGCCAGCACGTCTACGGCATAGTGGTACCCACCGTACACGGCGCCGAGCGTGAGCAGGGCGGTAAGCACCGACAGGAGAACGCCGAAGGGCCGGTGCCACTGAAGCGCGAAGAGCGATTGCATCGCCGCAACGGCCACGTGTGCGCTGGGAAACGCGGTACCGCGAGAGGAGCCGCCCTCGAGCACCCGCAGGGTGAGTGCGCGGAACAAACCGTCGGGAATTGCCGTCGAAGCGGGCCACAGGTAGCGCGGCCCCTGGACCGGGAAGAGCACGAACACCACGTACGTGGCAGCGAAGATCGTCGTTAGGCCCGCGATGGCACGCCCGAACTTCTCACGATCTCCGCGAGCGAACAGGACGACGACGGGGAGGTAGATGATCGCGTAGAACGAGAGATACCCGGCGTGCAGCACCTCGCTGATCGCAAGTGTCACCGCCGGCGGCGTGGCGCGAGCAATCGCGGGCGCGAAGCTCCGGGCCGGTGAGGAGCCCCCGAATAGCCCCAGCTCCCACCGCTGAACCGTCGCGTCGTGATAGGTGCTCCCGATTCCCGCCATGAGAGCGGGGAGCTCCGCGTAGAGGAGCGGGACGGCGACTACAGGCAACCACGCCAGCGCGACGTCTACTCGAGTACCTCGAGCCTGCCCTGAGGCGCCACGGTATCCAAGGCGACGCGCCGCGTACAGCGCGAGGCCCAGCCCCGCGACGTGCGCAATGAGTATGACGCTCGACCCAGATCTCCCGGCGGTCAGCACCGCCGGGATCAGCGTTAGGCCCAGGTACGCGACGAGAATTCGGAGCGCGTGGCGTGCCGAGGCAAAGCCCTTGTCCGTGCCCGATACCTGGCTCGACTCGCGGTCCTGGAGCTCAGCAACGGTGGTCAGATGTCGAGTCCGTGTGGTGACCACGCAACGATGTCACAGTCGGCGGCGAATGGACAGGCGTTGTAATCGCGTCCGGGTGTCGCCGCGCGCCGGGCCGTGTCGTATCATCTCCCCCGTGAGACTCCCAACCCTGGCCGCCGATCGCTCCTCGCGACGCTCACCACCGCGTCGCTCGCCTCGCTTATGATTGTCGGCGTCTGATGCGTATCGGTACTGTCGCCCTGGCTGTTTCGCTTACTGGTGCCTGCGATGCACCTAACGCGCGCGGGCCTGCGAGATCGCTCGCGTACCCAGTTGCCCGGCTGGACACCGTCGTCGACGTGTACCACGGGACGCGCGTCGCCGATCCGTACCGCTGGTTGGAGCACGTGGACACGCCCGACGTGCGCACGTGGGCGACTGCGCAAACCGCGCTCGTCTCGCAGGTAATCGGCAAGGACTCACTGCGAGGCTGGTTCCTCGAGCGCATGCTGCATCATGCCAAGGCGTGGGACCAAATCGAGCGCGACGACGGCGATGTTTCAACTCGCGCGATGCTCGACCCGCGCACGTTCGGACCGACGAAGAAGCTCGTGCGCTCTCAGGTGTCTCCGGACGGGAAGTACGTCGTGTACGCGCTCTCCGAAGGTGCGAGCGAATGGGTGGAAACTCGCATTCGTCGCGTGTCCGACGGTGTAGACCTGCCCGAGGTGCTCGACGGGATGCTCGGCGGCGTCCCCCTCTGGTCGCGTGACAGCCGCGGCATCTTCTACGTGCACCAGAGGCGCGGCAGTGATGAGGATCGCGTGATGCTGCTCGAGCCGTCGGTTCGGTATCACGCGATCGACACGCCACAATCCGCGGACCGAGTCCTGTTCGCGACGCCTCCGGGCAGCGTCGAATCCGTGTTGCAGGTCTCCTACGCGTCGAGTGGCAGGTACCTCGTCATCGCGGAGGGCTCGGGCGCCGTCTGGGACCCATTCGCATGGGTTCTGAGCCGCATGCACCTGCTGGATCTGGGCGACGGGCCGGCGCCGGCGATCTCGAATCCGGTCACGCCGCTGGTGGCGGACAAGATCGCAGGGTACCGAGTGGTCGCATCGGTTGGCTCGATGTTCTACGTGATGACGGACCGCGGCGCGCCACGCAAGCGACTGGTAGTGATGGATGCTCGGGATCCCGCACCCGCGAAGTGGCGTGACGTGATCCCGCAGGATCCGCAGCTCGTGCTGCACGCCATGCAACGCATCAACGACCGCTGGGTTGCCGTCTATTTCGCTGACGTCCAGCCGCTGATCCGCGTCTTCTCGAGCGATGGGCGGTTGCTGCGGACGATGCAGCTACAGCCGTTCTCCAGCGTCCCGGAGATCGAGAGTGGAGAGCGGAAATCCGAGTTGATGGTGAGCACCAGCTCGTTCCTGCAACCGCCCACGCGCACGGTGTTCGATGTGTCGACTGGCGCGTCGCGCGTCATCCAGGCGGCATCGAGCGACTTCGATGCGGCGTCGTACGTCACGTCGCAGCAGTGGTACACGTCGAAAGACGGAACCCGCGTGCCGATGTTCATCGTGCACCGCAGGAAGATTCCGCTGGACGGATCGCACCCGGTGCTGATGCTCGGTTACGGAGCGTCGGGAACCGTCATGTTGCCGTGGTTTGCGGAGGATGTGCTCGCGTGGCTCGAGGCAGGCGGCATCTTCGCCATGCCCAGCCTGCGCGGCGGCGGCGAATTCGGTCGCGAGTGGTATGAAGCTGCCATTCTCGATCGCAAGCAGACCACGATCGATGACTTCATTGCCGCCGCGGAATGGCTGATAAAGAGCGGGTACACGAAACCGGAGCGACTCGCCATACGCGGCGCATCGAACGGCGGGCTGCTGGTGACTGCCACGATCACACAACGGCCCGATCTCTTCGGCGCTGCGATCGCCGAGGTGCCGATCACCGACAACTTGCGGTACGATCGCGGCCGACACCGCGGACAGTTCGGACACGTGAGCGACTCGGCGCAGTTCGAGTCTCTCTACCGCTTCTCTCCGCTGCATCGCGTGAAACAGGGCACCTGCTACCCGGCGACGCTGATCACCACCGCATTGAACGACGACCGTGCGCCGGCCTGGCATGCGCTCAAGCTCACCGCCGCGCTGCAGGCCGCGCAGAGCTGTGACAAGCCGATTCTTCTGCGTGCCGCGACCGTCGGCGGTCATTTGGGCGATCGCGGCCCTGACAGCTGGATCGAAGATGCGGCCGACGGGTTGGCCTTTATCGGTCGTCGGTTCGAGATACAGAAATGATGGTTGTTCGAATTCAAGAACCGTTGGTCTCACGGAGGAAGCGCCATGGATACCAAGCAAATGGATCTCAGGCACACGATCACGCAACTGTATCGTGACTATGAGAGTCGCAACCTGGACAAGATCCTGGACGCGCTCCCGGAAGATTTTTGTTTCGAATGGGCGTCCGATCCCGGTACGGCGCGCTACTCCGGTATCTGTCACGGTAAGGGCGAGCTGGTCGAGCAGCTCAACGATATCGCGGTGAACTTTCAATTCAACGCGTATCGCCCACTGAACATCCTGGTGGATGGAGATAGCGCCGCGGCGCAGCTTCAGCTCGATCTGACATCTGTAGCAACCGGTCGCCGGTTCTCGGCAAGGATCGCTCACTTCTGGTCATTCAGGGATGGTGCTCCGATTCACCTTGTCGAGTACATGGATACGGCGTTGATCGCGAGTGAAAGCGGCCCCCGGTCGAAATGACCACGACGATTCGGCTCCTCGCCATCGGCATCGCCGTCACGCAAACCCAGCTCGTCGGCGCGCAGGAGCCGGTGGATCGCGCAGCGATCGCTCGCATCCGCGAAGAGGGATTCCAGCGGTCCCAGGTCATGACCTTCGCTCAGTACATGACCGACGTGCTTGGCCCCAGGGTGACCGGATCACCCGGTCTGCGCCGCGCGGAACAGTGGGCGAAGACCACAATGACACGCCTCGGCCTAACGAACGTGGTCATCGAGCCATGGGGCGAGCATGGTGTCGGCTGGACCAACGTGTACACATCGCTGCACCTCCTCGAGCCGACCTATCAACCCGTGATCGGGTATCCGCTCGCCTTCACACCCGGCACCAGCGGCAAAGTGACGGGAGAGGCGCGGATCGTTTCGATCGCCACCGAGGCCGACTTCGCCCGGTATCGTGGAAAGCTCTCTGGCGCGATCGTCCTGGCGACGCCACCTCGGCCAGTCGGGCAGCAGTTCACGCCCGATGCGACACGGTTTACTGCTGACGAGCTGCGAGCGCTGCAGCGCACCACGATCGGTGCCCCGACCGGGATCGACAGTGTCGAGTATCGGTGGGACGTTGTGAACAAGACGTACGTGCCGGTCGGGAGCAGTGCGACGAGCGGCGGCGTGTCACCCACCGAGCGACTCGCGTTCTTCAAGAGCGAGAACGTCGGTGCCGTGCTCCAGGCGGCTCCCGGACGAGACGGCACCGTGTTCGTCGATGGACGCCCGGGAAGTCGCCAGGATCGATCATATCGCGGCGTCATGGGGTCGCCGCCGATGGTCGCTGTGGCGGCAGAGCACTACAACAGAATCTACCGCGTCACGGCACAGGGGATTCCCGCGCGGATGGAGATCGAGATCCGAAACGCGCTCGACACCAGCATCACGACCGCGGACAACGTCACCGGCGAGATCACCGGCGGTGACCTCAAGGATCAAGTCGTTATGCTCGGCGGCCATTTCGACTCGTGGCACGCGGCGACAGGCGCCACCGATGACGCTGCGGGCGTGGCCGTCGCGCTCGAAGCGATGCGGATTCTCAAGACGATCGGCGTGAAACCACGACGGACGATTCGTGTGGCGCTGTGGAGCTATGAGGAGGGAGGCGTCGTGGGTTCGCGCGCGTACGTCGAGCGGCACTTCGGGTCAGCCGCCAAGCCTGCGCCTGACTACGACAGGCTTGCGGCGTACTTCAACGTCGACAACGGCGCCGGTCGGATTCGGGGGATCTATCTGCACGGGAACGAGCGAGCCAGGCCGATCTTCGAAGCGTGGCTCGCTCCCTTCGCCGACCTCGAGGCAACCACGATCACGATCAACAACGCGTTCGGCGTCGACGCGCTGGCGTTCGATCAGGCCGGGCTGCCGGGCTTCCAGTTCATCCAGGATCCGCTCGACTACGACAGCCGAACCCACCATTCCAACATGGATGTGTTCGATCGGTTACCGGCCGACGACATGCGCCGAAACGCCGTGATCCTCGCGAGCATGGTGTACCTCGCGTCGATGCGGGACCAACCGCTGCCACGCGAGGGACGCTGAGCAGACGCGGCAGCGCGCCTAACGCCACACCGATGACGATGAAGCCCCAGCCATCTCGTACCACTTCTTCTCGTCGACGCCGCGAATCATGAGCCAGCCGATGGTTACCGCACAGCCGACCAACGCAAACAGTGCCAGCGGCAAGAAGAGCGTGTTGCCGAGCGGCGGATAGACAAACGTCAGCCAGCCTGCTCCGCCAATGAGGGAGAGAACACCCAACACGCGCGGAAGGAACGTCGCTCGGAACATCAGGTACCCGGTCAGCAACGTGTTGACGCCGAGGAACACCAGCGCAACCTGCGTCCCCTGCGCGTTGATGCGAATCATGAGATACGCCAGCGCCTCGAGCTGCCTGCCGTCGAAGGCCGCCAGATACGACGCACCGCCTAACACGAACAGCGGAGCATAGAAGAAGAGGCGCGCCATTGCCTTGATGCCCGATCCGACGTAGCCGAACACCGCCGCCGCTCTGGCCATGCTGCGATTCACGGGCATGAGCAGGTCGTACATTACCGCGGTCGTCGCTGCCTGGCACGCCATCTCGATCATGAAAATGGCGTACGCTACGCGAATGAGCGTCTGATTCGCGACGATGTTTCGTGCGGTGGCGGCCGCATCGCCGGTCACGACCAGCCGGTCGCTGATGAAGGCCTGAGCGATGACTCCACCCACGATCGTGGCGAGGAACAGCGCGCCAGCGAGCCGCGCTTTTCCCTTCGGTGACATCTCTGTCTGCGACGCCCGTGGCATTGCAACGCCAAGCCCGGCGTCGTATGGAAACACATTGGCGCCAGGTGATGCGGTAGACATCGTGTGCTCCGGTCGTTGCTGATCGTTAGGCTGCAGTGGGCTCGATCTCGGTGTCGTTCTCGTTGCCATCGCTTTCACTACTCTCGCTGAATTCCAGAATGTCCCCGGGCTGGCAGCTCAGTGCCGCGCAGATCGCGTCGAGCGTGGAGAAGCGAATGGCGCGGGCCTTTCCCGTTTTCAGAATCGACAGGTTGGCGAGCGTGATGCCGATCTTTTCCGACAGCTCCGTGAGCGACATCCGGCGCGCGTACAGCACGTCGTCGAGCTTGACGTTGATCGCCATGGCTACACCGTCCCGTCGAGATCCTCGCGCATGCGAGCACCGTGGTCGAAGACGCGCGCCAGCACGAACAGCAGCAGCACCGCCAGCCACGGCGTGACGGAGAGATTCCAGTCGATGTGGATTGGGCGCGTTGCCGTGGAAACGCTGTTCGCAATTCCAACGACCACGAGACGGCTCAGCTCGAGGGCGAGCACCGCCCAGGCGATCGTCTGCAACCGCGACGCGTTCTCGCTCACGAAGGGGTTGCCGGCGCGGACGGTCTCGACGATCGAAAGCAGACGGGTGAGAATCGCGTTCGTGACAGGGGTGGCAACGACCCCGATGACCATGATCAGGCGCATCCCGATCAGCGCGCGCGGGCTGTCGTCCGTGCCGAGCGCGCGCGCTACGAATCCGGCGGCGACGAACGTCCAGACGAGGAGCGCGAGAACCGCGGTACCAAAGAGCCAGTTCAACGCGATCAGGATCCGAAGAACCCTGTGCGAGACCGATAACGCGTCGGCATTCGGCTGTCCCATCAATTCCCGCCTCATGACTGTAGGGCCGGCTCACATCTCGAAAAACGATAAGACACATATCGAAATTCGGCAAGGATTGTTTCGATATTCGATAAATGAGACCTGGATCGGTGTGCGTGGGTCGGAAGAAACGGGCTTGACGCCACTCGCCGCCGTGCTAGGCTAAGCCACCTCCGGGTTCGACTCCGGACGCCCTGGTCCGAGGGCTGCACCCCGCTCCCGCCCGTGCCCGAGTCCCAACCGACCCGATGCAGCACGACCCCCGCGAAACCGCTGCGCGCAGAGCCATCGATGCCGGTGACTGGCAGACGGCTCGCGACCTGTTCGACGAGCTAGCGCGGGAGACGAACACCCCCGAAGCATGGGAGGGGCTCGCCGAGGCGGCATGGCTGCAGCAGGACTCGCGGCTCATGATCGACGCGCGGCTCACCGCGTATCGACTCCACCGCGAGCGCGGCAACGACGTCGCCGCCGCGCGCATGGCCATCGCCCTCGGGAATGACTTCCTCGACTTCCGCGGCGATGCCGCCGTGGCCAACGGCTGGTTCAAGTACGCACGGCGCCTGCTCAAGCCGCTCCCACCATCGGCGGAGCATGCGCGTCTCGAGGTCTGGGAGGCGCGTCTCGCGTTGATCGGCCGACAGGACGCGGCCGAAGGTGCGCGCCTGGCCGAGGAATCGATGCGGCTGGCGCGCGACACCAACTGTCCGGACGTCGAAGTGCTCGCGACCGCGATGCGCGGGCTCGCACTCGTCATGAACGCCCAGCCCGATCAAGGGCTCGCCCTTCTCGACGAAGCCGCCGCCGCCGCGCTCGGTGGCGACATCTCCGATCCGTACGCCGCCGGGCTGACGTGCTGTTATCTCATCAGCGCCTGCGACCGTATCCGCGACTACGACCGCGCTGCTCAATGGTGCGCGCGACTGCGCGAATTCTCCACGCGGCAGCGCTTCGCCATCCTGATGACAACCTGCCGGCTTCAATATGGTAGTGTGCTCATCTCGCGCGGGGAGTGGGCCGAAGCCGACGCGGAGCTGCAGGCGGCAATCGCCGACCTCCGTGAGGCGCGACCGGTCGTCCTGCCGGCGGCGTTCGCGAGACTCGGCGAGCTGCGTCGTCGTCAGGGCCGGACGGACGAAGCAGTCGCGCTGTTCGAGCAGTCAGGCAGCCATCCGCTCGCGCTGCTCGGCGGCGCCTGGGTCGACATCGAGCAGGGCAACCTGACGCGCGCGCTCGAGCGTGCCGGCGCGTACCTCCGGCGCTTTCCGGAAGACGCGCTGCTCGAGCGTGCGCCCGCCAACGAGCTCCTCGTCAGGATCGCGGCGGCGTCGGGCAAACCCGCCGAGGCCGAGCACGCCCTCGCCGGATTGGAGAAGGCGGCCGAGAAGTACGAGCTGCCGTTGCTGCGCGCGGCCGTACTGTCCGCCAAAGCCATCCTCGCGGAGACACACGGCGAACACGCACGCGCCGCGGAGTTGATGGAGGACGCGGCCGTATTATACGAGAACGCCGGCTTCGTTCATGAAGCAGCGACGGCGCGTCGCGAGCTCGAGAACGCCCGCGCCGGCGGGGGCGCCGGCACGCCTAACGCGCCGACTGCGGTAAACGCACCACTCACGCAGCGAGAGATGGAAGTCCTTCGCCTGGTCGCGAACGGTCTCAGTGAGCGCGAGGTCGCGGACAAGCTGTTCATCAGCCCGCACACTGCGCACCGCCATCTGTCCAACATCCGGCTCAAGCTCAACGCCACTACGCAGGCGTCTGCCGTGGCCCTCGCCGTTCGGATTGGCCTGATCTAGTGGAATAGCAAGCGGTCCTCTCGCCCCATGGCCCGATCGGGCCAGCCTTCGGTTTCGCAAAAGATGGCACGTCCGGGCGAAGTTGCAGTTCTTCGCCACCGGTAGCTTCGGCGCACGAATTTCACCCCAGCCGGAGATACCTATGAGGAAATACGTGATCGAGCGTCCGATTCCGGGAGTCGGGTCGCTCACCCGAGATGAGCTGCACAAGGCGTCGACGACGTCCTGCGTCGTCCTCGATCAGCTCGGACCCGACATCCAGTGGGTCTACAGCTTCGTGACCGACGACAAGATCTACTGCGTCTACCTCGCCGCGAACGAGCAGCTCATCCGCGAGCACGCGCAGCGCGCGGGATTCCCAGCGGAGAGCATTGCCGCCGTGCGCGCGATGATCGATCCCACCATGCGGTCGGACGCGGTCGCCGCCGCGGCGTAAAGTGCCCGCGACCCTGTTACGCGCAATCGCCCAATCAACCGAACATTCGACACTGAGACCATATATGACCCGCCTCCATTCATCCATCGCTTTCGCGCTCGCGCTGTCCGCGGCGCTGACTGCCTGTCAGGACGAGCGATCGCCCGAACCTGTCATGGCACCGACGTTCGCACGCTCCGCGAACGACGTCGCCCCGATCGACGATCAGACGCAGCTCGCGGAGCTGCGGAGAGTGACCGCCAAGTTTCACTCGATCGAAGCGGCGAAGCAGGCTCAGTACTCGACGCAGATCACCCCGTGCTGGGCGCACCATTCCGCCGGCGCTATGGGCTACCATTACGGCAACACGAGCCTGTTCGACGCGACCGTCGATCTGTTGGCGCCCGAGACGGTCATCTACGAGCCGCAGGCCGGCGGCCACATGAAGCTGGTCGGAATGGAGTACATCGTTCCGCTGGATGCGTGGGCAGCCGCGAATCACGACCTGAATGATCCGAACGACGTGCCGCAGTTGTTAGGTCAGCGTTTCACGCGGCATTCGTTCCTGCCGATTTTCAAGCTGCACATCTGGTTGTGGCGGAACAATCCGTCCGGCACGTTCGCGGACTGGAACCCCAAGGTCTCGTGTCAGCACGCTGAAACGACCCAGACCTTCTAGCGATTCGTGCGGGGGAGCGGGCCGGAATGGCCCGCTCTCTTCATTTTCACCACGTCAGCACGCGGAGGTAGCGCAGCGCAGATCCCGCGGTGCAATTGACGAAGCCTTGGCGGACCCGCATCGTAGGTGTCCCCCGAGCCTCTCGAGCATGCCGGCCAGGAAGCGTAAGGCGGTCCAACGGGAGTGGGACGATGAGGTCGAACGGGCCGTCGCCGAGTATTTCGACTCCCGCTGGGAAGAATGGCGGGACCGACACGGCATCTATGGCATCGCGCTGGAGCGGGATGACAAGGGTGGGCTGGTCCTGTACGTCGAAGTAACCCCGGAAGCTGCGGCGATCACCTCGACGCGTACGGCCCTCCCCGACTTCATTGAGCTTCCGATCGCTGCAGGCATGGCGCCACAGCGTCTCAGGGTCCGGCGCGCCGAGCGCCGACAGCCGCGAAAACAGCAGCGGATCTCCGGCGGCAGTCCGGGAGCCGGGGACATTGCGGCCGGACGCGCGTCGCAGGGTACTCTCGGCGGCTGGGCGTGGGACACCACGGACGACTCCCTGGTGCTCTTATCCTGTCAGCACGTCCTCGGCCCCGAGGGCGACGATGTTTTCCTGGGAGCCACCGCCCCCGGTGTGAAGATCGGCAAGGTCAAGCGATCCATTGCGCATTCGCCGGCGGTCCCCGTGGACTGCGCGATCGCCACGATCGACCTCACACATGATCCGGCGTTCGTCGTGCAGAGTCTGGGGGCGGCGATCATGATGACGGATGGTCAGCTCCGGCGGAATCTGCCGACGAGCAAGCGCGCTGCGGTCACACACCTGCGGAACGGCATCGTCGTCGCTGGCAGCCGTCGAGTGACCATCGACGGCGAACACTATCCGAGAGTCATCGAGGTGAAGGGTGTGGCCGCGGATTGGTCGGCCACCGGAGACTCCGGAGCGCTGGTGTTCGACGACGAGGAGTACGAATCGGGGCTCCGCGCCGTCATCGGCCTGCACCTCGCCGGCCACGAAGAGCTCGACAGACACGGATTCGCGTTGCGCATCGGCGATGTCTTTGCCGCGCTGCAGCTCACCACCCTCCCCGACGGCCTGCTCAGCGCTCTGCTGGTGGAAGCCACTGGCTCACGCGCGAGCGCACTCGTCGCGCGAGATGCGTTCATCGACCTCTACTTCCTGGTCGATTCGACGCCGCTCAGCAAAGCGCTGCTCGCCGTGATCGAGGATCCCGAATATCTGCTGCGCCTGACGCTCGATCCGAGCGCGCGACGAGACGCGACACGGCTGCTGCGACGTCTGCTTGAAGGGGGTGCAACGGTCGAGAATATCCTCGAGCACCGCATCGCCCGTGAGGACGTGGCACTGCTCGCCGCGGCGCCAGCAGGACTCGACCCGCTGACTCAGACCTCTCTGACCGCCCTCGTCGACGAGACCACGCGCTCGATGGGCAAGACGTTAGGCGCGACACTGCTCGAAGGATCCTCTCCTCTTGGGGGGCAGTCCTAGTCACGTAGTGGCTCGAGCGGTCGACATCTGGGACCTAAGGGATAGGCTCGCGAGGCGCTGCAGCTCCGCGCGCAGGGCAGCCGCGGAGCGGGGTCGGCGCGAACGGTCGACGGCAAACGCGTTTTCGAAGAACTCGACCAGTTCGG
>Ga0075420_100003121_pt1 | contig 14422 bp, 16 predicted proteins | sample SoiMetdeltSBSDD4_FD_75296 | JGI IMG/M metagenome (GOLD analysis project Ga0075420, IMG submission 75296) | Bulk soil microbial communities from a Populus tree surrounding site in Tennessee, USA - Soil MetaG P. deltoides SBSDD4 | ecosystem: Environmental > Terrestrial > Soil > Tree plantation... | reverse complement strand
TCGACGGATGTCCTGCTGATGGATCATGCCGTCCGTGAGCGCGATCTTGCCCCCGAAACCCCCTGTCAGACCGTGTGGTTCGACGTTCGCCCGGATCATCGCGACGATCTGCTCGGACGTTCTGTCGGCATAATCGGCAACGCCGACCGCGTTGATGCGGTCCGTGCTCAGTCGACCTTTCAGGAATCTACGGACCAGACCAGGGGTGTTGAGCTCGTCGTAGCTCACCGTGTGGATCGCGACTTCGCGGACTCGCCACTTATCGCACAGTGTCGGGTTGTCCCATTGCTCTGGGGTCAAACCCTCTAGGAATGAGGCGAATTCGACGCGCTCGTCGCGAGCCATCTGCTGGGTTGACGTCATTGCTCGAACAGGCCGGCGTAGCGGCCGAGGTACAGCGGCCAGCCGGCATCGCCGTCGACTCCGGCTGCGACGGACTCCCAGCCCTCACCGTGGCGTTCGATGTGGCGGTGTTCCAGTTCGACGCGCGTCCGGTCGGCGGACTCGGCCGTGAAGCGGACTTCGACCTCACTTGCCCGGGTGAGGTCGGTTTCCAGCTGCCAGGTCGGCCCGATGTCCCACGTGAAGACGACGCGGTTCGGCGGCTCGAAGGCGACGACCCGCGCCCACTTGCACAGGCTGCCGTCGACGCCGCGGTCGTAGATGTGTCCGCCGACGCGAGGCTCGAACACGGTCTCGGCGATGGGGGCGCTCATCAGATTGTGTTCGCGCGGCTTGAAGTCGCCGAACCTCTCGGTGAACACGCGGAACGCCCGCTCGACAGGGGCGTTGACGACAACGTCGTGACGGACGGTTACGGGTCGGGCCTGCGTCATGATTCGTCTCCTTCCAGACGCTCGACGGTGTCCTTGAAACCGGCCAGGGCCTGTACCCAGAACCGGTCGAGGTCGGCGCGCAACGCTTCCAGCCCTGTCGGGTCCAACTGGTAGACCCGTCGTGTGCCTGCGGCACGGTCCCGCACCAGCCCGGCACGCTTGAGGACCTTGAGGTGTTGCGACACCGCGGGCCTGCTGACAGGCAGGTCTCGGGCCAGTTCGCCCACTGCCAAAGGCCCGTGCGCGAGGCGTTCCACAATCGACCGCCGGGTGCGATCCGCCAGCGCCACCCAGGCGTCGGCATCCTCTTGGTAAGTGGACACGAACCGTAAGTTACCACTTACCAATGCGGGCATCAATGGGCGATGCTTGGACGCAGCGTTAGTAGTCGACCAGTTGCACGGCGACGCCGACCGCCCCGCCGCCGACATGGATCGACAACACTGGCCCCATATCGGTGACGACGAGCGACTCGATCTGCGGCAATCGCGTCGTCAACGCGGCGCCGATCTCGTCGGCGGCGTCGTGATTGTCGACGTGGTGCACCGCTATCGATGCCCTGCGGTCCCCGACCACTTCGGCGACGCGATCGACCATCGCGGCGTGCGCCTTGGTGATCGTGCGGATCCGCTGATCCAGCACCAGGCGCCCGTCGACGTCGAGGCACAGCAGCGGCTTCAGTGACAAGGCGGTGCCCAGCCGCGACGCCCCCTTGCTGATCCGGCCGCTGCGCCGCAGATTGTCCAGCCGGTGCACGACGACGAACACGTGCCCGCGCGCCTGCGCCGACCGGGCCGCGGCCTCGACGGCGTCGAGATCGGCCCCCGATCCTGCTGAACGCGCCGTGGCCAGCGCGACGAACCCGACCCCCATCGCCACCGAACGAGTGTTGACCACCCGTACCGCCGGGCCGAACTCACGAGCAGCCTGCACCGCCGAGCTGTAGGTGCTCGACAGCGCCGCCGAAAGATGTACCGCCACAACGCCGTCGCCGCCGCTGTCGGTCAGCGCCTGCTGGTACGTCTCGGCCAGCTCCGCACGTGTGGCGCCGGCGGTGGTGACCCGCGGCCGATCGTGGATGTCGTACGGCACGTCGTCGACCCCGTCACGCAGATCGGTCCCGTCGACCAGAACGTGAAGCGGCACTTGCCGGATGTCGAACTGCTTGAGCTCGTCTGGCTGCAAGCGCGCCGACGAATCGGTCACCACGACAACAGCCATGACTATCGCGAATCCTCTTGCTGCACGCCCGCTTCCGCGAGCGCCTTGAGCATCAGCTCGGCAACTGCCTGGTGTGACTCGAAGTTCCAGTGAATACCGTCGGGGTTGCCTCGCCCGCTCATCACATGCTCGCCGACGGCCGCTTTCAGGTCGACGAGTGGGACGTTGCGCTGCTCGGCCCACGCGGTGATCGCCTTGGCGGTGCCTTCACGGCCGTGGTGTGCCTTGCCGTAGGTCTGAGCGATGTGGACCGACGGCAGCGATGCGACGATCGGTATTCCGGGCCTATTGAAGTCGATTGCCTCACGGGTCATTTCGAGGTACTCAACAGAAACATGCGGCGGCAACGCGGCGCGCGATACCGGCGACAGCCGCGGCTGCACCCAGCCGTATCCGTCGCGCACCCAGCGTCGAAGCCACGCCGGCCGGACGTAGCGGATCAGCTCCCGCAGAGCGGTGGGCAGCGGCGACGGCAGCGAATCCATGCCGCCCGTCGCGAAGATCACGGCGCCGGCGCGGGGTAGCGCCGCCCACGCCCGGGGGTCCTGCGTGGCGGCCCACCAGACGTCTCTGCAAGTCCAGCCGATCCGTCCGATCACTTCGACATCCCAACCCAGTTGGTTGGCAACGATATTCGGCCAGATCCGCGGATCGTCCGCGGGCAACCCGCCGGTGGGCCCGTAGTAGGACAGCGAGTCGCAGAAGACGAGAAGCGTTGGCCGAACCGGCGAATCAGAGGACATCGTTGGCGACCTGTGCCGAGGCGTTCCACACGTCGAGGCGCCAGCGGATACCGTCCAGCGAGGCGTCGGGCTGCGCGTGACCCGACAGCTGCACCCAGCTGGCGTTGCCCATGCCGCCCAGCGCGGGCCAGTTGTCGACCGGCAACGCGAGCAGGGCCGCGGTCAGTGCGGCGATCAGCCCGCCGTGTGCCACCAGCACCACCGGCCGTTCGGGTTCGTCGACGCCCCACTCGGTTTGGTCGGCGACCAGTTCGGCCACCAGCGGCATGCTGCGTGCGGCGACGTCGACCCGGCTTTCGCCACCGTGCGGCGCCCACCGGGCGTTGTCCCGCCACGCCAGCCGCGCACCCGGGGCGGCGGCGTCCACTTCGAGATGGGTCAACCCCTGCCAGTCGCCGAGGTGCGTTTCACGCAGCCGGGTGTCGACGAGCACCGGCTGACCGCACCGCTCACCGAGCGCGACCGCGGTGTCCAGCGCGCGCCGCAGATCTGACGACACGATCATCAGCGGTTGCCGTTTGGCCAGCACCTCCGCGGCGGCGACGGCCTGCTCGCGGCCCAGGTCGGTCAGCTCCGTGTCGAGCTGGCCCTGCATCCGGTTGCCGGCGTTGTATCCCGTCTGCCCGTGACGCAGCATGACCAGGCGGCGCACCCTCATGGCGTCCCGTCCAGATCGACCGACACGACGGGGCAGTCGCGCCACAACCGGTCGAGGGCGTAGAAGTCACGCTCGTCCTCGTGCTGGATGTGCACCACGATGTCGACATAGTCGAGCAACGTCCAACGGCCCTCGCGGGCGCCTTCGCGACGGGCGGGCTTGTAGCCCGCGAGGCGCATCTTCTCCTCGACCTCGTCGACGATCGCGTTGACTTGGCGCTCGTTGGACGCCGACGCGATGACGAAGCAGTCGGTGATCACAAGCTGGCCGGACACGTCGATCACGACGACGTCTTCGGCGAGTTTGGACGCCGACGCGCGCGCCGCCACCGTGGCCATCTTCACCGCTTCATCGGTGGCCGTCACCGGTTGCCGTCCTTGGCCACGACGGGCTGGGCGGCGTAGAGCTTGCGCTTGGCCACGTATTGCACGACACCGTCGGGCACCAGGTACCAAATCGGCCGGTCCTCCTCAGCGCGCTTGCGGCAGTCGGTCGACGAGATCGACAGCGCGGGTACCTCGACCAGGGTCAGCGCGTCGGGTGGCAGCTCGGCGAGCGCCGCAGCGATGTGCTTGCCGTGGAGTTCGTAGCCCGGCCTGCTGACGCCGACGAACTTGGCGATCGAGAACATTTCCTCCCAGTTCTGCCAGGACAGGATCGAGGCCAGCGCGTCGGCGCCGGTGATGAAGTAGAGATCGGTGTCGGGGTTAAGCGCCCGCAGATCGCGCAGCGTGTCCTTGGTGTAGGTCGGGCCGGCGCGGTCGATGTCCACCCGGCTGACCGAGAATCGAGGGTTCGACGCGGTCGCGATGACGGTCATCAGGTAGCGGTCCTCGGCGGCGGTGACGTAGCGGTGGTGCTTTTGCCAGGGCTGGCCAGTCGGCACGAACACCACTTCGTCGAGCTCGAACAGGTCGGCGACCTCGCTGGCAGCAACCAGGTGGCCGTTGTGGATGGGATCGAACGTCCCGCCCATCACCCCCAGCCGCCGTCGAGAAGTCACAAACAGCCAGCTTACGGGAGTGCTTGCGGCGACTCTTCCCGCGCCGAACGTGGGTTACCGTCACGCTTCCCCTCGCGAAAGCGTGACGGTAACCCACGTTCGCCGAAATCTAGACCGGCAGCAGCTGGTCGATCACCGCGGCCAGCTGCTTGGCCGACCGGCATTCGTGCATGGTGATGACGTCCTGATAGCGCGGCACCGCCGAATCGCCGCTGCCCCACAAATGCCTGGGCTCGGGATTGAGCCAGTGCGCATGCCTGCTGGCGTTGACCATGTGGGCCAGCAACTCGGTTTCCGGGTTGCGGTAGTTGTTGCGGCCGTCGCCGAGCACAAGCAGCGAGCTGCGCGGCGACAGCACGTTCGGCCACTTCTCCATGAAGGAGACGAACGCGTTGCCGTAGTCGGAGTGGCCGTCGCGGGTGTACACCCCGGCTTCGCGGGTGATGCGCTGCACCGCCACCGCCAGGTCGGCGTCGGGCCCGAACAGCTCGGTGACCTCGTCGGTGGTATCGATGAACGCGAACACGCGCACCCGGGAGAACTGCTGGCGCAGCGCGTGCACCAGCATCAGCGTGAAGTGGCTGAAGCCCGCCACCGAGCCGGACACGTCGCACAACACCACCAGCTCCGGTCGCGCAGGATGCGGCTTCTTCAGCACGACGTCGATCGGCACGCCGCCGGTCGACATCGACTTACGCAGTGTCTTGCGCATGTCGATCTCACCGGCCCGCGATCGTCGCCGTCGCGCGGCCAGCCGCGTCGCGAGCGTTCGCGCCAGCGGCGCCACCACCCGTCGCATATTGCGCAGCTGTTCGCCTGAGGCGCGCAGGAATTCGACGTTCTCGGCAAGCTGCGGGACGCCGTACATCTGCACGTGATCCCGACCCAGCTGCTCGGCGGTGCGGCGCTTGGTCTCCGCCTCCACCATCTTGCGCAGCTGCGCGATGCGTTGGGCGGCAAGCGCTTTGGCGATCTGCTCCTGCGACGGAGTCGGCTCGTCGCCGTACGGCGCCAGCAGACCGGCCAGCAGCCTGCCCTCCAGATCGTCCAGGCTCATGGCCTTGAGCGCCTGATACGACGAATACGACGGGCCGCGGCTGGATTGGTAGCGGCCGTAGGCCTCGACGATCTGGGCGATCATCGCCGCGAGTCGCTCGTCCATGTTGGCCAGATCGGCGTTCTCGCTGAGCATGTCGATGAGTACGGCGCGCAGCGCCTCGATGTCCTCAGGCGGTAAGCCAAGATCGTCGTCGGGTTCTTCGTCGTCGTCGAGCACCACCGTCCTGGCGCCCAGTGCCGCCGGGAAGAACAGATCGAACATCGCGTCGTAGGTGTCACGGTGGTCGGAGCGTCGCAACACCGCGCATGCGAAGCCCTCGCGCAGTGCCTCACGGTCGCCCAGCCCCAACACGGACAGCACCCGACCGGCGTCAACCGTCTCCGATGGTCCGACCGAAATCCCCTGCTTACGTAGGGCTTCCACGAACTCGACCAGGTGACCCGGAAGTCCATGTGGCGCCAGCGGCTGTGGCGGGCGGGTGCGGCGGGCGGCCATCAGTTCAGCCTTAACTCCCCGGAAGCTTTAACTTGATCGGACTGATGCTTGAGCACCACGCCGAGAGTGGCGGCAATCACCTCGTCGTCGATAGTGTCCATGCCGAGCGCCAACACCGTGCGGCCCCAGTCGATGGTCTCGGCCACCGACGGCAACTTCTTCAGCTGCATGCCGCGCAGCACCCCGATGATCTTGACGAGTTCGGCAGCCAGATGCTCCGGCAACTCCGGAACACGGGACAGCAGGATGCGGCGCTCGAGGTCGGGATCGGGAAAGTCGATGTGCAGGAACAGACAGCGTCGCTTCAAAGCCTCGGATAACTCTCGGGTGGCGTTGGAGGTCAGCAGGACGAACGGCGCGCGCTCGGCGGTGATCGTGCCGAGCTCCGGCACGGTCACCGCGAAGTCGGACAGCACCTCCAGCAGCAGGCCCTCGATTTCGATGTCGGCCTTGTCCGTCTCGTCGATCAGCAGCACGGTGGGCTCGGTGCGCCGGATTGCGGTCAGCAGCGGTCGCGTCAGCAGGAATTCCTCACTGAACACATCGGTTTTCGTCTGCTCCCAGTCGCCGTGCCCGGCCTGGATCCGCAGGATCTGCTTAGCGTGGTTCCACTCGTAGAGCGCACGGGCCTCGTCGACGCCCTCGTAGCACTGCAGCCGCACCAGGCCGGAACCGGTGGCCTGCGCGACCGCACGTGCCAGTTCGGTCTTGCCGACGCCTGCGGGGCCTTCCACTAACAACGGTTTGCCCAGTCGGTCGGCGAGGAATACCGCTGTGGCCGTTGCGGTGTCGGGCAGGTAGCCGGTTTCGGCCAGCCGTCGCGCGACATCGTCGATGTCGGCGAACAGCGGCGCCGGGCGTGCGGGGACGCTCACTTAATTCTCCTGTTAGGCCGGGCGGGTGTGGCCGTCTCCCCACACAATCCACTTGGTTGACGTCAATTCGGGCAGGCCCATCGGCCCGCGGGCGTGCAGCTTCTGGGTGGAAATCCCGATCTCGGCGCCAAACCCGAACTGCTCACCATCGGTGAACGCCGTCGACGCGTTGACCATTACCGCGGCCGCGTCGACCCGGTCGGTGAACCGTTGGGCGGCAGCAAGGTTCGTTGCGACGATGGCCTCGGTGTGACCCGTGCCGTACTCGTTGACGTGAGCGATCGCCGCGTCGAGGCCGTCGACCACCGCCAGCGCGATATCCATCGACAGGAATTCGGCGCGCAGTTCCTCCTCGGTCGGATCGCTATGCACCGTGACACCAGCGTCCTGCAGCGCCCTGGTCAGCCGCGGCACCGCCTGCTCGGCGATCGACCGGTCGATCAGCAGCGACTCGGCGGCGTTGCAGACACTCGGCCTGCGTGTCTTGGCGTTCAGCAGGATGTGCTCGGCCACGTCGAGGTCGGCCGATTCATGAACGTACACATGACAATTGCCGACGCCGGTCTCAATGGTGGGCACCATCGCATCGCGCACCACGGCGTCAATCAAACCCGCTCCCCCGCGCGGAATCACGACGTCGACGAGCCCGCGGGCCTGAATCAGATGCGTGACGCTGGCGCGGTCCTCGCTTGGCAACAGTTGCACGGCGTCTCGCGTAAGGCCCTCGTTGCTCAACGCTGCCTGCAGCGCGGCGACCAATGCCGCGTTGGAATGTGCAGCCGACGAACTGCCGCGCAGCAGCACCGCATTGCCGGACTTGAGCGTCAAGCCGAACGCGTCGACTGTCACGTTGGGCCGGCCCTCATAGACGATGCCCACCACGCCGAGCGGAACCCGCTGCTGTCGCAGCTGGAGCCCGTTGGGCAGGGTGCGGCCGCGCAACACATCGCCGATGGGGTCGGGTAGGCCGGCAACCTGCCGCAGCCCGTGGGCGATGCCGTCGACGCGCGCCGGATTGAGCGCGAGCCGGTCGAGCATCGCGTCGGGTGTGCCGGCGTCGCGCGCGGCCGCCAGGTCTTCGGCGTTTGCTGCCAGGATGTCGTGGGTGCGTGCCAGCACGCAGTCGGCGGCGGTGTGCAGTGCTCGATCCTTGGCCGCGGTGCTCAAGGTGGCCAACTCACGGGCGGCGACTCGGGCCCGTCGCGCGGCGTCGTGCACCTGCTCGCGCAAGCCGGAGACGGCTGGTGCTTGGACACTCATTGACCCAGCGTATCGGACATACCAGAGGCGCTCGACGGGTGTCAGGTCGGCCAAGCTGAGTTAGCGTTGACAGTTATGGTCGCGCGGGTCTGCGTAGTCGGCAGTGTCAATGCCGACCTCACTTTCACCGTGGATGCGCTGCCCCGGCCCGGCCAAACGATTCTCGCGTCATCGCTGTCGTCGTCGCCGGGCGGCAAGGGCGGCAATCAGGCGGTGGCGGCGGCCCGCGCGGGCGCGGCCGTGCAACTTGTCGCGGCGCTCGGCACCGACTCGGCGGCCGATCAGTTGCGCGCCCACCTCCGCGACAACGAGGTCGGGCTGGACGGCGTGGTCAGCCTGCCAGGGCCCAGCGGCTCGGCGGTGCTGATCGTCGACTCGTCGGCGGAAAACACCATCGTCGTGGCCCCTGGCGCGAACGCCCACCTGACCCTAACCTCCGCCGACGTTCGCGCTGTGATCGCCGACAGCGACGTCGTGCTGCTGCAACTCGAGATCCCGATCGCAACGGCGATCGCCGCGGCGGGGGTGGCGCGGGCCGCGGGCGCGGTGGTGATGCTCAACGCATCGCCGACAGGAGCCCAACCCCACCAGTTGTTGGCGCTGTCCGAGCTGGCCGACGTGGTGGTGGTCAACGAGGCCGAGGCGCGGGAATGGCACTGGCCCGTACCGCATCTGGTGATCACCCGTGGTGCGCGCGGCGCAAGTTATCTCGGCGACGACGAACGATTCGACGTGCCCGCCCCTGCCGTCGAGGCCGTCGACACGACGGGCGCAGGCGATGTGTTCGCCGGGGTGCTGGCCGCTGGCTGGCTGGGCGGGTATGAGGACGCGCTGCGCCGCGCCTGCGCGGCCGGTGCCTTGTCGACACTGGTCCCAGGGGCTGGTGACTGCGCGCCATACGCTGAGGCCATCGACGACGCTGTATCCAAACGAAAGGCTGGGGAAAGGCAGATATGACGACAACCACGCCACGTCCACCCGAAGGAGACTGGCTGGGCACGCCGTACCTGCGCTTCACCCGCGAGGGCCCGTTCGGGGTGTGCACACTGGACCGGCCGGAGGCGCGCAACGCGATGACGCCGGCGATGTACTTCGGCATCCGCTACGCCGTCCGGCACGTCGACGCCGATCCCGACCTCGCCGGCCTGCTCATCACCGGCACCGGTGACGTGTTCGCGCCCGGCGGGGACATGGGCGGCGGCGACGGCTCGGACAATTGGCTGACGTTCGGGTCCGCGCTCGGCATGGACGTGACGCCGTTCGAGACGCTGCGCCAGTCGGTCAAGCCGGTGGTGTCGGCGGTCAACGGGTTGTGTCAGGGCGGCGGGCTGCAGATCGCGCTGTGCAGCGACATGGCCGTGGTGAGCGAACGGGCGACGTTCCGCGTCCCCGAACTGCTGCGCGGCATCGCCGACACCTACTACAGCCAGATGCTGGCCCGGCTGATCGGGCCGGTGCGCACACGCGACCTGATGTTCACCGGGCGGACGTTGACCGCGGCCGAGGCGCAGGAGTGGGGCATGGTCGCGCGGGTGGTCCCGCACGATGAGCTGCTCGACGTGGCCCGCGAGGTGCTCGGGCAATGCTGCAGGACGGCGCCGGCGGCGCGCAGCATGGTGAAGTCGAGCCTCGACAACTATCTGGGGTTGTTCGACCGCATCGGCATGCAGGCCAGCTACTCCTCGCATGAAGCGCTCGAGGGCTTTCGCGCGTTCAAGGAGCGCCGCTCGCCCGACTGGGTGCATCCCGACCTCAGGATCGACGGCCGACTCTAGATCGATTTGTGCACACTTTCACGCGCTGAGGGGGCTGTCGCGAAATGACGGCGCGGGTGTGAGCGTGTCGTAGTGATCTGACCTGGCGTTGCGTCGAATATGTGTTGGTGGCCAAGGGTTATCGACCGGTTGTGCGTGATCAGCGGTTTTTGTTTCCTCCGGATATGCGCGAGTGGCTGCCGCCGGATCATCCGGTGTGGACGGTTATCGCGATCGTGGACCGGTTGGAGACCTCGGCATTTCACCGGAATCGACGTGTCGGGGGTGTGGGCCGGGCCGGCTATGACCCGGACATGCTGTTGACGTTGCTGATCTGGGCCTGGTTGTCGGGCGTGCGGTCCTCGCGCCGGATCGAGCGGGCGTGTGCCGATGTGGTGTCGTATCGAGTGATCTGCGCCGGTGATGGGCCTGATCACGCGACGATCGCGCGGTTTCGCGCCGACAACCATGGGGCGTGCCGGCAGTTATTCACGCAGGTGTTGATGATGGCCGCGGGGCTGGGGTTGGGCCGGTTGGAGACGGTCGCTCTGGACGGGGTGAAGATCGCCTCGAACGCATCGCTGGCGGCGAATCGCACCGCATCGGGGTTGGCGAAAGCGGCCGAAGCGGAGGCGGCCCGTATCGCCGAGGCCGCGGTGAGCGCGCATGCGGCCACCGACGCCGAAGAGGACGCGCGGTTCGGCGAGTCCAACCCGGACTTGGTGCCAGCCGAGTTGGCTGATCCGGACGCGCGGGCGGCGCTCATCGATGCGGTGAAGACACAGCTGGACACCGACGCCACCGGCCCCGACGATCGGCCACCGCCAGACGATGCTGAACCACCAGCGACCCACCACCTGGAACCAACCGAATCGGTTGAGCCTGAGCCGGTTCCGCATGATCGGTCGGCGCGCATCGCCCTAGCCCAAGAGCGTATCGAAGCCCAGATCGCCGCCGAGCGAGCCGCGCGCGAGCCCATGGTGGCCACGTATCTGGCCCGGATCGCTGCCGGGGACAAGCTGACCGGTCGGGCTCCGGTCGAGGTGGAAGTGGCATTGGCCGAGCAGCGGTTGGCCGAGGCGATCGCCGCCTATGAAGCCAAGCTCGCGACGCGGCACCGGCGTGGTCGCCGGCCGGTGCCGGTCGAGCGGTACTGCCGAGTGCGCCAGGCCCAAGCCAAGCTTGACAAGGCGCGCGCCGCCGAAGCGGCCCGCGCCGCCGAGGCGGCCGAGGCTCGGGCCGATAAGCGCGTGGCGAACATCACCGACCCGCAGTCGCGGATGCAGCCGGTGCGCGCACAACATCGGCAAGATCATCAGCTACCTCGCCGGAGCACCACTGCCCGCCTGATCAGGCGACCTGCAGTACCGGCTCCAACCCGTCGAATCAGCGACGATCCCAATTTGCAACAGCCCCTGAGCGCGGATTTTCGTGCACAAATCGCAAAAGACAATAGTTCAGTCTTTTCTGAATACAGAATCTGATGTACTGTCCGTCTCATGCGGACAGTGACTCATAGCGATGCGCTGGCGCGGTTCGGATACGCGCTGTCGGACGCCACCCGAACCGAGATCCTGCTGACACTGCGCGAGGGGCCGGGCTATCCGTCCGACCTCGCCGAGAAAATCGGGGTGTCGCGGCAGATCCTGTCCAACCACTTGGCGTGCCTGCGCGGCTGCGGCCTGGTGGTGGCGCAGCCCGAGGGCCGCCGCAGCCGCTACGAGCTGGCCGACGCGCGGATCGCGCATGCACTCGACGACCTCGTCGGCCTGGTGCTGGCCGTCGACCCGGCCTGCTGCCCCGCCGCCGAGACCGACGCCTGCTGCTGATGTCCGCCCCAATCGGGACGCGACGCGCGACATTGCAACGCCGCATCCGGCTGCTGGTCGCCGCGACCATCACCTACAACGTGATCGAGGCGGTGGTCGCGTTGGCGGAGGGCACGCGTGTCTCGTCGTCCGCGTTGATCGGCTTCGGCCTCGACTCGGTCGTCGAGATCTCGTCGGCCGCGGCCGTGGCGTGGCAGTTCTCCGCTAAGGACCCTGAGACGCGGGAGAAGGCCGCACTGCGGTTCATCGCGATCTCGTTCTTCGCGCTTGCGGTGTACGTCGCGGTCGACGCCGTGCTCTCGCTACTCGGCCTCGGCGAGGCGCGGCCGTCGCTGATCGGCATCGTGCTCGCGGCGGCAAGCCTCGTCATCATGCCGGTGCTGTCATTGACACAACGCCGCACCGGCCGCGAGCTGGGATCGTTGTCCGCCGTTGCCGATTCCAAGCAGACGCTGCTGTGTACGTACCTGTCCGCGGTTCTGCTGGCGGGCCTGGTGCTCAACAGCCTGTGGGGCTGGTCGTGGGCCGACCCTGTGGCCGCACTCGGCATCGCGGCGATCGCGGTGCGAGAAGGCGTCAACGCGTGGCGCGGAGACCCGTGTTGCCCGTGAGAGTCAACCAGGGAGTCATCATGCCGATCGTTGCACTCGTATTATTCGCGAGCTTCGCTGCGCTCGGATTCGGTTGGCGCAGTTGGGAACAGCGACGCCGGACCGGATCAGCTGGCTTCCGTGGAATCAGCGGGGAGTTGGGTTCGACGAATGGTTTGCCGGAGTAGGCTTCGTCGCTGCACTGTTGGCCGCCGTGCTGGCCCCCGTGTTACAGCTGCTCGGTGTGGTGTCGCAGGCGGCCGTTCTGCACGCTGCGTGGATCCAGATCACCGGCATCGCGATCGCGGCGCTCGGCATCTTCGCGACGGTGTACGCGCAACTCGACATGGGTGATTCGTGGCGGATCGCTGTTGATCCCAGCGAGACGACGACGCTCGTCCGCACCGGCGTGTTCGGTTGGGTTCGCAACCCGATCTTCACCGCGATGATCACGTTTGGCTTCGGAATCGCTTTGGTGACACCGAATCTGGTGGCAATAGCGGGCTTCGTCTTGCTGGTGGCGACGATCGAGCTTCAGGTGCGCGTGGTCGAAGAGCCGTATTTGCTGACCGTGCACGGCGACGCGTACCGCGACTATCTGGCCACCGTCGGTCGTTTCGTCCCTGGGTTGGGCCTCGACCGCTCGCCGCGCTAGCGTGGGTCAGATGGCACGAAAGCAGATGAACAGCAAGCAGGAAGCGGGCTGGCTGTGGACGCCGTTGATCATCGGGTTGATCATCGGCGTCACCGTCGCAGCGATGACCGATCAATGGTTGTGGTCAACCGCCGGAGTGCTCGGTGGAGCGGCGTTCGGCTGGATAGGTTACGCAAGAACGCGCTAACAGCGTTAATCCTCCGGGATTTCGCGCTCGATCTCGTCGAGCCAAGTGCGGGCAGACATGTCCGACGGTGCCCGCCAATCACCGCGCGGCGACAACGATCCACCATGTGACACCTTCGGCCCGTTCGGCAAGGCCGAACGCTTGAACTGGCTGAACGAATAGAACCGCTGCGCGAACACCTGTAGCCAGTGCCGAATCTCCTTCAGCGAGTAGGCCGGCCGCTTGTGCTCGGGGAAGCCGACGGGCCAGTCGCCGCGATGCGGGTCGCTCCATGCATGCCATGCCAAAAATGCGACCTTGGACGGCCGGAACCCGAAGCGCAGTACCTGGAACAGCGAAAAATCTTGCAGCACATACGGCCCCACCTTGGACTCACTGCTCTGGATCTCCTCATCCTCGCCCGTCGGGACCAGTTCGGGGCTGATCTCGGTGTCGAGGACCGACTGCAACACCTCGTTGACCGCGTCATCGAACTGTTGGGAGGTAATCACCCAGCGGATCAAATGCTGGATAAGCGTCTTAGGCACGCCGCCATTGACGTTGTAGTGCGACATCTGGTCGCCCACACCGTATGTGGACCACCCAAGCGCCAATTCGGACAAATCGCCCGTGCCCAGCACGATGCCCCCGCGCTGGTTCGCGAGCCGGAACAGGTAGTCCGTACGCAACCCCGCCTGCACGTTCTCGAACGTGACGTCGTAGACCTTCTCACCGCGCGAGAACGGATGATCCATCTCCTTGAGCATCAACTCGGCGGTGGCCTTGATGTCGATGGTCTCGAACGTTATGCCCAGCGCCTCGGCGAGCCTGGTGGCGTTGCGCTTGGTGCGTTCGCCGGTAGCGAACCCCGGCAGCGTGAACGCAAGAATGTCGCTGCGCGGCCGGTCTTCCCGGTCCATCGCACGGGCCGCGACGATCAACGCGTGCGTGGAGTCCAAGCCGCCGGACAGTCCGAGAACCACCTTCGGGTAGTTCAGGGCGCGCAGCCGTTGCTCCAGACCCGCTACCTGAATGTTGTAGGCCTCGTAGCAATCCTGTTCCAGCCGAGCCTCATCCGACGGCACGAACGGGAATCGCTCGACCTCGCGACGCAAGCCGATGTCACCCGTCGGCGGGTCGAGTTGAAAATCCACCCGCCGGAACGATTCCGCGGGTACGCGGTGGTGGCGTCTGTTGTCGTCGAAGGTGCCCATCCGCAACCGTTCCGAGCGAAGCAGCCCGAGATCCACGTCGGCGACCGAGCGTCGCTCCCCCCT
>Ga0075420_100003118_pt1 | contig 14424 bp, 9 predicted proteins | sample SoiMetdeltSBSDD4_FD_75296 | JGI IMG/M metagenome (GOLD analysis project Ga0075420, IMG submission 75296) | Bulk soil microbial communities from a Populus tree surrounding site in Tennessee, USA - Soil MetaG P. deltoides SBSDD4 | ecosystem: Environmental > Terrestrial > Soil > Tree plantation... | reverse complement strand
TGGGGTTGGCGCGATCGTGTAGTTCCACCTGGGCTGGAAGTCGTGTCGGCTGATACGTTGGCGTTCCAGGTGCCGGTTCTCCTTGTCTGAGATCTTGATGCCGGTGGGGTAGGTGCCGGTGTCCAGGTCGGCTTGGACGCGTAGCCCGGTCCGGGTGCTCGTGCCGGCGATGAGGTTGACGGCAACCTCGTGGGTCTCCAGAGGGCGTCCGCGCCAGTTCATCGAGATCTGGCTGAAGAGCCGGTGTTCGATCTTGTTCCACTTGCTGGTGCCGGGTGGCAGGTGGCACACGGTGATCGACAGGCCGATGCGGTCGGCCAGGGCGGTCAGCTGTTGTTTCCACAGGCGGGAGCGGTAGCTGTTGGACCCCCCTGCGTCGGCGCAGATCAGCAGCTGGGTGGCCTGGGGGTAGGCGTGCTGGCCGACGCGGGTCCACCAGCGGCCGATGGTGGCCACGGCGAAGGCGGCGGTGTCGTGGTCGGTGCCCACACTGACCCAGCCGGTGTTGGCCGCGATGTCGTAGACGCCGTAGGGGATGGCTTTGCCCAGGGCCTGGTGAGGGAAGTCGTGGCTGTTGACGGCCACCGGCTGGCCGGTCGGTTGCCATTCGCGGCCGTTGTTCTTGAACGGGCCGATGAGCTCTTTCTTCTTGCAGTCGATGCTCGTGACCGGCTGGCCTGCGGTGATGTGGGCGGTGACCTGGTCGTTGATGTAGCGGAACTGGGCGTCGCGGTCGGGGTGTTGAGTGCCTTCGAGGGTCTTGGCGTTGGCTTGCAGGCTGTAGTCCAGCTCGTCGGTCAGCAGGTTGGCGACCGTGTGGTGCGAGACGGGGTGGCCCTGGGCGGTCAGTTCGTCGGCGAGGTTGCGGGTGGAGCGGGTGGTCCAGCGCAGCCGGGTCATCGGGTCGCCACGGGTGGCGGGTTCGACCAGGGCGTCGAGGGCGTCGAGCAGGGCAGGGTCACGTTCGGTGGCACGCTTGCGCCCGCCGCCCGGGCGGCGGGCGCGGCCCATCGGGGCCTGGCCGGACTCCAGTTCGGACACTCCGGCCGAGACGGTGTCCCGGTTGACGCCGGCCGCCGCGGCGACCAGGCCGATCCCGCCGTGTCCCAGGCAGCGGGCCTCGGCCCCCAGGACCAGCCGTCGCTGCCGCTCGTCGAGGTGTGGCAGGATCGCGTCGAACTTCACCGCGAGTGTTGCCTGACTGATCTCCACAACCATGGCCATACCACAAGGCTGGCACCCTCGAAGCAAATACGGAAGTTATTTAACGACACGCTCTAACCGCGTGGGGGCGGGCAGATGGAGGGCAGGATCTGGCAGATGTCGTACTCCCGGCCCGGACCGTTGCCGCCGCCGCCACCGCCACCGTTCCCCGGCGGCGGGCTTGGGCCGCCGCCACCCGGACCGCCGTCACCAGGGCCGGACGCCTTGCCGCTGCTGATGTAGACGGCGATGACGCTGCCCTTCACCCCGCTGCCCGTTGGGTCGGTGCGCGCGACCGTGCCGGCCGGGCAGCTCGACTCGACCGGCTTGTCGATGACCTGTACGTCGAAGCCGGCGGCCCGCAGCGCAGCCCTGGCGGCGGAGACCGACTGGCACTGCACGTTGGGGATGCCGACGCGCTTACCCAACGCCAGCTCCTTGGGCGCCGGCGCGAACTCGATCGCCGGTTTGTTGCGCATCGCGTCGCGCATCGTGTTGATAACGGCGGGGTTGACATGGGGGTGCTTCATCTTGACGGTGGTCTCGGCCCAGTCCGGGTCGCCCAGCACGCCGGCCACCGTCAGCTGCTTGGAGCTGATGATGAGAGACGCCGACTTCTCGCCGTCGGTCGTACCCGACTTGCCCAGGATCGGCTTGCCGATGATGCCGCGGGCCGGCTGAGCCGTACCCCCGTCGCACTTGGTGGTCGCGGAGCGGTCGCCCACCGGGCAGCGCGCCGCGTCGCCGGCCGCCCGCGCGATCTCGGTACGGATGGCCTGCCGGCAGCGCGGGTTGCCCACGTCGAGCTTGTTGCCGTTGATGTCCTTGATCTCCTCGACCGGGATCGGCTCGCAGTACTTGCCCTCCGCGGCGACGGTCGCGTAGGCGTTGGCCATCTCCAGCGGCGTGGTCTGCGACACGCCGAGGGTGAACGCGCCCCATCCGTGGGCCAGGTGCCGGTCCTGGGAGCGCTCGTAGTCTTTCGGGTCTCTCTCGGTGCCCTTGGCGCGGTACTGGATGCCCAGCCGCTTGGACACGTCCACTGCGTTCTCCACGCCGATGCGCTCGGAGAGCGGGACGAAGTACGTGTTGACCGAGCGGCCGAAGCCGGTCCACATGTTGCGGGGGCCGTTCATCCACTCGGGGTTGGCGTTGACCGGGCAGTAGCGGTTGGTGCCGGGGCAGGCGGCGGGGCTGTTGTGCTCGACGATGAAGTTGGTCGGCGACGGGGAGATGGCGGTGATCTGGTAGTCCAGCGGTAGGCCCTTCTCCAGGGCGGCGATCATGGTGAACAGCTTGAAGGTGGAGCCACCCTGGTAGCCCAGGATGTCGCCGCCGCCGCTGAGCAGCGGGTTGGTGGTGTTGGGGTAGGTGCCGCGGATCCCTAGCTTCTGCTTCACCGGGTTGGTGGCCGGCCCGTTGACCGGCTTGAGCCGGTCGTCCAGCCGGTAGTTACGGTTGGTGGCCAGCACCCGCACCTTTCCGGTGCCCGGCTCGATCCCGGCCAGCATGAGCGCCCGCGAGTCGCCGGTCTTGACCAGCGCCTCGACGTGCTTCTTCGCCGCCGCCTGCACGGACACGTCCAGTGAGGTGTAGATGGTGTAGCCGCCGGTCTTCAGCCGGTTCTCCCGCTCGTACGGGGTCGCGCCGAACTGCTCCTGGTCGAGCCACCAGCGGTACAGGAAGTCGCAGAGGAAGCCCCAGTCGTTGACCCGCACCGACACGCAGCCGTTGGGGGTGCGCTTGCCGGTCACCTTGATCTCGGCCTGCTTCGCCGCTGCCCCGTCCGCCGGGGAGACGGCACCAGTGCTGATCATCTGGTCCAGCACCCAGTTGCGGCGGGTGGTGGCCTCCGTCATGTTCGTCGGGTCGGCCGGGTTGAAGCTGGTCGGCGCCTTGACCAGGCCGGCCAGCATGGCGGCCTCCTCGACCTTGAGGTCCTTGGGGTGCTTGGAGAAGTAGACCTGGCTCGCCGCGTACACCCCGAAGGCGCCGTTGCCGAAGGCGGCGATGTTGAGGTAGCGCTCGAGGATCTGGTCCTTGGTCAGCTGCTTCTCGACGGCCAGCGCGTAGCGCATCTCGCGTAGCTTGCGCACGTTGGTGTCCTCGGTCGCGTCGACCACCTCCTGCGGGGTCGAGGCCGAGTACGAGATGGCCAGGCGCACGTACTGCATGGTGATGGTGGAGGCGCCCTGCGAGACGCTGCCGCTCTGCCGGTTGGCCACGAAGGCGCGGGCGACGCCCTGCGGGTCGACGCCGTTGTGCTCGTAGAAGCGCTGGTCCTCGGCGGCGAGCATGGCCTTGAGCATGATCGGGGCTATGTCGTTGAGCGCGATGTCGCGCCGGTTCTCGTCGTAGAGCGTGGTGAGCAGGGTCTTGCGGTCGGACGCGTAGAGGTAGGTGATCTGTGGCGACCGTTTCACGGTGAGCTCAGACGGCAGTTTGTCGAAGGCCTCGGCGCCGGCCTTGGCCGCGAGCCCCGACATGGCGACCGCAGGGAACGCGGCAGCGGCCACCACGACGCCCGCAAGCACTCCGCACACGATCAACGAGGCGCCATTCGTAAACATGTTGTGGTCGCGTTGACGCATCCAGCTCACCGCCTCAGGGTACGTCAGCGGGGGTGGTGACGGCGCGTCCTGCCGGGCCGCGCTGTCGTTGTGTAAGACGCACGCCCCCTGGCGCGTGTGACCTCGCCATGGAGCCGTCCGGTGAGCCACCGGAGGCGGCTTCGGGGCTGGTCCCTGCCAGGGGCTGGCGAGGGGGGAATAAGAGAATGGGCATGGTCACGGACTGGCTGAGCCTGGCCGCGTGTCGGGATGGGGACCCGGACGCACTGTTCGTGAAGGGGGCGGAGCAGAACGTTGCCAAGCGGATCTGCCGTGGCTGTCCGGTGCGGTACGAGTGCCTGGCGGACGCGCTTGACAACCGGACCGAGTTCGGGGTTTGGGGGGGTATGACCGAGCGGGAACGCCGGGCTCTGCTGCGCCAGTACCCGCAGGTGCACAGCTGGCGGCGGATGTTCGCCGAGCGGCTGCGGCGGCAGGAGCTGGTGCCGGCTGGCTGACCGGGACGCCACTGGTTGACCGGGTGCGGCTGGCCGACCGGAGTGCGGGCTGGCTGGCCTGGGCGCGGGCTGGCTGGCTGGCGGGTGCGCCGGCTACCGCCGGCCTGGCTGGGGCTGGCCGGTCAGCGCCGGTCGGCCAGTGCGGCGCCGATCTCGCGGAGGCCGTCGAGGTCATGCACATCGGCGGCGAGCGCGGTCACCGTAGCCACCGGCACCTGCGGGTACGCCTCGGCGAAGCCGGCCGCTACCCGGTGCTCGCGGGCCGACTGCTGGGCCAGCGCGGCGTGCACCCGCAGGGCCGCCGCGGTGGCCGTAAAGCCGCCCTGCTCGTCGAGGCGGTTCGCGGCGGCGAGGCTGGCATCGACGGGCAGGCCCGGTGCGGCGACCCGGTGCACCCGGTTGAGCACCAGGCCGGCGAGCGGCATCCGCTCCTGCGCCAGCCGGCCCGCGAAGTAGGCGGCCTCGCGGATCGCATCCTGCTCCGGCGCCGCCAGCACCAGGAAGGCGGTCTCGCGGTCCTGAAGGATGCGGTACGTCTGCTCGGCGCGGGTCCGGAAGCCGCCGAACATCGAGTCCAGCGCGGCGACAAAGCCGGACAGGTCAGTCAGCAGCTGGGTGCCGAGCACCCGCTGGACCGCCCTGGAGAACACCCCGAACGAGGCGGTGACCAGGTTGAACATGCTCCGTCCACCGGACCGCGCGGGAGCCAGCAGCAGGCGCAGCATCCGGCCGTCGAGGAACCGGGCCAGCCTTGCCGGTGCGTCCAGGAAGTCGAGCGCGGAGCGGGATGGTGGGGTGTCCACCACGATCAGCTCCCACTCCTCGGTCGCCCGCAGCTGCCCGAGCTTCTCCATCGCCATGTACTCCTGCGTGCCCGAGAAGGTCGAGCTCATCGCCTGGTAGAACGGGTTGGCGAAGATCTCCTCGGCCCTTCGCGGGTCGGTGTGGGCCAGCACGACCTCGTCGAAGGTCCGCTTCATGTCGAGCATCATGGCGTGCAGCTCGCCGCCGCTGACCCCCTTTACCTGGCGGGGGGTGTTGTCCAGCTCGACCAGGCCGAGCGACTGGGCCAGGCGCCGGGCAGGGTCGATGGTCAGCACGACGGTACGGCGGCCGTGCCGCTCGGCGGCGCGCAGGGCCGCTGCCGCGGCGGTCGTTGTCTTGCCGACTCCGCCGGCGCCGCAGCAGACGACGATCCGTACCCCTGGGTCAGCGAGGATCTTGTCGACGTCGAGCCACCGGGCGGTGTGATCGGACGGCACTGTCCGAGCGTATCCGCAGCTTCCGACCAGGCGCCCGCGCGGGCAGCACCGCGAGCGAGCGCGCGCCGCGCGCCGTGCGTCGCTGTGCGCGGTGCGTCGTCGTGTGCGGTGCGTCGTCGTACGCGCTGCGTCGTCGTGTGCGGTGCGTCGCTGTGCGCTGCGGACTACCGCGCGCTCAGCAAGGCCGCGGCGAGCAGGTCGAGGCCGGCCCGGTCGACCCCGTCGGGCAGCAGTGGCAGCTCGACCAGCGGCCGGCCCAGCTCGGCCAGGTCCGCCCGGAGCGACTCCTCGATGGCCTGCCGGGTGAGGTGGTCGCGTACCTCCGCGTGCAGTCCGGCGACCGTGGCCCGGTCTGCGGGCAGGCCTGCCGCGACCAGCCCACGGCGCAGCTCCGCCTGGCTTGGCGTGCCGTCCGCGAGCAGCGGCGGGCGGGTGGCGTTGATAACCACCTTTCCGGCCGGGATGCCGAGCGTGGCCAGCTCCATGACCGCGTCGCTGGTCTCCTGCACCGGCATCTCCTCCAGCAGCGTCACCACGTGCACCGCGGTCATCGGTGAGCGCAGCACCGCGGCCACGCCCTCGCTCTGGCTTTTGATCGGGCCCACCTTGGCCAGCCGGGCCGTCTCCGCGGTGACATTGAGGAAGCGCCCGATCCGCCCGGTCGGTGGCGCGTCCAGAACCACGGCCGAGTACACCCGGCGGCCGTCCGCCGAACGGGTCGTCGCCTCCTTGACCTTGCCGGTCAGCAGTACGTCCCGCAGGCCTGGAGCGATCGTGGTCGCGAAGTCGACTGCGCCGACCTTGGCCAGGGCCCGCCCGGCGCGGCCGAGCTTGTAGAACAGGTCGAGGTACTCCAGCAGCGCCTCCTCCGCATCCACGGCGAGGGCACGGACCTCCCCGCCGCCGGGCGCGTCCGCGATGTGCCGTTCCTCGTACGGCAGCGGCGGGGTGTCGAAGAGCTGGGCGATGCCCTGCCGGCCCTCCACCTCGACCAGCAGCGTCCGGCGGCCCCCACCGGCCAGCGCCAAGGCGAGCGCCGCAGCGACGGTCGTCTTGCCGGTGCCGCCCTTGCCGGTGACGACGTGCAGCCGGGCGGGCCAGCCGGCCGGGCCACCAGCCCCCGGCCCGCGGCGGCCAGCGGCCGGCCCGGTCTCATGAGTGCCGGTGTGTTCGGCCTCGTCGGTCATCCAGGGTTGCCCATTTTCGCGATAGCCGCCCCGCGGTCACGGCAAGGGCGGGCTGGCCGCTAGGCCGACCTGACCTCGCATACGAACCACCCGGTCTTCTTCACCACGGTGAACTTGAGGGCCTGCTCGGCGACCTTCTCGTCCTCCGTGGTGACCTTGACCTTGACGTCCACGGTGGCCTTCTCGTTGTCCTCATCGGACACCGTCGGGGTGGCCCAGCTGAACTTCGGGTTCTTGTACTGCTTCGCGTAGTCCCCGATCTCGTTGATCTTCTTGGTCAGGTCGCTCTTGTTGCGCGCCTCGGAGCAGACGAAGGTGCTCGCCTTGTCCACGTCCCGGTCGGTGTAGACCGCTTCCAGGAAGCCTTTGACCGCCTCGGTCGGGTTGACCGAGCCTTGGCCGTCCGTCTCCTGCAGCAGCAGGAACGCGGCGGTGCCGCCGCCACCGCAGAGCAGAACCGCCAAGCCGAGGACGACCAGCGTGATCAGCAGCCCGCGGCGCTTGCGCGGCGGCCCGCCCGGAGCACCGGGCGGGGGGAAGCGTGGGTCGTAGCCGGGGGCACCGGGATAGCCGGGCCCGGGTGGGTAGCCCGGTGCCGTCGGGTACGCCGACGTGGGTGGGTAGGGCTGGGCCTGTCCGGGCCAGGTCTCGCCACCGGAGACGGGCTGGGTGGGGTAGCCCCCGCCAGAGATGGGCTGTGTCGGGTAGCTCCCACCGGAGACCGGCTGCTGCGGGTAGCCGGCTGGGGACGTGGGCTGCCCTGGGTAGCCGGGCTGCGGCTGGTAGCCCCCGCCGGAGACCGGCTGCTGCGGGTAGCCGGGCGGATAACCGGGCTGCTGGGGGTAGCCGGGCGGCGTCGGGTGGCTGGACTGCGGGTAGCCGGGGTACGCAGGATAGCCGGGCTGCTGCGGGTAGCCGCCTGGAGATGTCGGCTGCGTGGGCCCGAACGGGTCCACAGCGGGCGGGTACGACCCGGCGCCGGTCTCGCCGGGTGGCGTACCCGCACCGGGCTGGGCCGGCTGCCCGCGCTCGCCTGGCTGGCCGGCGTGGCCCTGCTCGTCCGGCTGGCGGCGCTCGGCTGGCGGCTCGGTCCCGTCGCCATATGGCGGTTGGCTCATGTCTCCCCCGTCTCCCCCGAGGAGGCGTCAGGCGCGGACGACAGGCCGGCCCCGGCCGACGCGCAGAACAGGCCCTGCGAGACTCGGTACGCCTCGCCGCCGGACAGCGTACGCGCCCATGGCCAGCCCCTGACAGGGTCAGCCGCTAGGGTGCCCCCATGCAGCAGAAGTGGGAGTACGCCACGGTTCCGCTCCTGGTTCACGCCACCAAGCAGATTCTCGACAACTGGGGCGAGGACGGCTGGGAACTGGTGGCCGTGGTGCCGGGGCCGAACCCGGAGCAGCTCGTGGCGTATCTCAAGCGTCCGCGGGAGGCCTGATGAGCGTTGACGACCCGATGAGCCCGTCCGGCCAGGCGGGTGCGGAGCGGGCGACGACAGCCGGAGAGCCGGTGGCCGGCGTCGACCCGTACGCCAGGCTGGCCGAGCTCGGCATCACCCTGCCCGAGGTGGTGCCGCCGGTGGCGTCGTACGTGCCGGCGGTCCGGACCGGCAGCCACGTGTACGTGTCCGGACAGCTGCCGATGGCCGACGGCGTGCTGCTGGCGACCGGCAAGGTGGGTGCGGAGGTCTCCGCCGAGGAGGCCAAGGCGCTCGCCCGGCGGTGCGCGCTCAACGTGCTCGCGGCGGTGGACGCCCTGGTCGGCCTGGACCGCGTGGTCAAGGTGGTCAAGGTGGTGGGCTTCGTGGCGTCGGCCGAGGGCTTCACCGACCAGCCGAGCGTGGTCAACGGCGCATCGGAGCTGTTCGGTGAGGTGTTCGGCGAGGCCGGGCGGCACGCCCGCAGCGCGGTGGGCGTCGGCGAGCTGCCCCGCAACACGCCGGTGGAGGTGGAGGCGATCGTCGAGGTCAGCTGACCGGCCAGGCTCGGGGCACACGTTGGACAGATCCGCGGTAACCGGGAGGTCGGTGGCGGTCCGCCGTACGATCGCATCCATGGCGGGAGCGGGAACCGGGCCGGCGCACCTCACCATGCCCGCGGCGGCGCTGGCGGACCAGCTGCCGAGCTGGGCCGCCCTGGTGCGGGCGCACAACCCCGGGCCGATGACGCTGGAGGGCACCAACACCTGGGTGCTGCGCGCCGTCCCGGGTAAGCCGGCCGTGGTCGTCGACCCCGGCCCGCTTGACGAGGAGCACCTGGCGGCGGTGGCGGCGTACGCGCCGATCGGGGTGGTGCTGCTGACGCACGGCCATCCCGACCACGTCGACGGCGTCGCCCGGCTGGTCGAGCTGACCGGGGCCGTCGTGGCCACCGTCTCGCAGCCCGCGCCGTCCGGCGCCGACCTGGACATCGCCGGGATCGGCGCCCCCCGGATCGGCGACCTTGGCCTCGACATACGGGCGATCGCGACCCCCGGCCACACAGCGGACTCGGTGAGCTACCTGGTTGAGGCGGATGACGAGCCGGCCGTGCTGACCGGTGACACGATCCTCGGTAGGGGTACGACGGTCGTGGCGTGGCCCGACGGCGACCTGGGTGACTACCTGGCGAGCCTGGAGCAACTCGTCGCGCTCGGCTCGATCCCGGCGCTCCCCGGGCACGGCCCGGCCCTGGCCGACTGCGCCGCGGCGGCCCGGTTCTACCTGGCTCACCGCCACGCGCGGCTGGACCAGGTCCGGGCCGTGCGGGCGGCGGGGGCGGCGACCCCGGCGGAGGTAGTGGAGGTGGTGTACGCGGACGTCGACCGCGCCCTGTGGCCTGCGGCGGAGTGGTCGGTGCAGGCGCAGCTGGCGTTCCTGGACGCGGAGGCGTCCTCGGACGCGGAGGCGTCTTCGGATGGGGAAGCGTCCCGGACACCGGACCGAGCGGCAGCACGGGCGCCGGACGGGCTGGCGACCCCGTGACCTGCCCGGTGTGCGGGACGGTGGCGGTGCCCGGGGCCCGGTTCTGCCACCACTGTGGCGTGGCCCTTCCGGCCGCCGCGACCCTGCCCGCCACCGAGCGCCGCGTGGTCACGGTCCTCTTCGGTGACCTGTCCGACTTCACGACCTGGGCCGAGGACCTCGACCCGGAACGGGTCGGCGCGGTCACCGACCGGGTGCTGGCGGCGCTCGCCGGGGCTGTGAAGACCTTCGGCGGGCACGTGGACAAGCTGACCGGCGACGGCATCATGGCGGTGTTCGGGGCGCCGGTCGCCCACGAGGACGACGCCGAACGCGCGGTCCGGGCCGCGCTGGCGATGCAGCGGGCGGTCCGGCGGGTGCTCGACGACGAGCGGGGCGGTGGCGCTCCGCTGGGCCTGCGGGTCGGGCTGAACACCGGCGAGGTGGTGGCCGGAGTGCAGGCCGCGCTGGAGTACACGGTCATCGGCGACACCGTGAACACCGCCGCCCGCCTGGCCGACGCGGCCGCGGTCGGCGCCGCGTACGCCGGTGCGGCCACCGCCACGGCGACCCGCCGGGTCGCGTCCTGGCGCCAGCTGCGCCCGCTGCGGCTGAAGGGCAAGCGCGAGCCGGTCAAGGCGTACGAGCTGCTGGGTCTGCACGACGCCCCGGGCACCCGGTCGGGCCTGGGCGACGAGGCGCCGTTCGTGGGTCGGGAGTCCGAGCTCGGCCGGGTGGCCGGGCGCCTGGCCGAGGTGGTGGACCGGGGCGAGCCGCGCTTCCTGGTGCTGACCGCGGAGGCGGGGATCGGCAAGACCCGCTTTGCCGCCGAGGTGGAGCGGCTGGCCGCCGGCTTCGACCCCGGTCCGGGGCGGTTCGCCGCGCACGCCGGGGCCCGGGTGCTGTCGGTGCACTGCGCCGCGTACGGCGAGCGCCGGCGCCTGGCGCCACTGGCCGACCTGGTCCGCACGGCCGCCGGCCTACCCGGCGACGCCGGCCCCAGCCTGCCCCGGGCGGCGGTCGAGGAGCGGCTGCGCAGGCTGGCCCAGCGGCTGGGCCGGGCCGGCCCGACCCGCCCGCCGATCGCCATCGAGCTGCTGCTGGCCCTGCTCGGGTACGCCGACCAGCCGGCCGCGCCGCGCGCCGCCAGCGGCGACGGCGCCTGGGGGTCCACCGCTGGCGAGAGCGCCGAGCCGGATGCCGAGGCGGCGCCCGGGGCAGTGGCTGACCTGCTCAGCGCCTTGTCGGCCGAGACGCCGCTGGTCATCATCGTCGACGACGTGCACGACGCGACTGCGGAGAGCGCGAACGCGCTGGGCGCCATGCTGTTCCGGCTGGCCGGCCCGGTGCTGGCGCTGCTGCTCGGCCGGCCCGAGCTAGTCCGGATCCCGGGCCTGCTGACCCGGTTGGCCGACGCCGAGGTGCTGGCGCTGCCGGCGCTGCGCGGGGCGGACGCGGCTCGGCTGCTGACCGCGTACCTGGGTGGGGGTCGCCTGCCCAAGGAGGACGAGGACCGCCTGCTGGCGACCGCCCAGGGCAACCCGTTCTACCTCGCAGAGCTGGTGACGCTGCTGCTGGAGCGCGGGGTGCTGCGCGGTGAGGCGGTCCGTGGGGCGACCGGCTCTGCTCCGGGGGCCGCTGCTCCGGTGGCGTGGTGGCTCGCGCCCGGGTCGCTCGGTGGCCGGCTGCTCTCCCGGGACCTCGCGGCCGTGCTCGCCGCACGCATCGACGCGCTCCCGGCCGACGCCCGGTCGGTGCTGCGTGACGCGGCCGTCATCGGGGACACCGTGCCGGCCGCGGCCTTGGAGGCGCTGCGGGAGCGCCGGGCCGGGCGGGACGGGCACCCTGCCGCAGTGATCGCGGTCGAGCTGGAGCGGGCCGTCGAGGAGCTGCTCAACCGCCGGATGCTGCGCCGGACCCGGGGCGGGTACGCGTTCGCCACGCCCCTGCTGCGGGAGGCGGCGTACGCGGGTCTGGGCAAGGCCGACCTGGCTGAGCGGCACGCGTACCTGGCCCGGTGGGCGGCGACCCCGCCGGCCGAGGGGCGGGCCGGCATGAACGAGGAGACCCTGGACGCGTTCACCGCGGAGCACGCCGAGCGGGCGCTGGCGCTGGCCGACGCGGTGGGCCTCCGGCCGGACGCCACCGCCCGTACGGTCGCCCCGGTGGGCATCGCGGCGCTCGGTCGGGCGGCCCGCCGGGCGAGCGCCAGCGGTGAGCCCGCGCTCGCGGTGCACTATGTCGAACGGGCCGCGGCAATGGCCGGCCAGGCGCTGCCGGTCGCCGACCGGCTGGTGCACGCCCAGGCGCTGTTGCAGCTGCGACGGGCGTCCGAGGCGCTCGGGCACGCCGAGAAGATCTGTGCCAACGCCGGGGACGACCCGGCCACCCGGGCCGCCGCACTGCTGGTCGCCGGGCGTTCGCACGCCCTGATGGGTGACCGGACCCGGGCGTACGACGTGTGGCAGGAGGCGCTGGAGGTCGCCACGGCCGCCGGTCTCGCCGGGGAACGGGCCGAGGCGATGCGGCGGCTGGGCATGGCCGACTTCCTCGGCGGCCGGCTGGCCGAGGCGAGCAACCGTTTCGCCGCGGCGTACCAGGTGGCGATGGTCGCCGAGGACCGGCCCAACCAGGCATGGTCGCTGCAGAACCTGGCCTGGGTGACGACGACCCGGGGTGACTTCCTGGGCGCGGACGCGGCCCTGGCCCGCGCGGCCCGGCTCTTCGCCGAGCTGCGCGACCCGGTGGGCCGGGCCTGGCTGCGCGGGACCACGTCGTTCGCGCGGCTGCTCGCCGGCCGGCTGATCGAGGCCCGGCGGCTGGCCCGCGCGTTCCTGCCGTTCGGTGAGCGGGTGGGTGAGGCCTGGGCGGTCGGCACGCTGCGGGCGGTGGACGCGTTCGCAGGTGCGGAGCTGGGCGAGGTGGCCGAGGCCGACCGGGAGGCCCGGCGCGCGTACCGGGACTTCGTGTCCGTGTCCGACGACTGGGGCCGCGGCCTCGCGCTCGTGGTCCGCGGGGTGATCGCGCGGGGGCTGGCCGAGCCGAGCCACGCGGCCGACCTGCTCACCGATGCGCTGGAGTACGGCGAACGCACCGCCCACCCGCTGCTGATCGGGATGGCCCAGACCATCCGTGGGCTGGTGGCACTGGACCTGGGCGACCCGGTCACCGCTGAGGCTGACGCGCACGCTGTCCTCGAGGTCGTCAAGCCGCACGACGTGCTGGAGAGCGCCCAGGTCGGGCCGCTGGTGCTGCTGGCGCTGGCCCGGTTGGCGCGCGGTCACGCCGCCGACGCGCTGCCACTGCTCGAGCAGGTCGCGGCCGAGGCGGAGGCGCCTTCGCTGCTGTTCCCGCGCCGGCTGGCCGTGGCCCAGTACGCCTCGGCCCTGGTGGCCGCCGGACGGGCGGGGGAGGCGGTCGGGTGGGCCCGCCGGGCGGCGGCCCTGCCGGGAGAGGACGTCCGCAGCCGGGTCACCGCGTGGCGGGTGCTGGCTGAGGCGCTCGCCGCAGCCGGGGACCTTGCCGAGGCGCGGGCGGCGGCCCTGGTGGCGGTGGAGCACGCGTACGCCACGCAGCAGATGAGCGAGCGGGCCGCCGCGGACGAGGTGCTGCGCCGGCTTTCCGCCGGTGCTCCCACTCCGGTCTGACCGCTCTGGCTGCTTTGACCGCTTTGGTTGTTTGACCGCTCTGGCGTTTGATCGCTGCGGCGCCCGGACCGCTCCGGCCGCTGGCGGCTTTGGCTTCTCTGACAGTGCCTGACCAGGGCCGCACGCTCCCGCGGCGGCCTGCTGACAAACGCAGGACAGAGCCGCACGAGGTCGCTGGCGTACGTTGGACAACGTGAGCGACTCCGCCGACGCGCTGCCGCCGCCGACCGTGCCTGGTTTGTCCGGGTTAATGGTGCTGGCCAGAGGTGGGTACGCGACGGTGTACCGGGCCACCCAGGAGTCGGTCGGCCGCGAGGTCGCGGTCAAGGTCGAGAACCGGGCCCTGGAGAGCGAACGCGACCAGCGCCGGTTTCTGCGCGAGGCGCGGGCCGCCGGGCGGATGTCGTCGCACCCGCACGTGGTGGACCTCTTCGACGCGGGCATGACGGCGGAGGGGCACCCGTATCTGATCATGGAACTCTGCGACGGGTCGTACGCGGACCGGATCCGGGCCGCGCCGCTGCCGCCGTACGAGGTCCGGGATGTGGGTGTGAAGATCGCCGACGCGCTCGCCGACGCGCACGCGCTCGGCGTGCTGCACCGGGACGTGAAGCCGGCGAACCTGCTGCTCACCCGGTTCGGCGAGCCCGCGCTCGCCGACTTCGGGCTGGCCATCCTCGCCGAGACCCGGGACACCTCGGTCACCCTGGACGTGCTCACCCCGGCGTACGCGCCGCCGGAGCTGTTCCGGCACCACGCGCCATCGTCCTGTGTGGACGTCTACGCGCTCGCCGCAACGCTCTACGCGCTGCTCAGCGGGCGCCCTCCGCGCTGGCGGAAGGACCGCAACCCGAGCCTGCTCACCCTGATGGAGCTCTTCGACGAGCCGATCCCGGACCTGCCGGGCGTTCCGGCCGGCCTCATCGACCTGCTCCGGCTGGGCATGCTGAACGACCCCGACGCCCGCCCGCCCGCCGACCAGCTGCGCGACATGCTCGCGACGCTGGACCTCACCGCCGAGCCACCCACCGTGCCGATGGCCTGGCAGGCGGTGGCCCCCCGGTCTCCCGGCCCGGCACCGGTCAGCCCCGGCCCGGCACCGGTCAGCCCCGGCCCG
>Ga0075420_100003116_pt1 | contig 14434 bp, 15 predicted proteins | sample SoiMetdeltSBSDD4_FD_75296 | JGI IMG/M metagenome (GOLD analysis project Ga0075420, IMG submission 75296) | Bulk soil microbial communities from a Populus tree surrounding site in Tennessee, USA - Soil MetaG P. deltoides SBSDD4 | ecosystem: Environmental > Terrestrial > Soil > Tree plantation... | reverse complement strand
CGAAAGGCTGGTATGTCGTCCTTGCCGCCCGGGCCGAGACACCCCTCGGGCCGGCCACCGTCTTCAACGGGACGCTGCTCTTCACGACCTTCACGCCGGACCGCGCAGGGGTGTGCGGTCCCGGTGGTGGCAGCACGAAGCTGTACGCGCTGCAGATGGCGAGCGGCTACGCGCGGATGGATTTCGTCACCGGAGCGCCGCTCGCCGCCCCGACAGCCGCGTCGCCGCGGTTCAAAGAGATCGGCCGTGGCATCGGCTCGATGCCAGTCGTCGTGCTCAAACCGCCGGGCGCGTCCGACCCGGCGGCGACAGCGTCGGTGGTCGTCGGCTTGTCGAGCCAGGCGCTCGCGAGCACAGCGATCCCCGCACCGCCGTTCTTGAAACACGTGCGGTCATGGCGCGAGCGGTGATTTCGCGCCGCTGCCGTATCGATCTTTCGGCATTGTCACGCTCGACGCCTTGCCCCTCAATGCGGGCATGCGACCACATGGGCCGCGCCGACGCCGCCGTGACGGCTTCAGTCTCATCGAGCTGACGGTCGTTCTGGCCATCACGGCGACGGTGACCGTGGTCGCTGTCCCCACCCTTCTGAGCTACTGGGACAGCTGGTCGCTGCAGGCCGCGGCGCGCGAGCTGGCGACCGCGATCAACCTGGGCCGTCAGCTCGCCATCGCCACCCGCAGCCCCGTCTGCGTCGATGTGAGCGGCACGAACCTTCGCTTCCGAGTCGGCGGCTGCGCAGGCGACGTGTGGACCGGGCCGTCGACCGACGCATCGGGGAGTATCCGGATCTCGGATCCAACCCTGGCTCTCTCGGCAAACGCGAGGCTTGTCTTCACCACCCTGGGGGCGGCGAGCCCGGCGGCCACGTACACCCTCCGGCACGCGCGCACCCGGGTATCGCGGACGGTGGTGGTCGCGGCCTCCGGTCGCATCAGCGTGGAATGAGGATCCGGGCGACTACCAGTCAGTCCGGGTTCACGCTGGCGGAGCTGCTCGCGGCGTTGTCCATCGTCGCCATCGCGCTCGTCGCCATGGTCGGCGCTCTGCAGCACGGACTCAGCGGTATCGAGACCGGCCGGGGCGAAAGCATGGCCGTGTTCCTGGTCGAGGACAAGCTCGAGGAGCTCAGGGCGCTGGCGCTCGTCGACTGGGGGAACAGCGCACTCCAGCCGGGCACAACGACCGAGTACTGCCGCGCACCGAGTGCGTGCTCCTCGATATCGGCGCCGGACGGCTTTCGACGTAGCACCACCGTGACCGCCGGCAACGGAGCCACGTGCACGGCCCGGTGCAAACTCGTAACCGTCTCGGTCTTCTATCGGCCCGTCACGCCACTCGGCCAGCTCGATCGGGAGCGCCGCGTCGACGTCGGCACCATGCTCGCCTCGCGCACATGAGACGCCGCCGACGGCAGGTCTCACGGCGGATGACCGACGCCCGCGGCGCCGCGCTCGTCCTCGCACTCATGATCCTGCTCGGGCTCACGGCCATCACGTTCGGACTGCTGTCGATGGGCGCGCTCGAGCCGCAGATCTCGCGGAATCATGTCGACCTGGTCCGGGCTCGGTATCTGGCCGAGGCCGGCATCGACCATGCGTACGACACCCTCGCGAATCACGCCGAAACCTGGAGCGACTATCTGACAGGTGCGACCTGCACAGCCGGTGCGGTGCTCACTGAGGCATCGCTGCCGGGGCGCACCCTCGCCGATGGTCACTTCACCGTCTGGCTTCGCAATGATTGCGCGGCCGGCGACGAGCGGCTCACCGGAGTGCCGCCCGACGACAGCATCGATGCGACCCGCGACGCAAACGGCACCGTGATCGTCTCCTCGACGGGTGTCGTCGCGCGAACCCGCCACACGATCACCGCGGTCGTCTCGGGTGGTCGTGGCTCCAGCGGCTCGGGCCAGACTGTCTCGAGATCCGCTGTCAAAACCTACAATTGGTCAGAACACTGAAATCGTGACGCACCGGCACGAAGAGGCCTCTTCGCGACCTTCGGGGGACATCAAAAAGGGCGCTCGACATACGACCCCTTGGAGGGGTAGGATTGGCCAGCTACCGGCCATGGTAGGTGGAAAATGTTGGTCGGGCAATGAGCAGCACCCATACTATTGAGGTACATGAAAAACCCATTCGCGGGGCTGCTGCGCAAGACCCCTGAAATACTGGGACTTGACATCGGTTCGAGCGCCGTCAAGGCCGTCCAGCTGAAACCCTCCGGTCGGACCTTTCGCCTGACGTCCCTGGGAGTCGCGCCCCTCGCACCGGACGTCATTGTCGACGGCAGCATCAAGAACCCGGCGGCCGTCGTCGAGGCCATCAAGCGGGCGCTGCCCAAGGGGGAATCCAGGGGCCGGGATGTGGCCGTCGCCATCTGCGGGCGCGAGCTCATCATCAAGAAGGTTCAGATTCCGCACGTGGATCGGGACGAGCTGACCGGCGCGGTCGAGCTCGAAGCCGAGCATCACATTCCGTTCGCGATCGACGAGGTTTTCCTCGACTACCACGACGTCGGCGAGCGCGACGGCATGATGGATTTGATCCTGGTCGCCGTGAAGAAGACCAAGGTCAACGAGTACGCCTCCGTGGTGGAGGAAGCAGGCCTGGTGCCGGCCATCGTGGACGTCGACAGCTTCGCGCTCGGCAACCAGTTCGAAGTGAACTTCCCCGACGACTCGCGTGATGCGGTCGCCCTCATCGACATCGGCGCGTCGATCATGAAGACGAACGTCGTGCGCGGCGGCTCGACCATTTTCGCGCGCGACATTCCGTTCGGCGGCAACAACTACACGCAAGCGATCTCGCAGCAGCTGCGAATCCCCTTCGAGCAGGCGGAGTCGGCCAAGCTCGGGCGAGACGTCGGCGTGAGCTGGGAGTCCATCGTGCCCGCGCTGGAGGCGGTCTCGCGTGAGCTGACGCTCGAAGTGCAGCGGACCTTCGATTATTTCGCCTCCACCGCCGAGCCCGAGCGCATCGTGAAGATCGTGCTGGCCGGCGGCTGTGCTCAGCTGCCCGGCCTCAACGATTATCTGTCGTCCAACTGGGGAATTCCGGTCGAGCTGGCGCGACCGTTTCAGCGGATCGAAGTCGATCCCGCGCTGGCCGAGGACGTGAACGCGGCGGGTCCGTCGCTGGCTGTCGCCGTCGGCCTCGGAATGCGGCGGCCGGGAGACAAAGGGCAATGATCCGGATCAATCTCGCCCCCGAGCGTGGCCGGCGCCGACGCGTGGGGCTTGGTTTCAGCATCTCGCTCCCCGCGTTCAACCTCGGCTGGTTGTTCGGAATCGTGTACCTGGCCGCCGTCCTGGGGATCGGCGGGTACTGGTGGACGTTGAAGCTCACCGAGAGCCGGCTCCGGAGCGACATCGACCTCGCCCGAAAGGAAATACAGGTCCTCACGGCGAAGATCGGCCAGGAAAACAAGATGAAGGAAATGGCGGCGGAGCTGCGCAAGCGGATCGCCGTCATCGAGACGCTGACCAAGAACCAGGCGCGCACCATCCAGCTGGTGGACACCTTCGCCAACGCCGTGCCGCCGGATCTCTGGATCACGCTGATGGAGGAGAAGAACGCGGCACTGAAGATCACCGGCGCCGCCGCCTCTTCCGTGGCCGTCTCGAACTTCATGACGAATCTGCGCAACTCCGGAAAGTTCAAGGACATCGACATCGTCGTCTCCCGTCAGGATCTTGCCCGGGCGACCCCGCAGGTGACGTTCGAGGTTACCTGCCGGTTCGAGAGCTAGCCGATGCCACTGCCTGCGTTCTTCAATCCGATCGTCAACGCGCCGAAACCCCAGAAGATCGTCGCCGGTGTCATGGGCCTGGCGATCATCGTCGGCGTGTCGTACGTCGCCCTGCTCCAGCCTCAGATCACCGTGGTCGACCAGCTCCGCCCGGAGGTGGCAACGCTGCAGCGGGAAGTGGCGGAGAAGCGGCGGATCCTGGCCGACCTCGAAAAGTTTCGTCGCGAGGTCGCGGAACTGGAGACGCGCCTGAGTGCGCTCAAGGATCGCCTGCCGTCCGAGCGCGAGATGCCCGGGCTCTACCGCACGTTGTCGGACGCGGCCGCGGCATCCGGGCTGGGCCTGTCGCTGTTCCAGCCACGACCAGTCACCACGCACGAGGTCTACACCGAGATCCCGATCGTGATCACCGGCGAGGCGGGTTATCACCAGGTCGGCGAGTTCCTCGAGAAGGTGGCCCGGTTCCCGCGCGTGGTGACGGTCACCGAGATGAAGATGGGCACCGGCCCGCGGGCGCGGGTCCTCGTGAAGGCGGACCTCATCCTGGCGACATATATGTACCGGCCAATCGGCGCACCGCCGCCACCGAAGCCTGTGGGAGCCAAATGAGCGCGCACCAGCCGCCACGTCCGTCCCGTGTCTTCATGGCCCTTGGCATGGCAACCGTGCTTGGCGCCTGCGGCAACCCGCCTGCGCCGCCGCCGGTGGTGCTCACGCCGATACCGGCCCGCCCGGTCGCGGCAACGCAACCGGTACCGGTCGCGCCGCCTGCGGTCAATCCGCTCGCGGCCAGCGAGGACAACATTCCGAAGTACGAAGCGCATGGACGGCGAGATCCCTTCGAGATCTACCAGGTACGCGGAGGGTCCGAGGGACTCACGGTCGCGTCCACGAGGCTCACCGGCATCGTCCGGAACTCGGGATCAGCACTCGCACTGGTCGAAGCGCCGGACGGGATCGGATACATCCTCCGGCCCGGCGACACGCTCGGAGACGGCAGGCTGATGGACATCGGCCTCGACAACGTGGTCTTCGCGGTGGTGGCGAAGCCCGGCGCGCCCACCACGCGGGTCGTACTGAAGCTGGCCAACTAGATCAGGGGGAAACGTGTGAGGCACGTCGCGCGGCGAACGTTGAGCGTCGTCATATTGCTGCTGCTGCCCGTCGGGGGGTCGGTCACCGCCCAGACCGGACAAGCCGTCCAGCTCAGCGACATCAGCGTCACCACGCAGGAGGACACGGCGACGATCTTCGTGAAGACGTCGGCGCCGCCTAAGTATCAGGCGGACCTGATCGATACGCCGACCCGCCTGGTCATCGACTTCGAGGACACCGAATACACGTGGCGCAAGACGCCGCTTGTGCTGGCGCCAGCGCCCCTCAAGCAGCTGCGCGGCAGTCAGTACAAGAAGGGCACTGCCCGCGTCGTCATCGAGTTCACGCGCAAGGTCGGCTATGCCATCCGCGAGGACGACAACGGCCTGTCGATCGTGATCCCGACGGGCACGGTCGCCGCAGCCGCGACGACGCCCGCTGCGAAGCCAAACGTCGTCGCTGGACCGGCGGCGAAGGCGCCCGTGAAGCCGGATACGGGCGCGATCATGGCCGAGGAAAAGCCGGTGGCCGAGGTGAAGCCCGCCGAGGCGCCAAAGGCGGCAGAAGCGCCGAAGGTGGCGGAGCTACCCAGGCCGGCCGAGGCGCCGAAACCGGTGATGAGCACGACGTTCGCCACGCCGACTCCTCCCCGCGTGAAGGTTGTCCAGGCTCCGCGTCCGAGCGCGCCTGCCACACCGCCCGCGGCCGCCCCGGTGAAGCCCGCCCCGGCCGCGCCGGTGGTGCAGGCGCCGGTCAACTCCGGACGACTCATCTCTCTCGACTTCAAGGACGCCGACGTCGTCAATCTGCTGCGAATCCTGGCCGCCGAGAGCGGTCGCAACATCGTCATCGGCGACGACGTCCGGGGCAAGATGTCCATCTCGCTTCGCAACGTGCCGTGGAACCTCGCCCTGGACACGGTCATGGAGGCGCGTGGCCTCGTGAAGACCGAGCGCGAGAACGTCATCCGCATCGTGTCGGCGGAGCAGCTGACGAAGGAGCGCGAAGCGCGCGCGCGGGTGGAAGAGGCCAAGCTCAAGGCCGAGGCCGATGTCCGAACCAAGATGGCCGAGGCGCTCGTCAAGGAGCAGGAGGCGCAGGCCAAGAAGTTCGCCGCCGAGCTCGCCGCCGCCGAGGCGGTCGCCCGGGGCCCTCTGAGAGAGGAGACGATCCGGCTGTCGTACGCCGATCCCGAGGACGTCGCGAAGACGCTCCAAGGCATCCTCGGCATTCCGGAAGGCGGGATGCCGGCTCCGGGTGCGCCGGGCGGCCCGCCGTTGATCCCCGCGCCGCCGTTCTCGCAGCTCTACGGCCCCGACGCCGGCAAGGCGGGGATGCCCCCTGCGCTCACGCCCAACTCCGAGGTGCTCTCGAAGGGCATCACGATCCGCGCCCACAAGCCCACGAACTCGATCTTCATCCGCCACTACACGAACGATCTGGAGCGGATCAAGAAGCTGATCCGGGAGAGTCTGGACATTCCCCTCCCGCAGGTGAAGATCGAGGCACGCATGGAGGTGCTCGACCGCCGCGATCTCTTCGCGATCGGTGTCCAGTGGGGCGGCGGCGGCGTGCTGAACCAGAACTCGCAGGCCACGATCGTCGGCCGCGGCTTCACCTCCGCACTCGGCAACCAGACGTTCCTGCCGGGCATTGCGCCGACCGGCGTGGGTACCACCCCCAACACGAATCTCGGGCTCGGGAGTGCACTCCCGGTCAGCTCCGCGACAGGGCTCGCCAGCGGCGGTAACATCGTCAACATCCCGATCGGTGACGTCCTGGCCGGCGCGACCGGCGCCGGTGGCCTGGCCTTCGGTATCATAGGGAGCCGGCTCAACCTGGACCTGGCGCTCGAGGCGCTGCGGTCGCAGTCCAAGACCCGGACGCTGGCTCGACCGGAGATCGTGACCGTGGAGAACAACAAGGCGATCATGTCGCTCGGTGAGGAGATCCCGTATGCGACCGTCAGCTCGGCCGGCACGCAGATCCAGTTCAAGGAGGCCGTGCTGCGCCTGGAGGTGACGCCGACCGTCATCCGCGAAGCCGACCAGAACAAGATCAAGATGATGGTGATCGTGGAGAACAACTCCCGCGGTGACGTGGTGAACTTCGGCGCCAGCCTGGGCAGTCCGCCCGCCATCAACAAGAAGCGCGCGGAGACTCAGGTCCTGATCAAGGAGGGTGAGCGCCTGGTCATCGGCGGCGTGACCAACAGCACGTTCATCGAGACGGAGCGGAAGATTCCGCTCTTCGGTGACATCCCCTTCTTTGGGTGGCTCTTCAAGGCGCGCTCCAACGACGACAAGTCCAGCGAGCTCGTCGTCTTCATCACCCCATCGCTGCTGCGCTCGCCGGGGGTCGCCCGTACCTCGTCCGCGCCGACGGTCCGCTAGCGCCGCCGCGTAGCAATGGGTGAAGTGTTCCGCTTCCTCACCGCGGGCGAATCCCACGGTGAGGCCCTGACGGCCGTCGTCGACGGCGTGCCCGCCGGCCTTCCACTGACCGAAGCGGACATCGACACGGACCTGGCGCGGCGGCAGCGCGGCTACGGCCGCGGCGGCCGCATGAAGATCGAGCGGGATCGCGTTCACATCGTCTCCGGAGTGCGCTGGGGCTCGACCCTCGGCTCTCCCATCACGCTCACCATCGCCAATCGGGACTGGGAGAACTGGAAGGCCACGATGGGCGTGGCTGCCCCGGACGAGGGTGTCGCTCGTAAAGAGGTGACCCGACCGCGACCAGGGCATGCGGATCTTGCCGGCGCCATGAAGTACGGGCACCGCGACGTCCGGAACGTGCTGGAGCGTTCGAGCGCGCGGGAGACGACCGCCCGAGTGGCGGTGGCCGGCATCGCCCGTCGCCTGCTCGCAGAGTTCGGCATCACCATCCTCAGCCACGTGACCGAGATCGGCGGCGTGCGCATCGGCGACCTCGCCATTTCCTGGGACGAGATCGAGCGGCGTGCGGAAGCGTCCGAGGTCCGCTGCGCCGATCCGGCCGCCGAAAAGGCCATCATCGCGGCCATCGACAAGGCGAAGGAGAAGGGCGACACCCTGGGCGGCGTTTTCGAAACGGTGGCCGTCGGCTGCCCGGTCGGTCTGGGCTCCTATGTGCAGTGGGATCGTCGCCTCGACGGCCGCCTGGCCCAGGCGTTTTGCTCCATCCAGGCCATCAAGGGGTGCGAGTTCGGAATGGGCTTCGAGACAGCTCGCCGGCCGGGCTCCGGCGTGCACGACGAGATCGTGTTCGAGGCGGGCCACGGCTTCAATCGCTCGTCGAACAACGCCGGCGGTCTCGAGGGCGGCGTCACCAATGGCCAGGCCGTCGTCGTCAGGGCGGCGATGAAGCCCCTCTCGACGCTTCGCACGCCGCTCAAGTCCGTCGACCTTGCCACGAAGGAGGCGGTCGAGGCGGTGGTCGAGCGCAGCGACGTCTGTGCCGTCCCCGCGGCCGGGATCGTGGGCGAGGCCATGATGGCCATCGTGCTCGCCGACGCTTTTCTCGAAAAATTCGGCGGCGACGGCCTCGAGGAGATCCGTCACAACTACCGCGCCTACCAGGACAGCCTGCGCAGCTGGTAGCTGCGCCTGGTGCGACGTCCATGGTGATCCCGGTCAGTCTCGGCGCACACTCGTACACAATCGTCGTCGAGCCAGGCATCCTTGCCGCGGCGGGAGCGCGCCTGCGCCAGCTTGGCGTCGGCTCGCGCACGGCGGTGGTGAGCGACGCGACGGTGATGCGGTTGCACGGTGGCGCGGTCGTGAAGGGCCTCGAAGCGGCCGGCTTCGCCGTGACCATCGTCGACGTGCCCGAGGGTGAGACGGCCAAGACCCTGCGCGTGGCCGAGCGCTGCTGGGACCACCTGCTGAAGGCCGGGATCGACCGCACCTCCACCGTCCTCGCCCTCGGCGGGGGCGCTGTCGGCGATCTGGCCGGATTCGTGGCGGCCTCCTACATGCGCGGCATCAACTTCGTGCAGCTGCCGACCACCGTCCTTGCGCAGGTGGACGCCTCCATCGGAGGCAAGACGGCCATCGATCACCCGAAGGCGAAAAACCTCATCGGGGCCTTCCACCAGCCGCGTCTCGTGCTCGTCGACCCGGCCGTCGTCCAGAGCCTGCGCGATCGGGAGTTCCGCTCGGGGCTGGCCGAGATCGTGAAGCACGGCATCGTGCTCGATGCCGATTACCTCGCTGACGTCGAGCGCTCGGCGCCCGCGCTGCTCGCCCGTGACCTCGACACGCTGGCGCGGATCATCGGCGGCTCGTGCCGGCTCAAGGCAGGCATCATCGAGCGCGATCCGGAGGAGCGGAGCGAGCTGCGTTACGCGCTGAACTCCGGTCACACGATCGGCCACGCGCTCGAGGCTGTCACCGGCTTTTCACGATGGACACACGGGGAGGCGGTGGCGCTAGGACTCGTGGCCGAGGCGCATCTGGCCGAGCGGCTGGGCCTCGCCGCGCCCGCCACGACACGCCGGCAGGAAGCGGTGCTGACCGCCGTCGGCTTGCCCGTTCGCGCCGGAGACGTCGACGCGACGTCCGTGCTGGAGGCGATCACGCGCGACAAGAAAGCGCGCGACGGTCGTGTCCCGTTCGTGCTGGCGCCGGCCATCGGCGCCTTCCGTGTCGTGTACGACGTGCCGGCCGACGACGTGCGCCGCGCGGTGGCCGTCCTCGGGCATCCGGAGACGCGTTGACAACAGAACCGGCGGCTCCGTATAACAGAGTCTCGATGCCGGTGGATGACGTCGCGATGGCCGCCACCATCCGCCGGCAAGAAGAGCGGCTGGCGAAAGATCCCACGTCGCTCGCCTTCGCGCAGCTGGCGGATCTTTACCGGAAAGCCGGCCGGCCCGCGGATGCGATCGCGACGTGCCGCTCCGGCCTGCTGCGTTACCCTCACTACACGACCGCGCGGCTGATCCTCGCCAAGACGCTGCTGGCCGAGAACGATGCCGGCGGAGCCCTGGCCGAGATCGAGGCCATTCTCCAGGTGAGCCCCAAGGACGTACAATGTCATCGCCTCGCGGCCGAGGCGCACCGACGGATGGGGCGCCTCGACGCTGCGGTGCGGTCGCTCGAGAGCGCGGTGGCCGTGGACCCCGGCGACCGTGAATCGCGCGCGCTGCTCATGGTGCTGCGGGCGGACGCCGGCGTCGGCGAGACGGCCGGTGTGGCACGATTGCTTGCGGACGACACGTTCGTGACTGCCGTCTTTGGAAGTCTGTGTCTGGAGCAGGGGCTCGCGGACGAGGCGGCGCTGGTCTTCACACGCCTGCTGCGGCAGGACCCCGGCAACACCGAGGCGCGCGACCGGCTGGAGATGGCGCTGCGCGCGCGCTCACGACGGAAAGGCTGAGAGCGCTCCATGGTGGTGTCAACCGCGGAATTCAAGAAGGGACTGCGCATCGTCTTCGACGGGCAACCGTACGCCATCGTCGATTTCCAGCACGTCAAGCCCGGCAAGGGCGGCGCCTTCGTTCGCACGAAGCTCAAGCACATGCGCCTCGGCAAGGTCATCGACAACACCTTTCGCTCCGGTGAGAAGGTGGAGCTCGTCGAGTACGACGAGAAGCACATGCAGTTCCTCTACAAGGATGATCGCTACCACTTCATGGACACCGAGTCGTATGAGCAGGTCTCCCTGTCCGCGGACGAGGTCGGTGACGCGCGGGAATACCTGAAGGAGAACACCGAGGTGGACGTCCTCTATATCGACGGCTCGCCGGCGACGGTCGAGCTGCCGAACTTCGTCGAGCTCGCCATCGCGCGTACCGATCCCGGCGTCCGTGGCGACACGGCCCAGGGCGGCACCAAGCCGGCCACGCTGGAGACCGGGGCCATGGTCCAGGTTCCGCTGTTCCTCAACGAGGGGGATATCGTGAAGGTCGACACGCGCACGGGCGAGTACCTGGGCCGCGTCGCGGCGGCCGGCTGATGGCCAAGAACGTCGCGGCCTCCGGTGCGTCGGCTTCGAGCGACGATCGGCTTCTCGACCTCGCGCGGCGACTCGCCGCCGTCGTCAGCGAGCTCGGGCTCTCCGAGATCGAGGTGGAATCCGCGGGGCTGAAGCTGCGCGTGCAGCGGACAGCGGTATCCGCGGTGGCGGCGGCCGCGGCGACGCCGGCGGCACCGCCGGCTACCAGCGAGCGGCCGATCGTCGCCGACGCGGTGCCGCTCAGCGCGTCGATCAGCATCGAAGCGCCGATGGTCGGGACCTTCTACCGCGCGTCGTCGCCCACCGCCGAGCCCTACGTGCGCGAGGGCGACATGGTGAAAGAAGGCCAGATCCTCTGCATCATCGAAGCGATGAAATTGATGAACGAGATCGAGTCCAAGGCGGCCGGTCGCGTCGCCAAGATCCTGGTCGAAAATGGCCAGCCCGTGGAGTACGGGCAACCGCTCTTCGTGCTCGAGCCGCAGCGCTGAGCGGCGCCGTGGCGAAGACGCTCCTTCGCCCGCTCGTCGTTCCCGTTCCGCTGGTCACGGATCCTGACCCGCAACGGGCCCACGCCGGCTACGAGCCGGCGCTGTTCGCCGTGAGGGACTTCCTGGAGCGGGGCGGGATGCCGGCCATTCGCACGCTGCTCGCACGGCTCGCCGCCAGCCAGACCATGGCGGCCGCGGCGCCCGGGTGTATGGCGCGTCGCTCGGGGAGCTGGAGACGCAGTGGCGCCGGAACCTCGGCGGCTAGGCAACTTCACGTCTCATCCCCGAGGGCCTGAATGTTTCACAAGATCCTGATCGCGAACCGCGGTGAGATCGCGCTGCGGATCATCCGCACGTGCCGCGAGATGGGTATCCGCACCGTCATCGCCCACTCGAAGGCCGACGCCGACTCACTGCCGGTCCGGGTGGCCGACGAATCGATCTGCGTGGGGCCGAACGACGCGCGCTCCAGCTATCTGAACATGCCGTCGATCATCTCGGCGGCCGTGGTCACCGACAGCGAGGCGATTCATCCGGGCTACGGCTTTCTCGCCGAGAACCCCGCCTTCGCCGAGATCTGCCGCTCCTGCGGGCTCAACTTCATCGGGCCGAGCCCGGAGGCGATCCGCCTCATGGGCGACAAGGCGCAGGCGCGCGTGATCGCCAAGCAGGCGGGCGTGCCCGTCGTCCCCGGCAGCGAGCATCCATTGAAGGACGAGGCGGAGGCGCTCGAGGTGGCCGACGCCGCCGGCTACCCGGTGATGTTCAAGGCCTCGGCCGGCGGCGGCGGCCGCGGCATGCGGATCGTGCGCTCCCGCGAGGAGGCGGCGCAGGCCTTTGCCGCGTGCCAGGCCGAAGCGGGGGCCGCCTTCGGCTCCTCGGAGATCTATTGCGAGAAGTATGTCGAGCGCGCGCGCCACGTCGAGGTCCAGGTGCTCGGCGACCGTAACGGCATGCGCGTCCATCTCGGCGAGCGTGATTGCTCGGTGCAGCGGCGCCACCAGAAGCTGATCGAGGAATCACCGGCCCCGTCGCTCCCGGCGGAGACGCGCGCCGGGCTCCACAAGGCGGGGCTCCTGGCCGCGGCCGCCGTCAATTATTTCAGCGCGGGCACCGTCGAGTTCCTGGTGGATGGCGAGGGCCGGTTCTACTTCATCGAGATGAACACGCGGATTCAGGTCGAGCATCCGGTCACGGAAATGATCACCGGCATCGACCTGATCCGCGAGCAGATCCGGATCGCGGCCGGCGAGCCGCTCGGCTACCGTCAGGAAGCGGTCCGGTTCAACGGTCACGCCATCGAGTGTCGCGTGAATGCGGAGGACCCGGACACGTTCACGCCGAGCGCCGGGCGCGTCACCGGATGGATCCCCCCCGGCGGCTACGGTGTGCGCGTCGACAGCCACCTCATGGCACCCTACGCCGTGCCGCCCTTCTACGACTCTCTGCTCGGCAAGATCATCGTGCACGGCCGCGATCGTCAGGAAGCGGTGGCCCGGATGCGTCGCGCGCTCGCGGAGACGGTGGTCGAAGGCGTGAAGACGACCATTCCGTTCCATCTGCGCCTGCTCACGCACCCCGCCTTCCTGCAGGGCCAGTTCACCAGCGCCGACTCCACCCGCCTCGCCGGCTGATGGATCCGACCCTCTACGTGGTCCTCGATCGCGCGGCGGCGCGCGGTCGAAGCCTCGATGACGTGCTGGCGGCCGTGATCGAGGGCGGCTGTCGGATGGTCCAGCTTCGCGACAAGGAGTCGCCGTCCGGCCGCCTGCTGCCGCTGGCCGAGCGGCTGCTGGCCCGCGCCCGGCGCGCCGGCGTGACGTTCATCGTCAACGACCGCGTCGACCTCGCCGTCGCCGTGGGCGCCGACGGCGTGCACCTCGGGCAGGACGACCTTCCGGCACGCCTGGCGCGGCCGCTCCTGCGTCCGGGGATGGTCCTCGGCGTCTCGACGCACGACGTCGCCCAGGCCCACGCCGCGCGCGACGCCGGGGCCGACTACGTCGCCGTGGGCGCGATGTTCGCGACGACGACGAAGCCGGATTTCCTGCTGGTGGGTCCGGGACTCGTGCGGAAACTTCGACCGGACATCCGAGTTCCCCTTGTGGGGATCGGGGGCATCACCCACGACAACGTGGCCGACGTCATCCGGGCCGGGGCCGATGGCGTCGCGGTCATCTCCGCCGTGTGCGGCGCGCCGGATCCCGCCGTCGCTACCCGGAGGTTCCTTGACATCATCCGGGACGCCCGGCCGTCTTGACCACGAGGGCGCGGTCGCTATAATGGCGGCGCGCAACTCCTCGATTCACCACGTCCAAGGAGGGAGCACTTCATGAAAGCGACCATCACCCGCGGCGTCCTTGCTGTGTGCGCGACGCTTGCCCTCGCCTTCCTGCCGTTCGGGTCGGGGCTCGACGCGCAGGGCAAGGGCACGATCAAGATTGCGACCCAGAGTCCACTCAGCGGCGGTCAGGCCGCGCTGGGTGAAGGCATCAAGCTGGGGACGCAGCTGGCGGTCGAAAAGCTCAAGGGACCGCTCGAGAAGCTGGGATACAAGGTGGAGGTCGTCCCCTTCGACGATCAGGCCAAGCCGGACGTCGGCGTGGCCAACGCCCGGAACATGATCGCCGACAAGGACATCATGGCCGTGATCGGTCACCTGAACTCCGGCGTGGCCATCCCGTCGTCGGACGTGTACAAGGAAGTCACGCTGGCGATGATCTCACCCGCCAACACCAACCCCACCGTCACCGATCGCAACTACCCAAACGTCAACCGCGTGTGCGGCCGTGACGACGTCCAGGGCGTGGTGGGCTCCGAGTTCGCGGCCAGCCAGAAGGCGAAGTCGGTGTACGTCGTGCACGACAAGACGACGTACGGTCAGGGCGTGGCCGAGTTCTTCCGCGACGACGCCAAGAAGAAGGGACTCGAGGTGCTCGGCTTCGAGGGCACCGAGGAGAAATCGAACTTCGATCCGATCCTGACGCCGATCCGGGCCAAGAACCCGACCCTCCTGTACTTCGGCGGAATCTACGACCAGGGGGCGCCGTTCTTCAAGCAGGCCCGCGAGAAGGGCATCAAGGCGAAGTTCATGGGACCGGACGGCATGGACTCGTCCGATCTCACCAAGATCGCCGGCAAGGCCGTGGTGGGCA
>Ga0075420_100003114_pt1 | contig 14439 bp, 10 predicted proteins | sample SoiMetdeltSBSDD4_FD_75296 | JGI IMG/M metagenome (GOLD analysis project Ga0075420, IMG submission 75296) | Bulk soil microbial communities from a Populus tree surrounding site in Tennessee, USA - Soil MetaG P. deltoides SBSDD4 | ecosystem: Environmental > Terrestrial > Soil > Tree plantation... | reverse complement strand
TGAAGGAAACGGAAAAGCAGATCAATGGTCCGCTCGGGCATGTCTACGAGCGTCTCGATGCGCGCGCGGAACCGGTCGTACCGAGCCAAGAATTCGGTTTCGCGCGGGAGGTCCACCTCAATCGTCTTCTTCACGCAGCTATAGAGAAACTCGGCATGCGGCGTGGCATCAAAGAATCGGTAGAAGTCGCCGGTGTCGTTGAGAACCCGGACATTCCAGTCATCCGTCGGCTGCCATTCGATGACGGGCAGCAAGCGCCGCGAGTAGTCCTCCAACAAGTTGCGATATTCGTCGATGCGCTCAAGTATGGCCGCGGATACAGGGAACACGACACCGGCCGGATTGAACCCCCGCTGTGCAAGCACGTGGTGAATGAGATAGCGATGAATTCGGCCGTTGCCGTCCTCGAAGGGGTGCACATATACGAACCCAAACGCCAGCACTGCAGCGGCGATCACGGGGTCGACCCCTTTTGCCCGCCCGTTGTCGAAAGCGGTCATGCCGTCGAGCAACGCGCGGAGGTCCTCCGGGCGGGCGCTGACGTGATCAGGAATCGGCATGCGCGTCTCGCGGTCATACTCGCCGACGAAGCCCCCGTGTTCACGTAGTCCGAGCTTTACGAAGCGAGAATCGCCGATGACTATCGCCTGCAACCGCAGCAGCTCATCTAGATCCACTGGGTGCCTTCCCGCTTCACCGATGGCGCGGCCCCAGCGTTGAACGCGGTCCTGCGGCGGACGCTCGCCCTCAATCGCATAGCTTGAGCGAGAGTCCTTCAGTAAGAGGAACGCGGCGGTGCGCGAGAGGACGTCCTTAGGCACGTCGGCGACTGCCTGCTGTGCGCGCGATGCAAGGTCCATCGCTGCAAACTCGTCTAGTATCGGCGTTCTGAAAACCAAAGGGCAGAATGCCGGCGTGCCCGGAAGGTTGTTCTTGACCCTGTGCCGCGACGATGTCTCCGCCGGTCCCGGCCATTGCTGGTCGGGATCGACAACGAGCGCGTAGGTGCCCTGGTCAGCGTCGGGCAGGTCTAGCCTGGTGCTCGTCAGCCACTCGTAAAGAAACCAGATGCGGCGCGCGTAGCGGCCGGTAGGCTGCGCCCGCACTATTCGCTCGATTAGAGCAGGACCTGTAGCGGCGAACAGTCTCTTCAGCACGGCCAGATCGAGGCCCTCATATTTCAGGGCGAAGGTCAGGTGTCCTTCCAGATCAGCTGATGGAGCGTGGCGGGGCGTGAAAATGCGCCATCCGCCTTCGGTGCGGACACGGTGGCGCTCACCCACTGCTGTGAGGAGGCGGGGCAGCGGTACCCGCAGATCAAGGGCGTCGATCAGCGCGGCATAGCCGACCGGCATCGCCCGCTCCGGCAGGGTGCGCTCATGAAAAACGGTTACTGGCCCTGAAAAACGATACCCACCGGTCATAATTGTCGAAGATCGATTTCAAGCTGTTGAAAAACGTGTAATGACGGCTCAAACCATGAAAACGATCTTGTGACATGAATATCGATTATTCAAGACAAATACTGTGAAATTTGATTATAATGACGAGCTAGAATCCGCTGGTCACTCAATTCGGAGCGTTATCGGCTCGCCGGCGTCGTCGACGCGGTGACCGGGATGGCGGCATGCGAGCGGCGTGGTTCGGCGCCGCCTTGCACGACGCCGGTCTTCTGATCCACGACAACCGCTGCGGCGTAGCCGTAGCGGACCTCGCCCTTGCGGCCGATCTTCTGGAAGCGGTGTCCGCGCGACATCAGGTCCTGCAGCACAGCCCGCGGAATCCGGTCCTCGATCTGGATCCGGCTGACCGCCGGTTCCGCCGGATCGCGGCCGATCAGGAAGCGCGGCGCTTCGATCGCGCGCTGCGCGGTCATGCCTCCATCCACCACATTCAGGATGATGTCGTAGACCGACGCGGGAATCCACGCGTTGCCGGCCGCTGCGACGGCGAGCCGGGATACGCCGGGCGACGTGGCGCTCGACGGGCCCTGGAAGAGCAGCGTCGGCACGCTGGTCGAGGACGAACGCGTGAGCGGGAGGAATCGGCCAGGAGCGGATCCGCCGCCGCCGCGCAGGTGATTGTTGTACAGAAAGCCGAGCCCCTCAGATACGTAGAACGTCCCGCCCCACGTGCTCAGCGTCTGCGTGATCGCGATCATGTTGCCGTCGGCGTCCGCCACCGCGAACGCCGTCGTCCCGCGGCCGATCCGTTCTGGGCGTCCGCCTTCTTCGGGCACGTTGCGATCCTGCAAGGCCTTCTTGGGATCGATTCGTTTGAACAGGTCGGCGGCGTGGCCGGCATCGAGGTGCGGGCCCAGGCTGACCTCGAAGAGCGCCGGGTCCGCGATGCGCGGTCCCTGGTCGCGCACCTTCCAGGCCTCGAGCGCGTAGTGCAGGAAGCCGGCGTCCGACGAGTAGGCCGCTCCGGCAGGCGGCTGGTAGTTCTGCAGAATCTGCAGCGTCTCGATGAGCCCGGCGCCGGACGACACGGGTGGCGGCGCCGAGTAGACCGTGTGATCGCGGTAGCGGCCCACGAGCGGTCTGCGCTCGATCGCTCGATACTGGGCCAGATCGTCGAGCGTGATCAGGCCGCCGTGGCGCTCCATGTCCTCCGCGATACGCCTGGCGATCGCGCCTCTATAGAAGGTCTCGGCGCCGTCCCTCGCAATCGCGCGCAGGGTCGTGGCGTAGTCCTTGTTGACGAACCGCGTTCCTGGCCTCGGCGTCTCGCCGCCTGGCAGATAGATCCGCGCAGCAGCGGGATACTTCTCGAAGAACTTCCGCCCTTCCGCAATCGATGTCGGCAGCGTTTCGTCCAGTTCGTAGCCGTTCTCGGCGTACTCGACGGCCGGCGCGATCAGCTCGGCCCACGTCAGCTTCCGGCTGCCGAACTTCCGGTACAGCATGTCCAGCCCGGCCACCACGCCCGGCGTGTTCGCCGCGGACGGACCGTCGCCGGTATTCGTCTGAAGCACAGGGTTGTCCCGCGTCGCGCGAATCGGCACCTGGTCCTTGTATTCGACGACGACCGGCTCGGACATCCCTTTCAGGAAGACCACCGCCATGCCGTCGCCCCCGATTCCGGACGCTTCGGGCTCGACGACACCGAGGGCGAACGACACGGCAATCGCCGCATCGACGATGTTGCCTCCGCGTTCGAGCGCCATGGCGCCGGCCCGTGACGCGAGCGGATGGCCAGACACGACGACGGCGCGCGGCGACTCCACGTGCGGCTTGATCAGCGGCTGCTCGGCGATCATCGAATCGATCACCGATTCGACAGCCACCTCGTCCTTCGCCGACTGCGCCTGCGGCCGGTATTTCGTCCGCAGTTCCTGCCAGGCCGTAGAGGATGGTCCGTTCCGGTAATAGAGGCGGCGCAGCGTTTCCCACACGCGATCGAACGCTGCCGTGAGTTGCTCCGGGCGCGGCGCGGCAGTGACGACCTCGCGCGCTCCCGAATCCACGGGCAGCGGCGCGTCCACCGTCCACAACCGGAAGGCATCCGGCCCGGCGAACAGCGGCGGCGGATCGTCGCCGTTCCGCTCGGGATTCCCGTTGTAGGTTGGTTCTGGAGGTGGAAAGTGCGCAATCGCAATGCGCCTGCCGTCCGGCGACCACGCGGGCATTCCGCCGCGGCGGGACACCAGCACCGGCTGCGTCGCCGGCCTCGGACGGGTCGCCGTGGCCTGGTCGGCACCGCCAGCGAGGTCGTCGATCGATGCGACCCAGACGGACGGCAACCCCTCCCGAACCGCGAAGAACGCGAGACGCGTCGCGTCAGGCGACCAGCTGGGGAATCCTTCAAGGCCACGCACGCGCGCCACGCGCGTCCGATTCACGCGATCGCGAGGTCCGAGCGACAGATCGGCGATCCATAGGTCGATGTCACCATCGTCGCTCTGGCGATCGGAAACGTAGGCGATTCGCTTCCCGTCCGGCGACACCCGGCCCTCACGCTCGTCGTCTGCCGCAGTGTCGGAGAACAGCGGCGTGACGGCGCCGCCGGCGGCCAGCACCGACGACAAGCGCCATCGTCCATGCTGGCGTTGCGAGAAGATGATGCGCCCGTCGGTCGTCCAGGAGGGCCAGCGCTCGTCGCCGTCGACGGACGTGATGCGCCGCGGCTCACCGCCGTTTGCCGCAATCACGTAGATGTCGAACCCCTGGCCCTTGTCGGCCGCGAAGGCCAGCGACCGGCCGTCACGCGACCACGCCGGATCGCGCTCGATCCCGGTGCGGGCAGTGTCGAGTGAGCGCGCGTCGCGGCCGTCGGAAGACGACGTCCAGATCTCGTCGAGATATGAAAAGGCGAGACGGCGGCCGTCCGGCGACCAGGCAGGATCGCGTGCGCCACTTCTATTCGTGCGCGCCTCCGTCGCGCGGGGCGCAGGCGCCGGCGTCTGTGCGGAGAGCGTCAGACAGATCGCGCCGGCAGCGACCACAGAAAGTGTGCGACGCACGGGAGCGGGGCGTCGCATGTCGTCAGCGCTGTGCGTGAACCTGCCGGACCGCGTCCACGATGTGTCTGGCGGAGATACCGTAGCGATCCATCAACTCGTCAGGCTGGCCGCTGCGCGGAATCTCGCGGACCGCGAGGCGCCTGACCGACATGCCGGCGGGCGCGATCGCTTCGCTGACCGCATCGCCGATGCCGCCAGCGGCATAGTGATCCTCGACGGTGATTACGGCGCCATTGGTCGCCCGAGCGGCACCACGCAAGGTCGCGGCGTCGACCGGCTGAAGGGAGTAAACGTCAATCACGCGGATCGCGATGCCGTCTTTCTTCAGCTCGTCGTAGGCCTTGAGCGCTTCGAAGATCGTGACGCCTGCGGTCGCAACCGTCGCGACGTCCGCATCGCTCTGCCGCAGAACCTTGGAGCCTCCCAGCGGGAATCTCTCATTGTTATCGTAGATGACCGGGGTCTTCGGCCGTGACGTCCGCATGTAGGCCAAGCCAGCCGCTGAGGCCATTTCCACGACCAGGCGCTCCGCGCTGACCGCGTCACACGGATAGACGACCGTGCAGTTCGGGACCGCGCGCATCATCGCGAGATCCTCGAGCGCCATCTGCGAGGGCCCGTCCTCGCCGATCGACACGCCGGCGTGCGATCCGGTCAGCTTCACGTTGACGAACGAGATGCCGGCCATGCGAACGAAGTCCGCCGCACGTGACAGGAAACAGGCAAACGTCGACGCGAACGGGATGGCGCCGCGCGCCGCAAGCCCCATCGCCGCACCGACCATCACCTGCTCGGCGATGAAGTTTTCGTAGAAGCGGCCAGGGTGGAGTTTTTCGAACCGGTCGCTGAAGGTGGAGTTCTTGACGTCCGCATCAAGAGCCACCACGCGCGGGTCCACGCCGCCCAGTGTGGCCAGCGCCGTGCCCCACGCCTCGCGCGTCGCAACGAGATCGCCCTTCTTGTAGGCAAGCGGGGGAAGCTTCGACAGGTCCGCCCTGGATTCCTCGCGCTGCTTCGTCGGCGGCGCCGCGATCGCCGGTTTCGCCGGTCCGTCGACGAACTGTTTCTTCAGTTCCGCGATTGCCTTGTCGGTCTCCTCGCCCTTCTTGAGCGCCTTGCCGTGCCAGCCATCCTTGCCTTCGATCCACGATACGCCCTTGCCCTTCAGCGTCCTCGCCACGATCATCGTCGGACGCCCGCGCGTGTCCCGAGCTTTCTTGAACGCCGCCAGCAGCTCGGCGACGTTGTGACCGTCGACGATGATGGCGTTCCAGCCGAAGGCCTGCCAGCGTGCGGCAATGGCGTCCATGGCATGGTTCAGTTGCGTGGCCTGACTCTGTCCGAGCCCGTTGACGTCGATGATCCCGCACAGGTTGTCGAGCTTCTGGTATTCGCCGACCGATGCCGATTCCCAGACAGATCCCTCGGCCATCTCGCCGTCGCCGAGCAACACATAGGTCCGATACTCGGAGCCGATGCGCCGTGCGTTCAACGCGATCCCGATCCCGGCACAGATGCCCTGACCGAGCGACCCGGTAGCCACGTCAACGAACGACAGACGCGGTGTCGGGTGCCCTTCGAGGTCGGAGCTCATCTTGCGCAGATCGAGCAGATGCTCGCGCGGGAACAGGCCGGCTTCTGCCCAAGCGGCGTAGAGCACCGGCGCCGCGTGGCCCTTCGACAGCACGAACCGATCGTTGTCGGCGTGCTTCGGGTTCCGGGCGTCGTACCGCATCTCGGCGAAGAACAGCGTCGCCATGATTTCGGCCGCCGACATGCACGACGTCGGATGTCCGCTGCCGGCCTCAGTGGTCGACAGGATCGAGTCGATACGCAGTTGGGTGGCGACATTCTGCAGGGCGGCGATGGACGGCTCGGTCAAGACGGTCATGAATCAGCTCGCAGCGTTAGGTTCTTCTGGTGTCAGCTGATACCTGACAGCCGAACACCGTTCGAAGCATCGAAAAGTCTATCACCGGATACGTGCGTCACGCACCGCGAGCAGGTAGTGTGCGGACTGCGGTCCGCGATTGGCGGCCAGCGGATGCATGAGTGCCAGCGCAGCCCGTGCTTTCTCGCCGAACTCGTGGTTCCCCGAGTGCGCATCGAGCCTCAGCAGCACCCGGGCCGCTTCGCAATTCGACACGAACGGTTTCAACCTCGTGCGCAGCAGCCCGACATCTTCCGCCACGCTGGGGCTCGCACGGTCGATGAATCCACCCTCTTCCCCATCCCACAGCGTGCGTACCATGTAGTGACCGACTTCCTCCGCCACCATCTCGTAGGTGATGTTGCCCGTGGCTTCGTACGCATCGAGGGCAGCCTCGATGGCCAGAACCTGATCGTCGAGCAAACCTCGTATCTGCGCGTGACCATCGAAATAGTGTGCGATTCCGCCGCCGGGTGCGTAGCACCGCGAGAAAATTCGCTCGAGCGAGGCCATCGCCGCTTCTCCGGTGCTCGAATCGGCGAGCAGCTGGGCGGCTTGCAGGTGCGCCGATACCATCGCGCTGTTCCAGCCGGCATACAGCGTATCGTCGACAGCGGGCGGCCGCGCAGCGCGACGCGCGTCGGCGGTTGGCAGCGCGTAGTAGTCGCGATCGGCGCACTGCGATCCCCACCAGCCGCCGTCAGGATCGGCGAGCCAGATTCCCGCGTAGCGTACGAGCGCGGCCGCGAGTGTCCGGTATCGATCGGATTCGAGCACCTCCGCCGCGCGCACGTAGAGGCTCAGCAGCGCCGCGTTGACGTCGAGCAGCTTCTCGTCGTGCGGCAGCTGCCAGTCCCGCGTGGTTGCATAGCGGAAGAATCCGCCATCAACCTCGTCGTACAGTCCTCCGTCCGCCATCGCGTCCAGCGTCGTTTCGGCAATCGACCGCATGCGCTCGTCGCCCGACCGCTTGTAGATGTCGAGCGCGAGCAGGATGGGGGCGGTCAGCGGAAACTTCGGTTCCGTTCCGAACCCGCCGAACTCTTCGTCGTAGGTCTCGAACACGTGCACGAGGATGCGATCGAGCGTCGCATCGGCATCCATGACCCTCGTATCCGTGAAGGAACTGGAGCCGGCGCGGGCGGCCAGTTCCTGCTGGCGTCCGGCAAACGCGCGCGCGACCTGCTCGAGCACACCGCTCATGCGATCCGGAGGTATGTAGTTGGCGGCGGCAATGACGTCCCCGTCGACTGTCAGAAAGGCCGTCGTCGGAAGACCACCAATTTGATAGCGCTCGCTGATGTCCGGCCGCCGGTCCGCATCCACGCGAACCGGCACGAACGACGCCTCCACGAGGGCGACCACGCCCGGCTCGCTGTAGGTGGTGCGATCCATCTCGTGGCACCAGTGACACCAGGATGCCGAGAGCGACAGCAGGATCGGCTTGCCTTCGCCGCGCGCGCGGGCAAAGGCATCTGTATTCCACGACAGCCACTCGATCGTCGGCATCACTGGTGAGTCACACGGCGCGCAAGCACGGCCGCAAAATCCGTCAACTATAATAATTGGATGCTTGCGCTCCGGTTTGCCGGTCTGCTGGCACTCGCAGTCTGGTTCGGCGGGCTTTTGGCCCTTGGCGCAATCGCCGCGCCGGCAATCTTCGACGTTGTCAGCCTTCGCCAGGTCAGCGACGGCCGGGTTCTCTCCGGGGCCATCTTCGGAGAGATTCTGCGCCGGTTTCACCTGGTCGCCTACGGCTGTGCCGTCGTCGTGATTGGCGGGCTCATCGCTCGCGCGGTGCTCGGCCCGCGACCGCGGCGCTTTGCCGCACGCGTCGCCATCGCCGGGATCATGCTCGCGGCCACGCTCTATTCCGGGCTGATCGTGTCTTCCCGGATCGAGCAGCTCCGCGCGGACATCGGCGGCGCGCCGTCGAACCTCGACGCGACCGATCCGCGACGCATCGCGTTCGGCCAGCTCCACGGCCAGTCGACCGCACTGCAGCTCGTGACGATGGTCGGCGGGCTCATTCTGTTGGTTTTCGAAGCAAGAGAGTAAGGAGACGGCCCTTGAAGCAGTACGGGACGACATTGAAGGCGATCGAAACGGCCATCGCCGCCGAAGCGGATGCCACACGGGCGATGCAAATCGTGGTGCGCCAGCTCAAGGCGGATCTGCCGAACTACACCTGGGTGGGCATCTACCTTCTCTATGGCAACGAGCTCGTGCTCGGACCTTTCGAAGGCAAGCCATCACCGCACACGCGGATTCCTCTCGGGCGAGGCATCTGCGGCGCAGCGGCCGCCGAGAAGGCCACCATCATCGTCGACGACGTGAGTGCAGACCCGCGGTACCTGGCCTGCAGCGCGGAGACGAAGTCGGAAATCGTCGTGCCGATCATGGACGACGGAACCGTGCTCGGCGAGATCGATGTGGACAGCGATCAACCGGCGGCATTCGGCGCCGACGACCAAACGCTGCTCGAACAGGTGGCGGCCCGGCTCGCAACCAGACTCCGGGAGCTCTCATGGCCCGTGTAGTGACCCTGATCCCGGGCGACGGTATCGGGCCGGAAGTCACGGCAGCGGTCGTTCGCATCCTGAAGGCGGCGGCGGTCGACATCGAATGGGAGCGTCACGACGCGGGCGTGACCGCCTTCAAGCGATTCAACAAGTCCCTGCCCGCCGAACTGCTGGAATCCATCACGCGCAACAAGGTTGCACTGAAGGGCCCGGTGACGACGCCAATCGCCGAGGGCTTCACCAGCGTCAACGTGGGACTTCGCAAGGCGTTGAACCTGTTTGCGAACCTGCGGCCGGTCAAGAACCTGCCGGGCGTCAACAGCCGCTTTTCCGGCGTCGACCTGATCATCGTTCGCGAAAACACCGAGGACCTGTATTCCGGCCTCGAGCACGAGGTCGTGCCGGGCGTGGTCGAAAGCCTGAAGATCATCACCGAGAAGGCGTCGACGCGCATCGCCCGGTTCGCCTTCGATTACGCCCGCGTGAACAACCGGCGGCGCGTGACGGCCATCCACAAGGCCAACATCATGAAGCTCGGCGACGGCCTGTTCCTCGAGAGCTGCCGCGCCGTGGCGCGGGACTACTCCGACGTCCAGTACGACGAGCGGATAGTCGACGCCGCGTGCATGCACCTGGTGATGCACCCCGAGAAGTTGGACGTGTTGCTGCTCCCCAACCTGTACGGGGACATCGTGTCGGATCTATGTGCGGGTCTGGTGGGCGGGTTGGGTGTCGTCCCCGGTGCCAATCTCGGTTTGGAGTGTGCGGTTTTCGAAGCGGTGCACGGAAGTGCACCGGACATCGCCGACAAGAACCTCGCCAACCCGACCGCGCTGCTCATGTCCGCGATGATGATGCTCGACCACATGGGCGAGCGCGACAAGAGTGAGCGGATTCGTCACGCGCTGATCCATGTGCTGACCGAAGGCCGTGTACGGACGCGGGACATGGGTGGGGAGGCAAGCACGACGGAGTTCACGGAGGCGATCTGTCGCGTGCTGGAGGCGTGAGCCGAGGGAGGGAGGGACGGAGGGAGGGGAAGGAGGAAACGGGACGGAGGGGACGGAGGACACGGAACGAACTTCAAAAACGGAGACACTGAGGAACGGAGGCGAACGGAGTGGACACCGGCAATCGACGACCTGCAGCCGATGCCGCCGCGCGTTGCGCGGCGGGCGATCAATCGACGCCCGCGGGCGCAAGCTGCCCACCCGTCAACCGCAGCTTGTGCCCACGGGGCGTCGATTGATCGCTCGGCCCGGCCGATGGCCGGGCCGGCATCGGCTCGGAACGCCGACTTGAGTGTAACCTCCGTGTCTCCGTGTCTCCGTTTTTGAAGCTTGTTCCGTGATCTCCGTCCCCTCCGTCCCCTCGCCTCCGTCCCCTCGCCTCCGTGTCCTCGGTCGTCGACCGCCGCGCACGTGCTAAACTCGCCCCGTCATGCTTGACGAGATCACTCAGGCAGTGCTCGCGCGTGAAGACGTTGCGAAGTATCTGCGGGCCGGGCATGGCCAGTCCGAGCTGCAAGCCAGGGAGCGTATTCACGCGTATCTGGATGAGCTCCGCACCACGCAGCGCTATCCGATCTACCGCGCACTCAAGCATCCGCTCTATCCCATCCTGCGCAAGATCGAGCGCCGTGAAGAGGGTGTCGAGATCGCGCGTGCCGCCACGCTGCACGGTCGGACGATATATATCTCGAATCACAAGAGCCACCTCGATTACCTGATCGAACCGCTGGTGCTCGACGACAACGGGGTCAGGCCGCCGATTATCGCTGCCGGGATCAACCTCTTCGGCGGTCCGCTCGGCCTCATTCACCGTCACGTCACTGGCGCGATCCCGATCCGGCGCAACACGAAAGACCCTGCCTACCTCGTCACGCTCAAGGCTTACGTCGCGGAGCTGCTGCAGCGCCACGATCTGCTCTTCTACATCGAAGGCGGACGGAGCTACTCCGGCGAGCTGAAAGCGCCGAAAACAGGGTTGTTGCACGCCGCAATGCAGGCCAATACCCAGGAACTGCAAGTCGTCCCGCTCGCCGTCGCCTACGACTTCGTGCTGGAGGACCACATTCTGGCCCACCAGGGCTCCAAACGCCGGCAGCGGCCGTTTGCGCGCGAGGTGGCCGAGATGGTGCGTTACGCGGTCGGGTATCAGTCGCGCGCGTTCGTCACCTTCGGGCAGCCAATTCAGCTCCGCGAGTACGACGCCGAGTCGCGCCGCGACGTGATGGGCCTGGCGCATCACATCCGCGACACGATCGGACGGATGTACAAAGTGCTACCCACCGCCGTGGTGGCCGCTGCCATGCGGCCGTCGATCACGCGGCGCGATCTCGAAGGGCGAATCGACGCGCTCCTCGAGTCGCTGGCGAACGTTCATGCCAATCTCGCGGTGTTCTCAGGGGCGCAGGCGGTCGACGAAGCGGCTGACGGGCTCGTCGCGAGGAACATCATCTACGTCGAACGCGGCGGACGGTTCCGGGTTCGCGAGCGGACGGTGCTGCGCTATTACGCGCGCACGATCGAACATCTGCTCTCGGGTCCCCGGCGGGTGCCACGAACCCACTGATGATCGACCGCGCCTCCAAGGCTGCTTTTCACACTTTCGCGCGCAGTTCCACTCTCAAACGCATGGCGTCCCGTTACGGCATGCGCAATCCAGACAGCTTTGCCCGCCGGTTCATCGCCGGCGAAACGATCGAGGAAGCGATCACGGCCGCCCGCTCGATCGAAGCCACCGGCCTGACGCAGACGCTCGACTATCTCGGCGAAAGCGTCGGCAGCATCAACGAAGCGGATCAGGCCACGCGCACGTACCAGTCGATATTGAAACGCATTGCCGCGGACGGGATCGGGCGCAACGTGTCGCTGAAGCTCACGCAACTCGGACTGACGATCGATCGCGCGACCTGCGTCGACAACCTGCGCCGGATCCTCGACGCGGCCGCGCCGCATCAGTTCTTTGTGCGGATCGACATGGAGGACTCCCCCTTCACCCAGGTGACGCTCGACATCTTCGAGACCATCTGGCAGCAGGGATACCGCAATGCCGGTGTCGTCCTCCAGTCGTACCTGCCGCGCAGCGTCGCCGACGCCAGACGCATGAACCAGCTCGGGGCGCGCGTCCGACTGGTGAAAGGCGCGTACAAGGAGCCGAAGGGCGTTGCGTATCAATCGAAGCCGGAGGTGGATCACGCGTTCATCGAGATCATGAAGGTGCTGATTGGCGAAGGCACCTACCCGGCCATCGCCACGCACGATCCGGTGATGCTCGCGGCGACGCGGGAGTTCGCCGCCACCCGGAACATCGATGCCGGCCGGTTCGAGTTCCAGATGCTGTTCGGCATCCGGCGCGACCTGCAGATGGCGCTCGCCCGAGAGGGCTTTGGCATGCGTGTCTACGTTCCCTTCGGGCGTGAATGGTTTCCTTACTTCATGCGCCGGCTCGGAGAAAGACCCGCAAATGTCAGATTTGTCATCAAAAGTCTCATGCGCGAAGGATAAGATTCTTGCTATATCCAGACTCTGGTCGTGGGTCACCCACCGCCCCCGGCGGACCCACCTCCAGAGCACAACGACTTAGCCAAACCGCTACACAATTACCATCCTGACAGGCCCGCCGCTATATCAGTTAAATATCCGATTTATAAGACCTTATGGCATTTTGTCGAGCTGTGGCATATCTCTTGATATTCATGAGCCCGCCGGCCAGGGAGCATCGTCACTCCACGCGGTGTCCTGGCAGTAGTCACACGGAGGATCAGGGAGAGGGCCAATGGTTACCAATTATCCCCAGCAACTCGCGACGACTTCAGAACTTCCAGGGACGACGTCGCCTGACGCCACGGTGTTCGGACGCGCCATGGCACTACTCGGTCAGACGCTCTGTGGCTTTCGCGGCCACGACTCGGTCCTGCACTTCGAAGGCAAGCGCGTGATGATGCGTTGCACGTCGTGCGGTCACGACACCCCGGGCTGGGAGTTGAACGGAAAAGGCCCGCGCAAGCGATTCGAAGGCGATGCCCACCGCCATCTGATCAGACGTCAGCGGCTCGTGCTGCGGAAGTCTGCTTAGGGTCGGGACACGCTAGCCCCACGCCACCGCGAGTGCGGCCAGCACGTCCCGGCACGTCAGCACATCCGCCACGTTCACGTACTCCTCGCGGCTGTGCAGTCCTGCGCCGCCGGGGCCAAACAACACCGACGGAATGCCTGACGCCGCGAGCACCGCGGCGTCGGTCCAGAAACTCATCCCGACCTGCGACGGCGAAATCCCCGACGGCCTGGCGACTGACGCCAGCATCGTCGGCAGCGGATGATCGGCGGCGATCTCGTACGGTGGCCGCGAGAACGCCAGCCTGACGGCGCCGTCGAACTCCGCGTCCTCGGCGACGAGGCCGGCAAGGATCGCGCGCACGTCTTCGAGCGGCTGTCCGTCACGCTCCCCGACAATCGTTCGCCGCTCCATCTGCAGCCGGCAGAGATCAGGATAGCTGCTCAACTCGCGCCCGCCGGTGATGATCGACGCGTGCAGCGATCCCGTGCCCATGACGGGGTGCGGCGCGCGCGCTTGTAACTGCCGATCGAGGCTGTCGAGACGGTGCAGGATGCGGCCCATGCGAAGAATGGCGTCGCGGCCGTCCTTCGGCCGGCTTCCGTGTGCGGCGCGGCCGCGCGTCTCGACCTCGAGCCAGGCAAATCCTTTGTGGCCGATGCCGATTTGCATGTCGGTGGGTTCGGTGACGACGGCGCCGTCGGCCGACCACTGTGTCACCAGCGCATCAGCGCCGATGCTCGCGTACTCTTCATCGGCGACTGCGGCGACGATCAGCCGTCCCTTCGGCAGTCCCCGCTCGGCGGTCACACGCGCGGCGTCGATCATGGCGGCGACGCCGCCTTTCATGTCCTGCGATCCGCGCCCATACAACCGGCCGTCCCGCACTGTCGGTGTGTAGGGAGCGTCCATCCCCTCGACGCCGACGGTGTCGATGTGCCCGCAGAACATCAGCGACTTGCCGGGCGCCTTGCCCTCCAGCACGCCGATCACGTTCGGTCGTCCCGGCGCAGCCTCCTGCATCGTGACGTCGAGACCAATCCGCCGCATGTGCGCAGCGATCGCGCCGGCGATCGCCCCTTCGCCTGGTGCGCCAGGCACCAGCGTCGGGTTGACCGATGGAATGGAAACGAGGTCGTGAAGCAGGGAGAGGCAAGGATCCATGTCAGTCATGAGCGGCGACTGACGATATCATCACCCCATGTCTTTGTCTGGTCGCGTGGCGGTGATCACTGGCGCCTCGTCCGGCATCGGGCTGGCCTGCGCGGAACAGCTCGCGAGCCAGGGCGTTGCGGTCATGCTCGGGGCGCGGCGTGCTGATCGGCTGCAGGCAGCGGTGGATGGCATCCAGGCGAAAGGCGGACGAGCGGCGTGGGTCGCCATGGATGTGACGTTCGAGCTCGAGGTGAACGAGCTCGTGAAACGCGCGCGCGAGCTTTTCGGCGGTCTCGACATCATGATCT
>Ga0075420_100003113_pt1 | contig 14444 bp, 11 predicted proteins | sample SoiMetdeltSBSDD4_FD_75296 | JGI IMG/M metagenome (GOLD analysis project Ga0075420, IMG submission 75296) | Bulk soil microbial communities from a Populus tree surrounding site in Tennessee, USA - Soil MetaG P. deltoides SBSDD4 | ecosystem: Environmental > Terrestrial > Soil > Tree plantation... | reverse complement strand
CGCGCCCAGCGATACGCGAACGCACGCGGGGGCTCCACGCGCTCGACGACCCCGTGCACGGTACCGTGCTCCGCCCACGTGCAGGTGAATCTCCCACCCGGCCGCAGCTCGATCTCGGCCGTGACATCGCCGAACCATCGCCCCACGTGCTCCGCTTTCGTGACGACATCCCAGACGCGATCGATGGGCGCGTCGATGCTGATCTCTCGTTCGATTCGATCGGGTACCATTCCAGTCCTCCACGGTACGATTTACGTGTAACCTTACAATTACACATCATAACTGTAAATGCAACCCTGTGGTTACACATCGTCGGTGAGACCAGGTAATACTCTGGCCCGCGAACGCCGCCACACGCCACCATCACCGCGGCAGTTCCCCATTCATTCTTTGTGGCGCGAGCAACGATTCGCGAGCGCGCAGCGATCCGCTCGATCGGTCAGATCCGTTGATCGTATCCCCCGACGTTGATTGCTGGGAGGTCGCGGATGGTACGCGGGCACGATGAAGCATGGTCTTCCCAATTGCTCACGCTGATTCGACGTGCCAGTTTCCGCTCTTCCTCCAGGAGCACTCTGCGATTGGCCCCACAAACGACCGCCGCGCCGCTGGCCGGCATGCGCGTTCTCGTCACCGGCGGTTCCAGCGGGATCGGTCGCGCGATCGCCATCGCGGCCGCACGTGCCGGCGCTGACGTCGCCCTCACCTATCGCGTGAACGAACGCGGGGCAAAGGACGCCGCGCGAGAGATCGAAGGACATGGCCGTCGCGCGCGCACCATTCGCCTCGACCTGGCCGACGTTGCATCGATCGAGGCACTCCCGGGCGCGACACGCACCGCCCTCGGTGGCGTGGACGCGTGGATCAACAATGCCGGCGCGGACGTGCTCACCGGGCCCGCCGTGTCGCTGCCCGTCGTCGAGAAGCTCGATCTGCTCATGCGCGTGGACCTTCGGGGTACCGTGCTCGCATCGTGGCAGGCTGCCGAGCTCATGGCATCACAGGATAGCGGGGGCGTTATCATCAACATGAGTTGGGACCACGTGCTCATGGGACTCGCCGGCATCGAAGCGCAGCTGTTCGCGTCGGTGAAAGGCGGCGTACTCGCGTTCAGCAAATCGCTCGCGCGCACGGTCGCACCACGCATTCGCGTCAACGTGCTCGCACCAGGCTGGATCGAGACCGCGTACGGCAACGAAGTGCACGAGAGCGTGCGCCGGCAGATCGAGGCGACCACGCCACTCGCGCGCTGGGGCACGCCCGACGATGTCGCCGGCGCCGCCGTGTATCTCGCGTCACCTGCCGCCTCGTTCGTGACCGGCCAGACGATGCTCGTCGGCGGAGGGGTGGTGATGTAGCACGGCGCGATGGGGTCAGAGTCGGACGTCCATACTCCACTGTAGGTTCGGTAGGACGATGGACGTCCGACGCTGACCCCTTGGCGCCGCTCCAGCGCACAGCAGGCAGCGTTGTCCTGAAGGCTCGAACAAGGCAGACCGGGAGGGAGTAGTGTCGACGAAAGAACCAACGTACGACGAGGCCCAAATAGCCGAGCGGCTGACCACGCTCCCCGGCTGGTACTATGAGGACGGCTGGATCCGCCGCTACTACAAGACCGACGGCTGGCCGACGACGCTCATGCTCGTCAACGCGATCGGCTACGTCGCCGAAGCCGCATACCACCACCCCGACCTGTCGGTCACATGGGCGCGCGTCGGCGTGAAGCTGAAGACACACAGCGCCGGCGGCATCACCGACAAGGACTTCGCGCTCGCGCGCCGCATCGAGGACGTCGTGCTCTGGCGCCCTGACGAGGGCGGTGCGCTCACCGGCACGCCTAACAAGTTCGTCCGGAGCGGCGAGCCGCGGTGAGCGGTGATGCGGTGACGACTGACCCCGCTGAGCGCGGCGCGGCTCCGCCGCGCCGCGTCCTGTTCGTCACCGGCAAGCTTGCCGAACCCGCCCTGCGGCGCGTCCTCGCCGACGCCTCGCTGCCATTCGCATACGACGTCGCCGTCCTCGGCATCACCGTCGCCGCGCTGATGACGACGACGTGGATCGCGAAGCACCTCGGCACACCGCACGGCGACACGGACCTCGTGCTCATCCCCGGACTCTGCGAGGGCGATCCGGCAGTCGTTGGCGAGCAGATGCGAGCGCGCGTCGAGAAGGGACCGAAGGATCTGCGCGAGATCCCGAGCTTCTTCGGACGCCAGGTGCCCTCCGACTACGGCGCGTGGGACATCGAGATCATCGCCGAGATCAACAACGTGCCGCGTCTCACGCGACACGAAGTGCGATCGGCCGCGGAGTACTTCCGCGCCTCGGGCGCCGACATCATCGACATCGGCTGCACACCCGGCCTCGCTTTCCCCGAGCTCGGCGACATCGTTCGCGAGCTCGCCGCCGCAGACATGCGCGTGAGCGTCGACTCCTTCGATGCCGACGAGATCCGCACCGCAGTTGGTGCGGGTGCCGAGCTCGTGCTGAGCGTGAACGCCACGAACCTCGCAGTCGTCGATGATCTCGCAGCCGCCGGCGCAAAGGCCGTCATCGTCCCGGATCCTGGTGGCTCGTTCGAGAGCGTCGACCGCACCGTCGAAGCGCTCGAGCGCCGCGGCATTCGATATCTCATCGACCCCGTACTCGAGCCGATCGGGTTCGGGTTCATGGCGTCGCTCGAGCGCTATGCCGAAGCGCGTCGTCGATACCCTGACGCCGAGCTGATGATGGGCATCGGGAACATCACCGAGCTCACGGCCGCCGACTCCACCGGCGTGAACGCGCTGCTCATCGCGATCTGTCAGGAGCTCGGCATCCGAACCGTGCTCACGACTGAAGTCATTCCGTGGGCTCGCGGCGCGGTGCGCGAAGTGAGCGTCGCACGGGAGCTCATGCATCACGCCATCACCGCGCACACCATCCCGAAGCACATCGATGACCGCCTCGTGACGGTGAAGGATCCGACCGTGCTCGAGTACTCCGAGCGCGAGCTTCGTGAGCTGCAGACACGCATCACCGATCCCAACTTCCGGATCTTCGCGGATCGCGACGCGATCACGGTGCTCAACCGCGACTGCTTCGTCCGCGGCAGCGACATTCAGGAGATCTTCGCACAGCTCGGAGTCACCGAGGCGACCCACGCATTCTACCTCGGCAAGGAGCTCGCGAAGGCGAAGCTCGCGATCACGCTCGGGAAGACGTACCGCCAGGAGGGTTCCCTGTCGTGGGGTTACATGACGCCGCCTGATGACGTGAAGTCGGAGCACGTACGTCTGACGCAGCGGTCCAACCGCGCGCGCGAGTCGGCAGGCGGGTCGACGTCGTGATCATCGAGACGATCGTGACGACGCTCGACAGCGGCGGCGGCGTGAACATCGCACCGATGGGCGTCGAGTGGGATGGCGGTGACACCGCGCCTGTGCTGAAACCGTTCCTCGAGACGGCGACCTACCGAAACGTGGTGGACACGGGTGTCGCGGTCGTGAACCTCATCGATGACGTGGCCGTGTTCGCACGGGCCGCGATCTCGAACCCGGAGTATCCGGTCGTCCCCGCCGTGGCCGTGAAGGGGGTCGTGCTTCGCGACGCATGCTCCTGGCGCGAGCTGACCGTGCGAACGGTGGACAGCACTCCACCGCGTTCACGCATCGAGACGACGGTCGAGCATCGCGGCGCCAACCGCGAGTTCATCGGCTTCAACCGCGCGAGACACGCCGTGATCGAGGCCGCGATCTATGCCACACGCGTCCACCTGCTCCCGCGCGACTTCCTGGAGAGCGAGCTGGCTCGGCTCCAGGTGATCGTGGACAAGACGGCCGGCCCCGTGGAGCATGAGGCGATGGCGCTGCTCACCGATCATATCCGGTCGGCACCACTCCCTGTGCCGAGCCAGCGTTAGGCGTGACCACCGTCATGACCGAAGAACCGGGGTCAGATTCGAATTACGTGGACTGAGCCTGATACCGAAGCGATGCATGCGTAATTCGAGTCTGACCCCAATTCGTTCTATGACAGACCATGTGATCGTGGAGTCCGCTGCGCGCCTCCATTTCGGGCTGCTCGATCTCCGCGGTGCGCTTGGTCGCACGTTCGGCGGCGTCGGGACGTCGTCCCCCGGCATCACGACCCGCCTGTCGGTCGCGCGAAGCGAGAAGCTGCACGCCACCGGTCCGGACGCGGACCGTGCCGTCGAGTTCGCGCGACGCTTCGTCTCGTATCACCGAGTGACCGCCGGCGCCGAGATCCACGTCGAGCACGCGATTCCGTCGCACGCCGGCCTCGGCTCGGGCACCCAGCTCGCGCTGGGCGTGGCACGCGCACTGGCCGAGTTGTTCGGGATTCAGGCGACAGCGCCGGAGCTCGCGAGAGCCGTCGGTCGCGCTCGCCGATCGTCCGTCGGTACCTGGACGTTCGCGGGCGGTGGGTTGGTGGTCGAGGGTGGGCGGCGCCTGGATGAGGACCGCGTGGCGCCGCTGCTCGCGAGGCTCCCGTTTCCGGAGACATGGCGATGCGTCGTCGCCATCCCCGACGCTCGTCCCGGCGTGAGTGGCTCGGCCGAGTCGGCGGCGTTTGCCTCGCTCCCGGTTCCACCACAGCACGAGGTCGAGCGCGCGTCGCACCTCGTGCTCATGGCCATGCTTCCCGCGGTTGCGGAGGGCGACGTGGTGTCGTTCGGCCGCGCGCTCAGTGAGCTGCAGCGCATCAATGGCGGATGGTTCGCGAGCGCGCAGGGAGGAACGTTCGCGCCGGGTCCAACCGCCGCTCTGGTGGAGCGGATGACGGAGTGGGGCGCGGCAGGTGTCGGCCAGAGCTCGTGGGGGCCCGCGGTGTACGGCGTCGTCGAAGGTGATGAGACCGGACACGACCTCGCGTCGCGCGTGCGTGGTGCACTCGACGGCGCAGGCACCGCCTGTGTCGGCGCGTTTCCGGCCACGGGAGCGGTCGTCTCGCGTCGATAACAGATCGCGGAGACCAACGGACAATAGGTCCGGTCAGCCGGTCATTCCGCCCACGTATCCCGTGACCATTTCGGGCGTGGCATTCCATCACGGCGCACAGACTCGAGAAGAGCGACCCTGAGAGCGACGCTCGGGTCAGCAGCGGAGGCTGGTGACCCTGCCCGCGCCGTCGGTCGGGCCTAACGCGGTTCCACGGTCGGAGCACTCACATGAACGTTCAGACGTCGACAGACCGTCGCGATCGGTGTCCGCAGTCGCCAGGCGCGACGAAGCTCGTGCGGAAGCTCGTTGCCGCGATCCTTCTCCCGGTTGCCTTGCTCGCCGCATGCAGCGAGCACGGGGTCCTCCAACCGGCGGCGCCAGGGGCCGCAGCGGCTATCGCCAGTACGAAGGCCCACGCGGGCGTCGTCGTGACGCCGAACTATTCGGCCTTCGATGCGCGCCCCGAGTTCAACGGCGCGGGGATCATCGGTCAGCTGAACGCCTTCGATGGGTTCTCGGGCGGGCTCGTGTACCCGCAGGTTACACCATGGACGTCGGGCGGCGTGACGTACACGTCATCATTCAACATCGTGCTCGCGCCCGGGCTCGGGCTTGGCGTCCCGAGCAACTCGATATCGACCAACTTCGGCCAGCCGATCACGGGAACGCTTCCGGCGAGCGATGCGTTCACCCTCTTCGGTGCTGACCTGACGCTCATTGGTGTAAAGGTGCCCGTGAGCGTCGTCGTGCAGACGAACCTCGGTAGCTACTCGTTCGCGAATCTCGACATCCCGCTCGCGACGTCAGGCACGCGTTTCTTCGGTATTGGACTCGCGAACCCGGGGGAGCACATCACGGGGTTCACGTTCTCCTACGGCGGGAGCACGTCGACCGGGCTGCTGCTCGACAACGTCGCCCTCGGGCACGTGGCTGATGCGAACACTCCGCCGGTGGCGTCGGCCGGCGGTCCGTACGCGGCGAACGAGGGGTCGGCGGTCACGCTCGCACTGAGCGCGTCCGACGCGGACGACGACGCGCTGACGTTCACCTGGGACCTCGGCGACGGCACCACGGGGTCGGGGCCAACGCCGCCGTCGAGCCACGTCTACGCCGAGAACGGCTCGTACGATGTCACGCTCATGGTCTCGGACGGAAACGGCGGGACTCACAGCGCGAGCGCGACGGTCGCGGTAGCGAACGTCGCCCCGGCGGTCGCGCCGTTCACGGTGCCCTCGGCCCCGCTCGCGTTGATGACGGGCGGCGTGAAGGTCAACGTCTCGACCACGTTCACGGATCCGGGGTCGCTCGACGAACATACGGCTCGACTCGACTGTGGGGTCGGGGCTGCGGCCGTGTCGCCGGCGCCTAACGGCGTTTTCACCGGCACCTGTACGTTCGAGGCAGCCGGGGTGTACGCCGTTCAGCTCACGGTGCAGGACGATGACGGGGACGCACACAGCGTGGCCGCGACCGGGCAGGTCGTCGTCTACGATGCGGCTGCCGGCTGGGTGACCGGTGGCGGATGGATCGCGTCCCCGGAGGGCGCCTTCGTCGCCGCACCGACGGTGACCGGAAAGCTGACCTTCGGGTTCGTCGCCCGCTACCAGGCGAGTGCGACGGCGCCTAACGGTAACGCCGAGTTCAAGCTTCAGGTGGCGAAGCTCGACTTCAGAAGTACGTCGCTCGATTGGCTGATCGTGAGTCAGGGGTCGGCGCATCTCCGCGGTCGTGGGACGGTCAATGGCGGCGGCGATTTCGAGTTCGCGCTGACGGCAATCGATGGGGCGCCCACCGATGCGATTCGCATTCGCATCTGGAATCGTGAGAACGGCGATCTCGTGTATGACAACCGGCCGGACGCGGGCTCGGACGATACGGCAGCGTCGACACTCGCCGGAGGGACGATCCAGATACACGTGCGCTGAACCGCAGGAAGCTGGATCGAGACGGCCTGGAAGCGCGCGAGTGGTACCGCGGGCTTCCAGGCCGCTTCGCTTGTCGGATCGTCTGGTCGCTCGGATCGTCTGGTCGCATGGTAAGACCTTCGACGCCGGACCGAGCCGTGGCCTACGTCCCAGCCGACGCTCCCCGCCCGAAGCCCGCCGTACCGGCCTGCCGGCCTGCCCCTGTGAGTGATTGGCGTATGGTCGCGCTCGTCAGGCAACGCCCCTTGTACCCGGTCGTCTGCGGGTTTGCCAAGCCGGGTTCGACGCGCGACTCGCTTCTGTAGAACCGCCCTTCGGCGCGCGCCGAGCACGTCGTTAGGCGCGAGCGGCGGTGCGGCCATTCGAGCGACCCGCGGCCGAGCGCGTCGGCGGAGACCACCCGGCGACACAGATCACATAACGCCCAACGACGCCGAGTGTACATTGGTGGCGTCGAAGGAACGCCGTCGTTCACAATCCGTTGGCGTGCTTCGTGCCGCGCGGAGAGCGCGATATCTTCCCGCGAACCAGTTCTCCGGAGTTGCGCGACCGCATGGGTGACGAGTTGGGCGATCGCGCGTGTACCGACTGATGCGCCACAGCAGTGAGTGTTGATTGCAGGCCGGCGTGGGGCCGGGTCATGACCAGACGCGCTGCCTCGCTTTACTGGAACACCGCGGAGGAGACCGATGAAGACCTCTTCTGAGTCGCAGATCGGGATCCGATCCGCGTCGATCGGCACCAATGGCGAACGTGGCGACGACGTCGCCGTCATTCTCGACGCCCTGCGCTCGCTCGTCCGTGAGCTCCGGCTCGCGTCGCGTGAGGCAGAGCAGCGCGTCGGCGTCCACGGCGCCCAACTCCACGCGTTGCGACAGCTCGCCGACAGTCCGACGACCTCGCTGACCGAGCTGGCCGAGCGCACGCATACGGACATCAGCTCGGTGAGCGTCGTGGTGAGCCGGCTGGTCGAGCAGGGGCTCGTGGCGCGAAAATCCGCCGACGACGACCGCCGTCGCCTCTCACTTGGCCTCACCGCGCGCGGTCGAGCTCTGGTGCGTCGCGCTCCCGAGACCGGAACCTCTCGCCTTTTGCGCGCCGCCGCGAAGCTCAGCGACCGCGAGGTTCACGCGCTCGCAGTCAGTCTGGCGAAGCTGTCCAACGGCCTCCGCGACGACGATTAGCCTCCAGCCCGCTCCATCCGGCGGACGGCCGGGCCCGCCGGAATGAACCAGAGTTATGACCGTGCCTTTTGGCGCCTGTTCAAAAGTCTGTGGACAATGTTCATAACTTTGGCAGTCCCGCCATAACTCCCGTCATTCCTCCGGCCCGCCGCGGCCAGCTAGCTCATCAGTAATGCCGGCGCCCGCCCTCTCATAGTAGGCGCCACGCTTTTCCCCCCGCACGACCAGCTCGCCGCGCTTCACCAGCCGCTCCAGGACCCCTCGAGCTTCCCGCCCCTCGAGCCCGCACAGCTCGGCCGCCGCGGATCGTGTGATCCGACCATGCAAGTGTACATGATCCAATATCTTACGCTCACGGTCACCAGCATCCTCGGCCGCCGCATCCTCGTCCAGATCAGCGACCCCGAGCGATCGCGCGACCGCTGACGTGAAGTAATAGACCCGCTCGCGCCGGTCATCCCACCCATCGAGCAGCCCGGACTCGACCAGCCGATCGAGCACCGCGCGAGTCGGACCGTCCATACGCTGGATCAACGTCGATGCGCGCCCCAGCCCCAACGCCTCTTGCTCGGTTGCCATAACGTTCAAAACCAGCAGCTCATCAACAGACAGCCGCCGCCCCGGCACATCCCGCTCGGCAACTAATCTGGTCATCGCGGCGTTCGCCGGGCCGTCATTCAGAAGTACCTGCACTGTGGCGCCAGTAGAGCGAGAGTAATCGGGCAGTTGGCGCCCGTAGCGCAGCTGGCCCTCGAAAATCGTATCGATGCCGCGACCCGTCCGCTCCACGAGCCCTATCCTCTTGAACGCGTCCGCCAAAACCGGATTACGCGGTCGCGGCGGTGCGCTGAGCAGGTTGTCGAGGCGCACCTGCTCGGGAAATCCACCCGGGTTCGAAACTTCGATCTCGCCGCCCGAGTCCCCGGCCACGCCGGACTCCCGAAGCTGAACGTGCACCGCGCCGGCACGCGTGTAGTCGCGGTGCACGAGGGCGTTATGAAGGGCCTCGCGAAAACCGGACGGGCTATGGGCGGGCACCCCGACCCGGACCATCCCCACCGCGAGCTCATCTTCGTGATTTCGGGCGTCGAAGCGAAGGCCGACCTCCTCCGCGGTTCTCACGAGCGGCCATCGAATGAACTCGTTTACGGCAACGCGCGTCCCGCGAAGCACCTGGAAGGCCACCTCGTGATTGGGGACGTACCGTTTGATTGCCTCCTCGCGTCCGACCATGAGGAGCCCGGCAACGCGCACCCGCTCGACTCGGTCGCCTTGGGGGCCGCCACCCTCGCCCAGTCCGAGCGCCCGCACGATCTCCGCATCCGAGAGCTCCAGCAGCGCCGCATCGGCTCGGCCCCTGTTTAGCGCGATCACCCGGCGGACTCGCTCGATCTCCAACGGGTCGAGGTCGTCCCACCGCGCCTGCGGAACGATGAGCGCGGTGTAGTCGAGCGCGCCCCGCGTCGCCTCGCGACTCTGAATCTCGTGCACCAGGAACGGAACGCACACGGGACGACCGTGCGCGTCGGTCCCGCGCCGCCGGTAAACCCCGTCGTTCGTCGAGGTCACCGGCCGTCCGGCCGGGATCTCGATCGCCAGAACCTCCAGCCCGTCCACGGCGATGACGCTGCATTCGACCGGGCAGCTCGGCACGGTGCGTCCGCCGATCATCGACGTGACGCGCTCCGGATCCGTGTACGGCCCGTGGCGAGCGCGGATGCCCGTAATCCGTCCGCGGTCATCGACGCCGGCGAGCACCACGCCGCCGTGCCCGTTCGCGAGACACACGACGGCATCGACGAGCGCCTCATCGGCGAGCGGAGCGTTCCCCTCACCAATGAACTCGGCAGTGAACTGTTCGCCGCCCTCGATGAGGCGGCGAAGATCGACGTCGGTGAGCACGACGAGACGGCGGAAACGAGGCGGTGAGGTGCGGTGCGCCGAAACGCACGCCGGGTTGGCAAGCTACCCGGTCGACCGGCACGGTCAAGCTGACTCCAGGTGGCGTACCGCGAGCGAGAGACAGAACCCGAACGCAGATCTGCTGAAATCGTATCACTGATCTATCAACTCGGTCGCGCGCGAGACGGTCGAGGGCAACGAAGTCGGTTGTCCCACAACGAGATGCACTCCGTGACACCGTCTTGCTGAGGCTCGATAGAGTTGGCCGCGTCGGTTGCGCGAGCGATGTGGACACGAGCTCGCGCTGCGGGCCGAACCGGTCCCGTAGAACACGCCGGCATTCGAAACCACACTATCGAGGTCAACTCCAATGCATCGCTTTTTCGATTCTGCTGTCGCGAGCCGCCACCTACTGCGCGTGCTCGCAGCGTTCCCCGTCGTGCTTGCTGCCTGCGGCGACGCCACCGAGCCTACCCGTCCCGTTCCGCCCACGACCGCGCCGTCGTTCGGCCGCGGTGGGTCGGGTCAACTGAAAGAGGAGCGCATCGCCTTCATGCGAATGGGCGACAACGGCGACTGGGGCAACGTGTTCACCATGCGGACGGACGGCACCGACGTCACGCAGATCACGTCGACGCCGGCCGAGGAGTCCGTGCCGTCGTGGTCGCCCGACTACAAGAAGCTCGTGTTCATCAAGCAGACCGGCGCCCAGAGCGGCACAGGCCGCGTGGTCCACGTGATGAACGCGGACGGTACCAATGTCGTGCAGGTGACTCAGCCCGTCGCGAACTCGAGCGACATGGCGCCACGCTGGTCACCGGACGGGAAGAGCATCGTGTTCGGCGCCATGCGCCACGGGAACCTCGAGATCTATACGGTGAGTCCGAATGGCGCCGCCCTCACCCGCGTCACCGATCACCCGAAGCCGGATGAAACCCCGTCGTGGTCGCCCGACAGCAAGCGCATCCTCTTCGCGAGCTATCGCGGGACGAGCGGGTACGAGGACATCTACATCATGAACGCCGACGGTTCGAACGTCGTGAAGCTCACGGTTGGCCGGACCAACAAGCGCCATCCGATGATGAGCCCTGACGGTACGAAGATCGTGTACCAGTCGGAGTCCTACTCGCAGCAGGGCGGCCAGATGGGCGAGATCCGCATGATGAACGCGGATGGCACGAACGATGTCGTCCTCGTGCCCGACATCGCCGGGGCGGATTACGTTGGCCAGCCCACGTGGTCGCGTGACGGGAAGAAGATCGCCTACAACTATCACCACCTCGTCGGCCAGCTGGGGTCGGAGATCCGTGTGCTCGACCTGACGACGCAGCAGACGACGACGCTGACGACGGTTCCGCCGAGCAGCGATTACCCGTCGTGGGGCCGCTAGGCGAAGTCGAAGTACGGAGTAGGGGAGCACTACTCACGACTGAATACTGTCTACTGAAAACTGATGACTCATTACTGGTTCAGCTCTCGATGTTGTCCTCGAACGCAACATCGGAGGAAGCCCGGTAACGAGTCGTCAGTCTTCAGTGATCGGTTTTCGGTCGTGCGTCTTTCGTGCCCGCTTCCGGTTCTGTCGGCGTTAGGCCAGTCCCCAGTCCCTAGTCCCTAGTCCCTAGTCCCTCGTCCTAGCGACTGATGCCGACGCCCGGAGTGATGTTCGCGTAGGCGCCGTTGTCCACCGCGACCTTCCCGTTCACGATCACGTACCTCATGCCCGTCGCGAGCTCGGTCGGCTTCTGATACGTCGCCCGGTCGCGGAACGTCGCTTCGTCGAACACGACGATGTCGGCGAACTTCCCCTGCGCAATGACACCGCGATCCTTGATCCCGAACGTCTCGGCCGTCAACGCACTCGACTGTCGGACAAACGCTTCCGGCGTCATCACCTTTTTCTCGCGCACGTACTCGGCCCATTTCTTCGGGAAGGTACCGTACTTCCGCGGATGTCCGCCCGAGCCGTCGGACCCCGTCATCACCCACGGCCGGCGCATGAACGCTTCAATGTCCTTCTCGTTCATGTTGAACGACGCGACCGATGAGCCGCCGTTCAGGATGATCTGAATCGCCGCTTCGACCGGCGGTATGCCACGCGCCGTCGCGACCTGCGCGAGCGTTTTGCCGAGGATCGTCGAGTCGCGGGTGGATGTCATGAGAAGGGATTCTGCTCCGCCGCGCCGACGGAGGTTCTCCGTCATGTCGGTCACGAGCCGCGCGCGCGTCGCCGGGTCGGCAATGCGGGCGCGCAGCGAGTCGCCGCCCCCGACCTCCGCCCATCGCGGCAGCAGCGACGCGCCGACCGAGGATCCGGATGCCGTGTAGGGATACTGGTCGGCCGTGACCTTCTGACCGGCTGCCCGCGCCGCTTCCACAAGCGCGATCGCGGAGTCCGACTTGCCCCAGACATCGACGCCTAACGCCTTGATGTGCGAGATGTTCACCGGCATCCCCGCCTCGCGCCCGATCCGGATGGTCTCGCGGATCGCGCCCAGCAGCCCGATCGAGTACGAGCTCTCGTCGCGCATGTGGCTGTCGTAGATTCCGCCGTGGCGGGCGGCGACCTTCGCGAGCTCGATGACCTCCTCGGTCGTGCCATAGTTCTGCGGCGCATAGTACAACCCGCTGGACATGCCGAGTGCGCCTTCACGCATCGCCTTGTCCACGAGCGCGCGCATGGAGTCGAGCTGCGGGCCGACGGCCTTGGCGTCGGTCTGACGCATCACATTCTGGCGTACGCTGCCGTAGCCCACGAGCAGCGCGCCGTTCGAGCCGATGCCCTCGGATTTCCAGCGCTCCAGGGTACGCCCGACCTCGAACGGTCCGCCGCCATCGTTGCCGGTGATGACCGTCGTGACGCCCTGCATCAGGAAGTTGACGTTGGCGCGTCGCTTTGGATCGGTGCTGTTCAGGTCCTCGAGCGCGTGGGTATGCGGATCGATGAAACCGGGAGCGACGATTAGTCCCCGCGCGTCGATGGTCCGTTGCGCGGTCACGTTCGCCCGGCCGGCGTCGCCGACGAAGGTGATGCGGTCGCCGGTGATGGCGACGTCGGCGGTTCGTCCCACCGCGCCCGTACCGTCGATGAGACGCCCGTTGCGGATCAGGAGGTCAGCCGGAGCACCTTGCGCGGCGAGAGCACGGATGCCACTTGAAGCCGTCAGCACGAGCAGGCCAATGACGGATGCCGCGGGGACGAGGCGCGCGCGCCGGCGCGCGCGGCCGAGGGGAGGCGTATGGTTTGGCATGGGGCAAACTTGCGTCCCCGGTCTCTCGCCTGGCCAGAGGCGGCTCGACACCGCGAACCATTTACGCCCGTAGAGGCATCCAAACGCGGGCGAGTGTGGCCGCTGCCGCCCGCTCCCGTGTCCCCCTCACGACTTCCGGTTCGAGGCCTCAAGCGACGTGGTTACCGCGACCGCACCTCAACTCGTCCTTCCCCCGCCGCTCGCCGCCGATCTCGCGAAGCACCCTCGCACTGAGCTCAGCGCGGGCGAATCCGGTGCGAGTGTCCTGCGCTTCGATCGGCCTACCGGCGCGTCCGTCTACCTGAAGTCTCGCGCGGTCGAAGGGTCGCGACGCGATCGGCCATTGTTCGATGAGGCGGAGCGGTTGGGCTGGATGCACGCCGTAGGGCTCCCGGTGCCCGCGGTGCTGCAGTATCACGAGTGGAAGGGCCGCGAGTACGTCCTGCTCACGGCGATGCCGGGGACGGAGGCATCTGCCCCGATCCCCGCCGACCGCCGCGGCGCCGCGGTTGCCGCCCTCGCGGCGGCGCTCCGGATGATCCATGCGACGAACATCAGCGCGTGCCCGTTCGACGCGTCGCGGCGGGTGCGTCTCCCCGAAGCGAAAGCCGAGCTCGACGCGGGCCGAGTGCGCGAATCCGACTTCGATGCCGTCCGCGCGGGACGATCGGCGGCGGATCTCTACGCCGAGCTTCTCTCGACGCAGCCGGCGATCGAGGAGCGCGTGTTCACGCACGGCGACTTCTGCCTGCCTAACGTCCTGTTCAAGGACGACGGCTCTGGCGGCTACCGCGTGAGCGGATTCGTCGACTGCGGGCGGGCCGGGGTGGCGGACCCCTATCAGGATCTCGCCCTGTGCGCGCGGAGCATCGAGTTCAACCTCGGTCCCGAATGGGTGCCGGTCCTGTTCGCGAAGTACGGGATCGAGCGAGTCGACGAAGTTCGAGTCGCTTGGTACCAGCTGCTGGACGAGTTCTTCTGATCGCATAGTTGGCGCGCCCGGTCGCGCGCGTCAGCTTCATCGCGCCCGGTCGCGCGGCGGGACAGCCGGCCTAACGACCAGGCGTGGGGGAGGCGGGCGCGTCGCGGCGGAGGCGGCCCAGGCGAGGCGCCGGCGGCCGGCGAGACACCTCACCACTCGACAGATCGACACACGCTGCCCGCCGGCCGCGGGCGCGGAGCATCCAGCCGCCGGAGGCGCGATGCGCCGGCCGACCAACGACTGACGACTGCCGACTG
>Ga0075420_100003109_pt1 | contig 14451 bp, 8 predicted proteins | sample SoiMetdeltSBSDD4_FD_75296 | JGI IMG/M metagenome (GOLD analysis project Ga0075420, IMG submission 75296) | Bulk soil microbial communities from a Populus tree surrounding site in Tennessee, USA - Soil MetaG P. deltoides SBSDD4 | ecosystem: Environmental > Terrestrial > Soil > Tree plantation... | reverse complement strand
AGACGCCCGAGGTGAAACCAGTGATGCTGCGGGACGTCCCCCTTGGCAATGGCCACGAAGCTGGCCAGTCGTGCTTCCGACGCGAGGAGATCGTAGAAGGCGGCGTCTGGTCGCCCTGGACCGTCCATGTCGGCAAGGCGGTAGCCGATGGTGAAGATCCGCCGGCGCCGGTCGTACAGGAAGTCGAACCGCATCGCACCGACCAGCGCGGAAGCCCGAGCAGCGAGTGTCCGCAGCGAGTCTGCGGATACGGGACGGCCGCCTGTCGCGCGTTCGACCGCCTCGAGCACGGCTCGGGACCAGTAGGTGACTTCGTTCTTCTGGTCTGGATCCAGCTGGTCGAGACCGACCGCCGCACTGGCGAGCTGTGCGCCGAGTGCCTCGATCGCTGCGAGCCCGACCTCCCCCCCGCCATCCCGCGCGGCCGAGACGAGGGCGCGAGCGAGACGATTGACGTCAGTCATGGTCTGTCGAGCGTCGGCTGAAGCGTTACTCGATGAGGACGCGTCGGCGAGCAGATCTGCCGTGTCGGCCAATCCCGAAAGCCGCTGCGTGAGCGTCTGCGGGTTCGCTTCGAGATCGAGTAACCCCTGTGCGAGCGCGATCAGCGACGCGGCGAGGTTGCCGCTGTCGACGGTCGAGACGTACCGCGGGTGCAGTGGCGCCAGCGTCGCTGTGTCGTACCAGTTCAGAAAGTGTCCGTGATGTCGCTCGAGTGCGTCCAACGTTCCGAGCGTGGCGTGGAGGCGGGTAAGCAGGGCGTCCGTCGACAGATATCCGAGGTCATGTGCGGCCAGCGTCGACAGGAGGCTCATGCCGATGTTGGTGGGTGAGGTGCGCCGCGCAAGCTTCGGGGTGTCGCCCGCCTCTTGATAGTTGTCGGGGGCCAACCAGGCGTCCGCTTCAGTGACGAAGGTTTCGAAGTAGCGCCAGGTGCGCCGTGCGGTCTTCCGCAGCACGGTTCGCTCGCGATCGCTGAGCGGGCGAACGCGTTCGCCCACCGGCACGCTCAGCCAGTACGCGACGGCCGGCGCAATCGTCCATAGAACCAGAAACGGAGCGGCGGCCGGAAGCGCCCTCGGCTCCACCGTCGCGACGACGATGGCGGCAACAGCCGCGATGATCGGGCTTGATGCCATCTCGGCCACGAACCGACGCCACCGCTGGCCGACGAGTCCCGCCGCTCTGGCGGCGGTGATCGCAGCCGTTTCCCATTCCAGCATCCGGCGCTTGGTGACCACTAGGCGTACGAGCGTGACGCCGATCGCGTGCGCAGTATCGAAGGCGTGGAAGGCAAGAAACGTCAGGCTGAGGAAGATTTGCGCCAGCGCGGTGACCGTATCGTGGACCAGATTGCGGATGAAGACGGGGATCGACTGCGCACGGCCGGGCCCGACCAGGAGGCGCGCGGCCACCGGGAGCAGTTGCGATGCCGCCACTCCCATCACCGTCATCGTCCAGAACCAGCGGGGTCCCGGCAGCACCGTCCACCCGGCCACGAGCAGTGTCAGCAGCGTCGGAGACACGAGGCTGCGACGCAGGTTGTCCAGGATCTTCCAGCGGCTGACGATCGGCAGGGTGTTTCGTTTCAGACCGTGCTGCGATGGCACCAGCGGGAATATCCAGAACAGGATCTGCCAGTCGCCGCGGATCCAGCGGTGCTGCCGCCGGGCGTGGGAGAGCACGCTCGACGGGTACTCGTCGACCAATTCCACGTCGGAGACCAGCGCGACCCGCGCGTGGAGCCCCTCGAAGAGGTCATGGGACAGGAGCGCGTTGTCGGGCACCGAGCCCTCGAGCGCCGCCATGAACGCGTCGACGTCGTACAGCCCTTTGCCGGTGAAGATCCCTTCGCTGAAGAGGTCTTGATAGGTATCGGACACCGCGGTCGTGTAGGGGTCGACGCCGGTGTGTCCGGAGTAGAGCCGCGCGAATAGTGATCCGGCCGCGCTCATGAACGTCACGCTGACCCGCGGCTGCAGAATGCCGTACCCTTCAGTGACACGGCCGACGCGTGGATTGAACGTTGCGCGATTGAGTGGGTGAGTGATGATGCCGATCAGCTCACACGCCACGCCCCTGGGAAGCCGCGTGTCGCTGTCGAGTGTGATGCAGTACTTGACGTCCGGCAGCACGCTCAAGTCGCCGACCGACACGGCGAAGCTTGTGTCTGTGGCGCCGCGCAGCAGACGGTTGAACTCTTCGATCTTCCCTCGCTTGCGCTCCCATCCCATCCACAGCCCTTCGCGTTCGTTCCACTGGCGCAGGCGATGAAACAGGAAGAACTTCGTGCCGCTCTCCGCGTGCCTGGCGTTGAGCGTGGCGATCCCCGTGCGAGCTGCCTCGAGAATCTCGGCGTCGGTGGGCTGCGTCTCGGTCGGCGCGTCGAGGAAGTCGCTGAGGATGGCGAAGTGGATCTGGGGATCGCTGTTGCCGAGCGCCTGCACTTCGACATGGGCGATCAAATCGGCGACGCGCTCCACGCTGTCGAACAGGGTCGGTATGATCACCATCGTCCTGGCCGACGGGGGCACTGTGTCGAGCTCGAGTCGTGGGAGGCGGCGCGGTGGGATCAGGTAGCTGATCAGCCGCTGCAGAATCTGGATGGCCAGCTCGCTCGCCGGCACGATCGTCAGCAGCGCGAGTGAGACCAATGCGGCGCCGCGCCAGCCGTGCGCCCAGGCGTAGCTGAGGGCCGTGCCGACGAGCAGCGCGGTGCTCACGGCGATGGATCCAAGGTACACAGCTGTCGCCCACGCGAAGAAGAGCCGTCGCAGGCGCTGTGTGAAAGTGGGTTGCCACGCGACGCTGCGCTCGAACTGCCGTCGTCCGGCGCCGATCAGGTGGTGGCCAACGTGCGATTCACGCGAGTCGGGGACTCGTACGTGCGCTTGTCGTGCGCGCTCGACGCTTTTCAGCGCGAGCAGCATCTGTCCCTCGCCGGTCGGCACCGCCAGCTCCTCGACGGCATGGCGATACCGGTCGCGGCTGCGGAAGTCCATCCGGCTGTAGACCCCAGCCGGGTCGCGCTGGAGTACTTGCTCGACAAGACTGACGCTCTCAAAGAATTCACTCCAGTCGAAGGTCGAGATCAGGCGGAGGCTGCCGATCAGGTTTGCCATGCCGGCCTGCGCGGCGGCCTGGTGCTGTCCTTCCGCACGAATGGCGTCCTCGATCGTCTGTCCTCGTGCCGCCAGCGCGGTGTCGAGCTGGTAGTGCAGCCCCGACGCGATCGCGCCGAGGGCGCGCGAGCGCTCGAGCAGGCGCGTGACGAAGGAGTGATGGATCTGCGCTGGCCACTCCTGGAAGCGTTGATGGCCGGCTTCGATGGTTGCGGCCAGCCGATCCGCCGCCGCGCGATGGACGCGGGTGGCGGCGAGTACGTCACCTCTTGCGCGCAGGTGGTCGAGCAACGCGAGCTTGAGCGCGCTCGGCCATGCCCAGAGCTCGCCGATGGTGAGCGGCGTGACGGATTGGAACGCGCTGATGAAGCGCTGCAGCCGCTGCGCGTCGAGACGGCCGGCGCTGGATCCAATCAACTCGAGCGCCAGCGCGTAAATACGCGGGAGTCCGGCGAACTCGTCGGCAGCGATCTGCGGAAGCCGCTTGAAGAACGATGGCGGGAGATCGTGATGGATGTCACGGGCGGCGGCCGAGATGATGTGAAAGTTGTCGAGCAGCCATTCAGAGGCTGGAGGCATCGGCTCCTGCTGGGCGTCTTGCGCGAGCGCCGTGTAGACGTCGCGCAGCGCGCGCATGTGCTCTTTCAGCTGCCGCAGGTGGGCACGTCCGAGCCCGCTGCGTCGCGGCGCGATCGAGAGCAGCGCCGCTAGACGCCTGGCGTGTTCCTCCAGCAGCTCGATGCTGAGCAGTTCCTCGCCATCCCTCAATCCGCGAGGGCCCGTGAATGGTGCACGCGGCATGCTCTAATCCCCTCGCGGAGGCTTGGCCAGAGGAGCTCGGCTACCTGAGGCAGGAGAGGATGGCCAGCAGTGAGTTGCCGATAGGTTCAAGCGCGACCGTACTCGTGTCTTCCTACGAGGCTGAGTGCGGGTGGCGACGACCCCATTGAATTCTGTATGGTGCCAGGGTTGTGCACTGTCTCTTTGTGCACACAACGGTTTCTGGCGCGCTCCATCAGTTCGCAGGCCACATCCGCTCATGGACCGAAGCACGTCTGCCGCGCACTGATGAGGCCCCATGCACGACCGGCAGTGCATCACTCATGCCTGATCCATTCCGCGAGTGGTGGTCAGCAGCCATTGTGCTGTGCTGAATCGGACAGCGGCCTGACCCCCGTTGAGTCACGATAGGTTCTACGATGTGTGTCGAGCAGAAAGGCCAGCCGTAATGACAGGAACGATTCGAACCTTACGCGTGGACAAGGGCTTTGGATTCATCAAGGACGATACCGGGAAGGATTACTTCTTTCACCGCACCGCCGTGTATGGGGAAGGCCTCGAAAATCTGAAAGAGGGCGACGGCGTGGAATTCGACCTTGGCGAAGGGCCGAAGGGTCCCCGGGCCGAGAACGTCAAGCGCACGACGACTTAAGGGCTGTCGGCCAGTGGTCGTCGCCAACCTCTAACCCGTTCGCCCCGTCTGAGTGCTCACGGCCCCGCTGAGTACTCTCACGCATGCGATCGTTACTGACTCTTCATCTGCGCCAGGCGGTTCGCGGGTTCCGCCGGAATCCGACGTTTACGATCGCCGTGTTGCTCACGCTGGCGCTCGCCATTGGCGCGAACACGGCGGTGTTCAGCGTCGTGCACGGCGTCCTGATCAAACCCGCTGCCGTATCCCGAGCCCGAATCGCTCGTCAGCGTGCTGACGCGGGCGCCCGGTGCGCCGAACGCGCCCGGCGCAAGCGGGGGTATCCCCGATATGCGCGAGTCCGCGTCGATGTACGTGACCTACGCGGAGAACAACCGATCCTTCGAGAGCCTGGGTGTCTACCAGGGCTTCCGTACGTCGGGGACGCGCGTGATCGCCGGCCGCGAGTCATGGGACGATCTCGAGGGACTGAGGCCCGTCGCCATCGTGTCGAAGAACCTGGCGATCGAGCAGTGGGGCTCGCCGGCAGCGGCGTTGGCGCAGCGGGTGCAACCGGATCCGAACGCGTCGTGGCGCGTGGTGATCGGCGTCGTCGAAGACGTGCGCGAAGACGGTGTGCACAACTCAGCGCCACCGATCGTCTACTGGCCGTCGCGCGTGGCAAGCTTCACGGAACCAGACCCCTCGAGCGCGCCGCGCCAGGTCGTGCTCATGGTGCAGAGTCCGCGTGCTGGCAGCCAGGCGCTGATCGATGCGATCAGGCAACGCTTGTCGTCGATCAGCGGCAGTGTTCCGGTGTCGCTCGTGCTCACGATGCAGCAGGTCTACGACGCGTCGATGACGCGAACGTCGTTCGCCCTCGTGATGCTGGCCATCGCCGCGTCCATGGCGCTGGTGCTCGGTCTCGTCGGCATCTACGGCGTGATCGCGTACGCCGCGACGCGGCGGACGCGCGAGGTCGGCGTCCGGCTCACGCTCGGCGCGCAGCAGAACGAGGTTCGGGGTATGTTCCTCCGACATGGGCTCGTCCTGACGGGAATTGGTATCGCGATCGGTTTGGGGGCGGCAGCTGGTGTGATGCGCCTGATGACGTCATTACTGTTTGATGTGAGCCCAATCGATCCGCTGACCGATGTCGTCGTTGCGCTGCTCCTCATGACGGCGACGCTGCTGGCGAGCTACGTCCCCGCGCGCAGGATCTCGCGTGTTGATCCGGCCGTAGCCATGCGGATGGAATAAGGGAAGCCCACCGCGAAAGTCCTCTTTGGTGAGCAGCGTCAACTCTCGGAGCTTCTCATCCCATGATGTCCCGAAGAAAAGCTCGCGGGGGACGGTTGTGTAATTGGCTGGACGGTTGCGTGATCGGGCCAAGCGCCAGCTCACCGCCACCGACGTCTGCCGCCGGGTACGTCGTTTGCTCGGCTCCGCTATATGTCTTCGCCGGTACGTCTGGTGTTGATCCTGCACGTCGTGCTGGCGGCTGCCGCATCGCTTCACGCAGCCGAACGATCGGGCAAGAAAACCTTGGAAAATGCCTGGGTGGGTCGCAGCGTTGTCGTCAAGCGAACGCTCTATAGCGTCGTGTTCGACGAGCGCAGTCGCGTTCTGCCTCTGATCAAGCACCGGGATCGAGTCAGCGGGCTCACCGTGGTAACGCCGACAGGAACCTCTTACTACCAGTTTGACGCCAGACGAGATTCCGAAGAAGACATCGTCCACCATGATCCCAATCGCGTCGTGTCGCAGATGCGGAAGCAGTACTTCCGGGACATGCACCTCGATATTGGCAACGTCCAGGATATCGAGCCGCTCATGCTGGTGCGATACTCACCTGGCGTGGCACTCATCGTAAGGAAGGTTCAGATCGGCCGGGATCGCGTTCGCGTGTACTTCCACAAGGACGGAGAGGCCGACCTCGCGACTACTCTGACGGTGAAGTTTCCGACGCCCTTGTCGAACGAGCTCACGGAATTGCCGCTGATCGATGACGCGCTCACCCGGTTTGTGACAAAACAGTGAGCTTGCGGGCCTGAGCCTGGCAGCGCAACGCGTCCCGGACGACGAGCCCACCGAAGGGCGAGGCGTCCCTCTGCCTCATGTCCGGAATGGCTGTCCGTCGGGAAGGGGGACGATGCCGATTGACGGTTGTCTCGACAACGTGGCTAGTTCAGCAAGCCTGCTTGCCAGTTCGACACCACGTTCAACCGGATCGATCCTTCGGCCTGTGACGCGAACAGCAACAACACGAACCGCTCGCCGTCCGGAGTCACGTCGAAGCTCCCTGCAGTCGCCGTATAGATCGGTGCGGTGAACAGTGCGCGTGGCGTACCGATCTGGAGGCCACGCGCGCCGGTCTGAATATCGGCCGCCCAGATCGTACCCTCCGGCGAACTCCAGTACAGTTCACGGCCGTCGCCTCGCCATCTCACCTCCAGGCCGCCTTTCTGCGAGATCTGCCACTTCTCGCCAGGACCTGCCTGCGGCGTAAACGCGCGTACGTAAATCTGGGTAACGCCAGTCTCGTTGGAGTTGTAGGCCAGCCACTTTCCGTCGGGCGAGAACCGTCCACCACCCTCGTTGAACTGACTATTCATGATGGCGAACGGTTTGAGCGCATTCGCGCCTTCCAGCGGCAGCGCCCACAGGTCCATGCCGGTTCCCTGACCCATCTGGCGGTACAGCAGGTAACGGCCGTCGCGGCTCCAGTCCATCGTGATCTTGTTACTCGGAGTGTCCGTCAGCCGTTCTTCCTCTCCGCCGCCTGCGGCGTCTTTGCGATAGATCTGGCTGCCGCCGGTGCGATCCGAGATAAACGCGAGGCGACCACCGTCCGGCGACCAGATTGGGTACGCGTCCCGCTCCTTGTCGAAGGTGAGCTTCATCATGCTCTGGCCGTTGGAGGTCCACGCCCAGACATCCGGCTTGGCGGTCACGGCCCCGGCTTCCCGAACCGTTCGTTCGAAGATGAGTCGCTCGCCGTCGGGAGAGAGGGCCAGACTCCCGAACCGATCCGGCGGGACGGCATTGCCGAGCGGCCGGCCATCGCGACTCATCCAGACGATCCGTCGTTGTTCGAGCTCGGCGCCGCCGAAGTACACGAGGAGACCGGCATCGGATATTCCGTACGCCGCGCGAATCGGCCCGAGCTGTCCGATCGCGATGTTCTCGAGGATTGCGGTTGGCTCGCCTTCGAGGCGCAGTCGATCGGCGTCGAAACGTTGTGCCAGCAGCGTCTGTTCCTGAAGCCAGAGCAGATATCCGCTGTGTCCCGCGCGAGGCGGCGCATAGAACGCCTTTGAAGCCGTTCGCAGAATCTGTTGCTTGCGGTCGGGCGATTCCAACGAACTGGCGTACACCCCGCGCACGTCGGCGTCCGCGCTCTGCACGAAGAAGAAGAAGCGCTTGCCATCGCGCAGAAACTGCGGATACCCATAGCCGGCCTCTTTCCGGTTGCCATCGCTCTTGATGAGGAGCGTGGCGTCGCCGCCAGAGGCGGAGACGCGCCATAGGCCAGTACCGCTTCCGAACAGAATGACGCCGTCCTGGTTCCAGGTTCCGATTGGCGTGACCGGCGCCGTGTTGGAATCGGCCAGCGTGACTGCCGGGCCGCCGGCGATGGCGATGCGCTTGAGTTTGCCACCCGCCGTAAACGCCAGCGACTTGCTGTCGGGAGACCAGAAGGTGAAGTTGCCACCTTCGGTTCCCGGCAGCGGGCGCGCCGCCAACTCACCAAGCGGCCGCAGCCACAACAGACTCGTATCGCGCGAATCGCCCGCCGCGAAAACCACGAAGCGGCCATCGGGAGACGGTGTCATCGCATTCGGGCCCTGGGTGAATTGCGTCCCGGGCGGCGCCTCGAGCGCGAACTGGATCGGCTCGGGCTGCGGCGCCGGCGGGCGCAGCCACAGGACAGCGAACGCCGCGGCGACCACAACGCCGGCGACGGCCGCGGCAATCCAGGGCCAGCGAAGACGGACGGCTGAAATCGGCGGCGCATCCGGCGTTCCAATCAGCATCTCGAAGTCGCCGATGTCGCGCAGACGCCGTCGAGGATCCTTCTCGAGACACCGTGCGAGCAGTGGACGGACTTCCGCCGGGGCGTCGCTCAAGTCCGGCTGCTCCTTCAGCACCATGGCGAGCGTCCCGGCAAGGTCTTCGCCGTCGAACAGACACCGCCCTGTGAGGAGTTCGTGGAGCAGCACACCGAACGCCCATATATCTGCACGCTTGTCCACTTCGCGGCCCCGGGCCTGCTCCGGAGCCATATACGCGGCAGTCCCGAGGATCACGCCCGAGTGTGTTGCCATGTACGTCGGCGAGTGTTCGGTCACCGTCGTCGCGACGTCCGAGACCTTGGCCAATCCGAAGTCCAACACCTTGACGGAGCCATCGGCGCGAAGCATCACGTTGCCGGGTTTCAGATCGCGGTGGATGATGCCGCTGTCGTGCGCGGCTTCCAGCGCCGAGGCGATCTGCCGGGCGATGCGCAACGCCTCCTTCACCGGCATGGGGCCACTGAGGCGTTCGCCGTCGATGTACTCCATCACCATGTAGCCCGACCCGGAGGGCAACGCTCCGATGTCATACAGCTGGCAGATATTGGGATGGTTCAGCGCTGCGACGGCGCGCCCCTCGCGCTCGAAGCGCTCGTTGAATGCGATCGTCGAGACCTTGATCGCGACGTCGCGGCCCAGCCGCGTGTCATGGGCTTTGTAGACTTCGCCCATCCCTCCGCTTCCCAGGGGGGAGACGATCTGGTAGGGACCGACGCGCTCGCCGGCAGAGAGCGGCATTTGGCCGCTCAAGTGTAGCGCCGCTGCGACTAATATTGTGCTGCCATGAGACTCCCCCTCGCAGCCCTGTTCGCCGTTGCCATGTCTGTCGGTGTGGATACACAGGCGCCAGTCGCTCCGCGCGCCTACTTCACCGAACCTGCCATCTCTCCCGATCGATCCGAGATCGCATTCGTCTCCGGCGGCGATATCTGGGCGGTGCCAGCAAGGGGCGGCGAGGCGAGGCTGCTGGTGTCGCATGCCGCGAACGAATCGCGCCCATCGTACTCGCCCGACGGCAGTCGGCTCGCGTTCGTCTCGAACCGTACTGGCGGCGGCGACATCTACGTGCTCATCTTCGCCTCGTCGGAGCTCACGCGGCTCACCTACGACGATGGCCCTGAGCAGCTCGATGGCTGGTCGCGCGACGGCCGATGGATCTATTTCTCCTCGACCAGTCACGACATCGCCGGCATGAACGACGTGTTTCGCGTGAGCGTCGACGGCGGCACGCCGCTCGAGGTTGCGGGCGACCGATACACGAACGAGTACTTCTCGTCAGCCGCGCCAGATGCTTTCGACCCGCCCGTTCTACAACATCCGCGCCGTTCAGGCCGTGCTCGGCGCGAGGACGCTCGCGATTACCGCGCGCGGCGTCGTGTCGGCGCAGTGGTGGCGCAATGGCCGCGGCCATCTGGACGAAGCGGAAGTGTGGATCGTGAGGGAAGGGGCGACCCCGACGTACGAAGCCGTCACCTCTGGCGGCGCCAAGGAAATGTGGCCGATGTGGTCTGCGGATGGAAAGACCCTCTACTACGTTTCCGACCGCACTGGCGCTCAGAACATCTGGACGAGAGGCGTTGGGAGCGGTGCGGTGCCCCGGCAGGTGACGTCGTTTGCGAAGGGCCGCGTGCTCTGGCCGTCGATGTCAGCGGACGGCCGGCTGATCGCCTTCGAACATGACTTCGACGTCTGGACGCTCGACACGACAACGAACCAGGCCGCGAAGGTGGCAATTACCCGGCGCGGCGCGCCGGCAGGCGCGGGCGTCGAACATCTGACGCTGACCGAAAACATCTCGACGCTTGCGCTCTCGCCAGATGGACGCAAGGTGGCGTTCATCGTCCGCGGCGAAGTCTTTGCCGCGTCGGCCAAGGACGGTGGCGACGCGACGCGCATCAGCCGAACCGCGGAAAGCGAGTTCCATCTCGCCTGGTCGCCCGACAGCCGAAAACTCGTGTACGCCTCGGATCGCGAAGGGACCGCTCATCTGTTCCAGTACGACTTTGCCGTCGGAACAGAGACCCGGCTCACCAACGGCACCGACGCTGATCACTCGCCGGTCTTTTCCTCCGACGGCAAGCTGCTGTTGTTCGTCAGGGGCGACTCCGAGTCCGAGTGCTCGACACGAGCGCGCGGCAGGACCGGCTCGTCGCGCGAGGCGTCTTCGACCGTCCTCCGTTCGCGTCCACGCCGCCATTTGCCTGGTCTCCGGACGACCGCTGGGTGGCCTATCTCTCGACGGGCGTGAAGGGCTACACCAACGTCAGCGTGGCGTCGATCGAAGGGTCTCGCACGGGTCCGATCAGTTTCCTCGCCAACTCGTTTGCCGCCAAGGTGGCCTGGAGCAAAGACGGCAGGACGGTGTTTTTTGGCACCACGCAGCGAACCGAGCCACGCCAGATCGCGCGGGTTGATCTGCTGCCGCGCACTCCGCAATTTCGCGAAGATCAGTTCCGCGATCTGTTTCGTGAGGAGCCCGCGCGGCCAACACGTCCTGCAGATCCGCCGAAGGAGGCGCCGCCCGCTGAACCGCCGAAACCCGATGCCGCCGCGAGCGCCGACAAGACTGTCCGCATCGTCTTCGACGACATCCGGCACCGGATCTCTCTCCTGCCTACCGGTGTGGACGCTGCCCTCGAAGCGATCAGCCCCGATGGCAAGACACTGTTGCTCGCCGCGCGCACGGCCGGGCAGCAGAACCTGTATACCTTCTCGATCGACGAGCTTTCCCGCGAGCCGCCGGTCGCGCGCCAGCTGACGTCAACGCCTGGCGCGAAAGTGGACGCGGCCTTCACACCGGACGGAAAAGAAGTGTTCTTCCTCGAGCAGGGACGCATTACTGTGATCACGCTCGAGAATCGCCAGTCGAGACGCCTCGCCGTGACGGCGGAAATGGACGTCGACTTTCACCGCGAGAAGATGCAGGTCTTTCATCAGGCGTGGTCGTACCTGCACGACAACTTCTTCGATCCAAAGTTCAACGGCGTTGACTGGGTGGCGGTGCGCGGGGTCTACGCACCGCTCGTCGCGGGAGCGGCAACGCGCGACGAGATGCGCCGGCTCCTCGGGCTCATGGTGGGGGAGCTCAACGCCTCACATCTCGGTGTCAACGCTCCGGCCGCCGGTGTCACACCGACGGTAGGCAAGCTCGGACTGCGTTTCGATCGATCGGAGTACGAAAAGGATGGCCGTTTGCGGATCACCGACGTCATCCCGCTCGGTCCGGCGGCGGTGGCGGGTCTTCGCGCAGGAGAGTTTCTGCTCGAAGCGAACGGCACCCCCTTAGGCGCTCGCGTCAATCTCGATGCCGTCCTGAACCACACGATCAATCGGCGCGTCGAGGTCACCGTCGCGAATGACGCGGCGGGCGCCAATCGCCGGACCGTGGCCGTTCGTCCGGTCAACCAGGCGACCGAGAACCTCGCCTATCGCCAGTGGGTCGAACTACGGCGCGCCTACGTCGCCAAGGAGAGCGGCGGACGGCTCGGGTACGTGCACATGTTCGATATGTCGGACAGCGCACTCACTCAGCTCTATCTCGACCTCGACGTCGAAAACCAGTCGCGTGAAGGCGTCGTGATCGACGTCCGCAACAACAACGGCGGCTTCGTCAACATGTATGCGCTCGACGTCTTCGCGCGACAGAATTACCTCACGATGACGCAGCGCGGCGGGCCCTCGGCCCCGGGTCGAAGTCAGTTGGGCCAGCGCGCGCTGGGCGCGCCGACGATCCTCGTGACGAACCAGCACTCGCTCTCCGACGCAGAGGATTTCACCGAAGGCTACCGTGCGTTGAAGCTCGGCAAAGTGGTTGGCGAGCCAACGGCCGGCTGGATCATCTACACCGCCAACATGCCGCTCATCGACGGTACGGTCGTGCGACTGCCGGTCACGCGCGTGGAGGACAGCAGCGGCAAAGTGATGGAACAGACGCCGCGTCAGGTTGATATTTCCGTCAAGCGTCACGTGGGCGAGTCGTACACCGGCCGCGATGCGCAGCTCGATACGGCGGTGCGAGAGTTACTGAAGCAACTCGGCACACGGGCAAACGGCTCCTCGAACTGAGCCGCCGACTCTGAGGTATCGTGACGCCGTGCGACTGATTGCCGGCGCGTTCACACTCGCAGTGCTGACCGTCCCCGTTGGAGCGCAGACGGTTCGGCTCCGAGATGTCGTTGCTCGCCTGGATGGCTATCTCCAGGCCTATGCGGAGCGACTGGCGAACGTCGTCGCGGAAGAAGAGTATCGGCAGTGGGTCGATCAGGGGCCGACGACTGGAGGTTCGACGACATCACGACGGATGCTTCGCTCGGACTTTGCGCTGACGCTCACGTCCGACCGCAACCGCTGGGTCGGATATCGCGACACATTCGAAGTGGACGGTGCTGCGGTGCGCGATCGCGACGAACGCCTGCCGCGGCTGCTGAGCAGCGGCGCGGTCGGACAAGCGGCCCGCATCGCCGAACAGAACGCGCGGTTCAATCTCGGCGACGGTCTCATCTCACGCAACATCAACATCCCGACGTTTGCGCTCGAAATGATGAACCCGCGGATTCGGGGCCGTTTCAGGGTGCGCCACACAGGCGCCGACGCTCTCGATGGCCGTCCTGGCTGGCTCATCGAATTTCGCGAGCGGGAGCGCCCCACGCTGGTGCGTACGCCGGAGGGGCGCGATCAGGCCTCGCGCGTTGTCGCGCTCGTCGACACGCAGACAGGCGAGGTGCTATACACCGTCCTGACCTGGGAGCGCGTGGAAGGGTTGATCGCCGTGTACTACGGCCACGCCCCCGGCATTCCGGTGCCGGTGCCGATCCGCATGGCCGAGCGCTACGTCACACGCAGCGGCGCGCTCGTCGCGGGCGAGGCGACGTACGCCAACTTCCGGCAGTTCGAGACGAGCGCACGGATTATCCAGTGAGTTGACCGGGGCGGCAGCACAATCTGCGGTCAAGAATCCTCTCTCCGCTGCGCCCGCTGAAAGCTCCGATACCAGTACCCAAATCGCGCAACTTCTGTGAAGCCACGCTGTGCGTACAGGGATTCGCCATCACTCGTCGCAATCAAAGACATGGTCGTCGCCCCGCGAGAGGCCGCCTCACGACAAACGTGCTCCACGAGCGCCGCCCCAATACCTCGACGACGATACCGCTCGAGAACGGACAGCCCGACCAATCCAGCACTCTTTCGCTTCCCCAGAAACAGCTCGCTCGCACCGACCGGTTGCCCCTCCAAGTACGCGACGAATGGCACGATTCTGGATCCCGTTACGGCGAGTGCTTGCAAACGACTCAACGCCGCGCGGCGCAGCGGAGTGGTCGCGGGACCGATCGCCGGGTGCGATGTAGCCTGGAAGTCCGTCACGTCTCGCACTTGCTTTATGACGAAAGCCTCGGGCACCTTCAGGCGTTCGGCGGGCTCCGACAGGACTCGCACCATCGCCGGGTAATACTTCCGACAACGGAACCGTCGTGCTCGAAGGAATGCGGGTAGATTGGCAGGCTTCGCACTCGGGGACACCCAAAGACCCATGCCGCGCCCATGACGACGATAACGAGCGATCATGCTATCGAGTCGCTTGGCCGCGTCCGCTTCGGAGAACCGAAGCATTATCGCGGCATTCCGCCAGACACTGCCCGGATGCACGATCCATGTCGAATCAGGATCGGCGTGGACTTCTACGCCGGGTACGCGCGACTCAGCCTCGAACGATTCAGCAGTGGTGCGTTCCACCAGAAGAGACAGCGCGGCATCTACCGGACGGGCATGAGGCTCGCAAATGTTGGGCTCACAAGGTGTCATGCCATCAACTCTTGCTCTGAAGCCTCAGCGACGCGAACAAGCC
>Ga0075420_100003108_pt1 | contig 14453 bp, 13 predicted proteins | sample SoiMetdeltSBSDD4_FD_75296 | JGI IMG/M metagenome (GOLD analysis project Ga0075420, IMG submission 75296) | Bulk soil microbial communities from a Populus tree surrounding site in Tennessee, USA - Soil MetaG P. deltoides SBSDD4 | ecosystem: Environmental > Terrestrial > Soil > Tree plantation... | reverse complement strand
CGAGGACATCCTGAGCTTCGCGCGCATCGAGGCCGGTCGCGAGCAGGTGCACCTCGAGGAGTTCGGGCTCGCGGCCCTGCTCGAGCAGGCAGCGGCGATCGTGCGCCCGCTCGCCGAGAAGAAGGGGCTGGCGTTCACGCTGTCGGGTCACGACTCACGGGCAACGATGCGGAGCGATCCGCAGAAGGTTCGTCAGATCATGATCAACCTCCTCGCGAACGCCGTGAAGTTCACGAGTGAGGGGAGCGTTCGCCTCGCGGCGCGTACGTACGAGGAACGCGTGGTGTTCGAGGTGGCCGATACGGGGCCCGGTATCGCTGGCGAGCATCTGGAGCGCGTCTTCGACGCGTTCTGGCAGGTGGATCAACGGATCACGCGGAAGACCGGGGGCACGGGGCTCGGGCTGAGCGTGGCGCGGCAGCTGGCACGTCTGCTCGGCGGCGACGTGAGCGTGCGGAGCACCATCGGGCAGGGGAGCTCGTTCACGGTGGACCTGCCGCTCACGGTCCCGGCGACGGAGTGAGAGCCTCGTTAGGCAGCAGCGTCGGCGCTCGTTCGACCAATGGTGATGTCGCACACGGCTGCGCCGGAGCGCGGCAGCCGCTCGCGATGTGACGCGAATCGCATCGGCGGCGATCGGACGTTTTGTCGCGCGCAAGTCGCGAGAACGAGCGCGTATCGCGTTGCCTGCCACCCTGCTCGTTCGTGTTGCCTGAGACAGTAGCACTCGTCGCTTCACCTCACGAATTTTCACCCGCGCCGTCGAATCCGCATGCTTCCTCCGTCGTCGTCGAGCGAGCGCCCAGGCGGGTCCGTGATCAACCAGGCGCAGTTGAAGCGCGAGCGGCTTCGGTTCACGAACTTCGTGTTCCACCGTGCTCCGTCCGGCACCTGCCGTTCGGAGGTCGAGCTCGAGTGGATGGAGGGCGAGCGCGTCGTCGGGAAAGCCGAGGGCGTCACGAGCACGTTGGGTGATCTTCGCGTCGCCGCGGATGCGGCGTTGCGAGCCATCGAGATGTTCTCCGATGGCTCGCTCCGTTTCGAGCTCGTGGGCGTGAAGACGATGCGCGCGTTCGACGCGAACATCGTGATCGTTTCGGTGCTGGCCACGCATGGCGGTGGGCCGCAACAGCGGCTGCTGGGCTGTCATCTGGCCGAAGATGACCCGCTGCGCAGCGCGGTCGTCGCCGTTCTGCACGCGACCAACCGCGTGCTCGGCAACTTCATCGCGACGAGGTAGCGGACCGCGGGCGGCGGCGCCCGGCCTCCGGCCGGAGTGGTTCCCGCGTCGCGGTTGATGTGTAAGTTATCCGCCTGCTCGTCCCGATCCCCCGCGGTGTCGCACCGCACGGCGGGAACTTCGACAGGTGGAGTGGGGTGCAAACCCGGCCAGTACGGCGTTGGCCGGTCAGTTTCGAGGGCCAATCCGCGGCGCTCTTTCGTGCTCGTGCGCGCGGCAGTGCGACACACGTTGACGGGGGACGATTCATGAAGGCTGAGGCACGCGCGCTCGTTCTCGCGCTCGGTGCGGCAGCGACGGTTGCCTGCGGCGGCCGCGCGAAGCCCACTGCGAACCCCGTCCCTGCGCAGCCCGCTCGCGCTCCCGCGGCGGCTCCGTCGGCGAGCACCGACACGACCTTTGCGCGGCTCGATTCGATCCCCCAGGTCGACATCACGATCCCCGACTCGCTGCTCACCCGGCACGTGGTGGCGGTGTTCGGTGATTCTGCCGTCAGTGCACCGCCGGATGCGAGCGAACCGGACGAGCCGACGTGGGACATTGACGTGCGGTCGTACGAGGGCCACCGGCGGGTCGAGCATTACGTGCGCGCATTCACCGGATCGGCGCGCGACCGCTTCGTCTCCCGGCTCGAGCGCGGTTCACGCTACGAGCCGATGATTCGTGAGAAGCTTCGGGCCGCGAACATTCCCGAGGACATGTATTATCTCGCGCTCGTAGAGAGCGGATTCGACCAGCACGCGTATTCACGCGCTGCTGCCGTCGGCGTATGGCAGTTCATGACGGCGACGGCGCGGAGCACGGGGCTCAGGGTGGATTGGTGGGTGGATGAGCGACGCGATCCCGTTCGCTCCACCGACGCGGCGGTGAAGTTCCTCGGCTGGCTTCGCGAGCAGTTCGGTTCGCTCTACCTTGCGGCTGCCGCGTACAACGGCGGTCCCGGGCGAGTGGCTCGCGGCCTCTCGCGGTTAGGCGACGATGACGCGGCGAGCGGTGACGATGCGTTCTTCGCGTTGGCGGAGCAGAACTACCTCCGTGGCGAGACGAAGAACTACGTGCCGCAGCTGATCGCGGCGGCGTTGGTCGCGAAAGAGCCCGAGCGATACGGGATGAAGCTTCGCACGGTGCCGCCGCTGGCGTATGACTCGGTCTACGTCCCGGCCTCGACCCCGCTGGTCGCGATCGCGAAGGCGAGCGGTGCGACTCTCGACTCGATTCGCGAGCTGAATTCACAGGTGCTGCGCGGCGTCACGCCTCCTGGCGGGCGGTTCCTCGCGCGTGTACCGGTGGGACACGCCGCCGGGTTCGATTCGGCATTCGCTGCGCTCGATCCGTCGGTGCGGACGGCGTACACCCGCGTCGACGCCAAGAAAGGGCAGACGCTCGCGTCGATCGCCTCGAAGTCCGGGCTCTCGTCGCGCCAGCTCAAGTGGTACAACCCGAAAGTGACGGCGCTCAAGAGTGGCCGGCTGCGTCCCGGGCAGGTCGTGCTCGTGCCAACGCGGGCGGTCGTCTCGGCCGCGCTGGACGTGCCCGATCCCGCCATCGAGATCTACGGCTCGCGGGTCCGGGGCGGCTCGCGCACGCACGTGGTGCGGCGCGGTGAGACGTTAGGCGGGATTGCGAGGCGGTATGGTACGTCCGTGACCGCGATCGTACGCCTGAACGGACTGAGGAAGCAGGTCATTCACCCCGGGCAGGAGTTGCTCGTGCGTGCGCCGGCGCGGAAGGCGGCGCCGCCCCGGCGGATCGCATCGTCAAGATCGTCGGCGTCGAAGTCGTCGGCCAAGCCGAGTGCCACGAAGCCGAGTGCCACGAAGCCGAGCGCGTCGAAGTCCGGCGCCGCGAAGGCGCAAACGAAGGCCAAGAGCAGCGCGTCCAAGACGCCCGCCAAGAGCACGACGAAAGCGCGCGCGACCGCGAGCCGTCTGTAGCCAGGCCTGACACGGACAATGAGAAGCGCCCCGGGCACTGCCCGGGGCGCTTCTCATTTGCCGCAACACTCACTGACCCGGCGTCAGTCGACCACGCCGGTACCCTTATAGCCCTTCATCACGATCCGCTCGTACCCGTTGGACGGATCGATGCCGCGCTCGCGCGCGTTCTCGACCGCCACCGGCCCGCGGTTGTACACGAGGAGGGCGAGCTGCACGTTGCCCTCGTATTCGCGAATGAGCGTGCGGAGATATCGGAAGCCGATCCGCAGGTTCGTATTGCGATCGTACAGCTCATCGCGCGTGATGCCCTTCTTGAAATACCGCGCGGTCGGAAGCATCAGCTGCGTCAGCCCAACCGCTCCCACCGGGCTGGTCGCGCGTTCGTTGAACTGGCTTTCGAGACGAACGAGGCGAAATGCGAGATCGGGTTCGATCCCTTCCGCCAGCGAGATGTCGTAGATCGACGTCGCGAGGTCTGCGCCGATGCGATACGTCGATGAAAACCCGAAGATCTTGTGCCAGCGATCCAACTGTGCGTTCGCCAGATCGAGCTCGCCCTTCGCCGATTCCAACTCGGCGCGGAGGCGCACAGCCTCGCTCCCGATGACGACAGGGAAGCGCGGGGCTTCCGCTTTCGCCTCGGTCGGCCCGGGGTCGTGAACGACGAAGCCTACCGATGCGGCAAAGCCCGTGAGCAGCAGCCCTGCGCGCACCTTGCGGCGACGACGCTCGCGATCACCACGGTGGACGTACGTCCCTCGAAGGTTTCGCATGTAGTGTGAGTTACCAAGGTTACGGCGGTACAGAGGGTATCCGCCGCTGCCCGCTCCCGCGATGCGGGCAACGCATGTGCCGCTACGTTCTCACCCAATGACCGGAGCGACCACCAGCCTTCTCGGCCAGGGAAATCTCCCCGATCACCATACTCTTATCTACCGCTTTGGCCATGTCGTACACGGTGACAAGAGTCACTGACACGGCGACGATCGCTTCCATCTCGACGCCCGTTTGGGCGGCAGTTTTTGCCGTCGCGTCGACGCGGAGTCCGGGGAGCGATTCGTCGACCGTGATGTCGACGGTGATGTCGGTGAGGGGGAGGGGATGGCAGAGTGGAATCAGTTCCGCGGTGCGCTTCGCGGCCATGATGCCGGCAATGCGTGCGACGCCTAACGCGTCGCCCTTCGCGAGCTCGTTCGCGCGAATCGCGGCGAGCGTCGCCGGTTGCATGCGGATGGACCCGGTGGCGCGCGCCCACCGGGCGGTCACGGGCTTGGCCGACACATCGACCATGCGTGCCCGTCCGTCGGCGTCGAGGTGCGACAGGTCACTCATGAGGGTCCGGTCACGAGACACCGCCGGACAGCGTACTCGTTAGGTCGCGCAACAGCACGGCGGTGATGAGCGACGGGTTCACGTTGCCGGTCGCCAGCATCTTCGCGTTTTCCACGAACGCGATCGCGCGGCTTGCCCCGAGCGCGGTGCGTTCGTCTCCCCGGCCGGCCGCGGAGCGTGAGCGCTCGGCGAGCAATACGGTGAGCTCGTCGAGCGTGTCGGAGAAGAGTCCACGCGCCTTCGTGCTCCCCTGCGCCATCGCCGCACGCACGGTCTTCGAGCGGTCTCCGCTCAGTGCCGTTTCGAGCAGACGTTCAGCGCCGGCAATCGCCGTGGCTCGCTCGTGCGTGCCGATGAGACGCCCAGGGGCTCCCTCGGCCGCAGTCACCGGGTCCGCTTTCGCTTTCGCGCGCGGTCGTAACGCGTCGGCGACGACGGGGTCGGCGACGAACGCTTCCACCTCGCGTGACGACAGCGGAGCCACCCTGACGTTCACGACGCGCGATCGAATCGTCGGCAGGAGGGCGCCGGGCTCGCTCGAGGTGAGAATGAGGTGCGTGTTGGCGGGCGGCTCCTCGAGCACTTTCAGGAGTGCGTTCGCGGCGAAATCCGATCCCTCCTGTGGCACCATGCGCTCGGCGTCGCCAACGATGAAGACCTTTCGCTGTGCCATTGCCGGCGAGACACTCGCGAGTTGGACGATCGCCCGGACGGTCGCGACGTAAATCCCCTCGTTGCCTCCCGGAGCCGCGTACAGACCGGACGCGTTCGCGCGTTCGGTGATCGCGTCGCGGTAATCGGACACGACCTCGTCCGTCGAGGGGTCGGTGTCCTTCAGGCGCGGGCGGGGGAAAAACCAGTGAACGTCAGGATGCGCGAGCGCGACCGCGTACCGACACGACAGACACCGCCCGCACGACTCGCCGTTCACGCTCGGACTCGCGCACACGAGCGCCTGAGCCAGCCAGAGCGCGAGCCGTTGCTTACCCACGCCAGCAGGGCCGTGGAAGAGCAGGCTTGCCGGGAGGTTGCCACGAACGACCGCCGCGAGAAGGCGCTCGCGCAGCGCGACGTGGCCGTAGAGTGGAACGATGGGCACGACGGAAAATGACCGCTCGTGAGTCAGCGGGCCAGTCGCCGCGGGCACGAATCCTGACTCACGAGCCGACGTGTCGTTTGCTCGTCTCACGACTGCTCGGAGTGGTCGCTATGCCCGTTGGAGTCACCGGACGGAAGATCGCCTTTCTCGCCACTGACGGCGTCGATCAGCGCGAGATGGCGGAGCCCTGGGATGCCCTTTCGCGCGCCGGCGCGGATCTCCACCTCGTGTCCCTCCGTGCGGGAGAGATTCAGGCCGCGCACGGGGACGACGCATCGGCGCGATTCAGTGTAGACCGCGTGCTGACGGAAGTTCGAGCAGGACAGTACGACGGGCTCGTCCTGCCCGGCGGAGTCGCGAATCCCGACCGACTTCGCATGGATCCGAACGCGGTCGCCTTCGTGAAGGCGTTCATGGACGCGGACAAGCCGGTGGCGGCGATCTGTCACGCGCCGTGGGTGCTGATCGAGGCCGACGCCGTTCGCGGGCGCACACTCACGTCGTGGCCGAGTCTCAGGACGGATATCACGAACGCGGGTGGCGACTGGGTCGACCGGCGCGTGGTGGTCGATCAGAAGCTCGTCACGAGCCGTCGCCCCGATGACCTTCCGGCGTTCTGCGAGAAAGTCCTCGCGATCTTTGGTGAAGCGATCGACGAGCGCCGGCTCGACTTCACCGTGGAGCAGTCGTTCCCGGCAAGTGACCCCCCGCCTGGTCCGGCCTAGTCCACTTTTCATTGAAAAGTGCTTGACAACTGTGAGTCGGCCTGATAGGCTCAACCATGGCCAACGTCCGACCTTTGCGCCCCGAACCTGAGGAGCGCGATCCGGCGCTGAGCGACCGGGCCCTGGATAATCTGCGCTTCATCCGTGACACGATGGAGCGGGCAGGGACCTTCACCGCCATCTCGGGGTGGGGCATCGCCGCGGTCGGTGTCGTGGCCATGCTGGCAGCCGGGGTCGCGCGTGCACGCCCCACGGTCGCCTGGGTCGTCGGGACCTGGGTCGTGACGGCCGCCGCCTGCATTGCGCTCTCGCTCGCTCTCACCGCGCGCAAGGCGAGGCGGTCGCAGTTGTCCATGGTTTCTGGCCCGGCTCAAAAGCTCGCGCTTGCGTTCTCCCCCGCCATGGTGGTCGGAGCGCTGTTGACGGGTGCGCTGCTTCGGATTGGGGCGAACGACTTGTTGCCGGGCGTGTGGTTACTGCTCTACGGAACCGCCGTCGTCGCGGGTGGCGCGTTCTCCGTGCGCATCATTCCCGTCATGGGGCTGTGCTTCATGGTGCTCGGCGCGGCCGCGCTGTTCGCGCCTCCGGCGCTCGGCGAATGGCTGATGGTCGCGGGGTTCGGGATCGTGCACGTGGTGTTCGGAATTCAGATCGCGAGGAGGCACGGTGGCTAGACATAGCGCGGTCCCCGATCCGCGGGGTACCGGTCGCAAGCGCGACGACGACAAGGAGGCGCTTCGCAGCGTTCGTGGGCGCGCCGCCGAGGCGACGCCGGCGTCGCTCGATCGTCTGATTCACGAGCGGATGCGGCTCGGGATCGTCAGCGCCCTGGCGGCCAATGAGTCGTTGACGTTCAACGAGCTGAAAGGCCTGCTGCAGACGACCGATGGCAACCTCAGCGTCCATGCGCGGAAGCTCGAGGAAGCCGGCTACATCTCGTGCACGAAGTCATTCGAGGGACGCATGCCGAAGACGGCGTACGCGTTGACGGCACCAGGGCGTAAGGCGTTCGAGCGCTACCTCGATCACATGGAAGCACTCATCCGGGCCGCGCGAGACGGATGACCGAGCGTACCGCTGCCTGACCTTATGAACGCCAGCACAACACCATCTTCCGTTGCGACTCGGCGGATCCCCCGCCACATCGCAATCATCATGGACGGTAACGGCCGCTGGGCGAACGCCCGGGGTCGCCCGCGAACGTTCGGCCATGCGGCCGGTGCGCGCGCGGTGAAGCGCACGGTCGAAGCGGCACGCCGCCTTCAGATCGAAGCGCTCACCTTGTACGCGTTCTCGTCGGACAACTGGCGCCGGCCGGAGACCGAGGTTGCCGCGCTCATGGCGCTGTTCCGTCGCTATCTGGCCGCGGAAACCGAGCGCTGTATCGAGAACGGCATCCGGCTGACGGTCTTCGGGCGGCGCGATCGACTCGGCGGTACGTTGCGCCGAGCGATTGCGGCGTCCGAGGAAGCGACGGCACACGGACGCGACATGCACCTGCGCGTCGCCGTGGACTACTCGGCCCGGGACATGATTCTGGACGCGGCGGCGCGCCTTCGCGGAGGCCCGTCTACCCGCGACGGGTTCGCACAGGCAATGGCAGCCGCGGCGCACGTGAGTGAGCCGATTTCCGACGTCGACCTCCTGATTCGAACTGGCGGGGAGCAACGGCTCAGCGATTTCCTGCTGTGGGAGTGCGCCTACGCCGAGCTCGTCTTCACGCCCCGCATGTGGCCCGAGTTCGCCGCGCGCGACCTCGAGGCCGCGATCACCGAATACCAGCGACGTGAGCGCCGATTCGGCGATATCGGCGAGAGCGAGCCGGCCACGGCCTACGGCAGCGCCTAGGACCGACACATTCGGCGCGCACGCGGCACGAACCGATGCGCGCTTCTGGCGCCGCACAACTCACGAGACATAACATTCCGCGCCCCAGCATAGCGTGAGGCGCGGATGGGTGTCCCGACGGCTGGCAACCACAACGGATCGATCCCGGGCGGCCGCCAGCAATCGTTAGGCGTCCTTCCGTTCGTCGGCCGCCGGTCGGAGCTGGAGGCTCTCACCCGCGCCCTCGACGCCGCGGAGCGCGGGTCGCCGAGTACGATCTTCCTCGCCGGCGAGGGCGGCATCGGCAAGACACGACTCGCCGAGGCCATCGTGTCCGAGGCATCGCGGCGCAAGTGGACCACCGCCGTCGGACGGGCGTATCCCGTGGAAAGCGGCGTGCCGTACGCGTTGTTCTCCGATGCGTTGCTGCCGACGTTGCGAGCGCTCGACCCAGGCACACTGTCGCTGCTGTCGCGCGGCGGCGAAGCCGAGCTGGCTCGCCTCTTCCCGGCGCTCGGGCTGCGGACCGATTCGCGTGGGCGCGATGAGACGACTGCCGATCTCAAGGCGCGGTTGCTCTGGAACTTTGCGCAATTCCTCGGGCGGTTCGCGGCGAGACGCCCGTTGCTCATCGTCCTCGAGAATCTGCAGTGGGCCGACGCGTCGTCGCTCGAGCTGCTGCACTTCGCGGCGCGACAGCTGGATGGCCACCCCATCGTGTTGCTCTGCTCATACAACGAGTCGCAGCGCGACGCGAACACGATGCTCGCGAATGCGGAGCGCTCGCTCGTCGGACTCGGCGCGGCCACGACCATCCGTGTGGCGCCGCTCAGTCGTGGCGACAGCGACGAGCTCCTTGCCACCGCGTTCGATGCCGACCCGGCTGTCACGCGGTCGTTCGCGGCGCTGCTGTACGAGCGCACGCGCGGGAACCCCTTCTTCACCGAGGAGATGCTCAAGTCCCTCGTGGATACGGGTAAGCTCCGCCGCGAAGACGATCGCTGGGTCGGATGGGAGGTCAATGAGCTGGACCTGCCGCGGACGGTCCGCGACGCCATCGTCGCGCGGCTCGAGCGGTTGAGCGCCACCGCGCGCAGCGTCGCTGATCTCGCGGCGGTGCTCGGGGCGCGTGCCTCGTATCAGGTGCTCGAGGCCGTGAGTGGGTTGCCGGCGACGACGCTCGTGGACGCGCTCGACGAGCTGCGTCGTGAACGGGTGCTCGTGGACTCGCAGGCCGACGAAGCGCTGTATTACGATTTCACGCACCCGACGCTGCAGGCCACGCTCTATGCAGAGCTCGGCCGTGCAAAGGCGCGCCTGATTCACGGCCGGATAGCGCTCGCGCTCGAGCAGTTGTACGGGCGCTCCGCCGACACGCACGCCGACGAGCTCGCGTTTCACTTCTCGCGTGGGGCGTCGACCGAGACGTCTCCGAAGGCCGCGCGGTACCTGGGTGCGGCGGGGCGAGCCGCGTTGAAGAAGTACGCGAACCGCGAGGCTGCGGCCTACCTCGCGGCGGCGCTGGAGATCGTGGACCGGGACGGTCCCGACCTGACGTCGGAGACGGCTGGGCTCAGCGTCGAAGCGCTCGTCGAGGATCTCGCTCGAGCGAAGCAGCGCGCCGGCGAGTACGAAGCGGCGCGCGCTCTGTGGCTGCGGGCGCTCGGCTACGCCCGCACGAGTGATGATTCCGAACGGGTCGCGAAGATCGAGCGACGTCTCGGCCTGACGAGCTTCTGGGCGGGACACCACGACGACGCGTTCGCGCATTACGCGGCGGCCATCGAGGCCGCCGAGCGCGCTGGCGATGAATCGAGTGCCGCGCGCGTTCGTATTGCCAAGGCGGCTGCCTTCCTCGAGCTCGGACGAGCCGACGATGCGCGGACGGAGCTCGACGAGGCCGTCACGATCGCGGAGCGGTCGCACGACGACGGGGTGCTCGCGCGGGCGCAGCGCGCGCTCATGCAGGTGAACCTCTTCGTCGGCCGAGCCCAGGAAGCGCGCGCGCATGGCGAGCGCGCGATTCGACACGCGGCGGCGACGAACGAGCAAGCGGTCGCGTGGTCGGCACACTGGGGGATCGCCGTCCTCGCGGGATTGACGGGGAACGCGTCGGAGCTCGATCGACACGTTCGGGAGGCGGCGCGTATTGCTGACGCCCTTCGGTCTCCGGTGCTGGAAGCGTGGACGAACGAGGTGTCGATCGAGTACGCGTCGGGGATCGGCGATTGGGAAGTCGGGCTGGCGCTCGCCGAGCGAACGATTCCGGTCGCGCGCGCGGTCGGCGCCCGCACGCTCTTGCCCCGGCTGCTGGTTTGGACGGGACTCATGCACATGGGTCGCGGAGAGCTCGAGAAGGCTCGCCTCCTGTTCGAGGAGAGCTGGGCGCTGTCGGGGGCTGGCGATCCATCGCGTCGTGCGACCGACGTGCACACGGTCGTGCCTGCACACACCGGAATGGCAGCGTACGCCCTCACCACCGGCGACAACGCGCGGGCCATCGCGCTCGGCGAAGCGGGTGTCGCGATCGCGGATCGGTACGGGTATGTCGCGTGGTCGATTCACCGCCTCATCCCGATCATCATCGAAGCGGCGCTGTGGGTGCAGGACTTCGAGCGGGCGGAGCGGTACGGCGCGCGGTTGCGTCGCGATTCGCTGGGGATGGGCCACACGTTAGGCATCGCGTGGGCGACGGCCAGCGACGCGCTCGTCGTCCGGCTTCGCGATGGTGACCTCGTGCGCGCCGCGGAGCTGTTGCGCGCCGCCGCCGATCAGCTCGACGCCGTACCGTTCGTCTTCGACGCGGCGCGCATCCGGCGCAACCTGGCACAGCTGCTCAAGACGCTTGGGGACCGCGACGCGGCCACCCGTGAGCTCCGCCGCGCGCACGACGTATTCGCGCGCATCGGAGCCGAGACGGAGCTCAGTGCGGTCCGCGACCAGCTGCGCGAGCTCGGGGCGCGTCCCCCCGCGCGCATCGTGAGCGAGGGCGCAGGCGCGCTCACGGGCCGCGAGCGCGAGATCGCCCGCCTCGTCGCGGCACGCAAGTCGAACAAGGAGATTGGCCGTGCGCTCGGCATCTCCTCGCGCACCGTGAGCACGCACCTGTCGAACGTCTTCGCGAAGCTCGGTGTTACGTCACGCGGCGAGCTGACCGACCGCATCCGCTCCGACGAGTCGCTTCGCGACTAGCGCAACCATCGGCCACGGTTCACTAGCCCTTGCCGATCGCTTCGGTCCAGTCGGCGATCTCGGTCGCGGTCATTGGACCCCGGGGCGCCATCCGCGCATCGACGTAACCCCACTCGAGCACGTCCACGAGATACTGCTCGCGTGAGATGAGCGTGCCCTGGCACAGTGGCGCCTCTCCGAGTGAATGTGCCGTCGGCTCATCGAGCCGAGCGAGCAGGGAGTCCATCACCCATTGAGGCGCGGGCGACTCGTGACTCGGGTACACGAAGCCGTAGAGCACCAGGTTCATGAGGAGGATGCGCCAGTGGTCGTTGAAGCGCGCGACGAGGCGCTCCCAATCGAGCCGGGGCCCACGCGTGTGGAAGATGTGAATCACGTCCGCGCCGTCATAGCGCTCGCGCTCCATCACGAACGCCTTGGACCAGAGCAGCTCCTCGGCGGGGCAGATCCACACCGGAACGCCAACCGCCTCGGCCTGCACGGCGTGCTCGAACCACAGGTCGTCCACCGGCGCGACGCCGTTCCCCGACCCGAAGATCAAGTCGACGAGGAATTCGTCCGAGCGCGCCTTCCCCAGCCAGTGCGGGAACGTCAGCTCCGTGCGGAAGCCCGCTTCAGCGAGTGTCGAGAGCGCGCGCTCGATGTGCTCGCGCCGCACGAACAGGTCGAAGTCTTTTGTGGGGCGCTGAATCCCGGTGAAATGCGAAAACGCGAAAGCCCCGCCGACGAGGGTGGGAACGTCGGCGCGCTCGAGCGACGTGAGTACGTCGCGATAGAAACGCCGCGTGTATCGCGACGCGGTGTCACGGTCGATCTCACCAGGCGTCTTGGCGTTTGGCTTGTGGGGCACGGAACGCTTGTTGAAGAGGAAGGTCAGCCGTATGCGCGACCACTTTGCAAGACTAGGGCTAACGGAGCAGGCCGCCGTAACGGTGGAGGCCGCCTGACTGATGGGGCCAACGAGCGGAGTCATACGGCTGGCAGCGATGGCCGACGTGCACGTCAGCAAGAACGCACAGGGCTCGCTGGCGGCTCTGTTCGGGCAGGTCTCCGAACAGGCCGACCTGCTCGTCATGTGCGGCGATCTCACGGACTACGGGCTGCCCGAGGAGGCGCGAGTACTCGCGCGCGAGGTCAACACGGCGCTGCGTGTGCCGTGCGTGACTGTCCTCGGCAATCACGATTACGAGGCGGGGAAGCACGACGAGGTGCAGCAGATCCTCGTCGACGCGGGCATCACGGTGCTCGACGGTGACACCTGCGAATCGCATGGAATCGGCTTCGCCGGTGTGAAGGGGTTCTGTGGCGGATTCGGCCGCGGAGCACTCGGTCCGTGGGGCGAGGATGTCGTGAAGCTGTTCGTCCGCGAAGCGGTCAACGAAGCGTTCAAGCTCGAGAGCGCGCTCGCCCGGCTTCGGAGCCCGCACCGCGTGGCGCTGCTCCACTACTCGCCCATCCGCGCGACCGTCGAGGGAGAGCCGCTCGAGATCTTCCCGTACCTCGGTTGCAGCCGACTGGAGGAGCCGCTGACGCGTTATCCGGTGACCGCCGTGCTGCATGGCCACGCGCATAACGGAGCGCTGGAGGGCAGTACGAGTGCGGGGACGCCCGTCTACAACGTGGCGATGCCGCTCCTCAAGAAGTGCTGGCCGGAGCGCCCACCGTTCAGGGTCATCGAGATCGGCGGGCCGGGCCAGGCCTAACGCCGCTACCGCTGGAGCGCGCGACGCGCGCTCAGCACGCGCTCCAGCGCTTCGTCGCCGGTGACGCCGACGGCCGACAGATGGCCCATCTTCCGGCCGGGGCGAGCAGCTGCTTTTCCATACAGATGGAGCCGAACGGACGGCACCTCGAGCGCGCTCGCGAAGTCCGGCGTGCCTGGCTCCCAGAGGTCGCCGAGCAGATTCGCGATGGCGCCCGGGCGAAGCACGTCGGTGCTGCCGAGCGGTAGATCGCAGACCGCGCGCACCAGCTGCTCGAACTGGCTCGTGGCACACGCGCGTTCCGTCGAGTGAAACGTGTTGTGTGGACGCGGGGCGAGCTCGTTGACGAGCAGTCGCCCATCCCTGAGAACGAAGAGCTCGACCGCGATCAGCCCCTCGATGCCAAGCGCGTCCGCGATTCCACGCGTGACGTCCGTCGCGTGCCTAACGACGTCGGCGCCGATGGCGGCCGGCAGCACCGCCCAGTCCAGGATGCCGGCCGTGTGGAAGTTCAACGACGGAGGGAACACCACGACGTCCTGCCTCGCGGAGCGCCCAGCCGGACGCCGAGCGACGAGCATCGAGATCTCGACTTCGATGTCGAGGAACTGTTCCACGAGGCACGGCTTTCGGCCGAGCGTATCCCACGCCGTCCCGCCACGGTCACCCGAGTCCACGCGCACCTGCCCACGACCGTCGTACCCGCCGTGCGTGGACTTCACGATCGAAGGTCCCAGCGCAGTGACCGCCGCGACGGCTTCATCGCGCGATGTCACGGCGCGAAACGGCCCGACCGGAAATCCGCTGTCGTGCAGCCACTGCTTCTGGCGAATCCGATCCTGGATGATATGGACGGCGTGGGCACCCGGTCGAAGCGGTACGCGATCGGCGACTGCGCGTAGCGCACTCGACCCGATCTGCTCGATCTCGAGCGTGACGACTGCGCAGCGCTCAGCGAGCGAGGCCGCGGCGTCGGCGTCGTCGAAGCGCGCGGCGACGACGCGGCTCGCGATCGCCGATGCCGGACAGTTGGGGTCCGGATCGAGCACGTGCACGTCGTAGCCAAGTGAGCGCGCCGCAAACCCCGTCATGCGTCCGAGCTGGCCGCCGCCGAGTATCCCGATTGTCGCGCCGGGCCCGATCATGAGGCGCTACGGGAGCTGCTGGCCGAGCACATCATCGCGACGCTTCTGCCGCCACGCGCGGAGTCGCTCCCGCACGTCGGGCTGGCTGATCGCGACGATCTCGGCGGCGAGGATCGCGGCGTTCGTTGCGCCCGGCTTCCCGATGGCCAGCGTGCCGACCGGCACACCGGCCGGCATCTGCACGATCGACAACAGCGCGTCGACTCCGTTGAGCAACGTCGCTGGCACCGGGACGCCGAGGACCGGCACGAGT
>Ga0075420_100003106_pt1 | contig 14454 bp, 15 predicted proteins | sample SoiMetdeltSBSDD4_FD_75296 | JGI IMG/M metagenome (GOLD analysis project Ga0075420, IMG submission 75296) | Bulk soil microbial communities from a Populus tree surrounding site in Tennessee, USA - Soil MetaG P. deltoides SBSDD4 | ecosystem: Environmental > Terrestrial > Soil > Tree plantation... | reverse complement strand
TCCAACACGCGTGCCTGCCCTGATTTTCTGCGTTCGCGCACCTTCTACATAGAGGGTCAACGGGCGACGCCCCACAGCGTGCCTCGACGTTGGCCCCCATGACCAGCCTGCCAGACTCTCTCGATCTGAACCACCGGGGCATCGACGCAACTTCGGAGGAGGACCAGATGGCAACCTTCACCGTAAACGTGGGCGGCGTGCGCATGCGGGCCCAGCCAGACACCTCGGCGACCATCCTGATCGACAACCTCGGGTTCGGCACCACCGTGACGACCGTGAGCGACCAGGTCGTCACGGCGGACGGCCACGATTGGCGGAACGTCCAGACCTCGGACGGCCAGGCCGGCTGGGTCGCCAGCGACTTACTCGGGCCGGTCGGTCAGAGCGGGAGCTTCGACGCACGAGGGATCGCCCGGGTGCTCGGGGCGTCGTTCTCAAACGTGTCAACGAACTGGCCGCTCCTCAACAACGCCCTCGCCGCTCGCGACATCGGCGACCGGCTGATCCAGATCGCGGCGATCGCGACGGTCGGCATCGAGACCGGCAGCTTCGCGCCGATCCCGGAGTTTGGTACCGGCGACGAGCACGAGGGGCGAGTCAACCTCGGGAACACCCAGCCGGGCGATGGGCGTCGCTTCAAAGGTCGGGGCTTCATCCAGATCACCGGCCGGTCCAACTACACCACCTACGGGAATCGCCTCGGCGTCGACCTGGTAGGGAATCCCGATCTCGCGCTCGACCCGGACATCGCCAGCAAGATCTTCGCGGACTACTTCATCAATCACGTCGTCCAGTGGCCGCGCGGAACTGGCCCCCTGGTCACTTGCGTGGACCTGGCCCGAGCCGGCGACTGGCGCGGCGTACGCTTCGCGGTGAACGGCGGCTTCAACGGCCTGGACCGGTTCCTTGCGATGGTCGACGGGCTCTCGGCGCTGAGCGGCTGACCCGCGCCCCGGCGCTCCCGAGGCGCCCCGGTCGTTCCGGGGCGCCTCCTGGAGCGCACGATCGCGAGCCACGGCCGCCGGCGTCGACTGTTTGCGTGGAAACCGCCGGGCTGTCGGTTGCGCGGCAGCCCGGTCTCCCGCTGCCGCGCGATGATGATGGTGCGTCGCGGGACAAAGAAGCCCGCGACAGAGCGGCCGAGAAGGCCAGCAGTAACGCAAGGAGAAACGACATGTTCGCAGCGTTCAGCGCCCCCCGTGGCCCAGTGTGCTTCGCCCCGCGCGGCCCGATCTGTTCCGCCTTCGCCCCCCGGGGCCCGATCTGCTCGGCGGCCGCCCCGCGCGGCCCGGTCTGCTAACCAACGCAGCACCAGCACCGAGTCGCACGCACAGGTTGGGGCTTCGACCGCGCAGGTCGAGGCCCCAACGCTGTTTTCCCCCGAAATCGGGCGCCGCTCGACGTCGACGGTGGCCCGAACGAGCAGCAAGGAGGCCCCCCGATGGCTGCCGATCTGACGTCGCCGCAGCTCCCGGCCCGCCGCATCCTGATCGGCGTGGCCGGCTCGATCGCCTCGGTGACCGTGCCGCAATCGATCCTCTGGCTCCGACACGAGCTCGGGGTCGAGGTCCGCGTCGTGATGACCCGCCAGGCCGCCACGATGGTCACGCCCCGCGCGATCGCCGTGGCATCCGGCGCGCCCGTGGCCCTGGACGACACCACCGATCACAACGATCCGGCCGTGCCGCACATGCACCTGACACGCTGGGCGGACCTGATGCTGGTGTTGCCGGCGAGCGCGAACCTTCTCGCCAAGGCGGCGCACGGCATCGCCGACGACCTGCTCACGACGTGCATCGTCGCGGCCCCGTGCCCGGTCGTGTTCGTGCCGGGCATGAACGAGGTCATGTGGCGGAAGCCGGCCATCCAGCGCAACGTCGCCACGCTCGAGGCGGACGGCTACGGCGTCGTCGCGCCGGTCGAGGGGCTGGCCGTCGCCGATGGCCGCCCGACCGTCGGCGCGATGCCGGAGATCGACGCCATCGTCGAGTGGGTGACGCGGTTCCTGAACGAACGGCGCGACGCCGATCCGCTGGCGGAGGCCGATGCCCTCGCCGACCGAGAGTCGGCTATCCAGGAGATCACACGATGAGCAGACGATCCATTGTCTGGATCGCGGCGTTCGCGGCTGCGCTCGCCGTCATCCCGCCCGGCTCGACCGTCTTCGGCGAGACGAGCCACGCGACCGTGGCCGTCGAGCGACGCACCGAGGCCGCCGAATCGCCGCCGCTCGCGGAGCTGTACCAGTCGGTGCTCAGCTTCGAGCCCGGCGCCTGGACCGCCGTCCACAGCCACGGCGGCGGGAGCTACAACACCGTCGTCCAGGGCCAGGTCACACTCCGGATCGGCGACACGGATCGCACCTTCGGGCCGGGCGAGGGCTGGACCGACGAGCCCGGCGTGCTCCACGCCGCCGGCAACACCGGGACGCGTGAGGCGCAGCTGATCGCCAGCACGGTCGTCGAGCGCGGCGTGCCGCCCGCGACCGTCGTGGCTCCCGAGGACGAGGAGAGCGCGCCGCCGCCGCCCGACCTCCTGGCGCTGACCAGGACGATCGCGGTGCTGCCGTCCGGGCCGCTGGACGTCGTCGAGCAGACGATCGACCTCGACGCCGGTGCCCAGGTCGTCCTGCCGACGCCGCTCGGTCCGCGCCTGATCGGCGTCCTGGACGGGACGGTGACGGTGGAGATCGACGGCACCAGCCACACGGTCGAGGCCGGCGATGGCTGGTCCGAGACGGCCGGCGCCGTCCACGCCTACGTGACCGGCGAGGCCGGCGCGCGGATCGCCGTGACGACCCTGGTCCCGCGCACGGCGCCCGTCGCCGACGCGGCCGGCCAGTAGCGGCCCAGGACAGAGGGAGACCGTGACACGGCCCGATGCGCGCCACGGCATGCTGACGTTCGGCCTGATCTGGCTCGGCCAGGTGGTCTCGCTCGTCGGCTCCGGCCTGACCGAGTTCGGCCTCGGGGTCTGGGTCTTCCAGCGCACCGGGGCCGCCACCGACTACGCGTTGATCGCGCTCTGCATCAGCCTGCCGCAGGTGCTGGTGGCGCCCCTGGCCGGGACGGTCGCGGATCGGACCGACCGACGGCTGGTCATGCTGCTCAGCGACTGCGGCGCGGCGCTCAGCACGCTGGCGGTCGCGCTGCTGGCGTGGAACGGACAGCTGGAGACCTGGCACGTCTACGCGGCGGTCCTGGCCACGTCGACGTTCGCCGCCCTGCAATATCCGGCCTATGCCGCCCTGATGACGCAGCTGGTGCCGCGCGAGCAGCTCGGACGCGCGAACGGCATGGTCGAGATGGCGTGGTCGGCGAGCTTCATCGTGGCGCCCCTGATCGCGGCCGCCCTGATCGAGGTGGTATCGCTGTCCGGCATCCTGGTCGTCGATCTGGTGACCTTCGGCGTCGGCGTGGGCACCCTGCTGCTCGCCCGCGTGCCGGGTGAACCCGTCGAGCAGGCCAGCGCGGGCGAGGCAGGCACCTTCGGCACGCAGGCGCGCGCGGGCTGGACCTACGTCGCCACCCATCCGGCCCTGGCTGGCCTGCTGGTCTACTCGGCGGTCGTCAGCCTGAGCGCCGGCACGTTCAACGCCCTGTTCGCGCCGATGATCCTGAGCACGCACTCCCCGACCGTGCTCGGCGCGCTGGCGTCGATTGGCGGTGTCGGCATGCTGGCCGGCGGCCTGATCCTGACGGCCTGGGGCGGCCCTCGTCGTCGGGTGCTCGGCGTGCTCGGCACCGGCCTGGTGTTCGGCCTCGCCCTGACCGCGATCGGCGCGCAGCCGTCGTGGCTCGCCCTGGCGGTGGCCGTCGGCATCTACTTCGGCTGCCTGCCGTTCCTCAACGGCTGCGAGCAGACGATCTGGCAGGGCGCCGTGCCGTCGGGTCTTCAGGGACGGGTGCTCTCGATGCGCCGGGCCGTCGAGCACGGGGCCGCGATGCTCGCCTACCTGGCGGCGGGCCCGATCGCGGACCGGCTGGTCGAGCCGCTGCTGGCCCCGAGTGGGACGCTGGCCCCGACGGTCGGCGTGATCCTCGGGACCGGCCCGGGTCGCGGCATCGGCCTGCTGCTGGTGCTGATGGGGATCGTCGCGCTGCTCGCAACCCTGGCAGCCAGCCTGTCTCCCCGGATTCGGTCGATCGAAGACGAGCGGTCGGCCGCGGCCGGGGACGCGATCGTGACGGCCACCGTGGAGCCCGTGCTGGAGCCCGCCGCGTAGCCGGCCGGGCGTTTCTGACCGAACAGCCGGGCTATCCGCCGTTCGACAGCGACCGCCCAGATCGCCTGATAACCTGACCCCCAGGGAGTGTGTCGAGCCGTGATCCTCTTGAGAAAGGTAGTCCAGGCGCCCTCGCGGGTCGACCTGCTGGTCGTCTGCCCGCACCCCGACGACGAGAGCGTCACGACGGGTGCCCTGCTCGCCCGATACGCGGCACGTGGCCTCCGGACAGCCGTCGTGACCTGTACGGGTGGCGAGGAGGGTGAGGTCGTCACGGCCGGCGCGGACGTGGCCGCGATCCGTGCTCACCTCGGCGAGGTGCGCCGGACCGAGCTGCGCGCGGCCTGTCGGATGCTCGGCGTCGCGCACCTGCGGAGGCTCGGCTACCGTGACTCCGGCATGTGCGGGACCGAGTCGACCCTGCGGCCGGACGCCTTCTGCAACGCCGACCTCGACGAGGCCACGGGCCGGCTCGTCAGGATCGTGCGGGAGCTGCGGCCGGAAGTGGTGGTGACGGAGAGCGCCTGGGCCACCTACGGCCATCCCGATCACGTCATGGCCCGCCAGGTGGCGCTCCGGGCGTTCGCAGCAGCGGGCAGCGAGACGGCCTACCTAGATCAGGGGCCACCGTGGCAACCGGCGCGGCTGTACGCCGTCCATCCGACCGCCGACCGCTGGGAGGTCGCCGACCGCTGGGACGAGATGGTCGACCGGATGCGCGCCGAGAGCCAGGGGGCACCGTTCCTGACCCGCTGGTCGCTCGATCGGGCCGGCGACGAGCGGACCACCACCCGGGTCGACGTCTCGTCGTACGTCGGGGTCCAGCATGCTGCGATCGCCTGCCATCGCACCCAGTTCCCGACCGCGAGCTGGTGGCTGACGATGCCGGCAGCCGCCCGGCGGGTGGCGATCGGCACCTCGCGGCTGGCGCGCCTGTACCCGCTCCCGGCGCCGAACGAGCAGGAGCGGGACCTGTTCCCGGGGAGCCTGTTCGCGCTACGCGACGACGGTGCAACCGCGAAGTCGGCGTGACGCCTCACGCGCGGGTTCGCGGCTCCGGCGGCGCCACGCGGTGAACGCCCGGCCACCCGTCGTCGCGAGCACCTGACCTGATCGGCCGGCTCGGGACACCTTGTAGGTAGAAGCCTGGACGACGCTCCACCGGCCCATCTCGGCCTGGGCACCGACGAAGGACAACCCGAATATCTTCACACCGGTCGACCGGATTCGACGCAAGATCGGAGGGGACCACATGGCGAGCTTCAGCCTGACCGCGGACGGGGTGCGCATGCGGGCACAGCCCGACACCTCGGCGACCATCCTCGTGAACAATCTCGGCCTCGGCACCACCGTGACGAGCGTCAGCGATCAGGTCGTCACCGCCGACGGCCGCGACTGGCGCAACGTCCGGACCGCGGCCGGGCAGGCCGGCTGGGTCGCCAGCGATTTCCTCGCCGCGGTTCAAATCGAAGAGCGCTTCAGCGTGACCCAGGACGGTGTCCGCCTCCGGGCCGAGCCGGGCACCTCGGCGGACATTCTGGTCGATAACCTCGGCCTCGGCACCATCGTGACGGCGCTCAGCGATCATCTCATCACGGCCAACGGTCTCGACTGGCGCAACGTCCGGGCCTCAGCCGGGCAGGTCGGCTGGATCGCCGACGACTTCTTGCGCCCGGTCGGGGCCGGTCAAGGAAGCTTCACGCCGCAGGGGATCGCCGGCGTGCTCGGGGCGCCGCTCTCGAACGTCTCCGCCAACTGGCCCCTGCTCAACGCCGCGCTTGCCGCTCGCGACATCGGCGATCGGCCGGTCCAGATCGCGGCGCTCGCGACGGTCGGCGTGGAGACGGGCAGCTTCGCGCCGATCCCGGAGTTTGCCAGCGGCGACGAGTACGAGGGGCGCACTGACCTCGGGAACACCCAGCCGGGCGACGGGCGCCGCTACAAGGGCCGCGGCTTCATCCAGATCACCGGCCGGTCGAACTACACCACGTACGGCAACATCCTGGGCGTCGACCTGATCGGTAATCCCGACCTCGCGCTCGACCCGAACGTCGCCAGCCAGATCTTCGCCGTGTACTTCACCAACCATCGTATCCAGTGGCTACGCGCGCCGGCGCCGCCGATGAGCTGCGCGGACCTGGCCCGGGCCGGCGAGTGGCGCGGTGTCCGCGTGGCGGTCAACGGCGGCACCAACGGGTTGGATCGCTTCCTCCAGATGGTGAACGGCCTCTCAGCGCTGACCGGCTGACCCGCGGCCCGCGCCCTCGCCGCCTGACCCGACGGTCCTGTGACCGACATCACAGGACGGCCCGCCGACCGCGTGCTATCCTGGCGCCGTCGCGCAGCGGGGCAGCCAGGGAGAGCGGAGATGGCGGACGATCGCGACGCGAGGATCGCGCAGCTCGAAGTCGAGCTGCATCAGGTCCGCGAGGCACATGCGGCCGAGGTTGGCGCCTTGCGCGCGGAGAACGCCGCCCTCCACGAGCGAGCCTCGGCCCTGACCGTAGTGGCTGAGCAGCGCGACAGCGCCCTCGCCGACGCCCTGGAGCAGCGGACCGCGACGGCCGACATCCTCCGGGTAATAGCGACCTCGCCGACGGACTTCCAGGCGATCTTAGACTCCGTCGTCAAGGATGCGGCCCGACTCTGCGACGCGGCCGACGCCCTTATCGTGCGCGCCGATGGCGACACGCTGAAGCGAATCGCGTTGTTCGGCCCGACGCCCAAGGGCGAGCTGGGATCCGGGCCGCCGCTCACGCGGGGCTCCGTCGCCGGACGAGCGGTCCTGGACCGGCGGACCGTCCACATCCACGACCTGAACGCCGAGCCGGCGGACGAGTTCCCGATCAGCAAGGCACTCACCCAGCCCATCGCGGGTTGGCGGACCGCAGTCGCCACGCCATTGCTGCGTGAGAGCGCTGCCATTGGCGCTATCGCAATCATCAGGCACGTGGTGCGGCCGTTCACGGACCGGCAGATCGCCCTCCTGGAGACGTTCGCCGACCAGGCGGTGATCGCCATCGAGAACGCCCGGCTGTTCCAGGAGCTGGAGCGGCGCACGACGGACCTGAGCGAGGCGTTGAAACAACAGACGGCCCTGGCAGATGTGCTCCGCGTGATCGCGGCATCCCCGACTGCCATCCAACCGGTGCTTGATGCTCTGGTCGCAAGCGTGGCCGAGCTCACGGGCGCGACCATCGTGGTCCTCTGGCGTGTCGAAGGCGACCAGCGGGTCGCCGCTGCCCAGCACGGACCGGAAGGCTGGGAGCTAGGGTCTCGGGTACACCCACTGGACGTGGACACCGCAACCACCCGGGCGATCCTTCTGGGTACGACGGTCTACTCGGAAGACACCTTGACCGATGAGCGCTTCCCCGTCGGCCGCCAGCAGGCCACCTGGAGCGGTAACCGCACCATGTTAGCGGTCCCGCTCATGCGAGAAGGCAGGGCCATCGCCACGCTCAACCTCGGCTATCTGGAAGTGCGGCCGCTGGACGAGCGGACGATCCGCCTGGTCGAGACGTTCGCCGACCAGGCCGTCATCGCGATCGAGAACGCGCGGTTGTTCGAGGAACTCCAGGCCCGCGTTGGCGAGCTGCAGGCCCTCGGCGAGGTCGGCGAGGCCATCTCCTCCTCGCTCGACCTCCAGGAGGTCCTGACCAGGATCCTCACCCAGGCCACCCGGCTGGCGGGCGCCGATGGCGGGACCATCTTCGAGCTGGACGAGCCGAGCGGCGAGTTCGTCCATCGGGCCTCGTACGGCATGCCGGATGAGATCATCGCCATACTGGAGAACCAGGGCCGCCCAAACCTCCGCGGCGATTCGCCGCTCGCCCGCGCCGCTCGCAGTGGTACGGTCTACCAGGTCCCTGACTGGCAGTCGGAGCCTGTCGCGTCATCGCCACGCAACGCCGCCCTGCTTCGGGCCGGTTTCCGCGCGAATCTCGCCATTCCGCTGGTTCGTGACCAGCGGTGCGTCGGTATGCTCGTGATCCGCCGCAAGACGCCGGGTGCGTTCCCTCAGACCATCGTCGACTTGCTCCTGACGTTCGCCAGCCAGTCGGTCCTGGCGATCGAGAATGCCCGCCTGTTCCAGGAGGTTCAAGAGAAGGGGCAGGCGTTGGAAGTCGCCAGCCGGCACAAGTCGCAGTTCCTGGCGAACATGAGCCATGAGCTGCGGACGCCCCTGAACGCCATCATCGGCTACTCCGAGATGCTCCAGGAGGAGGCCGAGGACCTTGACCAAAAGTCGCTGATCCCCGACCTCCAGAAGGTCAACGCGGCCGGCAAGCACCTGCTGGGGCTGATCAACGACATCCTCGACCTCTCCAAGATCGAGGCCGGCCGCATGGACCTCGACCTCACCACGTTCGAGATCGGGCCGATGATCCGGGACGTCCAGGCTATCGTCCAGCCGCTCGTCGAGAAGAACGGCAACACGCTGGTCGTCTCCTGCCCGGACGACGTCGGCACCCTCCACGCCGACCAGACCAAGGTCCGACAGGCCCTCTTCAACCTCCTCTCCAACGCCGCCAAGTTCACCGAGTCGGGCACGATCACCCTTCGCGTCTCCAGGGACCACCAGCCGGCTACTCTTGTAGGGGCGGGTTTCCAACGGACGGTCCCCGCAAGCGACGCCGCTAACCCGCCCGACCCACGTACGCCCCCCGCGGCGCCCGACCACCCCGACTCGCCCGACCCCTCGTCCCTCGCCCCTCACCACTCGCAACTCGTGACGTTCGCCGTCGCGGACACCGGGATCGGGATGACCGAGGAGCAGCTCTCCCGGCTGTTCGAGGCGTTCTCCCAGGCCGAGGTCTCCACCCGCAGCAAGTACGGCGGGACCGGGCTCGGCCTCGCCATCAGCCGCCACTTCTGCCGCCTGATGGGCGGCGACCTGACCGTCACCAGCACCCACGGCCGGGGCTCGACGTTCACCGTGCGGCTGCCGGCCGTGGTATCCGAGTCGGCGGTCCCCGCCCAGCCCTGAGACGCTACCGAGGGGAGCCGCCACGGTGGGATCGATCCCGGCCTCACCGCCCGACGAACGGCCAGATCAAGAGCCCTGCCACTCCTGCCGCCGTCACCAGGACCGGCTCCTGGAGCTTGAACCGCCAGAGCAGCACCAGACTCACCAGCCCGATCAGCGCCGTCGGGAGGTCGAAGATCGAGCGAACGCCCAACACGACGACCGCCCCGGCGATGGCCCCCGTCGCCGCCGCCGTCGCACCCTGGACGAACGCCTTGAGCTGGGCGTTGTCGCGGTGGCGCTTGAACCAGGGCGCCGGCACGATCGTAAAGACGTAGACCGGCAGGAAGATGCCGAGCGCCGCCATCGTCGCGCCGGCCAGCCCCGCCACCAGGTACCCGATAAAGGCGACCGTGATGACCACCGGGCCGGGCGTGATCATCGCCACGGCGACCGCGTCGAGGAACTGGTGCTCGGTCAGCCAGCCGTACTGCTGGACAACTCCCTGGTTGAGGAACGGCACGATCGCCAGGCCGCTGCCGAAGACGAACGCCCCGGCCTTGGTGAAGAACACCAGGATCTGCCCGAGCACGCTACCCGTGTCGGCCGAACCCGCCCTCGACCAGGCCTCCAGGGTCCAGGCCACCACGCCGAGCAGCACGCAGGCGAGACCGATCGCCAGGGCACGCGGCCAGCCCGGCCAGGCCCGGACGATCAAGACCAGCAGGCCCGCCGCCAGGAAGAACTCCGCCAGCTCCGCCTGGGACCAGGCGGTGACCGCCGCCAGCACGGCGAAGACGCCCCAGAGCAAGGGATCGTGTTTGTTCGAGGAGCGCGCCAGCTTGTACGCCGCGATGGCGATGATGGCGATGACCGCCGCCCCGATCCCATAGAACAGGGCCTGCATCCACCACAACCCGCCGAAGGCGACGTACGCCATCGAGAGGCCAATCACCATCAGGAACGACGGCAGCACGAAGGCCAACCCCACCAGGGTGGCGCCGGCGATCCCGGCCTGGAAGTACCCGAGCGCGATGGCGGTCTGGGCCGCCAGGGGCCCCGGCATGATCTGGGCGAGTCCCAGCGCCAGCCGGTACGTGTCCTCGTCGATCCAGCCGCGCCGCTCCACCAGGTCGCGGTGCATGTACCCCACGAGCGCGGCGGGTCCGCCGAAGCCGATCGCTCCCAGCTTGAGGAAGTAACCAGCGATCGGCCACAGGCTACTCCCCGCTTCGGACGTGGGGCGCTCCGCGGGCTGGGCCGCCTCGCCGATGCTCATGGCGTCCTCGCCTCGCTCTCGATCCCCGCCAGCTCGCCGATGAGCTGCTGCACCCGGGCCCTGATCAGCTCGCGCACCTCGCGGACCGCCTCGACGGGCTTGCCGGTCGTGTCGGGCATCGGCCACTCGTCGACCTTTCCCTGGGCGATGGCCGCCAGGTCGGGCGGCAGCGGACAGCCCAGGCTGACGACCCGGTCGGCCCGCCCGAGCTGCTCGCGGCTCACCTTCCCGGGCTGCTCGTCCCCCACCTCGATGCCGACCTCGCGCAGCACCGTGACGGCACGCTCGTTCACCCGCTCGTCGGGCTCGGTCCCCGCCGAGAGCCCTTGCGCTCTCCCATCAGCCAGCTGGTTCAACAGCGCCGCGGCGATGACGCTGCGTAGCGCGTTGTGGGGACACAGGAACAGCACGGTCGGCGTTGTCATCTGGTCACCCCTCAGCCACTCGCCGGCGGCAGTAGGCGTAGAGCGCGTCGTAGACCGGCAGCTCGGCCGCGAGCTGCGCCTGGTCGTCCAGATATGCCAGTTGGAACCCCTCGGCGATCGCTTCGAGGCCACGCGACTCCGGCGCGAGATCCTTCGCATCCGTGTCCGCCCCGCGCACGATCAGCGCCAGCCGCGCCAGAGCCGGATCGGTCAGGCTGTACGCCCGCACGATCGCGTCGAAGCTGCACTCCTCCCCGTGGTGCCCCAGCTCGACGCCCGGCACGTCGAACGGCGTGGCCTCCTCCCGTTCCGCGACTGCCAGCACCTGGTCCCCCGGCACGTACAGAAACTCGGCCTCCCGGTCCACGAACCGCTTGATCAGCCACGGACAGGCGATCCGGTCGACCTTCGGTCGTTCACGCGTGACCCACTTCACGGCTCCCCTCCTCCTCATCATGCTCCTGTCTCGCCTGCTCCTCCGGCGGGCGGACCTTACGGAAGACGGCGAACAGGGTCAGGTCGTAGACGATCTTGAGGCTGCCCGCGATCAGGAATGGCAGCCCGAGCGCCGGCACCGCCAGGGTCACGCCGGCGAAGGCGGGCGCCACCGCCAGCGCGCTCGTGCGGGCGACCGACGACAGCCCGGCCGCCGCCGCCCGCTCGTCCGGGTCCACGACGGCCATCGTGTACGACTGGCGCGTCGGGACGTCGAGCTGCGACAGGAGCTGCCGCGCCAGCAGCATCACCACCGCCAGCTCCAGGCTCGGCATCAACGGCACCAGCATCACCAGGACATTTGACGGCAAGTGGGTGAAGACCATCGTGTTCAGCAGGCCGATTCGACGCGCCAGGGGAGCCGCCGCCAGGAACGAGACGGCCGTGAACAGGTTCGCCCAGAAAAAGATCGCGCCCAGCGTCTGGACGTCAGTCCCGAACCGGAGATAGATCCAGTAGGCCAGCAGGCTCTGGACGACGAACCCCTGGCCGAACGAATCGAGGGCGCCGAGCGCGGCCAACTTGATCGCGATGCCGCGCGAGCGATGGAGGCCGAAGCGCGGGCGCGCCTGGGCTGGCGCCGCGCCCCGGTAGTCGCTCGCCTCGACCGTGCCCGAGAGCCGAGCGAACAGCGCCAGCAGCAGCACCCCGATGGCGGCGTACGCCCAGATCAGCGCCCGCTGCGCCGCCAGGGCCTTGAGCCCGAACAGCGCGGGCAGGCCGACCGCGAGCGCCCCGACGGCGAACGCCAGTGTGCCGATCAGGTTGTAGGCGGCGAAGACGTGGGTCCGCTGCTCGTCGTCGGTCGTCTGGGGCAGCATCGCCTGCTCGAGCGACGAGAACGGCCCGGCCTCCCGGCCGGAGGGGCTGATCGCCCCGACGATGGCCGTGACGGTCAACACGACGAGATCGCTCGTGATCGCGAAGACCGCGCCCGCCAGGGCCATCGCCGCCGCCCCGGCCATCAGCACGCGCCGCCGCCCGAGTCGATCGGCGACCTGGGTCAGTGCGACCGTCAGGATCGCGCCGCCGGCCAGCACGGCGGTGAACGTCCCGCCGATCGTCGCCGTGTCGTACCCCAGCGAGGCGAGATAGAGCCCGAGGACGACGGAGAGAAAGCCGTAGGCGAACATCCGGATCGCGCAGGTGACGAACAGCAGCCAGCCGTCGCGCGACAGCCCGGGGAACAGGGACGACCGCCAGGAGACTCCCGACATCTGCCGCATCACGCCCCCCTTTAGCTCGACGGGTCCGCCGCCAGTTGCGCGTAGAGCGCGTCGTAGATCAGCGCGCCCCGCTCCACGGCCGTCCGGTCATCCGGACTGGTGAGCCGCAGGCCGCGGCAGATCAGGTCGAGCCCGGGCGCGGCCGGCTCGATCGTGACCTCCTGGGTGACGTCGGCCTCGTCCACCAGCTGCGCGATTCGTTGCAGGACCGGATCGTCCAGGCCGTACTCCCGCACGATCGTGTGGAAGCTGGAATGGCCGCCCCGGTGCGAGAGCCGAGCCCCGGGGATGTCGAACGGCTCGGCCCCGTCGGGCAGCGGGCCGGCACCGGCCGCCACGAACACGAATTCGGCGGACGGGTCGACGAAGCGCCGGATCAGCCAGGCGCAGCCCATCCGATCGACGCCGATGTTCTCCCAGGTCACCCACCGCATCAGTCGGCCCTCCCACCGGCCGCGAGCAGCGCCTGCCGAGCGCGCTCGCCCAACGGGGATCGGAAGTAGTCCTGGAGGCGCGCCTGCTGGTACCGCTTCGAGAGGCCGGCCAGGTCCGCATCAGGCCGCTTCAGCCCGGCCAGGATCTCGGCGTAGACGGCGTCCACCTGGGCGACGAACTGGCCGACCAGCTCGTCATTTCTGCCGTCCGAACAGAGCGAGGCCTCCCAGAGCATCGCATCCCCACCCCGTTCGCGGATCTCGGCCGCCAGCCACTGCAGCTCCTCGCGCGTCCGCGACGAGGGCGGCAGCACCCAGACCGCGTCGTGCAGGAGGAGCGCCCCGAGCCGCTTCAGCTTGCGCCAGACGGAGACGCGCGCGACGGTCGGCTCGCGCGGGACCTTGTAGAGGAGGAGCAGCCAGCGCACGGACATTGTTGTATCCACGGTTACATCATAGCGTATGATAGTTGGTAACCATGGTTACAGTCAAGGGCGCGGCTGCACCGGCTGTCCCCGGTAACCGGACCCGGCAACAGCGGGAGGGGCCGACGTGCACCACGACGATCCGTGGATCTTCGAGATGGTTTGGGCGATCGAACACCGGGAGCAGCCTGGACGCCGGTCCACGGCTCGGCTCGACCCTCACATGGCCGGATCGCGGCAGCCGGCAGGATCACCGGCCGCCGCCGAGCTACGACGTTGGCAGCATCCGGGCCGCCTCCTCGCCGGCCTCACCGCCGGCGCCCGGCTACGGCTTCGCCGCTCGCCCGCGAAGCTGTCGTGAGAGGCTGGTGTCGCGTCAGCCGTCATCTGACGGGGTGGGCAGGGCTGGTGGGCCCTACTAAGGCCAGCGTAGCATGAGAGCAACCGCACGCTGAGGAGGTCACCGCATGACTGACACCGTCACGCGCCCCGTGGGCATCGACTTTCTCGTCTCGTTCTGCGACGCCTTCAATCGGCACGACCTCGATGCCCTGATGGCCCACATGACGGAGGACTGCATCTTCGACGCCTCCGCCGGACGGGAGCAGCAAGGTACACGCTACGTCGGCCGCGACGCGGTACGGACCGGCTTCGCCGAGGTGTTCGCCAACTTCCCCGACAGCCGGTGGGAGGAGGGACGACACTGGGTCTCCGGGGACCGAGGCGTATCCGAGTGGGTCTTCCGCGGCACCCGGCTCGATGGGACCCGCGTCGAGGTCAACGGCTGTGACCTGTTCACCTTCCGGGACGGCAAGATCGCCGTCAAGGATTCGTTCCGGAAGCAACGCTCATAGGGCTAGTTTCTGGTGCGAAACTCGGGAGCCACGGTCGTTGACGGGCGTGACGCGGGGTTGCTGCGCAGCGGGGATGGCCGGATCGCGCGTGCGTGGGCTTGGTCGGCGGTCTGGGCCGGTCA
>Ga0075420_100003104_pt1 | contig 14455 bp, 10 predicted proteins | sample SoiMetdeltSBSDD4_FD_75296 | JGI IMG/M metagenome (GOLD analysis project Ga0075420, IMG submission 75296) | Bulk soil microbial communities from a Populus tree surrounding site in Tennessee, USA - Soil MetaG P. deltoides SBSDD4 | ecosystem: Environmental > Terrestrial > Soil > Tree plantation... | reverse complement strand
TCCGGGCGCGTGTCGCGCACCAGCGCCTCGGCTTGCGGCACGTCGCCCGCGCACATCACCTTGTAGCCGGCGCGTTGCAGGTTGGCGGCCAGCAGATCGCGGACCGCCGCTTCGTCGTCAACTACCAGAATGGAACCGCCCATGGGCACTCCCGTTGTTTAGAGGCGTGGCCATGCTATGTCGGGCCCGCGCGTAGGCATATCGCTGGCCCCTTATTTAACAGTCGCGTCATATTGGCCGCGTGTCGTTGCGCACCGACAGGCCTTCGGAACCTGCCCGCGCTCAAGGAAATTCATGGAAGACGCGGATTTTTCGGCCGGATGCGGCCTAGCGCTTCACCTTCATGCGCTTGGCGAGCGCGCGGCGCGCGACCAGCGTAAAGGCGACGAGCAATACGGCCGTGCCGCCGATCAGCCAGTAGCTCACCGCGGCCGAATCCTCGAGCGCGGCGCGGATCTGCCCGCCAAACACCGTCCACGCCAGCATCCCCGGGATCAGGGCGAGGAAGGTGCCAAGCATGAATTTCCATAGCGGAATACGCACCGCGCCGGCGATCATGTTCTGCACCACGAACGGCGGGGTGGGCAGCATGTTCGCCCCGAAGACCGCGGTCACGCCATGCTCGCGCAACAGCTCCCCGGCGGGCTCGAGCGCATCGCCCGCCAGGCGCTTGAGCGTGGGGCGCGGCACGTAGCGGCCGGCGAAGTAGGTCGCGAGCGCCGCCAGCAGCACGCCAGTGGTGCTGTACACGAGGCCGAGCAGCACGCCGAAGGTCATCACCGAGACGAGCGTAAGCAGCGGGCGTGGTAGGAGCACGAACGCCGCCGGCGTATACGCCGCGATCAGCACGAGCGGCGCCCACCAGCGCTCGCGCACCGCGCGCGTGAAGTCGAGGATGTTCTCCACCGTGACGATCTCGGCGAGCGGCGTCCAGCGCCAGGCCGCCGCCGCTGCCGCGATGACCAGCGCGATCAAGCCGAGCTTGCCCCAGGCGGGTCGGCGCGCACGGGTTCTTGGCATCGCCGGGCAGTCTATTGGGCCCGCCCGCATTTGCAGGCACGATACGCATAGCCCATGCAGACATCCGAGCGCACCTTCTACACGCGGGCTTTCGCGCTCGCCACGATCCTGATCATCGGCTACCTGCTGTACCTCGTCCTTACGCCGTTCTTCGCGCCGATCGGCTGGGCGTTGTTCATCGCCTTCCTGATCCACCCGCTGCACCGCTGGCTGACGCGCAAGCTCGGTGGCCGCGCCGCGCTGTCCGCCGCCCTGCTCACGATCCTGACCTTCCTGGTGGTCATCGGCCCGCTGGCCGGTCTCGGCGCGGCATTCGCCGCACAAGTCACGGACCTCGCGCGCCATGCCCAGGCATTCGCGGTCGAGCACAAGCCCGCCGACCTGTCGGATCTCGCCAGCCTGCCGATCGTGGGCCCGGCGCTCGTCTGGGTGCAGGAAAACGCCGGGATCTCGCTCGCCCAGATCCAGGCCTGGGCGGTCGAGGGTGCGCAGGCCGTGCTCAAGGCGCTCGGTACGCTCGGGCGTGCGGCGTTCGTGGGAGCGCTCGGCACCGTGATCGGCTTCGCGCTGATGATGTTCATCCTGTTTTTTGCGATCCGCGACGGCAAGCGCATCGCGGACACGGCGCGCGCGCTGCTCCCCGCCTCCGAGGCCGACAAGGCGAGGCTGTTCCGCCATCTCGCCTCGGTGACCCGCGCGCTGGTCTACGGCTCCGGCGTCACCGCGCTGGCGCAGGGGGCGCTGGTGGCGATCGGCTTCGCGATCGTCGGCCTGCCCTCGCCGGTGGTATTCGGCGTGCTGGCAGCGCTCGCCGCTCTCATTCCGCTCGTCGGCACGCCGGTGGTCTGGGTGCCGGCCGCGCTGGTGCTCGCGGCCCAGGACCGCTGGGGCGCGGCGCTCTTCATGGTGATCTGGGGCGGGATCGTGGTGACGATCGACAATTTCCTGCGCCCGTGGTTGGTGTCGGGGCGCGCGCAGATCGACGCGCTCACCGTGTTCATCGGGGTGCTGGGCGGCGTGTCGGCCTTCGGCCCGATCGGCGTGCTCCTCGGGCCGCTGGTGCTGGCGCTGGCGATCGCGCTGGTGCGCTTCGCGCTGGAGTCGCGCGCCGCCGACAAGCCCTGACGGGACATCGCTGACGCCGAATCGCGAAAGGCGCGGCCTTGCGCCGGCCCGCAGGCTGTTCAGGATGCGGGGCAGGGCTCAGCATGGCGGCATGTACAAGCTTCTCGCGCTCGCGTTCGCAACCGCGTTCTTCGCGTCCGACATCTTCGCCGCCCCGCGCGCGCAGAGCGCCGAGGAATGCGGCATCGCCGCCGACATGGCGCTCGTCGCGCAGGCGCTCGCGCGCGAGAACATCGACCGGCCGAAAGCCGGCGCGATCATGGCGCGCATCTACGACGTGGCGGATTCCGACCGCGGCATGGCGCTGATGCAGCACATCCTCGAGACGGCGTACTTGCGGAACGTCGATACCGGCGGGGCCCTGGCCGAGGAGCTGTTCACCGCGTGCATGCAGAGCGGCGGCGACATGGACTCGGTCTTCGGCCGGCGGCTCTAGTCTTCCTTCGCGATCGGCTGGATTGCGGAGTCGCCGGGCGGCGGCTCCTGCGGGGGAATGGGTGCCGGGGCATCCGGATCCGGCGGCTCCTTCACCGGCTCGTGTCCCGGCATCGGCGGTTTGTCCATCGCTTAAAGACAACGCCGCCGCGACAACGTGCGACCGATGAGTCGCCCGGCCTAGCCGCTCAGAAGCGCTCGAGCAGCTCGCGCAGCGCGTCCGTCGAGACCGGCTTCACCAGGTGCGCGCTGAATCCCGCCTCGCGCGTGCGGCGCAGGTCCTCCGGCATGCCGGAGCCGGTGACCGCGACGAACCGGATCTCGCCGAAGCCGTCCTCGCGGCGCAGGCGTGCGACCACGTCGTAGCCATCGACGCCCGGCATGCCGAGATCGAGCAGCACCAGCTGCGGCGGCTCGAGGCGCGCGGCCTCGAGCGCCGAGCGGCCGTCGTGCGCCACGCGGACGTCGTTGCCCATGTAGCGCAGAAGCAGCGCCAGCGCCTCGGCCGCGTCCAGATTGTCGTCGACCACAAGGATGCGCATCAGGGCATTCAGCTTAGCCGCGCCGGCCGGCGCGCCGAAGTCGCAGCGCTCGCAATTTGAGGTCGGCGAGCTTCGACCGGGCGTCAGGACGCCATGACGGGGAAAATCCTCACTGTCCGCCTCGCGCGGAAGCGGCCGGCTTCGGACTGGCGGCGATCGCCTGCGCGATTGCCCCTTGCAACGTCGTGGGTGAGCACGGCTTGGACAGGACCTCGAGGCCGATGGATCTTGCCTGCTCGATGCGCGCGGCGTAGCCGCTCATCAGTACCACCGGCAGCAGCGGCGCGCGCCGCGCGAGCTGCAAAGCGAGCTCGATGCCGTCGATGCGGCCCGGCATTTCGATGTCGCTCAGTACGATATCGAACGACCGGTCCTCGACCGCTTTGAGCGCCGCCCTGGCGTTTTCCACGCGCCGCACGCGGCAGCCGAGCGACTCGAGCACGGCGGCGGTCGCCTGCGCAAGCGCGTCGTTGTCCTCCACTAGTAACAGCTCGCACTCCAGGCCCGCAGGCCGGCGCCCGGCGCTCGCCTCGCGCTCCATCCTGGCATCGGCCGCCGCGCGCGCAAAGTAGAGCCGCACGCGCGTACCCTTCCCCGGGCTTGACGCGATCTCGATCTTGCCGCCTGCACTGCGGCAAAGGGCCTGGACCTGCGTGAGGCCGAGGCCGGTGCCCTTGCCCGCCGGCTTGGTGGTGAAGAACGGCTCGAGCACATGTCCGATGACTGCCGGATCGATGCCGTGTCCGGAATCGGCCACCTCGAGCAGCACCTGGTCCTGCGCGTTGCGCGCCGACACGACGAGCCGGCCGCCGCCTTCCATGGCGTCGCGCGCGTTGAGCGCGAGATTGATGAGCGCGAGCTCGAGCTCGGCGACGTCCACGAAGATCGCTGCCGTGTCCGGCGCGACTTGCGCCTCGAGCTCGATCGAGCCCGGCAACGCGGCGCGCACCAGCGCAAGAAGGGCCTGCAGCCGGTCCTGGAGCAGCACTCGCTCGGGCGCAAGCGCCTGCCGGCCGGAAAGCGCCAGCAGCTGCCGCGTCAGCCGGGTACCGTTGCCCACGGCGCGCTCCATGGCGGCGAGGTGGCGCGCCGCGTCCGGCGATGCATGCCGGCGCAGCAGGTGCAGGTTGCTCGTCACGATCATCAGCAGGTTGTTGAAGTCGTGCGCCACGCCGCCGGCCAGCTGGCCGACGACCTCGAGCTTCTGCGACTGCGCGAGCGCGAGCTCGGTCCGGCTGCGGCGTGCGGTCTCCTCCTCAAGCCGTTGCACGGCATCGAGCTCCTCGCGCGTGCGCTTGAGCGCCACCCAGGCCATCCATGCCAGAGCGCAGGCGAGAGGCACGACGAATAGCGCGATCAGCGCCACGCGCACGGCCCAGCCGGCGAACACCTGCGCCCGGTCGAAAGCGGCAGCGACGTAAAGCGGGTATTGCCCGAGCTTGCGGAACGCGACCACGCGCGTTGCGCCATCGAAAGGCGAGAGGGTCTCATGCTGCCCGTACCAGGCTCCTTCGGCGATCCGCTGCATCAGCGGGTCGCTCGGTGCCACCGCGGCGCCCGGGGTCACGCCGCCCGGCCAGCGCGCAACCAGCCGCCCGTCGGCGCGCAGCACCACGACTCGCAGGCCGCGGACGCTGCCCGCCATCTCCTCCCAGAAGGCGGTTAGGTATTCCGGCCGCAGGCTGATGTGCACGGAGCCGGCATACGTGCCGTCAGGTAAAACCCGGCGCCGGCTCATGTCGAAGATCGCTTCGCCCGTCGCCCGGCTCCTGAGCTGCTCGGTGATGAACACCCCGCTCCCCTGGCCGCCGCGGTGCACCGCATACCATTCCCGGTCCGAGTAGTCGATATCGCGCGGCGGCGGGAACACGCGGCTGGTGCCGAGCGAGCGGCTGTCGGCGCCGTGCATGAATAGCCCCTGGACCTGCGGCAGGCCGCGCGCCATGTCCTTCAGCTTCTCGTGCGCCTCGGCGCTGCGCGCGAGCACCTCTGCGTCCGACGCGTTGCCGAGCAGCTCCAGCATGCGCGCGAGAACCATCTCGTTGGTTTCGAGCATCTTCAGCGCGTGCTCCTGCGCGATGCGCGAGGCGGCGTCGAGCTGGCCGCCGGCTTCGACAAACGCCTGCCGGTAGAGCACCGCGGCGGTGCCGAAGAGCACGAAAAGCGGCAACGCGAACGCGAGTACGACCACCGCCCGCAGCCGGACCAGCGTTCGCTGACGGCTCGCGGCGAGCGCGCTCGAGGGCGATTCGGCTGGAGCGGCGCTTGCCTCGCTCATGGCGCCGGGCGGAACGAATCCAGCATCGCGAGCAGCTTGTCCGGCGCGAAGGGCTTACGCAGCACGGCGTCCGCGCCGACCACGCGCGCGGTCTCGAGGTAGTTCCCTTTCGTCATCTTGCCGCCGCCGGACATCGCGACAATCTTGAGGCGGGGCCAGCCCGAGCGGAAGGCAGACACCGCTTCCAGACCGTCGGTGTCGGGCATGAAGATGTCGGTGATCAGCACGTCCGCCGGCCGCGCCTTTTGCACGGCGAGAGCCGCCGCCGCGCTCGGCGCGGTGTCGACGTCGTGGCCGGCACTTCTCAGCACCAGCGCGAGCGACTCGAGCAGCTCAAGATTATCGTCGACGATGAGGACGCGCACCGCCCCTCCCGGAGAGGGCATTCTACGCAAGTGAAGCGTCTCTCAAGCCCGCGAAGCGGCCGAGAGGTCCACGAGCAGCTGCAGCAGCGACTTCGGCTCGAAGGGCTTGCGCAGCGTCGCGTCGGCGCCCGCCACCTCGGCGATGCCGAGGTAGAGCTTGCCGTCGACGCGCACGCCGCCGCCCGACATCGCGATGATCCGGATCTGGGGGAATTCGCGCCGGAAGCTGGTGATGGTCTCGATGCCGTCGCGCTCGGGCATGAAGATGTCGGTGATCAGCACGTCCGCCGGCTGCGCGCGCTGCAGCTCGAGCGCGCGCATGCCGTCGGGCGCGAGTGCGACCTCGTAGCCCGCGCGCTCGAGCACGAGCTTGAGCGACTCGCGCATGTCGGCGCTGTCGTCCGCGATGAGCAGCCGGCTCACGACGCGCGCCAAGTGCCGATCGCGGCCTGGATTGCGTGCGGATCGGCCGGCTTGACGAAATGGTGGTGGAATCCCGCCTGCTCGGCGAGCGCCCGGTCCTGCTCGCGGCCGCGTCCAGTCAGGGCGATGAGCAGCGCGGGCGTCGCGCGCAGGCGATGCGCCACCTCGTAGCCGCTCATGCCGGGCAGGCCGATGTCCACCAGCGCGACCTGCGGATCGAAATCGCGCGCGATCGCGAGCGCCTGCTCCCCGTCCGCGGCAATGCGCACCTCGTGGCCATGGCGGCGCAAGTGTGCGGCGAAGCCTTCGGCGGCGTCCGTGTTGTCGTCCACCACCAGGATGCGACGCTGCGCAGCGGCTGCGGGCGCGGGCCTTTCCGGCGCCGGCTGCGGCATCTCGTCCGCCGCGCAAAGCGGCAAGCGCAGGGTGAACTCCGCGCCGCGACCGGCGCCGTCGCTGCGCCCTGCCAGCGATCCGCCGTGCAGCTCGGCGAGCTGCCGCGCGAGCGAGAGGCCGATGCCCAGGCCGCCGGGAATGCGCCCGCGCGTAGTCTCGCCCTGGCCGAACATCTCGAACACGCGCGGCATCTCCCGCGGGTCGATGCCCACGCCGTTGTCGCGCACCGCGACCGTTGCCCAGCCATCGAGCGCGCGCGCCTCCAGCTCGATGCGGCCGCCGCGCGGCGTGTACTTCGCCGCGTTGTTGAGCAGATTGGAGATCACCTGGGCGAGCCGCACCGGGTCGCCGCGCACCATCGCGGACGCCGGCGCGTTGCGCACCACGAGCTCGTGGCCGCCCGCGGTGATCAGCGGGCGGCTGGTCTCGAGCGCCGCAGCAACGATCTGCTCCAACAGCGCGACCTCCTTGTGCAGGCTGATTTGCCCGCGGCTGATGCGCGTGACGTCGAGCAGATCGTCGACCAGACGGATCAGGTGCGTCACTTGCCGGTCGAGGATGGCGCGCGCGCGCGCGGCGAGCGGCGGCTCGAGCTCGGGTTCCTGCAGCAGCGAGACTGCGTTGCGGATCGGCGCGAGCGGGTTGCGCAGCTCGTGCGACAGCACCGCGAGGAACTCGTCCTTGCGCCGGTCGGCGGCCGCGAGCTCGCGCTGCAGCGCGGCCAGCTCGATCCGCGCGGCGACGCGCGCCAGCAGCTCGCGCGCGCTGAACGGTTTCTGCAGGTAGTCGTCGGCGCCGGCGTCGAGCCCTTCGATGCGCGCCTCCTCGCCGGCGCGCGCCGAGAGCAGGATCATGGGAACGCTGCGCGTCCGCGCGTCGGCGCGCAGCGCGCGCGCGAGGCCCAGGCCGTCGAGCTTCGGCATCATCACGTCGGCGAGCACCAGGTCGGGCCGTCCCCTGCGCACCGCGGCGAGCGCCGCCTCGCCGTCGGCGAGCACCTCCACCTCGTAACGCGGCGCGAGCAGGTTGCGCACGTATTCGCGCATGTCGGCGTTGTCGTCGGCCCAGACGATGCGGCTGCGCGGTGCGTCGCGCTCGGATGGCGCAGCCGGCTCGGGCCCGGTGAGCCAGCCGAGCGCTTCCTGCACGTAGGACGCCGGCCCGAGCGCGCTGGAGGCGAGCGCCGCCTGCGCGCCGACGCGCTCCGCTGGCAGGTGCGAGCGGCCGCGCGGAATGGCGATGGTAAACGTGCTGCCGACGCCCTCGACGCTGTCCACCCCGACCGCGCCGCCGTGCAGCTTGACGAGCTCCTGCACCAGGGCGAGGCCGATGCCCGTGCCCTCGTGCGTGCGGCTCTTCGTGCTTTCGATGCGGTGGAAGCGCTCGAACACGCGCGCGAGGTGCGCCGCTGGAATGCCGCCGCCGGTGTCGCGCACCTCGAGCACGAAGTTTTCTTCTAGCCTCAGGGAAACGGCAATTTCGCCCTCGAAGGTGAATTTGAACGCGTTCGACAGCAGGTTGAGAACGATCTTCTCCCACATCTCGCGGTCGACATACGCGGGCTCGGCGAGCGGGGGACAATGCACCGTGAACTTGAGGCCCCCTTTTTCCACCGCCGAGCGGAAGCTCGAGGCGAGGTTTGCGGTAAACCCGGCGAGGTCGGTCGCCACGTAGCTCGCCTGCGCACGCCCGGCCTCGATGCGCGAGAAGTCGAGCAGCGTGTTGACCAGCTTCTGCAGCCGTAGCGCGCTGCGCAGCACCATTTCCTGGCGCTCGCGCTGCGCGGGCGGCAGCGGCGCTTCGGCATCGGCTAGGCCGTCGGCGAGCGGTCCCAGCATCAGCGTGAGCGGCGTGCGGAACTCGTGGCTCACGTTGGAGAAGAACGCGGTCTTCGCCCGGTCGATTTGTGCGAGCACCTCCGCGCGCCTGCGTTCTTCTTCGTACGCGCGCGCGTTCGCGATCCCGGTGGCAACGTGATCGGCGACGAGCGCGAGGAAACCGCGGTACTCGTCGTCGAGCGTGCGCCGCGCGCCGGTGCCGGCGAGCAGGTATCCGTAAGGGGCCGCGCCGGGGCGCGCGACCGGCAGCACGAGCGCGCCGTCGAAGGTTTCGCACGGCAGCCGGATCGCCGACGGCGGATTCTCAAAGCCGTGTGCCGCGGCGAGGTGCGCCACCGACCCTTCGGGGTCGGCGCGGTAAAGCAGGGCGAATGACAGGTCGGCCGGATTGTCCGCAGCCGCGCCAGCCGCGGCGCGCCACGCGCTGGCTTCGCCTTGGGCGAGCGCCGCGCGCGCGCCGAGATCGCGCAGCGTGCGCAGGCGCCGCTCGCCCAGCACGCGGCGGGTGCTCTCGATCACGGCGGTGAACACGCCCTCGACCTCGCCGCCCTCGCCGCGCACCGGGCTGAACGAGAATGAGAAGTAGCACTCTTCCGGATAGCCGCCACGCTCGAGGAACAGCAGCTGGTCCTCCGACCACGTCGCTTCACCGGCCGCGACCACGCCGTCGAGCATGGGCGCGATCACGTGCCAGATCTCGGACCACACTTCGCGGCACGGCCGGCCCAGCGCCCACGGGTGCTTCTTGCCGAGGATCTCGGCGTAGGCGTCGTTGTAGAGCACGATTCGCTCCGCGCCCCAATAGAGCACGATCGGGAAGCGCGAGCCGAGGCAGATGCTGAGCGCGCTGCGCAGGCTCTGCGGCCAGCGTTCCACCGGCCCGAGCGGCGTCCTCGACCAGTCGAGCGCGCGTATGCGCTCGCCCATCTCGGCGCCGCCGGCCAGGAAAGCGTCGCTGATCATGCGCTCATGCAGGCTACGAATTGCTGGAGCTGCCGATGCGGTGCGCCTCGAGCGCCGGCTCGCCGGCGATGTTGCGGCCGCGCTCGATCGCCATCTGGATCTCGCGCGGGTCGGCGGGCTTGACGAAGTGGTAGTCGAAGCCCGAGTCGGCGGCGCGCGCCCGGTCTTCCTTCTGGCCGTAGCCGGTGAGCGCGATCAGCAGTACGTGGTTCGTGTCGCCGCGCTCGCGCAGCTGGCGCGCCACCGCGTAGCCGTCGAGGCCGGGCAGCCCGATATCGAGCACCACCACGTGCGGATCGAACACCTTGAGCGAAGCGAGCGCCTGCAGGCCGTCGTGCACCGCCTTCACTTCGTGGCCTTCCAGCCGCAGGAACGCCGCGGTGCTCTCCGCCGCATCGACGTTGTCGTCGACCACCAGCACGCGCCGGCCATAGACTTCGCGCGAGTCGCGCGGCGCCGGCGCGTGCGCGCCGCGCTGCGGCTGGGTCTCGACCGCGCTGATGCACGGCAGGGTCACGGTGAAGGCCGCGCCGCGGCCGGGCCCTTCGCTCGCCACGGCGACGCGTCCCTGGTGCAGCTCGACCAGGCGCTTCACCAGCGTGAGGCCGATGCCCAGGCCGCCCTGGCCGCGGTCGAGCGCGCGCTCGCCCTGCACGAAGAGGTCGAACACCTTGTCGATGAGCTGCGGCTCGATGCCGGCGCCGTTGTCGCGCACCACGATGCTCGCCTCGCCCTCCTCGGCGGCCGCGATCAGCTCGATGCGCCCGCCCTCGCCGGTGTATTTCGAGGCGTTGTTGAGGAGGTTCGCCACCACCTGCGAGAGGCGCGCGAAGTCGGCCGAGAGCCACACCGGCGCCGGCGGCACCGACACTGCGAGCGTCTGGGCGCGCGTATCGACCAGCGGCCGCGCGGTCTCCACCGCGTGCGCGAGGATGCGCCCGAGGTCGACCGGCTCCTTCTTGAGCGAGATCTTGCCCTGGCTGATGCGCGAGACGTCGAGCAGCTCTTCCACCAGCCGCGCGAGCAGCGAAACCTGGCGGTCGACCACGTCGCGCGCCATGGTGAGCTTCGGGTCGGGCGGCGCGAGGCGCCGGATCACCTCGACCGCGTTGCGGATCGGCGCGAGCGGGTTGCGCAGCTCGTGCGACAGCATCGCCAGGAATTCGTCCTTGCGCCGGCTGGCGTCCTGCAGGCTCTCTTCCGCGGCGCGCGAGCGCACGATCTCGCGCTGCAGGCTCGAGTAGAGGCGCGCGTTGTCGAGCGCGATGGCGGCGCGGCTCACCAGCTCCTGCACCGTGACCAGGTCGCCCGGCAGCAGCTCCGGCGAATCGGCGCCGATCGCGAGCGCGAGCGCGCCGAGCGTGCGGTCGCCGACGCGCAGCGGATAGCACACCGTGTCGCCCTCGAGCGGCAGCCCTTCGCGCACCACGCGCTGCAGCGCGGCGCGCAGGGTGGCGGGCAGCTCGCCGTAGCTCGCCACCGGATTGGTCTGCAGGCGCCCCGCGTGCTCGCTGCGCAGGAACACGAGCGGCGCCTCGGCGTCCGCGTCCACCACCAGCGCGCCGGTGCCGGCGAGCTGCGGCACCACGAGGTCGAGCAGGCGCCGCATGCCCTGCTCGAGGTCGAGCGAGGCGCTGAGCTCGTGGCTCGCGCGCGCGAGGAAGTTCGAGCGCCGGGTGGTCTCCTCGGCGGCGGCGCGCGCCGCCTCCGCCCTCGCGCGCGCCACCTGCTCGCCCGCGAGCGAGCGGGTGCGCTGCTGCATCTGGTAGAGGTCGACGAACACGCGCACCTTGCTGCGCAGCACCTCGGGCACCACCGGCGACAGGATGTAGTCCACCGCGCCGAGCGAGTAGCCCTGCGCGGTCTGCATCTCGTCGGCGTACGCGGTGATGAAGATGATCGGCGTGTGCGCCGAGCGCTTGTACTGCCGGATGAGGCGCGCGGTCTCCAGGCCGTCGATGTCGGGCATGTTGACGTCGAGCAGGATCACCGCGAACTCGCGCGCCAGCACCTCGCGCAGCGCCTCCGCGCCGGAGCGCACCATGATCAGGTTCTGGTCCAGCTCCTCCAGGATCGTCTTGAAGACGAGCAACTTCTCCTGAAGGTCGTCGACGATCAGGATGTTGCTTTTCTCGTTCATCAGCGGTGCAGCCAGCCGCGCAGCACGGCGAGCAGGTGCAGCCGGTCGACGGGCTTGGACAGGTAGTCCCAGGCCCCGGCCTCGATGCACTTCTCGCGGTCGCCCTTCATCGCCTTCGCGGTCACCGCGATGATCGGCAGGTCGCCGCCCTTCGGCAGCTTGCGGATCTCCTTGATGGTGGTGATGCCGTCCATCTCCGGCATCATGATGTCCATCAGCACCACGTCGATCTCGGCGTCGGCTTCCACCTTCTTGATCGCGTCGCGGCCGTTGTTCGCGGACACGATCTCCATGCCCTGCTCGTCGAGCAGGGTGGCGAGCGCGAAGATGTTGCGCATGTCGTCGTCGACGATCAGCGCGCGCTTGCCTTCGAGGATGCGGTGCGTGGAGTGCAGGTTCTCGAGGAACTCGCGCTCCGCCAGGGGCATGCTCGCGGCGCTGCGATGTAGGAAGAAGTACACGTAGTCGAGCAGCCGCTCGACCGACTGCGCGTCGCGCAGGGCGAAGGTGCCTTCGGTGTTCTGCCAGCGGGTGATGTGTTCCGAGGCCTTTTCGCCGAAGAACACCACCGGCAGGAGCTGCGTCACCGGGTTCTGCGCCAGCAGGTCGAGCACGTCCTGCGGCTCGAGGTCGGCGACCTTGTCATCGACCACCAGGCAGTCGACCTGGTTCGACTTGAGCAGCCGCAGCGCCTCCTCGCCCGACCAGGCGACCAGCATCGGCACGTCGGCCCCTCCGAGGCGCTCGACGATGCCGCCGCGCGTCTCGCCGTCGGGCATGAGCAGCAGCACCTGCTTCGCCGGCCGCGCCACGAAGCCCTTCAGGCGCTCGATCGCGCGGTCGACCAGATCCCGGGAGACCAGCGGCTTGGAGATGAAGCCGATCGCGCCCGAGTCGAGCGCTCGGTCGCGCGCCTCTTCGGTCGACACCACGCACACCGGGATGTGGCGCGTGGACAGGTCGGCCTTGAGGCGCTCGAGCACGCGCCAGCCCTGCATGTCGGGCAGGAAGATGTCGAGCGTCATGACCGCCGGGTGGAACTCGCGCACCATGGCGAGCGCCGCCGCGCCGCTCGAGGCCACCACGCCCTTGAAGTGCTTGTCGCGCGCCGCCTCGAGCAGGATCTTGGCGAAGCCGAGGTCGTTCTCGACGATCAGGATCACCTGGTCGCCCGGCTGGATGTCGTCGCGGTCGTCGTTCGCCTCGTTGGCGAACTGAAGGCCCGTCGGCTCGTCCGCCGCGATCGGCTCTTCCACTGCAGGTTTTTCCACCACCGGTGCCGGCCGGGGCCGCGCGGTGCGGGTGGGGACATAGGTCTGCGGCAGGTAGAGCGTGAACACGCTGCCCGCGCCGGGCGCGCTCACCAGCTTGATCTCGCCGCCGAGCAGCTTGGACAGCTCCCTGGAAATCGCGAGGCCGAGGCCGGTGCCGCCGTACTTGCGGCTGGTCGAGCCGTCGGCCTGCTGGAACGCCTCGAAGATGATCTGCTGCTTCTCGGTCGAGATGCCGATGCCGGTATCGCTCACCTTGAACGCGACCACGCGCTCGGTGCGGTCGAGCTCGTCCGCATCCGGCGACCAGCCTTCGATCGCGGGCGCGATGCTGATCGACACGTTGCCGACGTGGGTGAACTTGAACGCGTTCGACAGCAGGTTCTTGATGATCTGCTGCAGGCGCTTGATGTCGGTGAACATGGTCTTGGGCAGCGCCGGGTCCAGGTTGACCTTGAACTCGACCTGCTTCGACTCCGCCAGGTGGCGGAAGGTGCGCTCGACGTAGCGCGACAGGTCCTCGAAGCGCAGCTCGCTCGCCTCGACCGCCACCGTGCCCGACTCGATCTTGGAGAGATCCAGGATGTCGGCGATCAGCGCGAGCAGCTCGTTGCCCGACGAGTGGATGGTCTTGGCAAACTCGATCTGCTTCGCGTTCAGGTTGCCCTCGGGGTTGCGCGACAGCTGGTCCGAGAGGATCAGCAGGTTGTTGAGCGGCGTGCGCAGCTCGTGCGACATGTTCGCCAGGAACTCGGACTTGTACTTCGAGGTGAGCGCCAGCTGCGACGCCTTCTCCTCCAGCGCCTGCCGGGCGAGCTCCACCTCGCGGTTCTTGCGCTCCACCTCCTCGTTCTGGTGGGCGAGCAGGCGCGCCTTCTCCTGCAGCTCCTCGTTGGTCTGCTGCAGCTCGACCGCGAGGGACTGCGACTGCTTGAGCAGGTTCTCGGTCCGGGTGTTGGCCTCGATCGTGTTGATCACGATGCCGATCGATTCCGTCAGCTGGTCGAGGAACGCCTGGTGCGCCGGGTTGAAGCGCTCGAGCGAGGCGAGCTCGATCACGCCGCGCACCTGGCCCTCGAAGATCACCGGCAGCACCAGCACGTCGGCCGCGGACTGCTCCGACAGGCCGGTCGCGATCTTGAAGTACGCGGTGGGCACCCCCGAGAGCGTGAGCTTGCGCTTCTCGATCGCGCACTGGCCGACCAGTCCTTCGCCGAGGTCGACTTCCTTGCCGTGCGCCGCCTGTCCGCCCGAGGCGAAGCTCGCGACGAGCTTCAGGCGCTGGGCCTCCGGGCCCTGCCTTTCGTCCGTGGTCAGCACGTAGAACTCCGCCTGCTGCGCGCCGACCACCGGCGCCAGCTCGCTCAGGATCATCTGGCCGACGGCCTCGATGTTGCGCTGGCCCTGCAGCATCCGGCTGAACTTGGCGAGGTTGGTCTTGAGCCAGTCCTGCTCGGTGTTCTTCTGCGTGGTGTCCTTGAGGTTGCGGATCATCTCGTTGATGGTGTCCTTGAGCGCCGCCACCTCGCCCTGCGTCTCGACCGTAATCGATCGAGTCAGGTCGCCCTGCGTCACCGCCACCGCCACGTCCGCGATCGCGCGCACCTGGGTCGTCAGGTTCGCCGCGAGCTCGTTCACGTTCTCGGTCAGATCCTTCCA
>Ga0075420_100003102_pt1 | contig 14461 bp, 14 predicted proteins | sample SoiMetdeltSBSDD4_FD_75296 | JGI IMG/M metagenome (GOLD analysis project Ga0075420, IMG submission 75296) | Bulk soil microbial communities from a Populus tree surrounding site in Tennessee, USA - Soil MetaG P. deltoides SBSDD4 | ecosystem: Environmental > Terrestrial > Soil > Tree plantation... | reverse complement strand
ATCGAAACGATCGCAACGACAACTGGCGCGACCGCAACGACCGCAACGATCGCAATGACAACTGGCGCGACCGCAATGATCGTAACGACAACTGGCGCGACCGTAACGATCGTAACGACAACTGGCGTGACCGTAACAATCGTAACTGGCGTTTAGAGCAGCAACAGCGTGAGTTGCGTTACCGTCAGGAGTTACAGCGCCGGCAGAACTTCTTTCAGCAACGCCACCGCCTGCTCGAGCAGCAACGACGCCTCAACCAGTTGCGATACCAGCAGCGTTACGTCGAACAACTGCGCCGCGATCAGTTGCGCTTGCAGCAGTGGCGCTATAACGACTACGGCCCATACAACTATCGCTATCAACGCGGCAGCAACTACTACTACGCCAACCAAAATGGCGCGGAGATGTTGAAACGCGCCATCAACGACGGTTATCGCGAAGGCTTCTCCGCCGGTCAGGCCGATCGGCAAGACGGTTGGGGCTTCAATCCTCAAGAAGCTTACGCCTACCAGGACGCGAGCTACGGATACGACGGTTACTACGTCGACCTCGGCGAGTATCAGCACTACTTCCGTGAAGGCTTCCGCCGCGGTTACGAAGACGGCTACTACAGCCGTTCGCGCTACGGCCGTTCCTCAAACGGCGGCTTCAGCATCCTCGGTACGATCCTCGAGCAGATCCTCGGGTTCCAGTTATTGAATTAGCTCATAAACCACGGATTACACGGATTTCGGTCCGTGTAATCTGTGGTCTAACTCGCAATCGCCTTCTCGGCTTTCGTGCGCACAAACGCGTAGTTCAGTTGCGGCAGTGAATTGAACTTCGCTGCTTTGGTGAACGACTCCTTCGCCTTCGCCGCATCGCCTTTTCCTTCATAAGCCTGGCCCAGCAGGTAGATATTGTTTGGGTTCTGCTGGTTCGACTGGTTGAGCTCAGCGATCGCCGCGTCGTAGTTCTTTTCCGCCAGTGCGATCATGCCGGCCAACTCGTGCGCCTGTTTGATCTGGTTCTGGTTTTTCGCCGCCTCAGCGCCTTTACGGAAAGTTTCAGTCTCGGTTTTTGCCACAGCGAGGTCTCCCTTGCGGACGGCGACGCGCGCGAGGTTGTAGTGATGGAAGCGCGCCGCATTGTCTTTGACTTGCTGCGACAAGTTGGCGTCGGCGGAAATGATCTTCACCGCCTCGTCGAACGCTTTCTTCGCGTCGTCGAAACGGCCCATCTCGAGCAGGATGTTCCCCTTCAGTTGAAGGTCGCCGGCCATCGCGGGAACGTCGTTGGTCTTTTGTCCGAGCGCGTACTGCTTCTCGACCTCGGCCAGCGCCTGGTCCCAGCGTCCGCCGTCAATGGCGACGATCATCTGTCCAAATAGAGCGGTGCGCCGTTCGCCGTCGGTGCGAGCTTTCTCCGTGATCTTCTGCAACTCAGCCGTCGCTTCAGCGGATTTGCCTTTGTAGGTCAGGGCCGCGGCGATGCCGAAGTAGGAATTCAGGAAGTTCGGATCGATGGCCAGCGCTTTGTTGTACTGCGTGATTGCTTCGTCGAACCTGCCCGTTTTCAACAACAGCTCGGCGTATGAATCGTACGGATTGGGATCGTTGGGGATAAGCTCGATGTACTTCTTGAAAGCGTTCTCGGATTCAGCGTATTGCTCGTTCTGACGATACGCGTAGCCGAGAATGTTGAAGGCGGTCGAGTAGTTGGGCGCCAGCTCAGTCGCTTTCTTGTAATGAGTGATCGCTTGGGTGAAGTCCTGCTGGCCGAAGTAGTAGCCGCCGAGTGTGAAGTGCGCGCGCTCGTCGTTTGGATAGGCGGCGACGAGCTTGTCGAGAATTTCCTTCTGCTTCGTCGGGTTGGCATTTGCTCCTGCTTCCGCGGCCTCGATCAGCATTCGTTCACCGTCAGAAGCATTCGCGGAGTGCGCGACGGCGTGTTTCAGATGATCGAAAAACTCTTTTGCCGTTGGTGAAGTCTGCGCGCGATTAAGGTGCGCTAGAGCGAAGTTCGGATCGAGCGCGATCGCTTTGTCGTAGTGTTGAAGCGAATCGGTGATGCGCAACTTTTCCGACAGATCGCGTCCGGCGAGAAACGCTTTGCGCGCCTCCTCGGACGAGGTCGTGATCGCGATTTTGCCGTTGGTGTTGGCGGCGGGCGCGTTGTTCGCGGTCGAGGTCCTGTTGGGTTCGACCTGGCATCCTGCGAGCGCCAGTAAGATAAGGATCAGGCTGAATGTTTTCAGACGTAGCATTGCGGGCTCCTTGAATGGATCAGTAGCGGTGTGGATAACGGGGAGATCTCTTGTTAGTTCGTGTGGCGCGAGAATAGGACTCGAGTGAGGATGAGTCAAGATTTTTTACGTGAACTCGTCCAACTCTACCGATCGGTGGATCTGATCCATTATTACGGAGCTTTTAAGATGAAACCACGGCGCCGGATGTTCTTCACGCATGCGGTATCGAGGCCTTTGCTGGTCCCGGTTTCAACGAACCGCGTTTGCAGGTTCTCGACGCAGTCCAGACCTTCGAGTCCGCCAAAGCCGTGCGCTCCATCCGGGACCACGACGTGCAAACTATTCGGCAGCGTGCGGGCGACAGTGTCGCCGTTGACTGGAGGTGTCACCGGATCCCATTCGCCGGTCAACATCAAAACAGCGACGTCTGAACGAACAGGTTTTCCGTAATCAGATGGGATAGTCGCGCGCGGCCACAAGGCACATGCTTCGCGCTGCTGCCGCAAACGATACTCGCCGAGAAAAGTATTCTGCGCGAGGCGCTCGTCTTCCTTGCGTTTGATCCATGCAAGATCTTCGGCGCACGTCACGGTCAGATACATTCCGTTGCTGCCGGTGCCGACGAGGTTTCTCCTGAAGTTGAACGCCGCCTGGGTCAACGGCACGAAGTTGCCCTCGGCGGCAAGGTGCAGGAACAGGGGAACGCGGGACGCACCGCCCGGGCTGTACAGCATGTAACGAACTGCTTCCGCCGCGACGTCGCGAGACAACGACACCTTGATCGGGCTCGTCGATCCCTGCGGTTGAAATTCAACGTCAACCGGACCCTTCATAAGCCGGTCGAGCACGGCTTTCGCGTCGCTTTTGACGTTCGGAAACGCCTTGTTGCAAGCCTCGTCCGCGAGGCATTCCGATAACACACCTTGCAGCGCGCGCTCAGTCTGTTCCGCGTAGTCCTTCGGCAGATACTGATTCGTCGGCGAGACGCCCTGAAGCATCACGGTGCGCACGTGCTTCGGGTGCTGGCGCAGGTAAACCATGGCCGCGCGCGTGCCGTACGACCCGCCAAAGAGATTGATCTTTTCGTAACCCAGCGCGGCGCGCACTTCGTCGAGGTCGTCGGCCGCGATCGTGGTTGTGTAAAGCGTCAGGTCAGCTTTCGGTTCGAGTTCCCGGCGGCACTGGCGCACCCCGTCGAGCGGGAAAAAGTAACCGAAAAAGCTCTGCGGATTCTTTGGATCGTAAAACTTGCAGTCGAGCGGATACGACTGTCCGGTGCCGCGTTGGTCCACGAAGACGAGATCGCGATGCTGGCGTATCTTTGCGAGTGCACGAGCGAGTCCCGGCGCATCTTCAGTCGCGGCGGATCCAGGTCCGCCCGCAAAGTAGAAAAGGGGATCTGGTTCGCGCTGCGCACCGGTCGCCGGCAGGACGAGGACGTTGATGTTGATCTTCCGTCCCTTGCGCGTTGCGCGGTTTTCGAAGACCTCGTACGTGCCGCACTTCGCCGGCCCTGTAATATTCCTGACCTCGCACGGCTTCAATTCGATCGGAGTCTGATTTTGGGGCTTGGCGCCGCTTGTCTGGAGGAGAGCGCCGACTCCGACGATTAGCAGGCACGCGGATCGAAAGTTCATGATTTAAGGTTTACCTCGCGGGCTGAATTTAGTATTCAGCCTCCGAGTACGTAAACCCAGCCGGGAAAGTTTGCGTGGGGTGAGTTAAATTCTGATCAGAACTCGCGGACGCCGGAAACGTTCGTCGCCGCGGCGAGGGCGCTTCTGACCGACGCCGAGTCGTACTGAATGTTGGAGTTGCCGCCGCCGTTCGTGGTGAACGTTGGCGCGAGGAAGTTTCCGGAGGTGCGATTGAATCTCGCGATGGTGATGCCGCCGAGTATATCTCCGTTACCGCCGCCGTCGCGTTCGACAACGCCTTCGCCCAGGACGAGAATCACGCCTCTGAAGTCGGGGTTACCGCGCAGCGTTAGCTTGCCGGTGACGACCAGGAACCCCGAGCCGCTGTTCAAGGTGCAGTTGCCGTCAACGAACGTGAACTGATGACTCGTCAACGAATCGTTGATGGACGTCGACGAACCCGACGCGGGTTTGAAGTAACGTCCAATCGATTGCGCCTTGGTTTGAAGCGTGTTCAGGTACGCGCGAGCTTTGTCCGCGGTGTCGAGGAACGCCGGTTGTTCGACGGTATTCGCCGCGCCCGCATCGTCGGTAAGCAGACCGATTTCCGGATCGGCAACCGTGTCGTGCTTGACGATTCCTGCATTCGCGTCAGACTCATCGCAGGCTGAAACGGCAAACGACGGGCGCTGCGGATCGACGCCGGAGAAGTCGGCGCCCGAGTACCACTTGCTACCGCTGCTGCCGGTGTCGAGAGTGAGCGGCGTGCAGTCGTCGGCGCCGCGAATGACCACGCCGGCGGGCGCTTCGAATTCGAGTGCCTCGCGGTTGATCATCAGTTCCAGACGCTTCTCGGCGCCCTGCGGTCCAAAACCATAAGATTTGAGCAGCAGCCGTTTCGGCTCGGGCGACGTAACGCGCGCGGGAATCGACGTGGTCGCCGGCGATGACGGGAAACTCAGATCGAGCACCTGCGTGCCGCCGAGATTGAGCGTGTACGTTGTTCCATCCGCTTTCACGGACGCCTTATCAAACGTCACCTTCAGAGTCGTTCCGACAGTATCGACTTCACCGGCAAACGATCCTTCGAGCGTCGTAGTCGCGGCCCACGGGCGGGTTTGAGTGATGGTCAATTCGAAGTCGGTTTCAGGAATGACGACGTCGTCCTGCGTGCTGCTGACCGGCCTTTCAATTACAAAACTGCCCAACGTCGAGTCGAGCGTCAGAGGATATGTATGTGGATCGGGCGAGAGAGTGGTGGCTGTCTGAGCTGAGTAGCGAATCGTTACTTCCTGCGCGCCGCTGCCGAAGGTGCGTTGATACGGCAGTCCGGAGTCGCTGCCTTCGATCGAACCGGAAGTCTCAAACTGGACGATGTGACTCTCGGGATCGAGGTTTTCAACCGTTACGCGATAGCCGCCGGTGATCGAACCGAGCGAGACTGGGACCAGGCTATCCGGATCGAGGCGATCGTTATAAGGAAGCCAACCGGCGAGACGATTGGCGCCGCTGTTGTCGGGACCGTTCGAGATGTCGGGAACGACGGCGGTGCGAAAGCTGATGCGGTCGGTCGAGGTGACGAGTGGCTTCGTGTTGCCTCGCAGCACGTTCAAGGCCGACTGCATTCCTGATTCGGCTACGTAGAAGGCCTGCATCTCGGCGGTCGAACCGATCGAGTTGTTGGCGGACATCGCCGTGGTCATGATCAATGCGCCGCCGGCGCCGAGCAGGAGCACTGTAACCAATAACATCGTCACTAAGGCTGCGCCTCGTTCACCTTTTCTAACGGGTTTATTTGAGCGGCGGCTGTTTGCTTTGATTGCGGTCTGGCGGGTCATGGCTGGGTCAGGCTCCTTAGTAAACGATTGAATTGCGCAGCACTACGTCGGACGTGAGTTGCACCTGGGAGGGGGGCTGATAACCGTCCGACTCGGGAGTGCCGACTGCCGGCAGCGTCACGCCGACGGCGATCACGATGAACTTCGCGGCGCTCGGGGAGACTTCGCTCTCCGCCGTTCCCGCTGCATTGACGACGTTCGTGATGTCGCACTGGCCGCTGCCGTTGATCGTCGTGTTGTAGGTCACTTTCTCGTCGTAATAACGGAAGATCAGCGAGTCGATGCGATTGGCGAGCACGGTCGTCTGGCTCGATCCGTTCTTCTCGTAACGAACGATGTATCGCTGACCGAGATCGGCGTCCACGTACATCAGGAACTTCACGTCTTCATCAGCATCGGTGACGTCGCCGTCCTCGAAGTAACCGTTGGCTGTATCGGGCAGGCCATTGAGGTTGGAAACGATGCGGAGCGACTCGTTGTCGGAATCGTTCGTGACGATGCCGTTGCTTGCTATCGCCGGCAGGCCCGAGGGCAGTTTCAAACCGGAGTTACTGATCTCGCGCGTCATGATGTTGAGCGCGCGCTGCACGTCGGCGATCGCGTCTGACTTCCGATCCTCGCGTGAACGAACGTTGAAACCGCTCGCGAGCAAGCTTGCTGAGAGGCCCATGATCGTGATCGTGATGGTCATCGCGATCACCAACTCGATCAGCGAAAAACCGGCTTCGTTTTGTGAACGTGTGGTCTGCATTTGCGTGGCCTTTATCTATGTTGCTATTGGACCGCGTAACCGCCGGCAGCCAGGGTCGAACGGAAGGAAACGAGCACGACCGACGAACGCGTCCAGGCCGGCGTGCCCTCTGTCGGCGTGACGGTGATCGTGATCTTCTTCAGTTGCTTGAGCGAGAGGTCGTCGTTGGTCTCATCGGTGATCGTCTTGACGACGGAGTAGCTGCGTTCGCCGGTGGTGACCGTTGCGTTCGTGGTGCCGGCGTTCAAGCTGATGTCTTCGAAGTTGACGCTGCGGAGTTGTTCCAACTGTTGCTGGGCCACACCCATCGCGAGCGCGCGGTCGCCGCCGCCGACGTTGTTTTGTAAGGAGAAGGCAAAGAGAGACGAGACTGCGAGCCCCGCGACCATCATTACGACCATCGAGATACTGGTCTCGATCAGCGTGAAGCCGCGCTGGCCTTTGTCTTTTTTCGGGGTTGGTTTGTTTCGCGAGATGAGTTTCATGACGGACCTTTTCGAGTGAACTAGAGAATGACGACGACAGGAACCATCTTCGAACCGCAGCCGGAGCTGAACGTTATGCTGTAAACACCGATCGACTTCTTCGATTTGATCGTGAAGCTCGTTGCGCTGCCCGCGCCGACGGTCTGAGGACCGCCCGGGGTTACCTGAAGATCGGATGGCTTGCTGGAGGTTCCGGTGATGCTGATGCTCGAGCTGCCGTTGTGGCTGACCTTGATCGTGGCCGTGCCTTCCATGTTGAGAACTACCGTCGCCGGATCGGTTGAGATGGTGCAAGACGCGGGTGTTGGCGTTGGAGTTGGAGTCGCAGTCGGGCTTGGCGTTGGCGTCGGCGTCGCGTTTGGACGCGGCGTTCCGGCGGGCGATGGCGTCGGCACCGGGTTTCCGTTAGGGAGAGTGATGTCGGGAGTTGGAACTGGAATGACGTCTCCCAGGCTCGGAGTCGGCCCTGCTTCGGGTGTGGGAGTCGCGACGGCAACTGGCGTCGGCGTCGGGGTCGCGCCCGCAGCGAGATCGCCAACCTTGAGCGTGACGTTCGGGACGGAGTCGTCGAACACGCGGCTGTCGATCGTGATGTCGCCTGAACCGGTGACGTCCACGGAAACGGAATCACTGTTGTTACGTAATCTGATTGAGACCTGCGCATTGGCTGTCGTGACGTCGTCGACTTTGCTCCAGGTGCGGCCGCGCCAATCGAACGAGATCGTTTCGACGGTTTCGAAGCTCACGTCGTCGGGCAGCGCGATGGTCCGGCTGTCCATTGTGCCGTCGCCGTCGAGGTCCATCGTTACGGCGTAACTGGTTTTCGTATTGTTGATGGCGACACTGGCGCGCTCGCTTTCAACGTCCGCGTGCATGCGGATCGAGTGCATGCGCGCTTTTTCGACGTACGACGCATACTCGCGAGCAGCGCCGGAGAGACGGACAGAAGCGCGAGCTCGAGTGATTCCGAGGAGACCGAAGGCGGTGACGATCGAGATGATCGTCGCCATCACGAGAATCTCGACCATCGAGAAACCGTTGTGCTTGCGCGCCTTCAAATTAGTTTTCGTATTGTGTCTGGGCATCATCATGGTCCAAATCGATTTTTGCGATGGTCCAACGACCGTCGCCGCCCTTTGAGCAAGAGTGGTGCCACGAAAATTCCTCAGTAAAAACGCAAAAAATCCAAGACGCGATAAATCGGTGGTCTTGACTGAACTTCAATCAGGTTGGCGCAAACTCATCAGCTTGACTGGTGGTTGAACGATCGCTGGAAATCAAAGTCCATTCTTTATAAAGACCGCAGACACAAGAGGTTCTGGTTGCGGCTGCCCATCAGGAGGAAGAGGCATGTTGGTTGCTACGTGAATGGGTAGGGAGCTCTCTCAGTGAGAGCAGACCAAGACTCACGAAAATCGCGCCCCAGGGTAGAGCTTATGAAGAAACATGACTTATCGGAAGCAGCTTCAAACTTGCTGATCTTCTCGTCGGTGACCGTGGCGTTGATGCCCTTCCTGCTCGGCGATCAGCTTCTGGTTGTGTTGAGCGGGTTCATGCAAGAGGGCGGATTGATGGTGAATCAATTCAGTGACTATGTACTGTGGCTCGTGTCCTGACGTGAATCAGATCTGTCCTACAAGCGTTCGCCGTTTCCTCTAAAAACCTGTAAAAATCGCGGTTTTGCTACTGGCATTTCTCTTGCGAACTTGCCTGGACATGAGTGTAAGTCTGGCAGTCGTACTGAGCTTGTTAATAACGGGCGCACAGGTTTCAACCTCCGACAAACAAACCATCGCCACGTTCGAAAAGCGTGTGAAGGAATACGTGAAGCTTCGGAACCAGGTGAAGGAAAAACTCCCGACCAAGGTCTCCAAAGACAGCACTCCCGAACAGATACACGCTTACATGACGTCGTTCGAAGACGCCGTTCGCGCTGCGCGCGCGGGAGCGAAACGGGGCGAGCTCTTCGTGCCTGAAGTCGCGACGTACATTCGCAACGTGCTCCGCGATGACTTTAAAGGCCGAGACAAAGTGGAGCTGCGAAAAACGATCCTGCAAGCCGAGACGGCGGGAGTGGCGGTCAGGGTCAACTATCCGTACCCTGAACAGAAAGAGTTTACCGAGATGCCGCCGACTCTCCTGCTCAAGCTGCCTCAGTTGCCGCAGGAGTTGAGGTATCGCTTTGTCGGCACGAACCTGCTGCTGGTGGACCGCGAAAACAACGTCATCGTCGACTACATGCCGAACGCGTTGCCGTAAAGAGAGGATTAAGAGCCGAGGGAGAATGAATCATGCCGCGAGTTCTATCGTTTCTGTTATTAGTCGCACTACTCTTCGTCACCATTTCCAGTGAAGCGCTTTTCTGTGAAGTATTCGCGCAGAAACCCGCCCTGGCCCAAAACGGGGCGGCGCCGGCGTCTCCGGTGAAGCTGACGTTGCCCATGAAGGATGGTTCAGTACGTTTCGCCGCCATCGGCGATACCGGAACCGGTGGCAAGGGCCAACAGCAAATCGCCGACATGATGATCAGGTACTGGCAAGTCTTTCCGTTCGAGTTCGTGCTGATGATGGGCGATAACATGTACGGCGGTGAGAGTCCGAAAGATTTCGTGGAGAAGTTTTCCGGAGTCTATAAGCCGCTGCTCGACAACAAGGTGAAGTTCTACGCCGCGCTTGGCAATCACGATCTCGCGTTACAGGCGAACTATGAACACTTCAACATGAACGGGAAGGAGTACTATCGCTTCAAAAAGGGAAACGTAGCGTTCTACGCGTTGAACAGCACCTACATGGACCAGAAACAGGTCAAGTGGTTGCAGGAGCAGTTGGCGCTGGATACGTCCGAATGGAAGGTCTGTTTCCTGCATCATGCGCCGTACTCGTCCGCGAAGAGTCACGGATCGGACGAGGAGCTGCGCAAGGTCGTCGAGCCGATCTTTGTCAGACACGGCGTGAACCTGGTGCTCACCGGACACGATCACGTCTACGAACGAATCAAACCGCAGAACGGGATCTACTATTTCGTCTCCGGCGCGGCCGGGAAACTGCGCAAGGGTGACATTAAGAGATCGTCCCCGTTGACTGATAAAGCGTTCGACACTGATCTGCACTTCATGTTGTTTGAAGTTGTGGACGATCAGTTGTATTTCCAGACTATCTCGCGCACCGGCGAGACGATCGATACCGGCGTGATGGCGCGCCAAAAGGCTAAGAAGTAGCTGGATCTGCTCAATCTGTGGAGGCTGTTTTGTTAACCACGTTGCCCTCGGAGTCGTAGATGGTCACGTCTCCGAACGGCGTTACCTGGTCCTTCACCTTCTCCCAATCTCCTACGATCACGATCGCGGCGCGATACGTGTCGAAGTATTTAGCGGCGGCTTTCTGGATGTCCGCGGCGGTCAAGGCCTCGATCTTCGGCCGGAAATCGTTGATAAAACTCTTGTCGAGATCGAATGTGTAGACCGTGTTGATGCGGCCTGCCAGGCCAAACTGGCTCGCCAGTTCGACCGAGAAGTTTCCCGTGCTGTACTCCTTCGCGGCGTTCAGTTCTTCATCGGTGACCGGCATCACGCGCATGCGATCGAGCTCGTAAAAGATTTCGAGCAGCGTTGGACCAGTGACTTCGTTGCGCACGAAAGCACCGGCCAGAAACGAACCCGTCTTGGCGAGCGTGTTTGACGAACTGAACGGCGAATAGGTGTAACCCTTCGATTCGCGAATGTTGCGCGTCAGACGCGAGTAGAACGAGCCGCCGTAGATCGTACTGGCGGTGCGGATCGCGAAGTAGTCCTTGTCTTTGCGCGGAATGCTTACGTTGCCGATGTAGATCGCCGACTGGATCGAGCCGGGCCGGTTCACGAAGTAGATCTGGCGCTTGTCGCGCTTCGGCACCGGCGGGTTCTCGTCGGGCGGCACCGTTCCGCTCTTCCAACTTCCGAACGCCTTTTCGATCTCCGCGAACGTCTTGTCGACGTCGATGTGGCCGACGACGATCAGATGTGACGCGTTGGGGATGTAGTACTTCGCGACAAACGCTCTCAAGTCCCCGCGCGTCAGCGCGCTGATCGACTTCTCGTCCGGCACGACGAAGCTGTAAGGATGATCGCCGAAGACGGCTTTCTGAAAACGCTCGTTGACGAGGAAACCCGGATCGGCGCGTCCGGCGCGAATCCCCTGAATGGTGTTCTCCTGGGCCAGCTTGACTTCCGTCTCCGGGAACGACGGATGTTGGGCCACGTCGCTCATCAACTCGAACAGTTTTGACGAGAACTCTGCGAGTGACGAAGCCGACATCGTGGTTGAGTCGGAATCGCTGCCGAGCGACAACGTGCCGCCGATCGAGCGAAGTTCTTCTTTGAGCTGTTTGCTGGTGCGCGTGTCAGTGCCTTCATTAGCCACGGATGCGGCGATCTGGGCGATGCCCGGATGTGCTTTGCGGTCGGTTGCGGTCGTTGCCGAGCGGAACGTCAGGATCGCTGAGACCTTCGGAATGTTTGGCAGCGGCGCCAGGACCACGGTCAAGCCGTTCGCGAGTTTCTTCTCGGTGATCTTTGGCAGATTCAACGGTCGCGCCGCGCCCGGAGCAGGCGGCGTCTTTTGTTGCGCTAGCGCGGTGGTTAGAAACAGAGTCAGCGAGAGTATGGCGAGTATGGTTTTCATTTGCTTTCACCTTTCTGGTCTGCGGCTTTCTTTTCCGGAACGCGATCGATGACGGTGCGATTCGTCGCGATGAGATACTTCGCCGCGGCGGCTTTGACTTGCGCCGCGGTTACGTTCTCGAACGGCATCAACAGCGAGTTGATCTGCTGCGGATCGTCTCGGAAGAGAGCGAGCGCCGAGAGTAAGTGAGTTTTTCCCATGCTCGACTCGAGCTGGCTGTAGAAGTTTGATCGGTATTGGACCTTGGCGTCGGCGAGCTCTTTTTCGGTGACGCCTTTGCTGGAGACGTCGGCGATCACGGCGTCGATCTCGCGCAGGATCTCGTCGGCCGTGTGACCTGGTTTGTAAGTCATGCGAGTGGTCATGATCATCGGGCCGGTGTAGTCAAACTCGTTGCCGAAATAGTTGAGCCCTCCGCTGAGGTCCAGCGTCAGTTCTTTTTCCTTCACGAGGCGTTGATACCAGCGCGAGCTTTCGCCGCTCTGAAGAATCTGGACCAGCAAGGCCATCGCGGGAAAGTCGGGGGAGTTTTGCGGCGGCAGGTGATAGCCGGTCGCGAGCGCCGGGAGGTTCGCGAGTTTGTCAGTTTGCGCGACTCGCTTTTCTTTCGTTTGCGGAGGCTCGGTGAGATCGGCGCGCTGCGGCATCGGTTGCGACGGAATCGCGGCGAAGTGTTTCTCGACCATCTTCTTCACGTCGGCCGCTTCGACGTCGCCTACGATGGTTAGCACGGCGTTGTTCGGCGCGTAGTAAGTCTTGAAGAAGTTGCGGACGTCCTCGATCGTTGCCGCGTTGATCTCGGAGAGCTCGCCGTAGCCGTTGTGCGCGTTGTTCCAGTTCGTGAAGGCGTTCTCCCACAGACTGATCCACTCGAACAACTGGTAGGGTTGGTTGAGCACGTTGACGCGCACTTCTTCGCTCACGACCGCTTGCTGGTTCTTGAGGTTCTCCTCGCTGATGTCGAGTGAGCGCATGCGATCCGCTTCGAGCCACAGGCCCAGCTCGACGCGGTTGCTCGGCAGCGTCTGGTAGTAGTTGGTGTAGTCAAAATCGGTGTGGCCGTTCAGGCTGCCGCCATTCGCTTCTACAAACTTTGCGTGCTCAAACTTCTTCACGTTTGCCGAGCCTTGAAACATCATGTGCTCGAACAGGTGTGCAAAGCCCGTGCGGCCCTTGGGCTCGAGACGGAAGCCGACGTTGTAATAAACGCCGACCGTCACCACGGGTGCGGTGTGATCTTCCGAGATCACGACCTTGAGCCCGTTCGGAAGCTTGTAATAAACGACCGGAATGTTCAGTGGTTTGGCGTAAGTGCCGGAGAAAGCCGCAGTCATAAACATGAACACGGCGATGGATGTGGCTACAATTCGTCGCATAGTCTGGACGTCCTCACTTTGATCAGTGGTATTCGTGTTTGAGGTGAGCTACGCAGCGTTGACAGTACGTGGTCAGTATAAACAAAGTTTCGACTTGGGCTACAATGCCACGCGATGTTTTGGGCAAATGCGATCCGAGTTCTTGTTGTTCTCTTCATTATCTCGTGGGATATGCAACGCATACCGGCAGGTTTATGGGGTGGAGAGCATATTCGAATCGACGTCGGTGAGAAGACGGCGACGGTTGAATACGATTGCGCGCATGGTGTGATTCAGGGGCCGCTGACGCTGGATAGTAACGGGCGTTTCAACTTGCGTGGCAGGCATACGCCTGAACGCGGCGGGCCGATTCGCGCGAACGATCCTGAACGCTCGCAGCCGGCCACTTATATTGGATCGATCAATGGCGACAAGATGACGTTGACGTTGAGGCTCGCAGGCGCGGAGGACGAAACATTCAAGTTGGAGAAGGGCAAGGAGGGGGAGCTTTTTAAATGCAAGTAGCGCGAAAGTTTTTGATACGAGGGGAAGTGCAGGGAGTTGGATATCGTTTCTTCGCGCAACGCGCTGCTGCGAGGCATCAGGTTGTCGGGTACGTTCGCAATTGTCCGGATGGAACGGTTGAAGCGTTGGTGGAAGGACCGGCGGTGAGTGTTGAAGCGTTCAAAAACGATCTCGCCGCGGGACCGCAGTGGGCCGTCGTGGATCAGTTGGAAGAGATCAATCTTGATCCGTCAGGGGCGTATTCGCAGTTTAGAATCGAAAGATAAAATGGACCATCTAAAATCGTTAATTCGCGAAGTGCCGGACTTTCCCAAGCCCGGCATCAATTTTTACGACATCACCACGCTGCTCAAACATCCCGAGGGGTTGCGCAACACAGTCGACGCGCTGGCGGCGGAGTTTGAGGGTGAGAAGATCGACTCGGTGATTGGCGTCGAAGCGCGTGGTTTTATTTTCGCGCCGGCGCTGGCGTATCACCTGGGCGCCGGGTTCGTGCCGGTGCGCAAGCCGCGCAAGCTGCCGGCGGAGTGCGCTGAGATCTCGTACGATCTCGAATACGGTCAGGACACGTTGCAGATACACAGGGACGCTGTCGGCGACGGACATCGCGTCATCATCGCCGACGATCTGTTGGCGACTGGCGGTACGGCGCGCGCGGTCGTTGATCTCGTCGAGCAGTTGGGCGGGACGGTGGTCGGTCTCGTGTTTGTTGTGGAACTTGAATTCCTGCCGGGTCGAGAGAAGTTGACGGGTTACGACGTGCGGTCGCTGATTAAGTACCAGTCGTGATGTGTGTTATTAATATCGGGTCGTGCTCCCGTAGCTCAGCTGCATAGAGCGTCCGCCTCCTAAGCGGAAGGTCGCGCGTTGGAATCGCGCCGGGGGCACCAGTTTTCCTAAGGAAAATCGAACCTCGCCTCCATCAAATGCGGTTTGTCCCGCAATTTGTCCCGCAATATTTTCTGGAGTCTGTGGCACGAGCCG
>Ga0075420_100003101_pt1 | contig 14467 bp, 9 predicted proteins | sample SoiMetdeltSBSDD4_FD_75296 | JGI IMG/M metagenome (GOLD analysis project Ga0075420, IMG submission 75296) | Bulk soil microbial communities from a Populus tree surrounding site in Tennessee, USA - Soil MetaG P. deltoides SBSDD4 | ecosystem: Environmental > Terrestrial > Soil > Tree plantation... | reverse complement strand
GGAAAGAACTTGCGGCGCGACGTTCTTCGCTTGCCATCTTTGATCTCAATGACATCTTCGGTCGGTACGAGAACCTGCCCGAGTTTTTCCACCAGACCCATTTGATTCGCTCGCTCCACCAAACTGCTTTTGACTCGCCCCTCAAAGCCTGCATAGGTATGAATGACATACCAGTTCTTATTCGCCATCATCTCCTCTCAACCGAATGTCAGGCCCGCCGGACGCAACTCTGTCAGTGAGGGCGCCACGACACGCTCGGTTAGATGACCTTGCGCATCAGCCAGCCCAAGAACGAATCAATGACCGATAAATACAATGACATGAGAATACAAAATACGATCACGACCGTCGTGGCACCGATCGTTTCGCTCTTTGACGGAAAGGATACCTTCTTCAACTCGCTCCGCACGCCGTCGAGAAACTCGCGAACTGAGTTGACAAACTGTCGAAACATGCCCTGTTCCTTTCACCGATTCCATTCAGCCTGGTACAAGCTTGGCTTGGCAGGGGCACCAGGAATCGAACCCGGACCTTCGGTTTTGGAGACCGACGTGCTAGCCGTTAAACACTATGCCCCTGCACGACTCGTGAGGGGTGAGGCGTGAACCGTAAGGGGGACGTCCCCTGACGCCTGACGCTTCACACCTGACGTCATTTCACCTCTTTATGTGGCGTGTGCTTCCGGCAAAATCGACAAAACTTGTTCCGTTCCAGCCGATCCGGGTCGTTCTTCTTATTCTTTCTCGTCGTGTAGTTCCGCTGCTTGCAGAGCGTACAGCCCAGATCAATGATGTCTCGCATCTCGAACCTCGCTCGTCATTCGTCAATCTCCATTCGTCAATCGGTCCTCGCCAGCGCCTTCCCTTTTCGCAACTATCATGACGTTCGACGACCGTTGACGTCTCAGCTATGCCAGGATTTCCGTGACCACGCCGGAGCCGACGGTCTTGCCGCCTTCGCGCACCGCAAACCGCAACCCCTGATCCATCGCAATCGGGCTGATCAACTCCGCCGTCACCGTCACATTGTCCCCCGGCATCACCATCTCGACCCCCGGGGTCAACTGCACCACCCCCGTCACATCCGTCGTCCGGAAATAGAACTGCGGCCGGTACCCGTTGAAGAACGGCGTGTGCCGCCCCCCCTCTTCCTTCGTCAACACATAGATCTCCGCCTTGAACTTCGTATGCGGCGTGATGCTCTTCGGCTTCGCCAACACCATCCCCCGCTCCACCTCCTCTTTCTTCGTCCCCCGGAGCAAGACCCCGATGTTGTCGCCCGCCTGCCCCTCATCGAGCACCTTGCGGAACATCTCGACGCCCGTCACCACCGTGCTCTGCGTCGCCTTCAAGCCCACAATCTCGATCTCATCGCCCACCTTCACCACCCCCCGCTCACACCGCCCCGTCACCACCGTGCCCCGCCCGCTGATCGTAAAGACGTCTTCGATCGGCATCAAAAACGGCTTGTCGATCGCCCGGGTGGGGGTTGGAATGTAGGTGTCGATCTCCTCGAGCAGCTTCAGAATCGACGGCACCCCCAAGGGGCCCTGATCGCCCTCCATCGCCTTCAAGGCCGAGCCCTGCACGATGGGAATCTTGTCCCCCGGAAACTCGTACTTCGTCAGCAACTCCCGCACTTCCAACTCCACCAGATCCAACAACTCCTTGTCGTCCACCTTGTCCGCCTTGTTCAAAAACACCACGATGAAGGGCACCCCCACCTGGCGCGCCAACAAAATGTGTTCCCGTGTCTGCGGCATCGGCCCATCGGCCGCACTCACCACCAGGATCGCTCCGTCCATCTGCGCCGCCCCCGTGATCATGTTCTTGACATAGTCCGCGTGCCCCGGACAGTCCACGTGCGCATAGTGCCGCTTGTCCGTCTCATACTCGACGTGACTGATGGCGATCGTCATGATCTTGGTCGCATCCCGCCGCCCCTGGCTCTCGCTCGCCTTCGCCACCTCATCGTAGCTCACGAACTTCGCCATCCCCCGATCCGCGCAAATCTTCGTCAACGCGCTCGTCAACGTCGTCTTCCCATGGTCCACGTGCCCGATCGTCCCGATATTCACATGCGGCTTCCGCCGCTCAAATTTCGCCTTCGCCATACGTCACTCCCCCCGTGTTCAGTAGATCGCGGTAGGTTACTCGCCTCGATACTTCGCCATAATGGCCTCAGCAATCTGCTTGGGAACCTGATCGTACCGGTCGAACTCCATGCTGTAGGTGGCACGTCCCTGCGTACGGGAACGGAGATCGGTGGCATACCCGAACATCTCCATCAATGGAACGGTCGCCTCGATCGCCTGAGAGCCCGCACGCACTTTCATTCCCTGAATTTTTCCGCGCCTACCATTCAGATTGCCAATGACATCACCCATAAATTCCTGCGGCACAAGCACTTCAACTTTCATGATAGGCTCGAGGAGCACAGGATCAGCCTTCTTACACGCATCAGCGAAGCCCATGGAGCCGGCAATTTTGAACGCCATCTCGTTGGAATCCACATCGTGGTACGACCCATCGATCACCGTCACCCGTACATCACGAAGCGGAAACCCAGCAAGGACACCACTCTCCATCCGCTCTTTCACACCTTTTTCGATGGCCGGAATATATTCCCTTGGAATCGCGCCCCCGACGACCTTGTTGACGAATTCCAGGCCCTTACCCACCTCCGAAGGCTCCACCGTCAACACCACGTGGCCATATTGCCCCCGACCACCGGTCTGCTTGATATATTTTGACTCCGATTCTGCCTTCCTTTTAATCGTTTCCCTGAAGGCCACTTCAGGCTTGCCGACATTTGCCTCCACCTTAAATTCACGGAGCAAGCGGTCGACGATGATTTCCAGGTGAAGTTCGCCCATGCCGGCGATGATGGTCTGCAATGTTTCCTCGTCCGTTCGCACCCGGAATGACGGATCCTCTTGCGCAAGCTTCTGCAAGGCAAATCCCATTTTTTCCTGATCCTGCTTGGTCTTTGGCTCGATGGCCATGGCAATGACAGGTTCAGGGAATTTCATCACTTCGAGCAAAACCGGCTGCTTTTCTTCCGAGAGCGTGTCCCCCGTTGTCGCACCTTTAAGCCCGACCGCCGCTATGATATCCCCCGCATAGGCCGCGTCAATGTCCTCTCTCTTGTTTGCATGCATTTTCAGCAAGCGGCCTATCCGATCTTTCGTCCCCTTCGTCACATTCAAGACCGAGGATCCGGTCTTGAGCATTCCGGAATACACCCGAAAATAGGTGAGCTGCCCGGCGAACGGATCGGACATGATCTTAAATGCGAGCGCCGAAAACGGTTCGTTATCCGCAGGACGACGCAGCACTTCCTTCCCCGTATTCGGATCGATGCCTTGCACGGGCGGGATATCAAGAGGCGAGGGCAAGTAATCGACAACCGCATCGAGCAATTGCTGCACCCCCTTGTTCTTGAAGGCGGAACCGCAGAGGACAGGGATGATTTTGATGGCAATAGCCCCGGCCCTGACCACGCGATGGATCTCCTCCTCGGTCAACGCTTGACCATTCAGGTACTTTTCCATGACGTGGTCGTCGAATTCAGCCACAGCTTCAAGCATCTTCTCCCGATATTCCTTGGCCTGGTCGAGCATATGTGCGGGAATCTCGTCGACCTTATACTTGGCGCCAAGAGTCTCGTCATCGTAGAGAAAAGCCTTCATTTTTACGAGATCGATCGAGCCACGAAACTCGCCTTCCCGCCCGATTGGAATTTGAATGGGTACCGGGTTTGCCCCAAGCCGATCAACGATCGATTGTACGCTGGCGAAAAAGTCGGCCCCGACACGATCCATCTTATTCATGAATGCGATGCGCGGAACACGATACTTGTCCGCCTGCCTCCAGACCGTTTCGGACTGAGGCTCGACTCCTTGCACGGAATCGAACACGGCAACCGCACCGTCAAGGACCCGCAGGGATCGCTCAACCTCGATGGTGAAGTCTACGTGACCGGGAGTATCGATGATATTGATGCGGTGATCTTTCCAGAAACAGGTCGTTGCGGCCGCGGTAATGGTAATCCCGCGTTCCCGCTCTTGTTCCATCCAGTCCATCGTGGCAGCACCCTCATGCACCTCACCCATCTTATGGGTCAGCCCCGTGTAGTACAGAATGCGCTCGGTCGTTGTTGTCTTGCCGGCATCAATGTGAGCCATGATGCCGATATTGCGGGTACGTTCGAGCGGTGCTTGCCTAGCCACTATTACTCCCTCAAAAAAACAATCGTGCTGCAACTGAAGCCGTACACCAACTGCTGCGATTCAGGGGCTGACGCGAGTCTATCGCAGCACGGCCCAACTGCAGCACGACACGAAGTTACCAGCGATAATGAGCGAACGCTTTGTTCGCTTCCGCCATACGATGCACGTCTTCGCGCTTCTTGACGGATGCCCCCGTATTGTTCGACGCGTCGAGGAGTTCAGCCGCGAGCTTATCCTCCATGCTCTTGCCTCCGCGCGAACGCGCATATTCCGAAATCCACCTGAGCGCGAGAGAGACCCGACGAGTCGGACGTATTTCAACGGGAACCTGATAGGACGCACCACCAACGCGGCGGGACTTTACCTCCACAACAGGCTTCACATTGTCAATCGCCGCACGAAACACCTTCATCGGATCCGTGCCACCGGTCTTCTCGTGAATCCGATCAAAGGCTCCGTAACAAATCCGTTCGGCGGTACTTCGCTTTCCATCCTCCATGAGAATGTTCAGGAACTTACCGATCAGCTTGTCGCGATACTTTGTATCCGGAAGCGCTTCCCGATGTCCAAAAAATTGACCGCGTGGCATGTTTCTCCCATGTCTCGAATGATTGACCAAGCAGCGACAGTCGAGCTATACCGACTCACCCGAGAGGCAACCAGCGGCACTCCCTACTTCGGCCTCTTTGCGCCGTACTTTGACCGCCCTTGCTTCCTATCAGCAACACCGACGGCATCAAGAGACCCTCGCACGATATGGTAGCGGACACCAGGCAGGTCCTTCACGCGGCCCCCACGAACCAACACGATCGAGTGTTCCTGCAGGTTGTGACCAACACCGGGGATGTACGTAGTAACCTCGATGCCGTTCGTCAGTCGCACACGCGCCACTTTCCGCAAAGCAGAGTTGGGCTTTTTCGGGGTGGTCGTATAGACACGAAGGCACACACCGCGCTTCTGGGGACAGCGCTTGAGCGCAGGGCTCTTCGTCTTCGCCTTTACGAGCGCTCGCCCTTTGCGTACGAGCTGATTGATTGTCGGCATGAACGAATCTCTTTCTACAAACCAGAATGCGTGTTTACTGTTCCAGAGCGAAGCCGTCGGATTATAGAGATGTCGCCAACTCCTGTCAAGTAAGCGTATATCGATCGCCGCCTAATTTCCATCTTGCGTAGCCGGCGCGGATGCTTCCGCCCCTTGCCCGACTACGACCGGCTGCTGAGCTGAGTGTGCGATCACTCCTTCCGGCTTCGAGCTGATGACAAACGTTTCGCGGTACTCCTCGAATCCTGTCCCGGCTGGAATCAAACGCCCGACGATCACGTTTTCCTTCAGACCGAGCAGGTTATCCTCTCGTCCGTTGATCGCGGCTTCGGTCAGCACTCGAGTGGTCTCCTGGAACGACGCCGCCGAAATAAAGCTGTCAGTCGTCAGTGCAGCCTTGGTGATGCCCAGCAGAACGGGCTTGCCCAGCGCAGGCTTTCCATCCCTCGCGAGCACGCGCTCGTTTTCTTCTTCAAACACCCACTTGCTGACCTGACTACCGGGCAAGAATTGGGTATCTCCCGGATCTTCGATTCGAACCTTTCGCAGCATCTGCCGCACGATGATTTCGATGTGCTTGTCATTGATCGAGACGCCCTGCAGGCGGTAGACATCCTGCACTTCGTCGACCAGATATTTTTGGAGTTCCTTCGGTCCAAGCACGTCCAAAATGTCATGCGGGTTGGCAGAGCCGTCCATGAGCGGCTCTCCCGCGCGAACCCAGTCCCCTTCATGCACGTTCACATGCTTGCCCTTCGGAATGAAATACTCTTTTACATCGCCCATCTTGTTGTCGACCAATACTTTCCTCATGCCTTTTACGAATCCGCCGTAAGAGATTTCACCGTCGATTTCACTAATGACGGCTTGTTCCTTCGGCTTTCTGGCCTCGAACAATTCCGCCACGCGGGGGAGACCACCCGTGATATCCTTTGTCTTCGTCGTTTCTCTCGGAATCTTGGCGAGGACATCGCCAGGATGGACCATCGCGCCCTTTTCGACCAGGATATGCGCGCCGACCGGCAGCAGGTATCGTGCGACCGTTGCCCCGCTTCCAGCCACCTTAGCGGTTTTCCCGCTTTCGTCCTTGATCGAGACGCGCGGCCGCAGGGTGGCGCCGCTCTGTTCGATGACAACCTTGCGTGACAGGCCGGTCACTTCATCGAACTCTTCCTTCATGCTGACGCCTTCGAGAATATCGCCGTAGGCAACTTTGCCGCCGACTTCCGTCAAAATCGTCAGTGAATAGGGATCCCACTCCACCAGCTTCTTCCCAACTTCGACCCGATCGCCATCCTTGAGCTTGATCTTTGCTCCGTAGACGACCGGGTACTTCTCACGCTCTCGTCCGGTATCGTCCACAATGGCAATCTTGGCATTACGGTTCATCACGACCCATTCGCCGTCCTTGTTTCGCACGGCAATCCCGTTGTTGTGCAGGTCGGCATTCTTTTTAGCATCAAAGCTCATGAACCTGATATGCCCGGCATGCTTGGCTTCCAAGACCGTTTGCTCAACCACTTTGCTGGCCGTACCGCCAATGTGAAACGTGCGCATGGTCAACTGCGTGCCAGGCTCACCGATCGACTGCGCGGCAATGACCCCGACGGGCTCTCCTCGCTCAACCAGTCGCCCCCGTGAAAGATCGCGCCCATAGCAAAGACGACAGACTCCTCTTCTCGACTGACAGGTCAGGACCGAGCGTATTTTCACCCGGTCCACGCCGGCCTCAACGACCGACCGCGCCTGCTCTTCATCGATTTCTTCATTAAATGACACAATGATTTCGCCGGTCACCGGATCACGGATGTCCTCTCCCGCCAACCGACCCAGCACACGCTCTTCCAGGGGTTGAATGACTTCTCCGCCTTCCACCAGCGCGCTTACGACGATTCCGTCACTGGTTCCGCAATCTTCTTCTCCCACGATCACATCTTGAGAGATGTCGACAAGTCGGCGCGTCAAATACCCGGAGTTGGCGGTCTTGAGAGCCGTATCGGCAAGGCCTTTACGGGCCCCGTGCGTGGAGATAAAGTATTGCAAGACCGTCAACCCTTCGCGGAAGTTGGCCGTGATGGGCGTCTCAATGATCTCGCCGGACGGCTTCGCCATCAATCCGCGCATGCCGCCCAATTGCCGAATCTGCTGCGAACTGCCCCGGGCGCCAGAGTCCGCCATCATGAAGATCGGATTAAAGGATTCTGCCTTCCCAGGATCACCGCCGGCACCGAGCTCCTTCATCATCTCATTCGCCACCTGCTCGGTGACGTGTGCCCAGATATCGATCACCTTGTTATATCGCTCTCCGTTCGTAATGAGACCCTCGGAATACTGCTTTTCGATCTCGTTCACTTCGCGCTGGGCCTTCCCGATGAGATCTTCCTTTCTGCTCGGGATATGCATGTTGTCGATGCAAATCGACATGCCGGCCCTGGTCGCATATTGAAACCCGAGATGTTTGATCTTATCCAGGAAGGTCACGGTTTCACGATGACCAGCCTGGCGATAGACGGCGTCGATCAACTTGGACATTTCTTTCTTGGTCATCAATTTGTTGGCGTCTGCGAAGGGGATGGAGGCCGGAAGAATCTCTCCTAACAGGACACGACCCGCAGTCGTTTGCACGAGGGTGCCGTTGATCCGCACCTTGATTCTCGCGTGCTCTCCCATCTCGCCGGCATCATAGGCAATGCGCACTTCCTCCTGCGAACCGAACACTTTGCCCTCGCCCTTTACGCCGAGACGTTCCTTCGTCAGCCAGTAACAGCCCAGCACCATATCCTGCGACGGGACGGAAATGGGTTTCCCACTGGCCGGAGAAAGGATGTTGTTGATGGACATCATCAGGACTCGGGCTTCGATTTGCGCCTCAACGGACAATGGTACGTGGACGGCCATTTGATCTCCGTCGAAGTCCGCATTGAAAGCGGCGCACACGAGCGGATGCAATCTGATGGCTTTACCTTCGACCAATACAGGGTCAAACGCTTGAATGCCCAACCTGTGCAAGGTCGGAGCACGATTCAGCAAGACAGGATGCTCGCGAATGACCTCGTCCAGTACATCCCACACCTCCGGACGTTCCTTTTCGACGAGTCGTTTCGCGCTCTTGATAGTGGTGGCAGCGCCCCGTTCTTCCAATTTGTGAAAAATGAACGGCTTGAAAAGCTCCAGCGCCATCTTCTTGGGCAGCCCACACTGATGGAGTCGTAACTCGGGACCGACCACGATGACGGTTCGGCCCGAATAGTCGACTCGCTTTCCCAACAGATTTTGACGGAATCGCCCCTGCTTCCCCTTGAGCATGTCACTCAACGACTTCAGCGGACGTTTGTTGGGCCCGCGGATGGCACGACCTCTACGCCCGTTGTCAAACAGGGCATCGACTGCTTCCTGCAACATCCGCATTTCATTCCGGATGATGACGCCGGGCGCCTTCAACTCGATCAAGCGCTTGAGCCGGTTATTCCGGTTGATCACGCGCCGATAAAGATCGTTCAGGTCCGACGTGGCAAACCGACCTCCATCCAGCGGAACCAACGGCCGCAGCTCCGGCGGCAATACGGGGATGACGTCCATGATCATCCATTCAGGCTTGTTCCCGGATTTACGAAATGCTTCGATCACTTTGAGGCGCTTCGCATACTTCTTCTTCATTGCGGCCGAGGTCGATGCCTTCGCCTTCACGTGCAACTCGTCCCATAGGACGTTGATATCGATCTTTCTCAATAGTTCGCGAATGGCCTCGGCTCCGATGCCGATCTTGTATGAGCCGGATCCGTATTCTGATTGAAGCGTCCGGAGATTGTCTTCCGACACGAGCTCCTTCTCGCTCATGTTGGTCGCCCCCGGGTCCACCATGACGTAGCTTTCAAAATAGAGAATCTTTTCCAACTGCTTCAGGCTCATGTCGAGCAACGTACCGATCCGACTGGGAACTCCCTTCAGGAACCAGATATGTGCCACAGGAGCTGCCAGTTCGATATGTCCCATTCGCTCGCGGCGGACCTTCGATTGAATGACTTCCACGCCGCATTTGTCACACACGATGCCACGGTGCTTCATCCGTTTGTATTTGCCGCAGTTGCATTCCCAGTCCTTGATCGGACCAAAAATCTTCGCACAGAACAACCCGTCTTTTTCCGGCTTGAACGACCGGTAATTGATGGTCTCCGGCTTCTTCACTTCGCCGTACGACCAGCTGCGAATCTTCTCCGGTGAGGCGATGCGAATCCGCATCGAATCAAACGACACCGAATCGCGCGGCTTCTCAAATAATGTGTATACGCCTTCCAAGGTTTTAATCCTTCCGTGATGCCGGCATGGCCTGATGAGCCACACCCGGCATATGGTTTAGTCCTTCGACTTGACCAGTTCGACGTCGAGACCCAAACTTTGCAGTTCCTTGACCAACACGTTGAAGGATTCCGGCAAGCCCGGTTCGAGAAACGGCTCCCCCTTCACGATAGCTTCGTACATTCTGGACCGTCCAGGCACATCGTCTGATTTTACTGTCAGAAACTCCTGAAGCGTGGAGGCCGCTCCATAAGCCTGGAGCGCCCATACCTCCATTTCTCCCAACCGCTGACCGCCGAATTGCGCCTTTCCGCCGAGCGGTTGCTGCGTGACCAGCGAGTATGGACCAATGGAGCGCGCATGGATTTTGTCGTCCACCAGGTGGTGAAGCTTCAGCACATACATGAACCCAACGGTGACCGGACTATCGAATGGTTCACCGGTCCGACCGTCCACGAGCTGGGACTGGCCGCTCGGCGAGATCTTCGCCTTCTTCAACAACTCCTTAATTTCCTTTTCGGACGCCCCATCGAAAACAGGGCTGGCCACTTTGATGCCCAATGCGCGCGCGGCCCAACCAAGATGGGTTTCCAGGATCTGGCCCACATTCATACGAGACGGAACACCCAACGGATTGAGCACAATTTCGACAGGGGTACCATCGGGCAGATACGGCATATCTTCCTCGGGAAGAACGCGAGAAACCACGCCCTTATTGCCGTGTCGTCCGGCCATCTTGTCACCGACCTGAATCTTGCGCTTCATCGCGATGTACACCTTCACCAACTTGATCACTCCCGGCGGCAGCTCATCGCCCCGCTTCAGCCGGCCGACTTTTTCGTCATAGAGCGTCTGCAGTATCTCGATCTGCTCCTTCGCCCTTCGCTCGACATCTTCCAATTCCTTTTGCTCATCAGGATCGCTTAGGATGATGTGCCGGACCATGTCGTCGGGGAGACGCTTGAGAATCTCAGCGGTTAATTTCCCCTTCTTCTTCAAGATCACGTCGCCTGTTTCGGGATCCATCAAATCGCGACCGACGACCTTGCCCAAGAGCAGCTTTCGGACTTTCTTGGTTTTCTCGTCCTCAATGATCCGCAGCTCCTCCTGGTGATCCCGCTGCAGCTTCATGTGATCTTCGCTCTCGATGCTCTTGGAGCGCTCGTCCTTGTCCATCCCCTTGCGTGAAAAAATCTTCACGTCTACGACAATTCCTTCTACGCCGGGCGGAACCGTGAGCGAGGTATCTTTGACGTCGCCGGCTTTCTCACCGAAAATGGCGCGCAGGAGTTTTTCTTCCGGAGTCAATTGAGTTTCGCCCTTCGGCGTAACCTTGCCCACGAGAATATCCCCGGGCTTGACCTCGGCTCCAATCCGGATAATCCCGCTCTCGTCGAGATCCCGCAGCGCCTCTTCTCCGACGTTGGGAATATCTCTGGTGATTTCTTCTTTGCCTAACTTTGTATCCCGCGCTTCGACTTCAAATTCTTCGATGTGGATCGATGTGAAGGCATCTTCACGTACGAGCTTTTCACTTAGAAGAATGGCATCCTCGAAGTTGTATCCCCCCCAAGGCATGAACGCGACCAGGACATTCTTCCCAAGCGCCAATTCTCCGTGATCGATCGCTGGGCCATCCGCGAGGACCTGGCTCTTTTTGACCGGCTCACCTATCCGCACCACGGGAGTCTGGGTAATGCATGTGTTTTGGTTGGACCGTTGAAATTTGATCAGATCGTACACATCCAGACCGGCATCGTTGCGTTTACGGTTATCCTTCCCCGCATCGGCCCGGACGACGATTCTGGTGGCATCGACACTCTCTACCACTCCTGCCCGCTTCGCCTGCACGACATACCCTGAATCCCTCGCAACGACCGCTTCCATGCCCGTTCCAACGAGCGGCGCTTCCGATGTGACCAGCGGCACCGCCTGTCGCTGCATGTTCGATCCCATCAGGGCGCGATTGGCGTCGTCGTGTTCAAGGAACGGCACTAGCGCGGTGGCCACGCTGACGACTTGCTTGGGAGAGACGTCCATATACTCGACCTTGTCGGGCGCCGCAGTAATGAAATCACCGCCGTACCGCGCCGAGACAGTTTCAGACACCAGCTTCCCTGCCCCATCAACTTTTGAGTTTGCCTGAGCGATGAGATACTTGTCTCCTTCGATGGCGGACAAGTACTCGATGTCGTCGGTGACACGACCCTTGACGACCTTGCGGTAGGGTGCTTCGATGAATCCAAACTCGTTAATCCGAGCATAGGTGGCGAGAGATGTGATTAGTCCGATATTCGGACCTTCTGGAGTTTCAATCGGGCAGATACGGCTGTAGTGGGACGGATGGACGTCGCGCACTTCGAAACCCGCGCGTTCTCTTGTCAGACCTCCCGGTCCAAGCGCGGATAATCGGCGTTTGTGGGTAATCTCCGCGAGGGGATTGGTCTGATCCATAAACTGAGACAACTGACTGCTGCTAAAAAACTCTTTCACCGCCGCCACCACCGGCTTCGCGTTGATCAAGTCGTGCGGCAACACGGTTTCCATATCCAACAGATTCATCCGCTCCTTAATGCTGCGTTCCATTCTGACCAAGCCCAGACGGAATTGGTTCTCCAGAAGTTCGCCCACCGAGCGAACGCGACGATTCCCTAAGTGATCGATGTCGTCGATCTCTCCCTGCCGATCTTGAGGTTGACCAGATAGCGCACCACCTCGACAATGTCTTGAGCCGTCAGCGTGCGTTGCTCCAGCGGATGGTCGAGCCCCAGCTTTTTGTTCAGCTTCAGCCGTCCTACCGGCGAGAGGTCATACCGCTTCGCACTGAGAAACAGATTATCGAACAGCGCCTTTGCCGTCTCCACGGACGGTGTCTCCCCCGGACGCAATCGACGGTAAATTTCCACCATGGCTTCTTCTTTGGAACCTGTCCGCTCCATTTCAAGCGTATCGAGGATCACCGGAGTTGCCGTCCCGCTGTCCAGATAGATGACCTTAAACTCACTGATATCGCTCTCCAGAATCTTTTCGATAGTGTCCGCTGTCAGTCGCTGATTTTTCTCGGCGATTTTTTCCTTCTTGCCCGTCTCGGCAAGTTCAGTTAACACAGCGCGTCCCACCAGTTCGACGGGAGTGACGGGGATCTCTTTGATTCCAGCCGCTTTTAACTTGGCAATAAGCGCCTTGGTCAGCTTTGCACCCTCTTTGACGACCGGTTCCTTGCCACCCTTTTCTGTGACCTCAGACGAAGACCGCAAACCATGATGGATCTCCGGATCGAGCTTGCGAAACAACTTCCCCCTGGATACTCGGATCTCTTCGACGGGATAGTACATTTTGAGGAGATCATCGCTGGAATACCCAAAGGCTTTGAGCAGAATCGTGGCCGGCATTTTACGGCGACGATCGATGCGCACATAGAGGATATCTCGCGCATCGAATTCGAAATCGAGCCACGACCCGCGATACGGAATGATCCGAGCCGAGTAGAGCACCTTCCCGCTCGCATGCGTTCTCCCTTTGTCATGGGTGAATGATGCGCCTGGCGATCGATGCAACTGGCTGACCACGACACGCTCGGTCCCATTGATGATGAAGGTTCCTCGCTCCGTCATGAGTGGAAGCTCGCCCACATACACTTCCTGCTCACGAACGTCCAGGACCTTCTTCTTGGGACCCTTGTCCTCCTTGTCGAAGACAATGAGACGAACGCGGAGTTTCAGCGGAACGGCGAACGTCATCCCCTGCTCAAGGCATTCCCGCTCGTCATACTTCGGAGTGCCCAATGAATAACTCGAGAATTCCAACGCCGCCGTGTTGTTATAGTCCGCAATCGGAAACACACTCGCCAAGGCAGCCTGCAACCCCTGGTCTTTGCGCCGCTCAGGCTCCACTTCCATTTGGAGGAACTCTTCGTAGGAACGTTTCTGAATTTCGATGAGATCCGGGATATCGATGCTCGTACGGATACGAGAAAAGTCTTTTCGTTCCACCAACTCACCGAGAGATGATTCCGACATCCGCTCGCCCTCCAGGCTCATGGTTTGACCGTCACTCGTATACAACCGACCGATGCGCGCTCCACTCCAAGACCGGCCACTTACTTGATTTCGACCTTGGCCCCGCCGTCCTCGAGTTTCTTCTTCATCGTATCAGCTTCTTCCTTGGTCACACCGGTCTTGACAGGCTTTGGTGCACCTTCGACCAGGTCTTTGGCTTCCTTCAAGCCCAAGCTGGTGAGCTCGCGCACCACCTTAATGACTTGAATTTTCTTCTCGGGCGAAGCGCTGGCAAGAATAACGTCAAACGCCGTCTTTTCTTCCACCGGTGCAGCCGCCGCACCACCGCCTGCCGGCGCCGCCATCGCGACTGGCGCCGCGGCACTCACTCCAAAACGCGTCTCAAGGCCCTTCACCAACTCGGACAAGTCCAACACGCTCATCCCCTCGATGGCCTTGATCAATTCTTCCTGTGATAGCTTCCCTTCTATTGCTGGCATATCGCCCTCCCCTTTCTTTTTGTCTTGAATAGCTGAAATGACTCTGACGAATTTACTGAGCAATCCACTTAACGCATACACGAGTCCGCGCGCCGGCCCTTGCATGGCCGACAGCACCATGGCAATGAGTATTTCTTTCTTCGGCAACTTCGCCACGGCGACCAGGTCGGCGGCCTGAACCACTTTCCCCTCCAGCACACCGACCATCATTCTCATTTTCTCTTCGCGCTTCTCCGCCGTGATGAAATCCCGCAAAACTTTGGTGGGCAGAACCGGATCGTCATATCCGATCACGATCCCCAGCGGCCCCTTGAAGTGAGCTTTGAGCCCAGCCAACGTGGTTTCATTCGACGCACGTGCCGCGAGCGTATTCTTCACGACCTTATACTCAGCCTTGG